>Ga0182024_10020725_pt1 | contig 11993 bp, 19 predicted proteins | sample P32metaG_FD_120480 | JGI IMG/M metagenome (GOLD analysis project Ga0182024, IMG submission 120480) | Permafrost microbial communities from Stordalen Mire, Sweden - P3-2 metaG (Illumina Assembly) | ecosystem: Environmental > Terrestrial > Soil > Wetlands > Permafrost | place: Sweden: Stordalen... | reverse complement strand
TCTCCGGAGAGTTTATACCGTCTATAAAAGAAAAGAGCGCCGAGGGGTATAAACAGAGAGCGGATATGTGGCCGGCTAGCTGAAGGGCCGTAGCGGAAAGGGCGCAGCAGACAGTACCCGGGCGTGGTTCACCGCGTACGCCCGGAAGGAAATAATGGGCGCGGGAAAACGAAGGCGCGGGAGCACCCAGGGAGCGATAAAGTCACAGCAAACTGTGCAGTGGGCATAGCCAGGGACGGGCAAGGGACCCTGTAACGGCAAAAAAGGTTTGCACCTCTGACACATCCCAAATCGCTCGACGCCATTCGAGTCGACCGGCGCGTGGGCTGATACCGTCAGATGTCGCGTTCATCTCTCCTCCAGGGGGAACTGCTGATTCCACTTTTTCCAGGTAAGCTGCCCATGCAGGGCTGGCCCTGCTTTTTTACCGGGGCCCGGCCGATGTAATAATTGATTGGCTCAGCGTCGCCGGTACTCGCAAGGGAATGAATTTGTGAATGGCCGGTCACCACTGCAGGGGCTTGAAGCACGCGCCCGGTACATTCACCAACCCCGGCTGCAGTATAGACCCCGGAGCGCGAGGGCCGCTTTCGCACCACACATTTGAAACTTTTCGCAAGCTGTAGCCTGTCGATATTTACTTGGAAACCGGTTCCTATGCATGGTCTGGTACGCTGAACCAGCCGTCGGGGACCATCGCGGAGCGAATGGCAAAGCTGAAAACCGACAACAAGTTCTTTGTGAATCGCGAGATCTTCAACGAGTTTTCCGCAGCCCGAGAGGTTGAAATCCAGGAGAAGATAGGTCAATTGAGGGCCGCCAACCACTGACTAGGACCAGTCGCGTGGCCGGCCGGCTTCTCCATTGTCGAGCGGGCCGCTGATTCTACGCTGAGGGCTTCCTCCGCCTGCGGCAATTCATGACTCTCCTGCAGCGGGAAATGCCCGCTCATCGGAAATCCGTGGAAATCGGCAGACTGTCTGATAAGCTTGCTCCAGGAGTCCTCCATGAACCGCGTGCTCTTCTCCGGTTGCGGTCTAGTTCTTGGGTTAGGCTTAGCCGCGCAGACGTCCCTTTTTGCGAGTGATCCCGAGAAAGATCCCGACCAAATCGGAAACCGAAACGTCGGGAAAGGAGTGAACTTCTACTCGGTCGAAAAAGAGATCGCGATCGGAAAACAGCTGGCCCAACAGGTGGAACGGCAAGCCAAGCTGATTAACGACCCCGTCATCGCTGAGTATGTGAACAGAGTGGGTCAAAATTTGGTGAGGAATTCCGACGCCAAGGTGCCGTTCACCATCAAGGTCATCGACAGTGAAGAGGTCAATGCATTCGCATTGCCCGGCGGTTTCTTCTTCGTTAACTCCGGCCTCATATTGAAGGCTGATAACGAGGCCGAATTGGCCGGCGTGATGGCGCACGAGATTGCTCACGTTGCGGCCCGCCACGGCACTCGTCAGGCGACTCGCGGTGAGATTGCGCAAATCGGCATGATCCCGCTCATTTTTATGGGAGGTTGGACCGGATACGGAATTTACCAGGCCGCGCACGTGCTGGTGCCGATCGGCTTTCTGCAATTCTCCCGTGCCATGGAATCCGAGGCCGACATGCTCGGCCTGCAATACATGTACAAGACAGGCTACGCCCCCACGGCTTTTGTGGACTTCTTCGAGAAAATCGAGACTCTCGAGAAACGCAAACCAGGCAGCGTGGCCAAAGTGTTTTCCACGCATCCGCCTACCGACGATCGTATTCGCGCGGCGCAGAAAAACATTCAGGAACTTCTGGCCGCCAAGCCTGAGTATGTGGTCACTACTTCGGAGTTTAACGACGTCAAAGGCCGATTGGCCGCCATGCACAACCGGCGCAAGATCGACGATAAAGACAGCAACGCGAATCGGCCTACGTTGCGCAGAGCTCCAGGATCCGGTACGGGTACGGTCGATCCTGGAAATGGCGGCAGCACGCCTCAGTCATCGGACGATGATGACCGGCCAACTCTGAAGCGGCGTCCCTCGACGGACTAATTTGCCCTTAATGGGCAGGCTGGTCAATGGTTTTTGAAACTGAATATCGAGACCATCTGCTGATACTGCCTATAAAACTCTGTGTTCCGGATGTCAGAAGCTCGGAGTAAGAATGTTTTTGCCCCATTCATGATATAAATGTTCTCGCTCTCCCCTGAATCTGCATTGTGGCTTCTCACTTTGAGCGCTCGTATGCCGTTCAGGGATATCCACTCCTCGCTGATGCGCGGAGTCAGAATCGTTTCTTCTTTGACGGTATTCAACCAGCTCTCCACCGTTTGATCAGCAGGCTTATCCATGAGACGTTCGATCAGGATTAGTTCTCCTGCAGAAAAGTCGTGAAAAGTCACAAAAACATACGGTTCGGTCGGGCCTGAGCAATGCGGACAGCTGTTCACTTGCCAATTTTGAGGGTATTTGATGGACCAGTCATCGCTATCCGCGAAGGTTTTCCAATGGGAAACATCACCAGACGCCTCGAAAGGGCGCGCTGCACGACCATCACAAAAAAGACCAAGCAGCGAGAACAGCAGAGTCACTCCCAAACTCAGGAATTTCATGCCAGGATTCCGTATCACTTTGCCGGCTTGAGTTCCGCGTACAATTGCGTGACGAACCGCTGGGTGGTCTCGGTTGAATTCGGAACCTTTGCGTCGTAATCGGCTGTCGGTTTGGCGGCAAGCACTTCTTCCTGGCTCTTACCCTCTGCGACCAACTTCGCCACTCGATCACGAACCGCGAGGATCATGTCGCGATGCGCCATCACTGCGTTGCGGTCCACCATAGGGCCGTGTCCGGGAATGATCTTCGTGTTTGGACCGGCGCGGGCGAGGATTTGTCCAAGCCCATCAATCATCCCGTTCAAGCTCCCGCCGGTGGCTCTATCGATATTGGGATATTGGACTGAACGATAAAAATCGCCGGCCATGATTACGTCCGCGTTTACGAAACGAACCATGCTATCGCCATCGGTATGGGCGGCCGGAATTGCGATCACCTGAATATCCTCGCCGTTCATGTGCAGCGTGAGGATTCCGTTATAGGTGATCATGGGAAGACCTACTGGTTGGGTGGGCGGAACCGGAGTGCCGTTAGCGGCCGGGTTCGGATGCATTAGCCGCTGGCGCAGCTGTTCTCGCGCAATGATCGTGGCGCCCATCTTGCCAAAGTTCTCATTGCCACCCGTGTGGTCGCCATGAACGTGTGTATTAACCAGAAACCGAATCGGGCGATCGGAGATCTGCTTGATGGCAGCAGCGAGCTTATCACTCAAGGGCGCGAACTGACAATCAACCATGAAAACGCCGTCCGGACCCACCAGCACGCCGACCGTGCCGCCTTGTCCCTCCAGCGTGTAGAAGTTTTCGGTGATCTTTGTCGTCTTGACTTGGACTTTGCTAAAGTCCGGTTGTTGCCCGCGGAGGTTTGTCGAAACTGTGATCACGGCCAGCAACGCGAGCACAATCTGGAAACATCGCATCAAGGTCTTTCTCATTGGCTTGGCCTCCTCTCAACTGCAGAATTAGTGTGACGTTAGGAATGCATGTTACCGATGATCGTTTCGTTTCAGAAAGCTCCTAGGAGGCTGCCATGGCTGCTTCGAAATTCGGACAAGAGACCAGCTTGGACTTTACTACGATTTCACAGTGTCCGCGAACAAATTCTGATGAGCGGTCAAACATCGGCATGAGCGGTCTACGATGCTCCCTATCTGGGCTGCATTCTCCATCTTTGATTTAGGCCGCTCATCACCAATTCATAGCCGTCGGTCGCCAGAGGCTACGTGTCGAGTGTGAACGCCGGGGTCCCAGTTGCTCGTACACCACCTTTGCCGGCACCATTGCAGCGAGCGCGAGGATGGCTGCGGTGCACGTGCTATATCCCCCAACCGTGGACTATAAACCACGCGCGAATTGAAAAGACCAGCAGCCATGCACCAGTGGATGGCGATGCGCTGGATCATGGGAAGGCTTCGTCCATCGGATTTTCCGGGCCGCTCATATCATTCTGAAGTCCGTTTGTTCGAGGCGGTCGCGCAACCGCTCGCAAAAATTAAGGGTGGCTCGAGAGTCTCAACGAACGGACTGAGACTTGCAGCAATGCACGGGTCAGGAGCTGCATCCTTCATGATAACGACGATCCTGGTAGGTTCGGTTGTGACTTTACTCGGGGCATCTGGAGGGGTGATGGGTGTCTTGGCTGCCGAGCGCGCAGCGAGAATCAAAGCGCTCATGCCGCTCAGTGCGGGATTGCTCCTCGGCATGGCCGTGTTCCTGATATTCCCCGAAGCGCTGATTTCAGGGCGCTGGCCCGCAATTGTCGGATTCGCTCTGACTGGATGTGCAGTCTTTGCCGTGGTTGAACATTATCTAGGGCATGCTCACGGGGAGCACGAAAAATCTGTGAGTTCGGGTTATTTGATCGCATGGCTGCCACTCTTAGTTGCCCTTTCTCTCCATAATGCACTTGACGGCTGGAACACAGGTCTCGCGTGCCAACTGGCTGATCCAAAATTGGTGTGGACTTTCTTGGCGGGGATGGGCCTGCATAAGTGCACTGCGGGTGCGGCCGCCGGGGCTATTCTTCGCGCGTCTTTGCGCTCCACCATCCCATCGCTCTGTGCGGCGCTGGCGGCGGAAGCTCTCACGCTCGTTGGACTAATGCTAGAACTGTCGGTCAACTCTATCTTGGGCGAACAGTGGACCGTCTGGCTCCTGGCGGCGACTGGCGGCAGCTTCTTGTATCTTGCTTTTCACACCATCCAACTGGAGCGCAGGCGCGCTAACGCGAACATCATATTTTGCTACGCGACATTCGGCTTTGCGAGCGTGTGGCTCGTCTCGCTGGCGAGCAGGTAGCCAGTGCCGTAGCATCGGGGACCGCATCCGGCAGAAATTCAGATCTGTTGTGAAGACCGCCCGTGCGCGCGTTCGGGACCGAATTATCATTGGATTCGAGCGCGATCGCCAGCCGTTCATCGTTGAAATCAGACCGTTGGTTATTTTTCAAGGACAATGACCTATGATTTGGGCTGCAACTAATGCTGTTGGATGTACAATCGATGTGGCCAGGATCGCGTTCGAATACGAAAATATCGACGATCTGCTGGGAACCTACGCCCGGTTGAAGAATATGGGCATCGTACCCGTAATGGCCGCGGACGAAGGCGCAGGCACGGCGTTTTACTACGTTGATCCCGATCAGAACAACATTGAACTGAATGTGAACAACTTCGCCAACGAGTGGACAGCAACGGAATACATGAAGAATTCCCCTGGGTTCCGGCGTGCTCAGATTGATCCCGACAAGATGATCGCTGCGCGGAAGGCAGGCGCGTCCCCTTGGGAATTGCATGAGCGTGCGTTGGCTGGCGAGTTCGCTCCGGCCAAGCCGTACGATATGCGCCAGCAGTTCTAATCGCAGGAAGGAAGTCACGTGATGCTTGCCTCGCAGCCGGGCATTCATGTCGGAAGAGCACGCCGCCCCTCGTGAGCGGCGCGCTCTAGCGGGTGCTCGAAGATTGGTGCCGGTCTTTCCCGGGATTCTTCCTCTACTGTCCCCCCAGCCGTCGTCAGCAGCCACTCGCACTTTTTGCTCTGATCAAACTCTCACGTTGTAGCTTATCGCCCTGAGGTTATCGTTTCGAGGGTTCACCGCATATTCGGCTCTCTGGATTCGATTTTGAAATCCATGCCCTGCGTGCTATTCGTAAACCTATCAGTGAGTTACGCGCGACCACGCTCGGTACAAAATTCGTACACCGACACGAAAATTTCTTTCTACACTATTGAAAAAAAAGGTGTGGCTCCCCGGCATAGGCTCGAACCACGATCTTGACAGGTTTCCGAAGTTCCGTAACTTACTGATTCTGCAAAGTCGCTGAAGTTACCAAAAGCATCAAAAACAAGATCTCGGTACAAAATCGGTACAAAATACTTCCGCCTCGTCAGAGGAGTCTGTGGGTCACTAATACGTTCGAATGGCGGCCGGAGTTCGGCTCGCTCAGCCCGCGAACCCGATGCGGGATAGCGCGGCTTCAGCTTTTTGCTGTTCGTAGCCAGTTGCCTTTCGAACCAGTTTGCCCTCTCCGGTAAACGGCAGCGCCGTTATGCGCGGCGCGGATCGTTCGATGAGCGAGGATGCACTCACCGATGAATCTCGGCGGGCTCGGATCGATTGAGCGGAACTGCCAGAGATGAATCGTAGGGGCCTCCCGTGAAGATGGTGTGCAATCCATGGTTGACAAGTTTGCGATGACCGAAGGCAGGGTATCTAGCGGCATCCTGACCTTGGATCGTCAACTGCAGAGTAGATCCGGCCTCGAAGAGCGTCGCAGACGGCCAAATCTCGATCTCCACTGGCACGATGCCGCCGGACTGCAGCCTTTGAATTCGAGTATGGCTGTGCCATGGGCGCAGCGGCGTGCTGCGCGACGGGTCCAGCTCGCGGTGTGAAACTCGGAGCCATCCCTTGGCAAGGCCATCGTGCTCGTATCCATTGAACCCAGAGAACAAGACCTCGTTTCCCGCGGAATCGAGCTTTCGCAGGACTACGAACAGATCCAGATCGTCGCCTTCGGAGGTGCTGACCCAAAGCTTCAACCGCATGCTGCCAATCAGTTCTACTGCTCGCTCTAATCGGAGGGAGAAAGCCGCTTTGCTGCCTCGACTCGCAGGCCGATACTGCACCTTACCTTCGGAAGCAACCGGTTCCTTTTGCAGACTGCCCGTATTCGCGCAGAGATAAAGCAGCGCTGGTTGCACCGACGCAGGGGGCCAACTCTGTTCGGAGCGAACCTCTTGTCGGTAGTAGCCTCTCCGAACTTCCAAACGCACTTTCGGTACTCGGTCCATCCCGGTGTCGGCGTCTTTAAGGAAATGATCCAGAAATCGCTTCTGCCAGGCCAGCGCCTCTTCGCTATAGAATGTCTCCCACTTCTTCCGCCCATGGGTGAACAACCACTTTTGCCTGGAAGATATTCGCTCAAACCCTTCGATCGATCCGCGGGTATGCAATCCATGATCGGACCAGTTGGCGCACACCAGAGCCGGCACTTCGATGTTTTCGAGGATCGGGCGTTTCGACGCCCAATACTCGTCGTCCAACGAATGCGCGGCTTGCTCCGACAAGAAATCTTCGGCCAACGGAAATCTGCGATTGCGCCCGCTCTTGATTCGTTTCTTGGCCCAGAGGGCAACGAATTTCGTCTCAGGTATCCCACCATGGAAGGCCATTTCGCGGTACAAATCGGTGACGCCCTCCCACGGAACGATGGCCCGCAGGTGCGGAGGTTTCAGCGCTGCCACATGCCATTGCGACATGGCCAAATAAGAAACGCCCAAGAGACCGACTCGCCCTGTACACCACGGTTGGGATGCCGCCCATTCGATCAGGTCGTAGTAGTCCTCCGCGTCCTGCTTTCTGAGGACTCCCGCCTGTCCCTCCGATTTGTGCATGCCACGAACGTCCGCCTGAAGGACTATGTAGCCTTGCTGCACCCAGTAGACTGGATCTGGTGCTTCGAAACCCGTCAGCCGTGAACAATTGAGCTTGCCGAACCTGACGCCCGAGAGGCGCATGAAGAAGGTCGTGAGACGATCCGGAAGCTTGTCCTTGCCGTATGGCGTGACGGACATAATGCCGGGATACGACCCATCAGCCGCCGGCCTGAACAGGTTGGCAAACAGAAGCACGCCGTCACGCATCCGCACTGCAAGATCACGTTCTATAACGATTGGGTGCATTTTTGTGATCCCGATCAACTCAGTCGACCGGCTAGCGAAAAGCGATGCTTAACGCCAAAACGGCGCTGCTTCAATGGTAAAAGGAGAGCAAGGACGGTAGGCGAGGACTGCCCGGTGGCGGTGAATACCAGCGCAACGAGCGCGAGAATCACCAGCACCCCGGCGTGCGCGTGACCGGCCCGGAACATCGAGCGCTGAAACTCGGTGAACTCGGAATGCTTGCACGAAAGAATACTGAGAAGAAATGTGACGCCGAACTCAATGGTCGTTACGACGACCAGCAGCAGGCCTGCGATCAGTTTAGTTGCATCGGTTATTGGTGCTCCTTGTTATACAGTTAGGTCCTGGATTTCCGGCGCGGAAGTCCCCCGACAGAAATCCGCCTTGAAGCCCTATCGGGCTAAAAACGGAAAGGTACCAGGGAATCCAGCGGCAAGTACAGCGGTAATGAACACAAGCTGCAGAAGCGCCCTGAGTGGCAAGGCCGTCGCCGGCCTGCCGAAAATCGTCAGATGCTCGCGAGCCGCGCGTATGTTCGCAGGGAAAAGCCCGATCAGCAGCAGCGCCAGGCATGCCGCAGCGACGGGCGCGACCGCGGGGATGAGGAATCCCAACCCTCCCAGGATTTCACATACGCCCGTGGCGCTCACCATCATGTCGGGACGGGGAAAGACACGCGGAACCATCGCGATCAGATCGCTCCTCCGCTTTCCCCAATGAGCGGATGCCGTGAACAGGAACATCAGCGCGAGGCCGCAGGGCAGGCACCATGTCCAACTGTCAAACGGACTCACTCCCGCTATGCCGATGACCCTTAGAAGCAACGTGGAAACTAGCAACACAAGGAATGGAAACATGTTGTTACCCTTTCGAAGTGATTAGTTTGAGCCAGTGGGGCGAATGGATCGCAGAATCGTATACAGCAGCCACCCGGCCGGGCCGAACAGGAACGTCAGAGCAAGGCAGGGGCAAACGCACCGTGGAACGTCGGTGGCAGATGGTGATCGAACCATACCCGGGCAAGGGGCCCGGCCGAGAGATCGCGCGCGTCAAGCACCGTAACATTGGATGCGTCGGAGGCAGGATCGTACACGAGCGCGAGCACCCAGCCGTCGTCCTCGGCCTGCGCCGCACCGTTGCCCGGCCTCGGCACGAAGATCGGTTCGGAGACAACCCCGAGGCCGCTCAGCCACAGGCTGGCCTGTCCGGTTTCGACCTCGACCTTGGCGACGGCGTCGGGCAAACGATCCACTAACTTCCCGGCCGCAGAGGAGTATGCAGCGAGCCAGCCGATCGTGTGGCGCGTAGAGTCCACGCTGGGCGCAACGCGCGGGAACTCGCATGGATGGGCCCAAAAGCGGCTCGCTGGCGGCGCGACGCAGACTAAGGTCGAGTGTGACCCGCCACAGCTCGCCTCCGTGGTAGCTCATCGGGTGCGGCTTGATCAGCTGGCCGAACCAGTTGTTCGAATCGAAGTTCGGAAAACGGACGACATCAATCACGATCTCGTTGCCGCGCTCGTAGCCGTTGAGGAAGTGCCACTGAAAGAACGGATCGATCGTGAAGCAGGTCCAGTGCTGCGGGTCGTCGATCGGCACCACGATGACTTCCGTGCCGAGCTCGGGCTTCCAACGCATCGCGCTGTTAAGCGTGTCGACGCCAAAGAGCAGGCGTAGCGGATTGAAGTGGATCGGCGGAGAAAAAAACACGAGGTGCCATTCTCGAAAGAGGAGCGGTGCGCTTGGACTGAGTTTGTCAGAGCGGATTAAATCTGAAGCGGAATGCGCCAATCAATCGTGTAGGACGATATTCAGAAGCGAACTGTGGACATGTAATCCACCGTTGTATTCGATGAAACCTAGTTTGCGAAACCTGTTCATGAAAAAGCTCACTCTGGAGCGAGTAGTGCCAATGATCTCCGCCAGTGTTTCTTGGCTCATCTTCGGAATCACCAGCGGCTCCTGTTTACCTTCTTTGCCGAAATTGGCCAGCAGGAGTAGCACCCGCGCCAGCCGCTTCTCGCTGGAGTTGAAGAGCTGGTCCACCAGATCTTCTTCGATCTTTATATTGCGGGAGAGCATGTGACGAAGGAACAGCTCGGAAAAGGTCGGCTCATCGTGGAGCACTTGGATCATATGTTGCTTTTCTAGCCGCATGAGGGAACACTCGGGCATAGCAGTAGCGGTTGCCATGCGCTTCAACTGACCGGCTAGGCATCCTTCACCGAAGAAGTCACTTGTCCCCAAAATGGCTACGACCGCTTCTTTGCCCTGTTGGGATACGACCGTGAGCTTGACCTTGCCTTTCTGGATGTAAAACAGGGCATCCGCAGCGTCGCCCTGAGTGAAAATCATTCGGTTCTTCTCGTAGTCCTTTATCGTCCTGCCTTTACCGATCTTGGACAGGAAAAGTGTGGTATCGAAAAGTTGCTTTTGTTTCGCTTTCATTTGTTTGCATCCGTTTTTCTTGGGTTCTGTTTCTCCTTACGTAGATGCAGACTGGCGTTCTCCATCGCGCCTTTGCTGCTTTTCTCGCTACTCGCCATTAGAATTAAGTCTATCGCGACAGATGAGAGCCGGGAATGGGTAACACCTATTCGGACACACGCGTTCTGGAAGCGTGCGACCACTCCTGTAGCATCGCGGTTGCGCACGTCCGCTTTCCTGGTTGGCTCGGGCAGCCTTGGTTTCAGTGGCTTCGGTTGCCACTGCAGTTCGTACTGATTGCCGTGGTGCTGCATTATTCCCGCCCGCCCGCTCAATTCAGGACAGAGGTGATCTCGCTTAGCTGGCAGCCTGCCCGAAAAATTGGCTTCCCTTGGAAGCGTTTTTAGGTGTTGGCACCCTGCGCCGCGGGCCGGGTTGTAGAAGGGTTGCCGACAATCCATTCCCTATCCAAACAACACTATTTCTAATGAATTGCTTACGAGGGAGTTCAACCATTTGCGGCGTGTGACGCTATTTCCCAACCGGTACCTTGCGTTGCAGCTCGTCGAAGAAGTTCATCAGGAAGACGACGTGGTTCTGGGCCTCTTGGGCTCCCTTGGCCTCGGTGGCGGCCATTAGCGCCACGATGCGTTTGCCGTCCGGCGCGAGATCGAAGTTCTTGAAACCGATGGTGCCCTCGATCTACCTGTCGGACCACAGCCGCGGTTTATCGGCCACGAAGGAATCGTCCTTCACCGTATAAGCCGCCACCATGATGTGGTTGTCCAGAGTCTCGAAAAAAAGCTCGTGTCCGTTGCGCGACCACATCGGGTACCGACCGTTGCGGATTTAGCCCACGCGGCTTTAGATACGGTCTTCGTCTGTTTGCCCTACGGCCAACTCCTGCTCAACAAGGCAAGGTCGCTCGGGGATTCGACACGGTGTCGATATATCGACTCGGGTCGACATATCGACTCGCGTCTGGCCTTGCCCGCCTGCTCACAATAGGATCTATAGCACGGTTGACAACGGACTCGCGATTGCGTGTAATGATGGTCTCGATCCGCGAAAGGAGAGTCATCTCATGGATGCCAGCCGCAGAGACTTCTTTAAAATTTCCGCAATGGGAGGCGCCGCCGTCTCTTTCTTGGGCTTCGATCTGGCGCCTGCTTATGCCCAGCTTCAGGAGCTGAAAATCGCGCGCGCCCAGGAGACTCGTTCTCTTTGTCCCTATTGCGCGGTCGGATGCGGTGTCCTTATTTACACGATCGGCGATAATGCCAAGAACGTAACTCCCCAGGTGATCCACGTCGAGGGCGATCCCGACCATCCGACCAATCGCGGAACGCTCTGCCCTAAAGGCGCGTCGCTTCACCAGGACATTTTGAATCCGCGGCGGTTGCTGAAGCCACAGGTCCGCCGGCCCGGGTCGGATCACTGGGAAGATATCGCCTGGGACCAGGCGCTGGACGAGATAGCGCACCGCATCAAGAAGACGCGCGACGATACGTTCTTCGAAAAGGATGCTCAGGGACGCACTGCGAACCGTTGCGAAGGCTTTGCCTGGATCGGCGGCTGCACGGACACGAACGAGTTCAATTATCTCGTCGTGAAGACCATGCGCAGCCTGGGAGTCACCTACATCGAAAATCAGGCCCGCGTTTGACACGGACCCACGGTCTCCAGTTTGGGGCCAACGTTCGGACGCGGGGCGATGACCAATGGGTGGGTGGACATCAAAAACACCGACATGATGTTGGTGATGGGTGGCAACCCTGCCGAAAATCACCCCTGTG
>Ga0182024_10020724_pt1 | contig 11994 bp, 13 predicted proteins | sample P32metaG_FD_120480 | JGI IMG/M metagenome (GOLD analysis project Ga0182024, IMG submission 120480) | Permafrost microbial communities from Stordalen Mire, Sweden - P3-2 metaG (Illumina Assembly) | ecosystem: Environmental > Terrestrial > Soil > Wetlands > Permafrost | place: Sweden: Stordalen... | reverse complement strand
TGCTCCACGTCGGGTTCGGGGTCCCGTACATCGCGTCGTCAGCGTTGTATGGCATTGCACTCGTCGCCGTCTTCGTGACGTGGAACAGGACCGAGCACACGTTGTCCATTCACAGCATCGACAGTCCGCGCCGAGAGGCGTTCTATTGGGCCGCGGTCGTTTCTACCTTCGCGCTCGGTACTGCCGTCGGCGACATGACCGCTGTGACCCTTCACCTCGGGTACTTCACGTCGATGGTGCTGTTCGCCGGCCTGATCGCGATCCCCGTCATCGGGATCTGGAAATTCCATTGGAACGCGATTCTCGCATTCTGGTTCGCCTACATCGTCACGCGTCCTCTCGGCGCCTCGTTCGCAGACTGGCTCGGAAAACCCTCGAGTTCGAAGGGCCTCGGCCTGGGTGACGGGCCGGTAAGTCTCGCCCTGACCGCGATGATCGTCTGCCTCGTCGCATATCTCACCCTCACGCGCACCGACGTACAGGAAACCTCCGCCGACCACCGCCACGCGCCGATCTGATCTTCATCACCGACGACCACCAGTCCGTACGCGCAAACCGGTGCGCGTCTCAGCGTGATCGCATCTTCGCTCGTCGCCTCGCGACCGTCTCTGGCCTCAAGAACGGCCGAGATGGGTGCGACGCAGTGAAGCAGGTCCGTGTCGGCAGCGAGAGATCCAGGTGCCGTCACATATCTCCCGATTGTCGCGCCGTTACGGCCGTCTGCCACCACGACGGTGACGTCAGCGGACGGCAGAGTTCACGGGACACGCACGTTGCATCGGCCGTCTACCCGCCCGAACAGCATGTCTGGCACAGACGTCGGTATTCGAACGCGACGAAGGGTCGGCGTCGTTGCCGACCCTTCGTACTGACCGCTCCACGTTGTGGCATGCGACGAGCAACCGCTTATCTGATCCGCCCGCCCTTGGTGTGAACGGCACGCGGCCCGCGACGTTGAATGGTCGCCGCCATCTTGTGAAGCACCGGCATACGACTCACCCGGAGTCGGGAACGTTTCTCGCAGCTCCGATATTGTTTTTCGAGAGGTACGGCATGGGCGCGACCCACCGGCAAGGGTCAGCCCGCTTCGCGCCTCCTGCGCTCCGGCCGCTGGATTATGAGCTGCGGCCGCATGATTGTCCGCCGTGTACCGGCACGATGCTCCGCAGAGCAGCGCGCCGGCGGACGAGCTACATGGACCGATATGCGATCTCCGGCGGTCCGGTTTCGTGCTACCGGCCGACACAACTTCGCCGCGCGCAGAGGCCGCGCGCAGAGGATGACGTCTTGCGTCGCGATCGCGGGCGCGTCGATGAGCGCGCTCGTGGGTGAGTCGAACGGACGTCTACGTGGCGCCGATTCGGAGTCCGGAGCCTTGGCTTGCGGGGACGACTGCGCTCGGCGGCGGGATCGTTCCGCCCGGGTTTCCTTCGGTGCAATGGTCGGTTGCTGCGGCGGACGGGTCGAGCGTGGTCGAAGGAGGCAGGGCCGACGCGGGCAGCTTGGGCGGGACGAGGAAGGCCGGTTTCGATTTGAAGTCGAGGGAGTCGAGGAGGTTGTCGGCGTTCGCGTCGCGGTAGGTGAGAGCAGGCAGGTTCCATTTCGTCTCGACCAGCTTCAAGACCGACGTGTGGTCGTGTACGACATGCGAGACGTAGTTGGCCCGTGCGTACGGCGACACGATCACTGCCGGCACCCGGAACCCGTAGCGGTCGTATGCGCCGGGAAGATCGGGCGGGACAGTGATCTCAGGTGCAATGTTGTCGGGTTTGATCGCGGCGGGCGGCGCAACGTGATCGTAGTAGCCGCCGTGCTCGTCGTAGGTCCAGATCAGCAGGGTCGTCGACCAGTCCGGTCCGTGCATCGCGGCGTTGATGATCGCGGCCGCGAAACGTTCCCCCTGGCGGATGTCTTGCGGGTCTTCTTCTGACTGGTGACCGAAGTTGGGGTCGACGATACAAAACGATGGCAACTTGCCGGCGGCGGCGTCGGTGATGAACTGGCTGCTCTTGGCGGTGTTGTGGGGGTTTTTCTTGAGTACCGAGGGAATGATCGCAACTGACGGCAGGTCCGTGAAGTAGTCGCGCCAGGTGATGCCGTGCGCGTCGAGACGATCGAAGATCGTGCCGTTCGGTGGGGGCGGCGCGAGCAGCGACGCGGTGCTCGTGCTGACGATCCCGGCCGCGGTACCGGCCATGAGGAACCGACGGTTCGGGTAGGTCTGCGCCAACACCGAACAGAACCAACGATCCGCGACCGGGAAGGTCTTTCCGAGGCCGTAATAGAACGGGATGTCGGTACCGTCCCAGTAACCCATCGCGACCGGACCGCTGCCGGTCACGAACCCGTCGTTACGTCCATTGTCGTACGCGGTATGGCTCACATCCCATGCCTGGCTGGGTGTTCCATCAAGCTGACATGTCGACGGCATGTGGAACGCCTTGAGCAGATTGCCGCTCGTATACGGGTTCGCGTCGAGCGGAAGTCTATTGGAGCCGAGTTTGAATCCGTCGCCGCGCGACAGCATCCCGAAATGGTCGTCGTAGGAGTGGTTCTCCATCATCAACACCACGATGTGCTCGATCTGCGGCAGCGTGTCCGTCCCCGCCGGCAGTTTCGGATTCGGGAGCGAGCCCGGCTTGCGGATCGTGGACAGAGGCGTCGACATCAACTGCGCACGATCCGCCGCGGACTGCACCAGCGTGCGCGACGCCTTCGAACCTCCCGGCGCGCACGCCGCCAGCGCGGAACCGGCCGCGAGCGCACCGAGCCCTCGCAGCACCGACCGGCGGCTCAGCGCGGCGTGCTCCTCGCTCGTCTCGTCGGTCTGGTCACCGGAACGGTCGTCGAAGCCGTGCTGGTCGTCCATGGCACATCCCCCCGCATCTCAGGCGTCGATTGTCTACCAACTCCCACCGGCATCGTCGCCGATCAACGAGGCCGCGTCCAACCAGCAAACCCCGACGATGACCCGTCCTGGTCGCGGTGGCCCTCCGAGACGGTCCCGGGTCGGCTGCACGCAAGGGCGCCGACGGTGCTGACGGCGCGTCGGCACCGGTCGCCGGTCCCCCCTCACGGCCGCGGTTCTGCGGTGGCGGGCGGGCGAGGGTTCAGGCGCACCGACGCGACGACCGGGCCGGCCGGTTGGAGAAATGCGCTCACATGACCCGCGTGGCGTCTGCGTACGACGCCGCGTACGACGAACTCCCGGTCGTCGATCGACCACCGATCGCTCAAGGTCACGGCACGGCAGCGGACGTCGGGACGGGCACGCATCTGCGACGGGTGCGCCGACGCCCGTCAACCGTGGTCGTGCCCGAGGACCGCTTCGAGATGTTCCAACGTCGCCGTCGGGTCGACGACGGACCGGTCACCGTTGGTCGCGAACCCGCAGCCCATCGTCTCGATCGACGCAGTGAGCCGACTTCCGTCGTCGTAGGCGAAGATGACCAGCATCCTCTCCCCGGCATCCATCGGACAGTTGTACGCGCGGTCGGGGACGGGAAGCGCGGTGTTGAGCGCAGTCACGAACGGTCCCGGCGCGAAATGTGCGGACCCGGCCAGCGACCCGCTCGGCTGGGGCTGGTTGTACCCGTGATAACGGCACGCGAGCAACGCGACCGGACGGCCGGGCACGAACGTGGAAACGGTCCCCGGCAGTTGATGTGTGGGGATGACCCGCGGCGCGTGGATCGGACACTCGAGCGTGGGCGGCTTCGCGACGGCTGTTGTTGTCGGAGCGGCTGAGGTCGAGGTGACGTTGGCTGCAAGTTGTCGAGCGGTCGGACTCGTCGACGAACAGCCCGCGAGCAGCGCGACGGTCAGAGCCACGCCGGCTGCCACAGCAACGTCCCACTGAGTGCGGCGCATACGAGTGAGACGTTCCGCACACGATTCGGTTCCCGCCGTTGGCGACGACCCGGACCGCCGGCGTGTGCCCGAGGCGGCTGGGACGCCTTCGGGCATGTCTCGCCCGTCGAACAGTCCCGCGCCCGCGGCCGCCTCGAACGGGTGCCCGTCGCCAACTGATCACCTCGTCGTCGGTGGGTCCGAGCATCTCGACCGGTTGACCGTCCAACGTTTCGCGGTCGTTTGAACCCGTCGATGTGTCGGCGCTACGTGCTGGTGACCCAGCTCGCGATCACGTGGGCGAGCTGCTCGCCGCGGTCTTCTTGCAAGAAGTGGCCGCCGCCTTCGATCGTCGTGTGGGGCTGGCCCGCGCAGCCGGGCACGTCACGTCGGAACACGCGGTCGCCGCCTCGAGTGACCGGATCCTGGTCGGAGAACGCGGTGAGGAACGGCTTGTCCCATGCACGCAGCGTCTCCCACGCGTCGCGGTTGGCTTGCGCAGCGGGATCGTCCGGTGAGGTCGGAACCAACATCGGGAACTGCCGGGCGCCGGCCATGTAGGAGTCGTCGGGAAACGGCGCGCGGTAGGCGTCGACCACTTCCGGGACGAGAGGAGTCGCGCAACCGGTACCGATGATGAAGCCGACGTCGAAGTCCTCGACGGTCTGCGAGAACCGCTGCCAGTTGAGGAACGCTTCTCCGGGCGGCTGGTCACCGGTGGGCAGAAACGTGTTCGCGGCCACGACGCGAGCGAAACGGTCGGGGTGTTCGCCGACGAGGCGCAGCCCGATGAGGCCGCCCCAGTCCTGACCGACGAGTGTGACGCCGCGCAGGTCGAGCGTCCCGAACACCGCCTGGCGGACCCACTCGACGTGGCGCGCGTACGTGTACGCCGCCCGGTCGGTCGGCTTGTCGGAACGGCCGAAGCCCACGAGGTCCGGCGCGATGCACCGCAGCCCGGCCGCGGTCAACACCGGGATCATCTTGCGGTACAAGAAGCACCACGACGGCTCACCGTGCATCAAGAGCACGACCTGTCCGTCGGCGGGACCCTCATCGAGGTAATGGACACGCAACGTTCCACCGTCGTCGTCCGCCACGTCGGTGTAGTGCGCAGCGAACGGGAAGTCGGGGAGTGTGTCGAAGCGGTCGTCGGGCGTGCGCACTGCGTCCATAGGCGGCTTTCTACACCGGTGGGCCGCCCACTCGGGCGGGTCCGCGACCCCGGTGGGATCGCCGTCCGACCATTGAACGCACCCGTTGTCGCCCACCAGGCCGCGGCGCTCCGAACGCCAGTCGTCCACAGGCCGGTCGTGGATTCGCGTTTCGTGGTCCCGACCTGCACCAGCCCAGCGTCCGGGACGAGTCGAACCCCAACGTTGTGATCCGTGGGTGCCAACGTTGACGTCTGTCGATGTCGACGGACGGAGCGTCAAGCATCGCTGCGCCCGGAGTACGTGGTCAACAGCCCTGCGACCAAGGTGGTCGGGTAACCCACCACACACGTCTGGCGCATGATGACCGGGTGACGACACGACGGCTCGGCGGGTGGCTGGTTGTGACGGCCGTCCTGGTGGTCTGGGTTGGTGGTGTCGTCTGGAACGGCGAACATGCACACCGTCGCACTGTCCTCGGCGCGACGACGTACACCACTGACGTCTCGGGGTCGAAGGTCGGGATCCAGCACGGACAGATCAGAACCGGTCCGGCGCCAGATCATGCTCCGGCGATCTGGCTGTTCGTGATCGGCGGAGGCGTCGCAGTCGGCGGGGCGTTCCTCATGTCGAGACCGACGCCAGCAACCGACGTCGACGATCGGCCGGAGTCCGACTGACGTACGTCGGCGCGCGATACGTGTCGTCGGCGTTCGACGTCGACGGGGCGACCAACTCGTGTGCTGGCGTCACCGATCGGCACCCAGTTCCGAGGTGGTCGGCACGACCGGTCCGCGAAGCTCGCGGAGCGTGCACCGTGCGCGGCGAGTACGCCAATGTGGCGCGAATACGCTGCCCGAAGTGGCGATCGGATACCGGCTCGACAAGCCGCTCGGGCTGACCTTGGTCGTGTGGGACGGCGACATCACCGGCGAGGAGGCGGAAGGCCACGCTCGCAGACTTCTTGCCGACCCCGAATGGCCGCCGGGACCGCTGCACCTTCTCGATGCGACGTCGGCGACGTCGGTGCCCATCACGGCCGACACCAAACTCGTCGACATTGTCGCCGGCGCCGCCAAGACGCGCCAGATCCGTTTCGCGTTGGTCGAGCACCACGGATTCACACAGGCAGTCAACTTTGAACGTGCAGCGTCGGACCGGGGTGTGTCGCGGGTCATTGTCTTCAATGCGCTCATCGGCGCGTGCGGCTGGCTCGGCCTCGACCTCGCGGTCATCGGACCGATCATCGACGAATTGCGCCGCGACCTGCGCGCAGCACATGGGCCGCGGCCGGGCCCGTCGAGCGAAGATTGACCGCGTTGCGACGTCGTCGCGACATGGGGCAGGGACGCGCACGTTACGGGCTTCCGATCGAAAGACGTGACGGGCCAGCGGTCCCATGTCGCGCGTCGCGTCTGAATGGTGTCCGTCCGAGCAGACTGTTCCCGCAACGCGGCGATCACAAGCGACGAAAAACGGGGGACAGTGCGCTTGAGCAACTCGAACCACACGGACCACGTCCTTCATCACCCACTTATGGTGGTCGTGACTTCTCCAGCTGTGATCTGTTCGTGCGGCGCTGCTGGCAGCCACGCTCGTGTTTCCTTTTGCGGTTCTGAACGATGACAACGTCAGGATCGCCCATGGGGTGACGTTGGCGCGCGGCCGCTTCTGGTCGGGCGCCTGATATGAAGCACCGTTCCCGGCGATGCCGGGAGCGGGATTTCGACCGACTAGAGGGGGCTTTGCATGAACAGGATCATTCGATTGTCGATGGCTCTGGCGTTGCTTGTAGGTGTCGGTGCCTCGATGGCCGGGCCTGCGGGCGCGGCGAGTGGAACGAGTTGTAAGAACGTGAGCGGGTCGGTGACGGTCACGCCGGGTCTGAGCACCGTCGCCAAGGCGCAGGTGATCACGTTCAATCTCCCGGTCAAGGGTTGCGTCGGTGGTGGTGTGACCAGCGGGACCGTCAAGGGCACCGACAAGGTGACGAAGCCGGGGACCTGTGCAACGCTCGGCGCGCCCGGTCCGGCGCAGAAGATCGCGGGCACGATCACCTGGAACACGAAGGCGACCTCGACGTTCTCGGCCTCGACGACCACGAAAGGTCTGACCTTCTCGATCACCGGATCGGTGACCGCAGGTCTGTTGAAGGGCACCAAAGTCAGCGAGGCGGGCAAGTACGCGCTGCCGAAGGGTGCGATCTGCACCGTGGCGCACCCGCTCAAGTCGTTGACGGTGACCGGAACGACGGCGTTCGTCATCTAGACCGTCATCCCGTAACACACTGAGGCGTCCCGGGGCCGGTTCGGCCGACCCTGGGACGTTTCGCGTCTGCCGCCACGCGTGTGGATCTGCTCCTGCGCGTTCGGTCCGGGTCCAACCGCGCTGTCGGTGTGGCGCGGCGTTGGACTGTGCCGGCGGCGTTCTGTGCGGCTCCGGCTAGTGGACGGCTAGTGGCGATGTGCGTTCCAACAGGCCAACATGGTTTCGCGGTGTCTGCGCAGACCTTCATGACCGGTCTCCTGCGCATGTGGACGGATTCAGACCGGACGTCGCGCCGCACGGCGATCGAGCAACTCTTCGTCCCCGACGCGCACTTCAACGACATCGACGGGGAGTTCGTCGGCTACGAAGGATTGGAACGTTTTAGCGATTCGCTCCAATCACGCTTCCCCGGAGCTCGGTTCACCCTCATCGCCGCCACGTCGATCGGGAATGCGATCAGGGCATCGTGGACCTTCGGACCGCCGGAGCACCCGGACGCTGTGACCGGGATGGACTTCGTCATCCTCGACGACGACAAAATCGGACAGCTCTTTGCCTTCGTCGAGCGGCCCGACGAATAGCAACGAAACGGCGCACGAACACCAACTGCCGTTCCGCGCTCGCCGCCGACTTGCCGAACCGGGCCGAACGCACGCCCAGCAATGCGAGCCACGACGCACGCAGTCCGAGTGCGGCAACTGCTCGTCAACCGGCAAGCAACGCGCGCGGACACATGGCCGCTCGCACCCCGACCCCGCTGGGATGATGCCCCGGATGTCGTACGCCAACGCGACGCCTGTCGGTGGCGGCGGCGTGGTCGCGTTCGCGTCGAGTACGGGTCGGCGCACAGGCCGTGCGCGTCTTCGTTCTTCACAAACGAATGTCTTCGCCGACGGCCGACACGGCTGGGCTGCTACAGATGAACGACTGACAAGGCGGCGCAGCCGGCGAAGGTTTTGGTCCGCGCACTTCGGCAGATGAACCCTCGGGACGGTCTGCGCCGGCTTCACAGATCCGGCGGTTCGGTGCGACGCCGACGTCGCGGTGATGGCCGAACCTGACGAGCACTGTCCCGGGATGTGGATCGAACTCGACCCCGAGATCGGCTATTGCAGCCTGGGTGATCAGTGCCGCAACCCGAGCCGGGACGCCCACGAACGAAGGATTGCCGAATGGGCCGTCGACGAGTCCGGCGACTGAATGCGTTCGTCGAAGTCTTGGCAGAATTCTGAACCGTCCGCGCAGACGTCACCGTGGCCGCGCTTGTATCTTCGGATATGGACATATGCCTGCAGGACCCGGAGCGTGACGACCCGTTAGGTGGTGCGTTCGGCGCTGCCCGGGCGGTACGAGCGGGCGATTTCGTGTTCACCAGTGCCGTGACCGGCGTCGTCGGGTTGGATGAGGGTGTCCCGCAGTTCGCCGACACGTTCGAGGACCAGGTACGGGTCGTCGGCGAACGCGTCGGTCGTCGTCTCGGGCGGTTTGGGTGTTCACCGGGCGACATCGTTGACGCGACCGTGTTCGTGCATCCCTCGGTCGCGATTGATCCAGGCCGACTGCTTGAGCGGCTCTTCGAACTCGTGTTCTTCGGTCACGCGCCCGCGTTGAGCGTCGTGCGCGCTGCGAGCGTGTATGACGACGTGTTGGTGAGCGTCAAGGTCGTCGCCTACAAGCCGCGCTGACCGCGAACGTGGCGCCCGGTTTGCGGGTGGCGTTCGGATCAGGTGATTTTGATTTGAGACGGAGATGTCGGCGATCTTTGGGGGCTTTCCGTGTCGGTCGCTCAGACGACGCAGTTGAAGGTCCCGTTGGCGGTGCGGTGTGCCGGTGACGGCGCCGCTGGCGGGGTTGAAGGTCCGAGTCCGGGTGCGAGTTTGTCGAAGGCGATTTTCCAGTGTCAACCTCCCAGACCTCGGCTGCGTGTGAAGGGATATGGACCGGACCGCTGAAGCCGAGTTCGAACGTTTTGTCGAGCGCAGTGGTCGGACGCTGCTGCGTACAGCCTGGTTGTTGACAGGGGATCGTGGTCACGCCGAGGACATTGTCCAGACGGCCCTGGAGCGGACCGCCCGTCGTTGGAGCCGACTTCACGGTGCGCCCGAAGCGTACGCCCGTGTCTGTGTGATCAATCTGGCGACCGATCGCTGGCGGCGACGCCGGAGCCGAGTTGGCGAGGTTCCACTCGACGAACTCCGAGCACAGGCTGGGACGCATCTCGACAACGTCGCACGAGCCGAGTTGCACGGCGACCTCCTCGCAGCGTTGCGGCAACTCCCACGCCGCCAGCGCGTCGTCCTGGTTCTCCGCTATTTCGCCGACCTGGACGAGGCGGACATCGCGCGGACCCTCGGCGTGAGCATCGGCACAGTGAAAAGCAGTGCCAGCCGTGGCCTGGCTCGGCTGCGAGACCTTGCCGGCGAACTCGATCCCTCCGCGCACACTGCATGAACACTGAACTTCCAAAGGACGGTCATGGTCGCGATTGAAGAACAGCTCACGACAACGTTGACGGAACGTTCTGCCCATTTGGAACTGCCGGCGGGGGCGGCACTGAGGGCTTGGAACCACGCACGCCGACAACGCGCTCGCATCGCCTTGGTTGCTGCCGGGGTTGGTGTCGGACTGGTCGCGGTGGGTGCTGTGACCGCTGACGGTGTCGAAACCGGACACGACGTCGGGCGGCGCAGCGCGACCGGCCAGACACTGTTTGCGCCGACGGCAACATCCACTGTCACGTCGAGTCCGACATGTCCGCCAACCGAGATCGTCGGCCCGATCGTGCATCCCGATCCCGTACTGGAGGCGATCTGTATGCCCGACCCGGCGCCCGGATTTCCGCTCCGACGGAACCCGGACAGCATGTCGATGTTGCGTGGCGCACTGACCCGCATCTTCCTGCTGGGCAGCACACCGCCGGTCGTCACAGTTGGGCCGGGCGGCAGCCACGTCTCCGTGCCGACCGGCCCAGAAGCGACCGTGTTTGTCGCGCGCGTCGGAGCGTTTCCGACGACACCAAGGGCGGTGGAAACGGCCGGGGAGTATTCCGTGGTCGGTACGACGACAGCGCTCGGAACGATCGCCACCGTCGTCCGTATGGACGGCGGGATCGGTGTCCTCGTCAGCGTCGACGGATTCGACATCGCAGCGTCGGGTTCGAACTACGGCACGGCACCAGCAGTCACACCGGCGCAACTGGTCGACCTGATCGACGGCATCCAAGGCTTGCCAGCCAACTGAACGGCACCCGGCCGGCCCCCGCGTTGTCGGAGAGTGCCCGGTGAAGTGTTTCACGCCTTCGCGGACGGGATGACCGGCTGAGGTGTCGGCGAAGCTCACCACCTCGGCCTTCGGACCTCTCGATCCCGCCGAGCAGCTCCGGTGAACGCTTCGACGAGCGCGTCGAAGAGACGGCTGGCGGGTGGGATGTTCCGAACAGAACGTCAGGTCGACTGCTCACCGGTGACGCCGTCGATGGTCTCTCGCATCAGATCGAGGTGCCCGGCGTGACGGGCGGTCTCCTCGATCATGTGAACGATGATCCAGCGTAGCGACACCGGGCCGTAGAACTCGTGCGACTCGACGCTCAACACGTCCAGAGACGCTGCCGCGTTGACGATCGCACGAGATCGCCTGCATGCATCGTCGTACTCGTCGACGACCGACTCGACATCGTCGTCGGCCACCAAACGGAACGATCCGTGGATCTCCCAGCGCGGATCGACCGGCTCGCCGGCAAAGGACTCCGCAAACCATCCCACTTCGACGGCGGCGAGATGTGCAACGACGCCGAGCACCGACAACCCAGTCGGGGTCATCACCCCCCCTCGCGTCCTCGGTGCAGAGCCCCCGCACCTTGTTGGTCACGACGCCGCGGTTCCGGTCCAGGAATCCGCACAGCAACTCCCGTTCGACAGCGCGACCGCCGAGATGGGCGGAGGCGTTGTCGTCCACACGATCGGGCATCGACGCTCCTTCACGACAGCGCATGTTGCCCGCGCGGTATGCGCCATCGCCAGGGGCCCGACAACATCGCGGCGTCCCGAACCACCATGGTCTGTGAGCGCTGCCGGATCCGTCGGTCGAAAACTTCGATCACACCGTCGACGCGGCAGGACGCACCATACGGAACGGATCAGTATGCGACGGTTCGCTCAAGGGGCGAGCATCGGGGCGGCGACGGTGGGGACGATCGTGCGGGCCAAGATCGCGCCGAGCATGATGTCGAAGACGTCGTCGGCGTCGATGTCCGGGTCAACCGCGCTGGTCGGTGCCGCACGAAGGATGTCCTGGAACTGGGGGCGAGTCGAAATGCGCAGGTATTGCTCGGGTGAGCGTCCGTCGCCGGCGGATGGATAGTGCGCGAGGAGTCCGGGCGCGGCCGCTCGCGCTGCGGGTGATCCGAATGGTCGCGAGACCGGAGGCTGCGCGTCGTGCTCAGGGGCACTCCACCGCTCATCCTGTAGGCGTGTCAGCGTTCGTCCTGCACCCGGTTCGTCGTAACCGTCTACCGGACGTGTCCGGTAGACCTTCGGCATCACTCCGGGGATGTGGGATTCCTGCGGTTGTTCCGGGGTGGGTCCCGTGGGGGTCGGGGACCTGCGGGGGAATGCGGCGACGGGATCCGCACCCCGGAACGGAGCGGCTAGCTGGCTGGGGTGGCGGTTGCTGAGAAGGTGTTACCGGGTCCGGGGATCTCTTGGTTGATGACGTCGGTCATCGC
>Ga0182024_10020722_pt1 | contig 11995 bp, 9 predicted proteins | sample P32metaG_FD_120480 | JGI IMG/M metagenome (GOLD analysis project Ga0182024, IMG submission 120480) | Permafrost microbial communities from Stordalen Mire, Sweden - P3-2 metaG (Illumina Assembly) | ecosystem: Environmental > Terrestrial > Soil > Wetlands > Permafrost | place: Sweden: Stordalen... | reverse complement strand
GAGCCCCAACTCCTCGAAGGCGTGGCGGGACGCGGCAAGGGCTTTGGCGTCCGGACGCGATGTCCAGGGACGCAACTTCATCATGATCGGCTGAGCCGACCGGAGGATGAGCAGGCCATGACCGATGGGCAGTCGCCGAATCTCGGAGGGTTCGAGGATCGGGCGCCAGCGCGTCGAGGACGACGCTGACCGTCCAACCTGTCCCTGCTGGAGGGTTTGCGACCACTCGGTCGTTTGTTTCTCGCCGATCAGCCGAGAGATGTCGGCCAGGTCGTCAGCGTTCCCTGAGCCGCCGAGGACGATCTTCACGATCGCCGAGTCCCAGATTGCGCCGGCCGCCTCTCGCCCCCACCGGTCCCGCGCCTGCGACAGCGACTGCAGGACGGCGATCGTGGTGATCCCCGAGCCACCGCCTTCGCTCATGAGCGACGGCAAAGAGGGAAGCGGGTAGTTGGCGGCTTCGTCGAGAACGAGCGCCAACGGCGGGTCGAGCCTTTGACCGGGCGATGTGGATGCAAGTCTGCGGGCCGCGTCGATGACGTCCTCGATGAGCGCGGCGACCAACGTGGCGGTCGCCGATGCGCCGGACGAGGTACCGAGGAGGAAGAGCGTCCCTCGCATCGCCAAGAAGGCCACCGGATCGAACTCGTGGCCGGCGTCCGGGCTCACGGATGCGAGCACGGAGGGATCGGCCAGAGGAGCAAACGTGTTCGCAACCATCGCCCAGACCGAGTCCCGTGTCCGCTGGTCGGACGCGATGATCGCATCGAGCGCCCGTTCCCATCCTGGAGTCGCCGCCGGGTGCGAACCGAGGATCGACACCGCCTCCTTCGCCCCTGGGGCCGAATGCGACCAGCGATACAGATCGGAGGCGGAACGATTGTCTAGCGCCGCTGCGTGCAACATGCACCGCGCCGCCGACAGCGCTTGCTGACGCCAGAAGTTGGCGTTCTCCACGCCACTCTTCCCGGGCTCGCTCACGAGCGCTTCGGCTCGGATCATGGCCGTCTGCGGGCTCTCACAGCCCCGGACGACCGACCAGCGAAGTGTCGGAGCGCCGGCATGATGGATCGCGAGTCCCTGAGGATCGAAGACAGCGACTGGGCCATTCGATGCCCGAGTGCTCAGAGTCACCGCCAAGTTGTCCGGCCGGGTCGACGTGGTGACGACGGCTCCTGGCGCGTCGAGGATCGTCGGGATGACGATGTTCTGACCTTTGCCAGATCGAGGAGGTCCGAGTAGAAGCATCGAGTCCTCGACCGATGCCCAACACTGGACCCGCCGGCTCGTTCCGAGGAAGTAGCCAACTTCCGCAGGCCGAGGGTGTCTCAGGGACGGGCGAAGTGTGCGGGAGCGCCTGAGCAACGCTCGGCTGCTTGCTGATCGCTCGATCTCGGCACGCGGTGCAAGGCCTTCGCCATGCGCTGGCGATCTGCTGGGTCGGGCCGTTGCCACGTGACGCGTCACAGAGAACGTGAACATGGTGAGCACAGCAGCGATCGTCACGACCAGAACCGTGCACAGCCAATAGAGCCACACCGGTCCGACTGGAGAGCCCCACGCGCTCGCCGGATGCCCAACGTGCGCAACGGCGATCACGCCGGCAAGAAACCGGCCGTGGATCATTCCGTGTCCGGACACCACGACGGCGAGCTCTCCGCCGACCCAGAAGAGGGACGTGATCACTGCGAACCCCGCGACCACGGCGAGGCCGAAGTCGGTCGTCGTCTGAGGGCGGCCGTTCATCACAGGTCCATCGTCGGGCCAGCGTCGGCTGGCGGACCGAGCGAGTAGCTCGGGCACGCAAGGCCATCGCGGTGGCCGGCGGGGGCGCTGCAGAACGTGCAGCGTCCTCGCCGCCCGCCATCGGCGCGGCCGCACCATCCGACCTCGCCGTGTGCCTCGGTTTGGAACACGACTACCGCCTTGCGCCCGCAGGTGCATAGCTCGCCAGACTCGGCCGGTCGCTGCATCGTCACAGGGCCACCGCCATACTCGGCTCGACCGCAGCCACGTCTCGTGCCGGTGTACCGCATCGAGCAAAGCGCTCGTGGGCCAGGCGCGCTGAGTACGACAATCGCGACAGCCTTCGCTCAGGCAAGTCCGGGAGGGCGAGGCGAACGGCGAGCATGTCCCCTTGGCGTCGACCGCCGTCGAACGCCACCAGGCGGGCGAGGGTGCGTGAGATCTGGGAGTTTCGACCGAGGTTCTCGCCGAGGCCGAGGCTGACCGCCAGATCGGTAGTGTCGAGCGTGCTCGTCGGCATCGCAATCGCCTGTCTCGCGAGGCGTTGCCACATGAGCGTCGTCGAGGGTCCGAGGACTCCGAGCCAGACGAGCTCGACATACGGACTCCCCGGGCGGTGCCCGAGACGCTCGACCACGGGGTCGGGGAAGGGGACGATCGTGAGAGCTGGTGGGGTTTCGATCAGCGTCTGCAGGTAGTCCGGCATCACGCCACCACCGCGACCGGCTCGGGCTCGGAGGCGGGTGCCAGCCGAGCCTCCAGCTCGGTCCGTCGTTGCTGGGCGGCGGCGATTGCTGCCTGGACGCCGGGCACTTTGCCACCAGTCGTGTGCTCAGCAGGACTGGCATCGATCAACTGGCGGGCAGCCGTTGCCACTCGCGCCTGAGTGGCCTGGACCGCTTTGGCGCCGTCCTCGCCGGCCCAGGCGGCGACGTACGGGAAGCTGTAGTCGTCGGTCGGCATCCCGTGGACGGACGCGACCACGTAGGCGACGGACTCGGCTTCGACCTCCTTGAGCGGGCGTGGCAGGTACATCCCCGGCGGTCCGGTGTGCAGGAGGACGTGCGCCGCCTCGTGGATCAGGGTCTTCACCATTGCCGCCTCGTCCATGTCCGCCCGAACGAGCACGAGCCGTTGACCGCCATCGGTTCGGCCGTTGGCGCCGCCGATGGCAGCTGCGTTTTGCACGGTGTCCAAACGAAACCCCTGTTCCTCGATCATCGAGACGATCGCAGCGCCGAGCCCGATAGGTGCCTCGCCTTGCAGGAGCTTCGGCCGGACCGGCTCCGGCACCTCAGTACCGGTCGTCTGCGACACGTCGAACACGTGCTCGATCCGGAAGCCGGCGAGCACCCTGCGCTTGTCCAGCGTTTCGCTGGTTGCCGGTGCCTCATCTCGTGCCAGCGATCGCGTGTTGCCGTCGGCGTCGACCGCGACTCGCCGGTCGTAACGGCAAGGTGCGAGTACGGCGTAGCCGTGCTGACCTTTCTCGACCGAGCGGCCCAGTGATCGCCAAGTGTTGAAGCCAGCAACGTAGGTGGGGAGCGGCTCCGGGACGCGGCCCTCCTCGAACGCCGCCGCGTGTTGAGCTGCGATCAACATCACGTTGTTTGGGCTGTACGTGTGCAGCCTCGCCTGGAAGGCTAGGTAGTTCTTCCAGTCCTCGCCCGACTGGAGGGCCGTCACCTCCGTTGCTAGCCGCTCCTGTGCTTGTGCGACCTTGGCCGCAGATCGCTCGGCCCACTCTTCCTTCGACAGCCGTCCGGTGGACGCCATAGCGCCTCCTTTCGGAGCGGCCGGAGTGGCCGCTCCTATCTGAAGGACGCCAGCTGCTCAAGCTATGGAGCATCGATCGGCGGTACCAATGGACCACGATTCCGGCCAAGTGACGCACCTCGCCAGTTCACCACCATGAGCTTGATCGAGGATGACGTTTGGTTTCGATGAGTAATCTCGCTGGCAACCCTTCCAGTACTCCGAGGTGGAACGCGCAGATGCCTGCTCAACAGGAAACGACCCTCTCTGCAGCCGTTGTCGGGCGGCTCTTTGAGATCCCGGATTATCAACGACCCTACGCGTGGGAGCGCAAGCAACTAGAGGATCTCTGGGAAGACCTGGATCTGATGGGTCCGAGAGGACAGCACTACTTCGGGACGCTGGTGATGCGCGAGATCCGCGACGATTCGGGTGTCGTGATCTCGCTCGACAGCACGGGAACGGAGCTCCACCACTGCGAAGTGATCGATGGCCAGCAGCGCCTAACGACCTGTGCCTTGCTGCTTGACCGCATCAGGAGACGACTCGATGCGCTGGCAGCCAGCGGCGTCGAAGGCGCAAGTGAGATCGCCGACAACCTGAGACGCGCGTTTGGGATCGTCACGGTAGACAAGGCATCCGTTCCGAGAGTTCGTCTCGGGTCGGCTATGGCCGACTACTGGGTCAACATCGTTCTTGGGGATGAAGACTACCCAGGCAACGCCCTTATCAGTGGCGAGGACCGCGTTCGACGTGCCGCGTTGTTCTTCGAGCAGAAGCTCGACCAGCTTGGCAGCGAGGCGGACCCGTCCACTGTCCTTGAGCGGCTTCGTGATCTGCAGCGCCGCATTACCGCCGGACTGCGCCTGCTTGTCTACGAGGTGTCTACAGCCGCTGAAGTTGGCGTGATATTCGAAACACTTAACGAGCGTGGTCGCCCTCTAAGCGAACTTGAGAAGACCAAGAATTACCTCCTATATCTCGCGCGCCAACTTCCGGATGCTCGCCAAGAAGAACTTGCTGGCTTCATAAATAACCGGTGGTCAGAGATTTTCGCCAATCTGGCGGGTCAGGACCCCGACATGGACGACCAACTTCTTCGTGTGCACTGGCTGGCCACTCAGAACGCCGAGCTACGCTCGTGGCGACGGGTAGCCTCGATCAAGTCGCGCTTCGATCGCAGTCGGTACGTCTCCGGTTCGTCGAGACTGATACCCATTGAAGGCACGTCCGCTGACTCCAACGACGCGTTTGACGCTCTGTTCCACGATCTAAAGCAATACGTGACCACGTTGCACCACTGCTCGCTATTCCTGGCTGAGATGCTTGATCCGAACGCGTCTTTCGCAACCTTCTCATCACCCCAACGCGCACGTGATGCGAGCGCAGCTCTCGGGCGGTCAGGTGTCATAGCAGTTTTTCGCCCGCTGCTTTGCGCGGCGCGGCTTACGTATCCGGACGACGGCGACTTCTATGCCGACCTGGTCGAGCTACTGGAGTGCTACTCAGCGAGGGTCTTCGTAATCCGGCAACGCCGCGTAGACGCTGGTCGAGCGAAATTGGCGAGCCTGGCCAACGACCTCTTCACGCGGAACCGCACGAAGGCAGACGTGTTGGCCAGCATCGGTGCCCTCATGTGGCGATATGCCTCGGACGGACTTGTGCAAGAAGCGCTGGAGAGTGAGACAGAAAACTGGTACAACCGCCGTGGACACAAGTACTTCCTTTACGAGTATGAGCTCAGTCGGATGAGTGCCGGCGAGCAGATTCCGCAATTCAGCGTCTTCACGAGAACGGGTAACGAGCAACGTACGACCGAGCACATCCTCCCTCAGAATCCAGACGCGGATGCCGCATGCTGGTGGGACGTATTCACCTCGGAGACTCACGTCGCAATGCGGCACTCACTCGGCAATCTGGTTCTTACGTTGGACAACTCGCATTACTCAAACAAGTGCTTCGCCGATAAGAGGGGCAGTGCACTGACACCGGGTGCGAGCCCAACGCCGTGCTATTCCCAGTCCTCGCTTCATCAGGAGCGTGAGCTCGCCACATTCGACGAGTGGACACCGGACTCCATTCGCAAGCGGCAGTTGGCGCTCGCAGAGTGGGCGCTCAGTAGATGGGCTGTCGAACCGCCGAGTACCTCCCTGCTCGAGCCCGAAGAGGCGGACCAAGAAATCGAGCCCGAAGAGAGTGACGATGAGTACCCGGGCGAGGGCAGCTCCACGAATGAGTGAGGCGTAGGTACCCCTTTGGACACTGTGCAGTCAGTACCGCGTCAGCATCCGGGCGTCGGTGTCGAAGAGGGTGAGTTCGTCGGGCGTGCAGATGTGACGGACGATGAAAGCCCGTTCGTTCACTCGCCAGAGGCCCTCGCCGCGCCCCAGCTCCGGGAGCTGCTCGATCTCGACCGAGGTGAGGCCGAGCACCTTGCCGGCGGCCTGCGCTTCCTCGAAGGGCTCGTTGTAGAGGATTCGGGTCGCCGTGTCGCCGAGTAGGCCCTGGGCGAGCCCACGAGCTTCCGAGCCGATGTCACCGACGGCGTCGAGGTCAGATAGACGATGCAGGACCATCAGGTTCGCCAGGCCCCAGGCCCGCGACAGCTTCCATTGTGCCTGCATGCGGGCGAGGAGGACCGGCTGAGCAAGCAACCGCCATGCCTCGTCATAGACGACCAGCCGCTGCCCGCCGGCAGGGTCAGCGAGCGCCGCCTCCATCCAGGTCGAAGCGCAGGTCATCACAAGCCCGATCAAAGTGTCCGAGCCGGAGATCGCGGACAGGTCGAGCGACAGCATCGGCAGATTCGGATCGAAGCGCACCGTCGACGGTCCGTCGAAGAGTCCGGCGAGGTCACCACGCACCAGCCGAGCGAGAGCGTGGGCAACCTCGCGGCCGTCGGACCGGAGCTGCGCGACAGTCGAGCCAGCAAACGGATTCTCCGGGTCGAGCATTGCGTCCACAACCTTCGGCAGGACCGGAACCGAACTGCTGCTTCGGGCGGTGTCGAGCGCCGTGTCTAACGACGTGCGCTCAGTCGCCCTCAGGGGACGGCCGAGAGTCGCTTCGGCCAGCGCTGCCAGCAGCGCCAAACGCCTCCCTCGGACCTGGGCCTGCCATGCGCCGTCGTCGACGCCCGACGGTCGGGGACCGTCGTCGAGCGGGTTCAACCTCGCCGAAGTGCCGACGCCGAGTTCGACGGCCTGACCGCCGAGCGCCCGAGTGACCACGGTCCACTCGCCTTTCGGGTCGCCCGGCACGTACACGCGCCGCCCAAACGCCACGCATCGGGTGGCGAGCGACTTCGCGAGTGTGGACTTCCCACGCCCGATCTGGCCCGCCAAGCAGATGTTCGGGTTGGTCAACGCTCCCTGCCGGTACAGCTCCCACGGGTCGTAACAGAAGGCGGAGCCGGACCAGGCGTCCTGGCCGATCAGCATGCCAGCCGAACCGAGCCCCTCCTCTGCGAGAAACGGGTAAGCGCCGGCTAGCACTTCTGACGTCGCCCGATGGGGCACCAGGCGCAGGCGACGATACGAACGCCCAGACTTCGGCCCTGACTCGCCGCCAGGCGGAAGGTACGGCCGATCGCGCTGTTCCTGACGAAGCTCTTCCATCTCAGCCCGACGCTGATTCAACAGCGCTCTTCGATACTGGGTCTCGACCTGATGAGCTGATCGACGACCCTTTCGATCGGAGCGTGACGGTGACCAGCCCGAAGCTCCGTAGACACGCGCGCCAGCCTCGAACGGCAGAGACGGCGGAGGACCGGGTGACTCGGCCTCTTGCTGCTCTTGCTTGCTCCCGTTCAAACGGCGCGCCAAAGAGGCTAAATCGAGGCCCGTCAGAACGTCGTCCGTCCGAGCGGGATCGCCGCCGCGATGAAGCCCTGCATCTGGCGTCCGTAGAGCGGGCGAACCTCGCACGTCGCCTGCGCCGCCGCCCGTGTCACCGTGGCGACAGCCGAATCGAGTGCATCCAGGGTCGGCGCAGTCACAGTCACGAGCCCGGTGAACTCGACGTCGGTGTGTCCGGAGATCACCGACCGCTCCCTGGCCAAGAGATCGTCGTACTCCTGCGCGTCCGACAGGTCGGCGAGCTGGCCGATGCGCGCCTTTTGGGTGGAGTCGGCGACAGCCTCGGTCTTCTCCCGCCGAATCTGGCGAAGCGCCGCGTCCGTCGCTAGCGGGCGCGAGGTGATCGAAAGTGTCCGGCGTACGCCTGGTGCGAACACGATCGCGTGAAGGAAGTCTGGCGGCACGGTGATGCGTGGCCACTCCGCAATCCACAACACGGTCGACCAGGCCGAGTCGTGCCGCAGTCGCTGCCATGACTCCGAGACCGCTACAGGTCCGGCGTGCGTGAGGTTCGCCGCCGGGTCGCTTGTCGAGTCGACAAGCACGGCCGGATCGAACGCTTGTCGAACGACGCCGGCAAGCTCCTCCTCGCCGAGCCACCGGACGGGCCGAAGTCCCGCCTGCCGCAGGGCATCGGAGAGGCAGGCCATGTCGCCCCGCAGCACCTCCGCCGCTCCGCGAATCCCACGGCCTGCCGCCTTGATCGCCCGTGCGGCCGCTCGGAGGTCGAGTGACAAGCTCACGGTCGTCCGATGCGTCGACGAGTCGAGTCGGACTTGGTCCAAGAGCGCTCCGTACTGCGTGGCAGCCCAGCCGCCGTCGTCGTGGCCGTTGTTCACCCACCAGTCGGTCTGGCTGCGAGCGGGATCGGGAATGGTCGCTTCGAGCACCTGCAACGCGGCGCACGTGCCTGACTGTGCTAGCTGCGCGATCACGCGGCCCCAGCGATTTACTCGGAGTGCTCGGTCCGGGTCGTCGAGCAGAGCGAAAGCCGGATGACTGACGAGTAGCACCGCCGTCAACGTCTCGCGGTGGGGATCGTGGATCATCGCCGCAGCCGAGTTCTGGTCGACGTGGAGGCGCATCGAGGCAGCGTCGCCGGGTAGGGCGAGTGTGCCGGCGGGGCGGGGTTTCTCGACCTTGGCTCGAAACTCCGTCTGCGTCCCCGCCTTCCGGATTGCGAAGTGCGTGGCAGTCGCGGCCCACTCGACAGCTGGTCGGCCGGCGATGCGCACAACGGCGGAGGCGGCCAACGGCAACCACACGAGGCTGGAGACGAAGAAGGCCATCGATCCGCCGAGAAAGAGAACCGCCACGGCCACGCCGACCGCACAGCCAAGAACGATCACACGGGGCGTCGAGAAGCCGAGAAGCAACCCCCGCGTCGAGCGGCGGGCGAATCGGACACTGATCGGAGCAGCGGTGCTGGTCGTCATGGCTCACTCCTTGTGGGAGGCGGATTCGGGGCGGGACGGGCGGAGCGGGTCGCCCCGACAAGCCCTGCCGAACTTGCCGGGTCGCTTGGCCCCGCCGACTCGGAAGGCGGCGGAGCACCGTTGGAGTGGCCGTTGCCCGGTTGCCTGGGTGAGGTCGGCGAGGTCGAGGTCGAGGTTGCGTTGCTCGTAGCGGAACTCGACGCTGAAGAGCCGTTGGCGTGCGCACCGTTCTTGCTCGACCCGTTCAAACCCGGCGCGCCGCCAGAAGACCCCGCTGCGCCTGCCGCCCCGCCAGCACCACCTCCGCCGGCTCCGGCCGCTGCGCCGCCAGCCATGGCTCCTCCTCCGCCGGCAGGCATCGCAGCCGCACGCGCCACGTACGGTGCCGCCTTCTGAGCGGCACGACCGCCGGCCGCCACACCACCGACTGCGCTCGAGCCGAGCGAGTGCAGCTGTTGGGCGTGATCGCCGGTGAAGTGGACGACCTTGAGGGCGAGCCAGGGTGCGAGACCAGCGACGAAGAGTACGAGGATGCCGGAGATGACCTGGGTGACCTTCTGCGTCACACCGGAGCCCGACTGGCCTACGCCTTCGATCAGGATGCCGTATCCGGCGACGAAGATGATCACGAGGATGAGCTTCGAGGCGATGAGGGCGATCGTGGTTTCGATCCAGCGACGAGTCCACGAGACGGTGATGTCCGCGAGCGAGCCGGCGAATGCGATCGGAGCGAATATTGCGGTCACGACGATCAGCACCTTCCTCACAACGAGTGCCACGTACACGATCACCGTCGCTGCAATGCAGGCAAGGGACAGGAGCAACAGAGCCGCGGAACCGGTGACCGATCCTGTGAGAGCAGTGCTTCCAAGTACGAGCTTCCCGAGTCCGGCGATGTTCGTACCCGTGGCCACATTGACGATTCCGTTGCAGAGAGCGTCCGTCGCACCGAGGAGGAGATTCACGGCCGCGATCGCGACGGCGCCGCCGAGGAAGGCGATCAAGAGGCCCTTCCCGGCGCGAGCGAGACCTCCGGGCTCGCGACGAAGGACACTCTGGATGATCTGGATGGCAAACAAGCCGACGGCCACGGTGCCGGCGATCGCGCCGGTGATGCCAATCTCCAGCCCGAAACCCTTCCCTCCGAGATGGACAGCCGTCGCCGAATCCATCTGGCTCCACAGCCAGTTGACGGCGTGGTCGGCTGCGCTCCCGAAGCTCTCAGCGATCGAGTGGAAGGCGTCGCCAGCGACGGACTTGGCGACGTTGCTGGCGCAGTTGCCGTAGCTGAACGGGTTGTACCACTGGCAGCTCCCCACTACGCCACCTTCCAATCAGAGAGGAGGACGGAGCCGTAGCCGTCGTGCCAGTGGGAAGAGCCGACTTGCAACACGAGCGAGAAGTGCCTTGTCGTGCTGGTCTTCCCCGTGTGGATTGTCAGGACGCCCGAGACGTCCTCCACCGCCGCACGAAGGTCCTGCGGTTGCCAGCCGGCGTCGATCAGCTTTTGCCATTGAGGGTCGAGCTGGGTTTCGAGGTCGCTTACGGACCACCGGACACCCGAAGTGGCGTCCGACTGCCACTGGCTCGGTGACGGCACCGGCGAGGCCTGACCCGTGATCGACGACAAGTACACGGTCGTGTACAACGACAGCTCCTGGAAGGCGGTCGGGATACCGGGCATGAGGTCCGGAGCTTCTTGAGCGACCAGCCACGGTCCGAGAGCGCTCCGGCTCTGGTGAGCAAAGTTGATGTCGAGGAGGCCTTCGACGAACTGCGTCGACCAGCCCTCCGGCGTGTTGGCAACCGCCAGGGCTGGCCACCCGCCGCCAATGCTCGGCGCAGGGATCGACATGGATTCTGCCTTGGCCATCATGGCTTCGTTATTCGGCGACGAGAAGCCACTCTCGAAACCCTTGTCGTACTGCTGCTGAACCGGCGTACTCTGCGGGTCCGTCGTGGCGGGAGGCACGGCGTGCCATCCGCTGACCTGCGGAGCGGCAGTACTGGTCGTTGGTGATGTCGGAGTCGTCACCGTCGTTTGGCTACTGCTCGCCGCGGCATGACGACCGCCGGTGACGAGAGCGGCGATGCCGCCAACGATGATTAGGGTGCCGAAAGTGGCGGCAACGATGACGAGTACGCGCCGCGCCCTCAAAGGTGCGCTCCTGCGCCGGCAAAGAAGTTGATCAGAGCGACCGCCCCACCGGTCAGGGCCGCGGCAAGGAAGGAGACGAGCACTCCGCTCTTGCCCCGGCCGGCAAGTGCCGGGTTGACGCTGTGGTTGCCGATCGCCCAGACACTCGCCGAGATGACCAACCCAGCGAGGCTGGCAATCAAGGCGATCGTCAGGAGCGCCCCGACGATCGTGTCCAGTTCTGAGATGCCCGGAAGCCCGGAAGTGTTCGGTGTTACGTTCACGCCTGCAAGCAGGTGCATTTGGTTCTCCCTTTCTTTTGTTGGTGTTACCTGCCAGGGGCAGGGTCCCGAAGGGCGACGAGGCCGCCCGACACGAAGGTCGACCACGTCTGAACGGCGACGCCGTACTGCGGGTCGATGGCCGAGATCACGAGACCGTCGCCGAGGTAAATGCCGACATGACCTGCCAGGCCCGGACCCGGCGAGTCATCGCCCGGCACGAGCACGAGGTCGCCGGGAGTGAGGTTCACCACGGTGACCGGCGAGCCCTCGGTCTGTTGGATGCTGGCGGCGTGGACAAGCTGCACGCCGACCGTCGCCCAAGCCGCCAGCGTCAGTCCCGAACAGTCGTACACATTGGGTCCGGACCCGGCCCAGACGTAAGGCTTCCCGAGCTGAGCGAGTGCGAAGCGCACGACCTTCGCGTGCTCGGGCGGAGTTCCGGCCGGTATGACGTAACCGGGCGGCAGCCCGTGCCCACCCGGTGTCGCGACGCCCCCACCTCCCTGCCCACAGGAGCCGGAACGGTTGCCATTGGCGACGACCCTGGTCAGGATGCGCCCGGCGGCTGGCCAGTTGTGCTCGTACTTCGACCCGCTCGTATTGGCCGACCGCTGGACCGCTTGAGCGGCGAGCCACGGCGCCATTTGCCGCCAGCCGGAGATGCCGAGGAGCGCGTGTACGAACGCCTCGGTCGCATATTTCGGGTCCATCAGCTGGGCGGGCGTGCCCCAGCCCTGCGAGGGTCGCTGCTGGAAGAGGCCGAGGGAGTCCCGGTCGCCG
>Ga0182024_10020721_pt1 | contig 11995 bp, 12 predicted proteins | sample P32metaG_FD_120480 | JGI IMG/M metagenome (GOLD analysis project Ga0182024, IMG submission 120480) | Permafrost microbial communities from Stordalen Mire, Sweden - P3-2 metaG (Illumina Assembly) | ecosystem: Environmental > Terrestrial > Soil > Wetlands > Permafrost | place: Sweden: Stordalen... | reverse complement strand
GGCGGAGTTTGCTTCCGCGAAAACCCTGATTGAAAATGCCGGCGCCGACGGTTCGGTCGTTTGCAGCAAGACTTATTTCAAGCGGCCCGACTGGGAGCTGGAAGGCATCGACGAAGCGTTCTTTCCATTCATTCACCGTATCCATCAGAACACTTCTTCCTGCGGATCAGATTATCCATTCTGGTGCGATCCGACGCGCACCGTCAATGCTCGTGACGTGCTGGTGATTCCTCAAACGGTCGCGACACAGCATCACTTTTCGTGGGTGCGTCGAGACATCAGCGGCAAGGTCCGGAATCACTCACTGTCGCCCACTTTTGATGGAACGGGGATCCTCGAAGACTACCAAAATGCCCAAGTAGGTTCATACATTCCTCTATGCCGGCGTAGGATTGTGCAGGGCCGCAACGTCTTTGGCATCCAAATCGGACGGTAGGCGAGGTACTCATTTGGGTGCTTCTTGGAAATATGTGCCATGAACGACATTGTCCAGTTGCGTCTGCAAGAATGATTCTGTATGGTGATTTTCACGAAGGGGGTATCTCAGGAGAAGGTATGGTTAGCACAGTATCCCCGGACAGCCTTAAGGCACACATCGAAAAGCTTTTGAGCGATCGTAAAGTTCATACGGACGCATTGGCGCGAATCGACGCTACGCTCGGTCAGGTCAGCGCATTGCTGAATGTTCCCGCGCCCAAGCGTCGCGGTCGTCCGCCTGGCCGTTCGTCGGCCGCTCCGGCGGTAGTTAGCGCCATCGCTGCCGCACCGGACGCGCCAGCGGGCAAGCCGGCCCGTCGCAAGCGGCGTCGCTTTGCCGTCAGCGGCAATGATTCGATCCTGAACTTCATCCGCGATCATCGCAATCCAACGACCAAGGAAATCAAAGGTCACTGGGACAGCGAGAGCCGCGGCGGCAAAGTTGACAACGCCTTGTCGAAGCTGGTGAAGGACCGCGTTCTCATTCGCACGCCGATCCCCGGCGAGCGCGGAAGCCGATACTCGGTTGCATAAGCGATTGCGGTAACGACATTCGTCGGTCCCGCGGCGATACAGGGTCGTTTGGCTATTTTTCTGAGAGACCGCTCCTCATGGTAGACTCCGGCGGTGCTTTCGCGGATTCACTCATTCATCTTGTTCGGCATCGACGCCTTGCTTTGCGAAGTGGAGGTCGACGTTGCAGCGCACGGACTGGAGAAGACGACCGTCGTCGGCCTGGCGCAAACCGCGGTAAAGGAATCTATCGAACGCGTTCGCCGAGCAATTCAGAACAGCGGGTATCCATTCTCGGCTCACCATCTGCTGATCAATCTCGCGCCAGCCGACGTGAAAAAGGAAGCAACGGCCCTCGACTTGCCAATTGCGCTGGGCGTTCTCCGCGGAACTAATTGCCTCAAGGGAGAGCGACATCGGGAGTTCCTGGTCGGGGGGGAGCTGGCGCTGGACGGGCGCATTCGCAAAATCAAAGGCGGGTTGTCGCTGGCGATTCTCGCCAAGGCAAAAGGATTCCGCGGCGTCATTCTACCCGAGGAAAATGCGCGGGAGGCCGCGGTCGTCGAGGGGCTCGAAGTTTATCCCGTGAAGCATCTTTCGCAGGCGGTGTCATTTCTGAATGAGCAGCTGCCGCTGGAGCCGTATGAGCTGGATGGGGAGCCATATCAGCAATCGCACATTTGCGCCGCGCTGGACTTTGCTGACGTCCGCGGACAAGAGGCCGTAAAGCGGGCGATCACGATTGCTTGCGCGGGTGGACACAATATTCTCATGGTTGGACCGCCGGGCACGGGCAAGTCGATGCTGGCTCAGCGCATGCCGGCGATTTTGCCGCCGCTGACGCGAATGGAATCACTGGAGACGACGCGGATTTATTCGTCGATGGGGTTGCTGCCCGATGGCATTGCCCTGATGGATCAGCGGCCGGTTCGCACGCCCCACCATTCGGCGACGGCCCAGGCGCTGATCGGCGGTGGATCGATTCCCAAGCCCGGCGAGGTGTCGCTCGCCCATCACGGAATTCTATTTCTTGATGAGCTTCCGGAGTTCAGCCGGCACGTCCTGGAAACCTTGCGACAGCCTTTGGAGGGCGGCGATGTGACGGTCGCCCGAGTGCACGGGTCGGTCCGGTTTCCGGCCCGGTTCATGTTGGTGGCCGCCATGAATCCAACAGCGAGCGGCTATGCATCCACGGATACGCGGGCACGCGATAAGTATCTATCCAAACTGTCGGGGCCGCTGCTGGATCGTATCGATCTGCATGTCGAGGTTCCTACGGTTCCATATCGAGAGCTGACGGGCCGGGAGATGGGTACCGACAGCGCGACAATGCGGCGGCAAGTGCTTTCCGCTCGGGAAATCCAGATCAAACGCTTCCCCGACGGCGGACTCAACGCACGCATGGATAGTCGATCCTTGCGACAGTTTTGTGAGCTAAATGACATGTGTCTATTACTTATGAAGCAGGCGATGGACGAAATGGGACTGAGCGCCCGCGCCTTTGACAAGGTACGACGAGTCGCACGAACGATCGCCGACCTGGCAGGAGAAGACAAGGTTGGCCCGGATCACATCGCCGAGGCGGTGCAGTACCGCCTTCTGGATCGCAAATTCTAATTGATGCGAAACGGCCTTAAAAAACGCATCCCGTAAAAATAGGAGGTTCGCGATAGATACGAAGTCTGTATGATAACTGTTGGAGATAGTAAGAGATGTTCAATCGCGACACTTCTCCGATAGCACGAATCCTCGTCTGCGATGACTCGCCCGTTGAGCGGGTAGCGCTCGCGCACTTCCTCCGACAACACGATTTCGAGGTCGACGAAGCTGAGGGCGGCGACGCCGCCATTCAATATCTGAAGCATCGCGAAATTGACTTGGTGTTGCTCGATTTGCAGATGCCAGTCGTCGACGGCTTTGACGTGCTTTGCTATATGCAGGAACATCGACGAGCACTTCCGGTGATTCTGCTTTCGGGAATGCCTGCTGATGCAATTCAGCACAAAATGCACGTGCTGCCGACGAAGGAGCTGCCGACGCTGATGCTCAAACCGATCGATCCGGATCAGTTGCTGAATGTGGTCGACCTTCAGCTCAGCGGCCAACTGCCGTGACGCTTCCTCGCCGCCGAATTACCATCGCCGGTGATGAACACATTGGCTGTTTTGATAACGGGCGCCGGCCGTGGAATTGGTCGAGCGGCGGCGATTGAATTAGCGTCGCTTGGATACGAGCCGCTGCTGGTTTCTCGGACGGAATCGGAACTTCGTGAGACGGCGCAGCTTGCCGGTCGCGGACAAATCTTCACGGCCGACATTTCCAAACCGGATGAAGCACAATCACTCGTCGAGCATGCGTTTGCGTCAGCCAGTCGGCTCGACGCAATCGTGCATTGCGCTGGATTGGCTCCCATGGAATCGATCGAGGCGATGACACCAGCCCAGTGGCAGGCGGTGATCGACACCAATCTGTCGTCGGCGTTCTATCTGTGTCACGCGGCGTGGCCGATCTTCAAAAGCCAGAAGAACGGCGTCGTCGTCAACATCTCTTCCGAATCGTCCCGCGATCCGTTCGATGGATTCGCCGCGTACGGAGCTGCCAAGGCGGGATTAAATCTCTTCGGCCGCGTTGCCGCACGGGAGGGGCTGCCGCATGGAATTCGCGTTCACACAATCGCGCCGGGCGCGGTCGAAACCCGAATGTTGCGGGAGCTGCTGACCACGGAACAGTATCCGGCGGAGCAGGCGATCAGTCCTGCTGACGTGGCAAAAGTCATTGCCGCTTGCGTGACGGGAACGCTGCAATACGCGAGCGGGGAAGTTATCTTTTTGCATCGAACGTTTTGATCAGTTGCCGGCATTGTTGGCATTGTTGTTGTCGGCGGCAGCGCCGAGCTGCATCGCACTGGCTTCGGTCATCCAACGCTGCGGCGAGTTGTCGATCTTGAACGCGATGACAGACCAGATATCGTCGGCCTTGTAGCACAGCATCTCGACGCGGAGGGGAGCCGGTTTGTAATGGGCAAGGAAGCAGATGTACTCCATATTGGAGCCCATCGATTTGCGGGCAACTTCCGAATGCCCGAGACACTTGCCGCCGGTGCTGGCCTGGAAGTCATCGGCAGCGTGGCCCAGATTATCCCAGGCCGCCAGATCCGGGGACAGACTGTGTACCGCCTCGGATGGGCGAGCGCCCTCCCACTGCGTCCAAAATCGATCAGCCAGCGCCTGATATCCGGCGCCGGGGCCATCATGCGGCGCTTGCTGCACCGCGTGCGACCAACGGGCCGTCATCATTACCGCGAGGCAACCAATCAATAGCGTCCCAGCCAGATATTTCAGCATGTGCAGCTCCGTTGGAAAGCGATGAGCCACTTTCGATGGCACCGATCACGCGCCGCGACAACCACCGTGGCGACGCAAAATAGTACCGCCAAGAGCATGCAAGACTGCTGAATAAAATGTCGAAATGAAGATTACGCGGATGCCATCGACGTCAAACAGTCGATCAGCAAACGACTTCGTACTCGATTGGATACGGGATCAGGTCCGGCCGAACCAAATGAAGTTTACGAAGTCGAACTTCAGGCGGACGCAGCGCATCGTATCGCGTGGCAGCTGTTTGAACGGCTGGTTGGGGTTGATGAGCAGAGTCAGAACCGTTCAGAGAAGCGGCAGGAACCAGTCCCGCCAGCAACAGAAGCCGCGGTAGCAAAAGACCACGGGATGTCATAGACGCTGCTTTCTAACGTGGGAAAGGCGGGTCAGCCGCTCAAGAGAAATCTATTGAGCTGGGGTTCTTGCTGACAAAACTAAACGTACCCCGATCCTGCGGATTCGCCAACGAAAAAATTGTAGCGCGACAAGGTTGGTTCGCGCTTCGATGCGAGTTGGGGCAAAGCCTGCGAGTCAACCGGATTGCTTTGGCAGCCGCCTGCTACACCGCCGGGTCAGCGGCTGAGCCCGTTGGCCCTGCGTGTTCACTGGACTCGCCCGCGTGCGCCTCTGACACGGGAGCCCCGCCCATCTGGGCCGTCAATATACTTGTTAGCACGGGCCGGAGCATGGCAAACGTTTCGATCAGAATCGTGGTCAAAAGCCCGGCCTTTTCCCGCTTGGCATCACCGTTCTTGGTCTGTGCCGGTGTCGGCGGATGCAGCGCCCGCTCCAGTTCAGCGAGCTTGCGAAGCGCCTGCTCCTCTTTGGACGGAACCAACGCGGCAGTCGCCGCAAACCCGGCAACGGCCGCTCCACCGATCGCGAACCAGGGATGCTGCTTGGCCCATGCCTTTGGATCGACCCCGTGCCCAACCTTGCCCTTGAATTCGTCCCATGCCAGCCGCAGGGCAGCTTGGGCCGCTTGCGCCTGCTGAGCCAGATATTCCGATTCTGTGGGCTCTGTGGCGACGTGCGAACTATCAGCCATGACATGACCCTGCCTAGTTGGCTGCATCATCAACGCTGCGACCAAACTGCTCACGTTGCTGACGCTTGAATGCTTCGTATTTGGCGACAATCGCCGCCTGCGAGGCGCGGCGCATGAATCCCATGCCCCACCGCAGGGCGACTGCGACGGCTGTTAGAACCACCAGGCCCGTGATCAAGCTTCCAATCCAGGGATGCGATGGCACCGCTTGGGCTATAGCTGCGGCAACGGCGCTAAGCACCTGGACCACGGCCATCACGATCACGGCAGCCGCGGCAACCAGCGCCATTACCGCCAGCCCGGCCCAGATAACGAGCCAGCGAACGGTAAGCTTAATCTGATCAAGGCGGCTCGAAAGGTAGTAGCCGAGGTAGGCGCGTAGTTCCTCTATTTGGCGGATAGCTTCGCCAAACGCCTGCCCTGGCTGCTCAGTATTTGCGGCGTCCGGTTTAGCTGACGGCCCGCGCGATACATCCGGCGATTCTGTTGGAGGACTCATGGCGCCGCTTCGGTGGGGACAGAAACACCAAGCTCGCCGCTTGACACGATGATCGAGCGGCAAGCGTCAGGTTCCAATTCAGCCTAGCTGCGCTTCCACAGCAGCCCAAGCACAACGCCGACGCCAGCGGCAATCAGCACGGCCTGCAGCGGCTTCTCCTGAATGTAGGATTCAATGCCCTGTTCCCATTCCTGTGCTTTGTGCTTGCCCTGATCGTAGTAGTCCTGCGCCTGATCGCTCAACTGCGAATACTTCTCGCGAGCGGCATCCCGGACTTGGCCGCCAAGGTCTCGGAGGTTCTGGGTTACTTGTTCGGCCTGCGCCCCGAGACCCTGCGCCTGATCACCAGCTTGCGGTTCCATACGTGACATGACAACTCCTTTGTAAAAACGGCCATTCGATTTGCCGTCGAAAAGGAATGTTAGCAAGAAGTGGACCAGCCGAGAACGCTGAAAGGTGGATGGACGGTTAGTCCGCGATCAACGGAAGCGGGTACCGGCCGCCTGGACCAGTGGGGCTTCCACAGGTTGGCGGCGATAAGCGTGGTAACTGTATGCGTCGCCGGGCATCGCATTCATATCATTGACAATGACCCCCAGGAGCTGGGCGCCCACGCTGCCGAGACCATCCCGAGCCAATTCGCTGGCCCGGCGCGTAGATTTGTCAGCACGAAGGACCAGAACTGTCATATCAGCCGCCGCGGCAATGATGCGGGCGTCGGCAATTCCCATTACTGGCGGACTGTCGATGACAACCTGGTCATAACGATCGGCAAGCGTCTCAAGCAAGTCGGCAAACGTTGAGCTGTTAAGCATCTCAGTTGGGCTGGCCGGCAGCGGCCCACACGGGAGGAGATCCAGACCTTCAATGCCGGTCGGCTGAATCGCCTGATCCAGCGTCGAAGTGCCCTGCAAAACCGTCGACAAGCCGTTATCAGAACACACGTTGAAGATCGTGTGCTGCGTCGGCAAACGCAGGTCGGCGTCGACAACCAGCACATGCTTGCCTGCCTGCGCCATTGTGATCGCCAGATTGCTTGCCAACGTGCTCTTCCCATCGGCCGAGCTGGGCGAGGTTACCAGCATGGTGCGGCAGCGGTCTTTTGGTGCGCCAAACTGAATGGCAGTGCGAATGGTCCGGCAGGCCTCGGCAATCGCCGATCCGGGCGCGATCTGCGACTGACGGCCGGCTTGCGGCGCGGCCAGCGCATGTGGCAACTGCGGAATCGTCCCGAGCAGTGGAACACCCATCGCGTTGCGAATTTCGTCCACGGTGCGGAAGCGATCGTCGCGACGATCTCGCAGGAATCCCAGCCCGCCGCCTATTAACATCCCCAAAGCCAACGACAGCGGCAAGGTGGTCTTTCTGCTGGGATGCGACGGCCTCAACTCAGACCTTGCCGGCTCAAGCATTTCGATGTCCAGCATTCCCAAAGCCCGAGTTTCATTGACCTGCGCGGTGCGCGTCGCGATAGCCTCTTTGCGCTTCTGATCGTTGTTTAAATCCGTTTGCAGCCGGGCATACTTAAATGACGCGGCGTTTGCCTTGCTTGCTTCCTCGCGGGCCGTGCTCACGGCAGCCGCCAGATCGCGCATTCGCTGACCGGCCACTTCCGCGCGATTCTGCAGCACGCGCGCCTGCGTTAGCTCGAGATGCTGCAAGCGCTGTTCCATCGCGCGATACGTTGGGTGCGACGGCAGATAGTGCGTCTGCTGCAATGCCTGCCGGAGAATCACAATGTCAGAAGGAAGCCGGGCCTCGGCTTCCGGGCTCATGTCCAGCATTTCGCCGTCAACCGCGTCGGTGTCCATGCCCTTCTTCTTCAGTTTCTCGATGTAATTCGTCGCCGAGACACTGGCTTGCTTGGCTTTCAGCTCATCAAGCTGCGCTAGCATCAGTTCATGGGTCAGGTCTGACAAGGTGTGATCCGCCAACGTGTTGTGCGGATTGGCCGGGTCGAGCGCGCCATTCTCACGCTCAAGCTCCTGCATCCTGGAGGTTGTATCAGTGATGTGCTTCTCGAGAGCGGCATTTTCCTCATCGAGTCGCGACAGCTCCGCCGAATCCGACTGTCGCGGCATGATCTGATATTTCTGATATGCCGCGACAATGGCGTTGGCCATGGTTGCCGCCTCATCGCGATCGGTGCTCGAGAAGCTCACCGTCAGCACGGTATCGCGCTTGCCGACGTCGACACTCATAAACCGCTGCAAGTATTGGACCGCGTCCGGCTCATCTGCAACGATCCTCGCAACTGCTGGATCGCGCAGCGCCAGAGCCAGTACGGACGGCGACATGATCAGCTCGCTCTGCGTATACAGATAGCTGTTGGTTCCGTCGTTAAAGCTTTGCATGTCTGCCGTTCGATTCGCCGGCGTGACTGACATGCGAGCCGTGCTTGTATAAACTGGCGTGGCCATGAACAGGTAAGTGATTCCGAACATCAATCCTGCGGTTGCGCAGAGGGCGACCACCCATCGCTGGCGCCAGAGAATGGGCAGCAGTTGATCGGCGTTGCTGCGAGCGGGTCGGCGCCGCTCCTGGCCGGTGGCGCTCGGAATCAAGCTGGGTGCTTCGTGAAAAATGCGTCGCTCCTAAATACCTATTGAATGTTCACGATCTCTCTCTGACCATCGGCATTACAGAACACCTGCTTCGGTGATGCAACCCAAAAGCGCGCCGTTTTCTTTGACTGTTGATTATCAGGACGTAACCGCCACGTGTTTTAGCGACTGAGATTCGCCGAAATCAAAGACATCGAGGGCTTGTGCGAGCCGAGTGGTCATGTTTTGGAACGTTTGATCATGGGATTACTTACTGTCGAACTTTGGGATGCAACGGGGAATAAGCGCCAGTCGGTGCAGATGCCCGACGATGCGCCAGTGAACCGGCTCCTGCTCGTGATCGTCGAAAAGCTGAATTTCCCGATTAACGCGCCAGACGGCCAGCCATTGAGTTACAAGCTGCACCATCGCGCCTCCGGCAAGCAGCTTCTTGACGATCAGAAACTTCGCGATGTCGGCGTGAAGGATGGGGACGTCCTTCGCCTGCTTCCAGAGATTACCGCCGGCTAGATCCAACTCATGCCGCACGATGCTCCAGTTTCGCCGCTCGAACCGTTGATTCAAATCTCGGACGCCGACACGCGCGCCGCGGAAAACGACCGGTTTCATCGCTTCAAATTGATCGGCTGGTGGGATCAAGACCGCCTGGCCCGCGCCAAGGTGCTCGTGATCGGCGCCGGCGCGCTAGGCAATGAGATCGTCAAGAATCTCGCGATGCTCGGCGTCGGCAATGTCCTGATCGCCGACCTGGACCGCATCGAAAACTCGAATCTCTCCCGCTCCATTCTCTATCGCGAGAAGGACAATGGGCGTTTTAAAGCCGAGGTGGCGGCGGAATCGGCGCGCGAAATCTATCCGGACATTCGATCGCACGCATTCGTCGGAAATATCGTCTACGACTTAGGCATCGGCGTGTTCCGCTGGGCGGATGTCGTCATCGGCGGGCTCGACAATCGCGAGGCGCGACTCGCCATCAATCGCGCGTGCTGGAAGACCAATCGCACGTGGATTGACGGCGCTATCGAGCAGATTCAAGGCACCGCCCGCGTCTTTGCCCCGGACGGCCCCTGCTATGAATGCACGATGTCGCAGACCGACTGGAAGCTGCTGCAGCTGCGACGCTCGTGCAACCTCCTGACCCGCCCGGAAATGCAGAACGGCAAAACACCCACGACGCCAACCATCAGCTCTATCATCGCCGGCGTGCAATGCCAGGAGGCCGTGAAGCTATTGCATGGCCTCCCGACAATTCAAGGCCGCGGATGGGTATTCGATGGACACAGCACCGAAGCATACTCGGTCGAATACCAACGCAAGGCCGATTGCTTCAGCCATGAGATTCTCGACGAGATCATCTCGCTGGATGGCGGTGCAGATTCTTTGACCGCGCGCGATCTGTTGAAGGTTGCGCGAAAGAACCTCGGAGACGACGCACGTATCGAGCTGGCTCGCGATGTTCTTGAAAAGTTGATCTGCCCCGCGTGCGGACACCGGGAACGCATGCTGGCCTCGCTCGGTCGCGTCCAGGCGGATGCGGCAACATGTCCGAACTGCGGGGCGCGTCGCGACGTGCAAACTTTCTACACCATCACCGGCGCCGAAGATTTCCTCGATCTGCCGCTTTCTGAAATTGGCGTGCCGTCGTTCGACATCGTAATCGCGCGATCGCCAAATCGGGCTATCGGACTCGAACTGGCCGGTGATGCGGCGAACGTGCTCGGACCCTTGTGTGACGATGAGGGATTAACGTGGGAGTGAATGATCTCAAAACTACCGCCAAACCCCCGCCGGCCCCGCCGGCGGCCAATCCCTCGCGCGACAGCGGCGCGATGCGCGCCGATCAGCTTACGAAATGGCCCATGCCAGCTCGCATTTTGGGTCGCCAGCCGGGCTTTCAGGTCGTGATGCGGCGCTCGGTTATCGCCGATATTCGCGCTCACGCGAAATCGAGCCCGGAAATCGAGATTTGCGGCGTGCTGGTTGGGAACGTCTTTCACGACGCCAAAGGCCCTTGGTGTGCCGTAACGGCCAACATTCGCGGCAATCATGCGTCGGGCCGAAATGCTCAGGTGACGTTTAGCGCCGAAACGTGGACCGATATTCACACACAGATGGAGAAGAGGTTTCCGCAACAGCGAATCCTCGGCTGGTATCACTCGCATCCGGGCTTCGGAATATTTCTCTCGGAGATGGACGTCTTCATCCAACATCATTTTTTCTCGGCGCCATGGCAGATCGCTTACGTCGATGATCCCCAGGGTGGCGATCGTGGCCTGTTCGTCTGGCGCAAGGGCCTGCCGGTGCGCGAGCCACATTTAATTGATGAAGATGTGGATCGAAATGCCGAAGACGCGCCGTTGAGTCCCGAATCGACTTCGACGATATCAGCCGGCCCCGTTCCCGATTCGACGCGATCGTTCCCCGTTTGGATTCTGGTGACCGCAACCATCCTCGTGTTAATCGGCGCGGTGGCTTTCGCATTCTGGTGGCTCCGATGAACCAACCTGGCAAGCTCATGACCAAGAAGCCCCCCGTCTCGATCACCTGGGATGATCTGGGATCGCGCAAAGTGGAGCAGCGCCTCCGAGAACAACAGGCAATGAGCCGGAATCGCGCGTATGCCACGCTCGATTCGACTCAGGTGGCGGCCGATGCTCCGACGCGCGTGAGCCTGCTAAACAACACCATGTTTTGCATGACGGTGCTCGGGTTGCTCGGTGGCGTGCTCGCCTGGGGGTGCGGGTTCTTAACGCATCTTCGCTCGTCAGAGCAGCAGGCGATCGACCTGATGCAGGGAATTCACCGCCTTGAGTATCAGCGCGATGAGCATCAACTAACTGCCGATGACGCCGAGAAGACGATTGCTATCGTCAGCAGGCAAGCGCAATCCAATGCCTACTTCAGGGCGATCAACGATGCGTCGCTGACGCCGGCCGAGCAATCAGCGCGCTGGGCAGCGCTTCAAAAGCGGGCAGGCGCCAAGCGTTTCAGTCTCAACGTTGTCAGCTTCGGGTTGTCCGGCATGCTGCTGGCGCTCTGTCTCGGAATCGCTGAGCCGCTGACTGAACGAAATCAACCGGCCATGGTGAAAAACGGAGCCTTGAGCGCGATGCTGGGGTTGATTGGCGGATTGGCTGTCGCATTTTTCGTCGAACGAATTTACAAGTCTGTTGCCAGCGATAGCCCGCACCAATCCAGCACCTTTACTCTGCAAGATGTCGTGGCTCGCACGCTGGCCTGGGGCGTGATGGGACTTTTCCTTAGTGCCGGACCGGGTCTGCTGCTTCGCAACCCACGAAAGCTGCTCATTGGCATCTCCGGTGGACTCATCGGTGGCGCAGTGGGTGGCGCGCTGTTTGATCCGATCGGCAGCATCGCGGGCGTCGAAATCAGCAGGCTGATTGCGTTTATCGCCATCGGGGGCCTTGCGGGCCTCAGCACGGCGTTGATCGAAAATGTCGCCAAGACCGGCTGGCTTCGCGTCACCCATGGACTCATTGCCGGCAAGCAGTTCATC
>Ga0182024_10020720_pt1 | contig 11996 bp, 11 predicted proteins | sample P32metaG_FD_120480 | JGI IMG/M metagenome (GOLD analysis project Ga0182024, IMG submission 120480) | Permafrost microbial communities from Stordalen Mire, Sweden - P3-2 metaG (Illumina Assembly) | ecosystem: Environmental > Terrestrial > Soil > Wetlands > Permafrost | place: Sweden: Stordalen... | reverse complement strand
TGCCGCAAAGTTTGAGGTTGATGCGATTAGCCGCTCATCAGAATTTCGGCGTCGGACACGCCTGGGCGCGCTACTCGAAGAGATCGTGGCGGTTCTTCGCAGGCCGCCACCAGCGGCATCCGACCGGAGAGCGTGAGGCATTTGTTCGCATGTAACTGATGCGCTCGCAAGAGTTCGCCAACGCTGTAGCTCGCGAGCTAGGCGATCTCTCACCTAGAATCATTGCGTCAGTGGACGATGACTAGATCGACCGCCATGGCGAGGCCGATCACAGCGAGAAAGATTGCGATGGAGGTGGCTAAGAACGATGGACCTTCTGATCGATACTCGCCGCGCTTCAATTGGTTGGTCAGACGAATGTGATGGAGGGTCGCGGCGACATCTACGAAGACTCCGGCGAGGACCAGCACGACACCGACCGCAAGTGAAAAGCCGGTCACGGTAATCTTATGACCGCCCTCGTGCGCATAGAATTCGCGCAAAAAGAGACCGAACCGGGCGACTACGAAACCAAAGCCCATCAGCGCGAGACCGGTGCGAATCCACGCGAGGAAGGTGCGTTCGGCGGCGAGATAGACGCCGGGATCATCGCGAGGAGCGGTCGGCATCGCGGCTCAAGCAGACTCGTCGGAAATCAGCGCCAGCACACCGCAGTATTGCAGCAGACCGGTTCGATCGCCCATCGGACCGATCTCGAACCCGGTAAAGAAGCCGGCGATCGGAACCTGGCCAAGAGCTTGACCGATGTAGGCTGAATCATGATCGGGGATGCCGTAGAGGCCGGAGCCGCGCGAGACACAATCGAAATAGAGGCCGAACGCCGGTGGTTGTGCGAGCCGATCCGCCATCGCGGCAAGCGTCGCCTTCAATTCGGAACGCGAACGCTCGCCGTCGCGCAGAACGAAGCCGATCGTGTCGCCGAGCTTGGGACGATAGGCAACGGCGATCACACCATGTTCGGAGCTGGCGCCCGTGATATTGCGGACGTAGAAATTGCCGCGGCCGATTCGATCGGCGCCAGGCGTCAACGGTATCCCCACAAAGACGAACGCGAGTGCGCGCGGCAGATCGCCGGCCAGCGGACCGGCGGCCTCGGCGAACACATCCCAGGCGCGGCGGCCGTCGAGTTCGAGGATAATGTTATCGCGTACGGCGGTGACGCGATGGGTGGGGCCGAGCGGCGCACACGCATTGGCCGCGCCGAGGTCAATCGTGAAGTCGCCGGCGAGCAGCATGCCGGCGACCGCGTTCGAGCTGACCACGTCGCCGCAAAATTGAAAGGTCTCGCCGACCGAGCCGTCCTCGGTCGCGCCGCCACCAATCACGGTGACACCGGGAAGTTCGCGCGCCAGCGTTGCGATCAGCGGCTCGGGATCGAGGTTGTAGGTATCGGGGAAGAGACAGAGCAGGTTGTTCGTACCAAGATGGGGACGCACGGTGGTCGCGATCACCTCGGCGACTTCGCGCGAGCGGCCCCGTAATTGCGGCACGAACAGCCGCGTCGCCGCTATCGAATTGCCACCGAGGACCAGCACCGCGATCGATGGACCCGCTTCGAATTCCCGGCCGCCCGCGATTACGCCGATACTGCCGCATCCCGCAATCTCACGCGTGCCGGCGGCCTCGGCCACGCTTCGCACGATCAGCGGATAGGCGCCGCCGTAGGCTGTACTGGCGAAAACCATCGCACAGTCGGCAGTACGCAAACCAGCCTGCTTGAGCGCGGCCGTCGTCGCTTCGATAGCTGCGGTGTGCGCATTGGTCGCAGTCGAATAGCCAGTACCGGCACGTATCATGGTGAATACTCCTTGGCTGATTCTATTCGCGTGTGCCCATCAATTTAAGCAATTCTACCATGCGGCGAACGGCAGCCGCCAATTCCTTGACCGCGATACGCTCGTTGAGACCGTGAACGCCGCGCATCTCTGCCGTCGAAGCTTCGAGTGGAATGAAGCCATACGAGTCGAGCCCTTTCTGGCGAAAGTAGTGACTATCGGTAAAGCCCGCGATCATCATCGGGACGGCGACGGCACCCTCGGTCACAGCGAGCTTGCCGATAGCGGCCATCAGTTCGGATTTTCGCGGCGACGACTCCGCCGGAAAATTAAGTATTACATCGATCTTGATGCCGTCGTCGGCGATGATCTTGCGCAGATCGGCGATGACCTGCTGCGGATTATCACCGGGCAGCAGGCGCGAATCGATCACAGCCGAGGCGCTCGCCGGAATAATGTTGGTCTTTTGACTGCCGGTCAGCATCGTCGGCGTGAAGGTATCTCGCACCATCGCGTTCTGGTGCGGCACGGACGCGAACTTGCTCGCGAAGTCATCGTCGCGCAGTGCAACTGCGAGGTTGGAGAACTCGGGCGGACCGCCGTCGAGTTGTGCGATCGCGCGGAAATAATCACGCACCGGACTGATAATGCGAATCGGCGCGCGATAAGCCACGAGCCGATCGAGCGCGGCAATGAGCCGCGTGACCGCGGTATTATCGGGCGGCACGGCGGCGTGCCCGGCCTCGCCGGTAGCCGTGAGCCGCAGCCATAGCGGAGTCTTTTCGCTGATCGAGACCGCGTAGTACTTGCGCCCGTTGGGACGGCTCATAATGCCGCCGCCTTCATTGAGCAGGTAGCCCGCGTCGGCGTATACGCCAGCCTCATGTTCGACCATCCAGTCAGCGCCGTTTTTCCCGCCTTCCTCCTCGTCGCCGGTCGCAAGGAAGATCACGTCGCGGTTGAGCAGGACGCCGGAACGCTTGAGAGCGAGCATCGCCATCAACTCGATCACACCGGGACCTTTGTCGTCGAGCGTCCCACGGCCCCAGATCTCACCATCGCGGATTTGCGCCGAAAATGGCGCCACTTGCCATTCCTTTGGATTGGCAGGCACCACGTCCATGTGGCTCAGCAGCACCAGCGCCTTCGTATGACGTCCGGTTCCACGAAGTCGCGCGGCGACGATTCCCCGCCCGGGCGCCGGTTCCCATACGGTCGCTGGGATCCCTTCAGCGAGGAACTTCTCCTTGAGCATTTTGGCCGCGTCGAGTTCGTTGCCGGGCGGATTGGTGGTGTTGATACGGACGTATTGCTGCAGCAGCGCGACCGCTTCCTGCGTGAGCTTGTCGTAATTGATCGGTTTCGCTGCGGGCGCCTTTTCGATCAACTCGTGGGCGTGATCACGCGCCTGTGCGGCGACCGGCATCGACGATTGGAGCGCCCCGAGTGCGAGGACGAATGCCGCGCAGATTCCAGCACTCGTTGCACCGCGGGAGCTTGCGATAAATTTGCGTTTCATCGGCGACGAATCGAACCGGATTGAGCCGCAGTCCGCGCCACGTGTTCAGCGGTCCCCGTAATTGAATATATCGATTATGGTCTGGAGAAACTTCGCCGCCGGGGCCCCATCGATCACTCGATGGTCAAAGGTGAGGCTGAGAGTGAGCATCGAGCGGCGTGCGATTTCGCCGCGATGGACGGCGGGCTTCTCTATGATGCGCCCGACACCCAGGATGCCGGTTTCGCCGCTATTGAGAATCGGCGTGAAGGCGTCAATGCCGAAGTTGCCAAGATTGGTGATAGAAAATGTCCCGCCACTCACGTCCTCGAGCTTGAGATGACCGGAGCGCGCGCGCTCGCCGAGATCTTTGCTCACGATCGCGATCTCACGCAGGGATCTCACCTCAGCGTTGGCGATGACCGGCACGATGAGGCCCTCCTCGAGCGCTACCGCCATTCCGATATTGATCTCGGTCAGGAGCAAAATCGACTCCTCGGAGAGTCGCGAGTTCATCCGCGGATGGCGCAGCAGCGCCCGCGCGACCGCCTGGATGAGCAGATCGGTATAGGTGAAATCGAACTCACACGTCAGGCGCGCACGGAGTTCCGTGGCGGCAGTCACGTCGGCTTCGGTCGTGATGGTGAGCTGAGCGGTATCGCGCAGACTCTGATGCATTCGCGCCGCGATGGTGCGTCGCATCCCACGCATCGGCACGGTGCGAAGCTGCGGCTTTGCACCGTCGCCAGAGGCGACAGAGGCTGGGCCACCGCTCTTGACGGCGCGCTCGACATCCTCGCGAGTGATGCGTCCACCCGGCCCGGTACCGTTCACGCGACCGAGATCGATCATGAGCTCCGTCGCGAGCTTGCGCGCGACCGGGCTCACGACGCGGCGTCCGCCGGACGTAGTGGCGCCTTCCGCGATAGCGGAGGGATCTTCGCCCGCCTCCGCGATTATCGCCACCCGATTGCCGCATTCGACGATCGCGCCTTCGCCGTGAAGCCACGCTGCGAGCGTCCCCGACGCCGGCGCCTCAACTATGTACAGCACCTTTTCGGTTTCGACTTCGTAGAGCGGTTCACCGGCCACCACGGCCTCACCCGGCGCCTTGAAGAAGCGTTGGAGCGTGCCATCGTGCATCGTCAGCCCGAACTTGGGCATCGTCAGTTCAACGGCCATTGGTCCCAATCAACGGAGGTGGCAATCCAGGACGAAGTTCATACATCCGGCCACGCGATCAGCGACCGACCAGTTCGCGAATCGCGGCTTCGAGGCGCGCTTCATTGGCAAGCGCGGCCATCTCGAGCGGCGGGCTGAACGGGATCGGTACATCGAGCGTGGTAACGCGCTTGACGGGGCCGTCAAGAAAGTCGAATCCTTTCTCGCCGATTAGCGCAGCGATATCGGTAGCCGCACCGCCACGCAGATGACCCTCGTCGAAAACCACCGCGCGATTGGTCTTTTCGACCGACGACAGAATCGCGTCCTCGTCAAGCGGAATCAGCGTGCGCGGATCCAACACTTCGACACTGATATTCTCCTTGGCGAGGCGGTCGGCTACCTTGATTGCCCGCGGGACCATCGCTCCGATCGCGACGACTGTCACGTGTTCGCCGACTCGCTTGATCGCGGCTTTGCCGAACGGCACCAGGTGATCGCCGGTCGGAATCTCCTCCCGACGCCCACCGAGTGCGCCATGCTCGAATACGATAACCGGGTTGTCGTCGCGGATCGCAGTCTTCAGCAGTCCCTTCATGTCGGAGGGATTCGAGGGCACCACCAGCTTGAGGCCGGCGACGCTGAGAAACTGCGCGTACACCGTCTCCGAATGCTGCGCGGCAGCGCCACCCATTGCGCCGTATACGCAGCGAAAGGTTATCGGCATCCGCGCCTGCCCGCCCGACATGTAGCGTAGCTTCGCCGCCTGATTGCACACCTGGTCGAAGGCGCAATAGAAGAAGCTGGCGAACTCGACCTCGCAAATGGGTCGGGTGCCCGCCATCGCTGCGCCCACGGCCGCGCCGACGAAACCCGCTTCTGCGATCGGCGTGTTGCGCACCCGCTTGGGCCCGAACTTGTCGATTAGCCCCTTGGTCGCGCCGAATGCGCTCAGTACGACGTCCTCGCCCATCACGAACGTAAGCGGGTCGCGCTCCATCTCTTCGGCCAGCGCCTGATTGATTGCCTGGATATATGTGGTGACCGCCATAGATCGAACCTCCGCCGGAATCGTGAGTTCGCGTGCCGCTCTACTCGGGGTGACAAGACTTAGCCGTCCATCAGATCATCGCGCGGGGCATTTCATGCCGACGGTGCGCCTCGTTCGCGATGCTCGATCTTTGGATGCGCATTCATAGCGTATACGGCGGATGCCCTGAAACATCACGGCAAGTCATGCGCGACGGGCTGAAAGCGTTGGGCGATTGACCTCGTGCGCAGGTCGCTCCCCTTGTCCCTCAAAAGGATAAACTTACAGTTTTGAGCTCCTCAACAACTCTTCCCTTCCTTCACAAACTCTCGGTGAACACGTCTTCGGTGACTTCCGACGCATCGGGCAGCGGGCTTTCACGCGCAAACTTGACCGCCTCGTCGAGTTCGGCCTCGGTCTCCTGTTTGATCCTTTGCAGGTCGGCGACGCTAATCTTGCCCGATTCCGCGGCAAACTTGTCGAAGCGAATCAGCGGACAGCGCGCTTTCCATTCGTTGACCTCCTGCTCAGTCCGATACGAACCCGCGCCGAGGAAGGCCTGCTCGCCAACGACGTGCCCTTCCCAGCGATAGGTCTTGCATTCAATCAAGGTCGGCCCTTCGCCGGCACGCGCGCGTGCAATCGCCTCGCTCGCATAGCCATAGACTTCGAGTACGTCGTTGCCATCGATAGTATAGCCGGGGATGTCGTATGCCTTTGCCCGCACCGCGATATCCTTCACCGAAGTGACGGTCTGCATAGGCGTGAACTCGCCGAAGCCGTTGTTCTCGCAAACGAAGACCACCGGCAGTTTCCACACCGCGGCAAGATTGAGCGATTCGTGGAAGGTGCCTTCATTAGACGCGCCATCGCCGAAAAAGCAGGCGGTCACGTCCTCGGTGCCCGCGATCACGGCCGCCAGCGCGGATCCGGTCGCGATCGGAAGGCCTGCACCGACGATCCCGTTGGCACCGAGGATACCCAGCGCGAAATCGACGATATGCATCGAGCCGCCCTTGCCCTTGCAGTAACCGGTGCGCTTGCCGAACAGTTCCGCCATCATGCGATCGAGGCGTCCACCTTTGGCAATCAAGTGGCTATGCCCGCGATGAGTCGACGTAATCCGATCGGTCTTGCGCAGCGCGGCGCAGACCCCGGTGGCGCTCGCCTCCTCCCCGATCGAGACGTGGACGAAGCCGGGGATTTCGTTAGCGGTGGCGAGATCGCGGACCTTGGTTTCGAACAGCCGTATCCGCGTCATCGAGCGATACATGTCGAGCAGCAGGTCTTTGCCGAGATCCATCTCGAATCACCTCGCGCGGTAATGCTGGAGCGACCCTCAATCGCGACCTGGTACGCCCGCTAGAGTCTGTCGCCCGAGCATCGGGTCTTGGCCGGTAATTTGCGCCTATCATTATCCGATCGTCAACTGATCATGGGCGTTCGATACAGGCTAATTTGAAGCGTCATTCCATAATCGTCGCATTCAAAAGATTCCCACCTTCAATAATCTTACTTCAAAGATTGGGACTGTAATATCAACAGAATAGCCCAAAGTTTGAGCGCGGCGATCGAGTTTCGTCTGCTGATTCCGGACCGGCGCTGATAAAAGGAGATTCGGACCGAATGACAACGGTGCTGCTGTTAGTTATCTCCAATACCTTCATGACCTTCGCCTGGTATGGGCACCTCAAGCATCGGTCCGCACCAATCGTCGAGGTGATCCTGGTCAGTTGGTTGATTGCTCTCGGCGAGTATTGTTTTCAGGTCCCGGCCAACCGGATTGGCTATGGGCGCTTCACTGGCTACCAACTCAAGATCATTCAGGAATGCGTCACGCTTTCGGTCTTTGTCGTCTTTGCGTACTTTTATCTGGATGAGCCCGTCCGCTGGAATTACGCGCTGTCGTTCGTCTGCATTCTCGGAGCAGTCTTCTTCGCCTTCTGGGGCAGCATCTCGCTTTAGGCTAATCCGCTATTCGATCTGATAGCGCGGTTTCTGGATGGTACCGATGGCGCCGTTTCTATCGCGCATGCCGGCGCGCTAAAGATGTCAACGACTCTATGACGCGATCAGCAAATACAGACGTTCGTGGCGAGGTGTGCGGAAAGCAGCAGGCCGAAAATCCCGGCGTGACTATCCACGCCGGGAAACCCGCTCCCATCACGCCAACCGCGAAACCCGCTCCAATTACAAAGGACTCGATCGGACGCGTGCTGACCGTCCTGCGGCGTGAATCGCGCGGTTGGAATGCGCCCGTGCTCACCCTGATGGCGGCGGAAAAGCACGACCCATTTCTCACCCTGATCGGATGTATCCTGAGCCTGCGCACCAATGACAAGACCACCGCAGTCGCCGCTCCGCGCCTCTTCGCGCGAGCTCGTACGCCGGCCGCGATGCTCGCGATGAAACCGCGGGAAATCGAGGAACTAATCTACCCGGTCGGCTTCTATCACACCAAGGCGCGCGGGATCCGCGAGATCTGCCACGACCTGATCGAAAGATTCGACGGGCGCGTGCCCGATGAAATCGACGATCTGGTGACGCTCAAGGGAGTCGGGCGCAAGACCGCGAATCTGGTCGTCACGGAATCATTTCGCAAGCCCGGGATTTGCGTCGACACTCACGTCCATCGGATTTCTAACCGCTGGGGTCTTGTCGCGACCAAAACCGCAGATCATACCGAGACGGCTTTGCGCCAAGTCCTGCCACGCCGCTATTGGATCGAGTACAACAGTCTCCTGGTCGCGTTCGGGCAGACCATTTGCCACCCAACGTCACCGTGGTGCTCAAGCTGCCAGTTGGCGAAAATGTGCCCCCGTATCGGCGTCACGCGATCCCGCTAACGGTCGCATATCAACGCTAATGGCCACGCAGGAACGCGAGCAGCCGCATCTCAACGTTAACGATCGCTTACCTAAAAGGAGTCCTCGATGATGATTACAGAAGCCGGATTTATCGGATTAGGCGCGATGGGCTTGCCGATGGCGACTAACATCGTCGCGGCCGGAATCAAATTGCGAGTGTACAACCGAACTGCATCCAAAGCCGCACCGCTCGTCGCCAAGGGTGCGACGCTCGTCGCGAGCGCGGGGGACGCGGCGGTCGCGGACGGGATCGTCGTGACGATGCTGGCCGACGACGCCGCGGTTGAGAGCGTCGTCACCGGCGCCCACGGAATTGCGGCGCGGCTGGGGCCGGGGGGAATTCACGTCTCTATGAGTACTATCGGGCCCGCTTCCGCGCGCAGGATGGCAGCCCATCACGCCGATCATGGAAGCATCTACGTCGCCTCGCCGGTTTTTGGGCGCCCCGACAATGCGGCCGCGCGCCAGCTTGTGATGTGCACCTCGGGACCGGCCGCGGCGAAAGAGCGAGTTCATCCGCTGCTCGAGGCAGTCGGGCGCGCAATCTTCGATTACGGCGAAGACGCGGGCGCCGCAAACGTCGCCAAGCTCACCGGCAACTTCCTGATTGCGGCGGCGCTCGAAGCGATGGCCGAAGCCTTCACCATGGCCGAGCGTAACGGGATCGACCGTGTGAAAGTGGCAGAAATGCTCGGTAAGACGCTCTTCGCTTGCCCGGTCTACCAGCGCTACGGCGAGATGGTCGCAGCGAAACGGCATACTCCCGCGGGCTTCGCCCTCGCGCTAGGGCTCAAGGATGTCAAGCTCGTGCTGGAAACGGCCGGTGATGCCCACGTACCGATGCCGATTGCCGCGGTGGTGCGCGATCGGCTGATCGCTGGCCTGGCGCATGGCCGCGGGGAAATGGACTGGTCGGCGCTCGCACTCGGCGTCCTCGACGACGCCGGAATCAAGTCATCGTGAGCGATTCGGATGGGCAAAATGCAAGCCTGACGCTGAAATAAATCCAAAGCCATTCGCCGCGCGTATCTCGCATCGTGGATCAGTGTGGATCAGGAAGGATGGAGCGGACGTGTCGCCGAATTTTATACCGCGGCTCGTCGCCGAATTTTTAAAGATTGCGTGTGGAATACAGCTTAACTATTGTCAAATGACCGAACCGTGGCCGCGATCGAGTCCGGCTGAAACCCCCCGTGACTGAAACTCGCCGAGAAGAACAGAAACTCTGGCTGATCTTATTTCAGATCAAAGGCGTGCGGGCTCGTCTGAATTTCCTCGCACTACAACGCTGGCTCTTCGCGGGCCTTGCAATCCTGATCGCCGCGATTGGCCTGGTGCTTTTTGCAGCCGCGAGCTTCGGACCCCTCACCTTTCTCGGCATTACGCTGCTCTTGGTGATAACGGCGATCGCCGGAATAGTTCGCGAAACCATGGTTATCGGCGCGACTCGCACCAGTTCCGCGGGAGCGGCCGCGATCGCCGATGCCCGATCGCAAATGAAGGGCCGGTTGACCACCGTGCTCGCACTCAACGCGGTCCAAAAGCGTTCGCCGCTATGGGCCTACCTGGTCGAGGATACCTACGGCCGACGCGATGAGTTCGAGCCCGCGCGGATCTCGCCGCGATGGCTCTCGCGCGCCCTCTACTCATTGATCGCGGCGATTCTGTTGGCGGCGCTCGCAATTCCCGCGGCGCGCCTGAATAACGCTCCGCGGCGAAGATCCGCTTCGTCCGGTATCGGCGGGCCTAACCAGATTACTGCCGATATAAAAGACCTCGATATTCGCCCCGCCGATCCGGCCTTGCAGCCAAACGCCGAAATCTACGCCGATCCGGAGACCATCAGAAAGCTTGCGGACAAACTGGCGGCGGCAGAGAATTCGGATCGCAATCGGCGCGGGGTGTCGAAGCTAGTTGATAAGGCGCGCAGTCTCGCCGACGCCTTTCAGAACAGGCTCAATCGCCTCGGCAAGGCCCACACCAGTCCGGCGCGGATGCGGCTGACGGACAGTAGCCCCGGTTCGCCGAGTAAGTCCAAAAACGACAACACACCTGGCGGCAACGCTGGCGGCAGCGGTCTGGCCAGCAATTCGCGGCGCGGCGCGACGGGAAACTCGCAGCCGGGCACGGCGCAAAATTCGCCGCCACCGATGACTTCGCTGCCACCCCAACAGGCGGACGAACTCGCCGGAAACAACTCGACAGCGCCGGCTCCCGGCTCCGATCAGGCGCCAGGAGCCACTGAAAACCCGCTGAACGACTCGAACGGTGGCGGATCGAGCCATAGTTCGGGTAGCGATCCCGCGAGTCTGTACGGACCGGCGAGTGGACAGCCGCTGGGCAGTGACAGTTTCAAGATTGCGATCGAGGCCGAACCTTCGGATGAATCCTCCTCGCCCGGCAGTCCAACTTATGTGCCGCCGCGAATCCGCGTGCCGCTGAATTCAAACCAATACCCCGACCAGCCCTTGGCGCGTGCTACCGTCCCTGCCGCCGACCAAGACACCATCAAGCGGGTTTTTGAACGATGAACGAAGCGCCATCCGCGGCTATCGCCGAGCTCCCGACGATTGCCGATTTCGCACGGACCTTTCGCCGTATCCAGGCCGAAATTCACAAGGTCATTATCGGCCATGAGCAGGCGGTCGAGGAATTACTCAGCGCACTCTTTGCCGGCGGTCACGTCCTGATCGAGGGCGTTCCAGGGACCGGCAAGACCACGCTCGTGAAGACCCTCGGACTCGCGCTCAATCTGAGCTTCAACCGCATTCAATTCACCGTCGATCTGATGCCCGCGGACATCACAGGCACGCGCGTGATCCTGTCGGCTGTGGACGGCCGCCGCGAATTCAGCTTCCAGCCCGGCCCGATCTTCTGCCACATCCTGCTCGGCGATGAGATCAATCGCGCTACGCCCAAGACCCAGTCGGCACTGCTCGAAGCGATGGCTGAGTTGCAGGTCACCGTCAGCGGCACGACCTATCCGCTGGTCCCGCCCTACTTCGTGATGGCGACGCTCAACCCGATCGAGATGGAGGGCACCTATCCGCTGCCTGAGGCCCAGCTCGATCGCTTCCTGTTCAAGGTGCGCCTGGGCTATCCGGGCGAAGATGACCTCGTGCGCATCATCAGTTCGACCACGGGACCCGAGGAAGCCGGAGTCGAACCGGTGTTCGAGCCCCACGAGGCGGCAACGCGGATCGAGGGTCTCAAGCGCCTGGTGCGCGAGGTAATCGTCGCCCCCCCGATCGAACAATATGCCGCCCGTATGGTGCGCGCGACGCAGCCCGCGAATTCGCGCGTACTGGGCGATATGCACGCGCCGATTCAGGTGGGCGAGGTCAATCGCTACGTCAGCTTCGGCGCGAGTCCGCGCGGCGCGCTGGCCCTGATCCTCGGGGCGAAGGTAGGCGCCCTGCTCGACGGCCGCGCAAATATCGCACACGACGACATCGATCGAGTGGCCGCGGCTTCGCTCGATCATCGCATCATGCTCAACTACGCCGCTCATTCCGACAACGTGGACGCCGCGCAAATCGTACAACAAGTGGTTAAGGCGGTGCGCGCGACACGTGCCTGAAGGAGGCGCCACTAATGCTCGAAGCGCGCGCGTTCGAGCCCGAATTCCTGCGTAAGCTCGATGGACTGGTGCTCGCCACCCGGCG
>Ga0182024_10020719_pt1 | contig 11996 bp, 12 predicted proteins | sample P32metaG_FD_120480 | JGI IMG/M metagenome (GOLD analysis project Ga0182024, IMG submission 120480) | Permafrost microbial communities from Stordalen Mire, Sweden - P3-2 metaG (Illumina Assembly) | ecosystem: Environmental > Terrestrial > Soil > Wetlands > Permafrost | place: Sweden: Stordalen... | reverse complement strand
CTGGAGCGGCGACCGAGAGATCGACCTGATCGTCGAACGCGGACGGAAGATCCTCGCAATCGAGGTGAAGCTCGGCCAGGTACCCAACGACCGAGATGTGCGCCATCTCCTCTGGCTCGGAAAAGAACTCGGCGACGACCTGGCAGACACCGTGATCGTGACAACAGGACAAGCGGCCTACCGACGATCCGACGGGATCGCAGTCATACCTGCGGCACTGCTCGGGCCATGACGATCGACCACCCACAAAAGCGTTCGGGCAATCTTCCATAGCGGGGGCGGGATTGAAACACCTACCCGCGACCGCTGATCGCCCGAGTCTAGGGGGAATCGCGTATCGAATCGAGGAGTCGTGGCCATTGAGAAAGGGCCTAATAGGGGCCCGAACGGGACACGGCGCTGGAACCAACCAAGGCCGGGCTCGCACAAACGATCCAGCGACGCTCGGCCGCGCCTTAGCATCAGGCGATGTCGCTGGAGATCAAGCTGCGTCGCCGCAGGCTTGGCCTCCTGGATCGCCCTAGAGGCTGCGACATGGAACCCGCGCCGGGCCTCGCCTGCGTCGAGGTGCGCGCGGCCGGCCTCCTCCCCGCGTTGGGTAGAGCCACGGGCCGCGCTTATCGAGAGCGCGTCACTCTTTGGACTGCGTGACCATGTTTCGGTAGTCGTCGATCATTGAGTCGGTGGGCGCCTGGCCCGTGAGCAGAGTCATCAGCCACTCGATGAGTGCCGCCAACGCGTCGTCGCTGAGCTTGAGCCCTCGGTGCTTGGAGAGCCGACGCTGGGGGACAGCCTGGAGGTGATCAAGGCGCGCAAAGCCCTCCTTGAACGCGAGCGAAGACGCGGCCGGCAGGTAGAAGACGTTCGCGATGTCATAGATCTGCATGCGACGGCGCATCGCTTCGCTGTATTGCTCGGACTTGTAGACGGGCACGACCATCGCGATCTCGGCGTGTGTCGTGCGGTCCTCGCGCCCAAGCAGCTCGGAGGCGTGTGTGCCGCCGATCACGATCACGGGGCGGTCGCGCTTGGTCTTTGCGACAACCGCGCCTTCGGTGGACTCCATCTTGAGGCTGGCGACAGGAGGATGGTCGAAGATCTCCTCTGTGCGGCCGCAGACCTTGTAGTCGAGCTTGCTGTCATCCGAGGGGTCGACGCGCGTGATCTTCAGTCCGTGGCGGGCAGGCAGGTAGATCGGCTGGTCACACCAGATGTGACCGGGCTCGAGCGCCGGCTCGCAGGATTCGTAGAACGGGTCGATCAGTCCGTCCATCAGCAGGGCGGCTCCGCTTCGGCGTCCGGTGTGATCATCAGCCGTCCCCGGCCGTCGCCGAGCCGAAGCGATTCCTCTTCTGGGTCGGTGAGGAAGGCTCGCCCGACGTCGGCCGCCACCGGCCGTGTGTGCTGACCGCGGCGCTGGCGCCAGTCGGCGAGTCGCTCGCCTGCGTCGGCGGGCAGCACGGGCGAGGACAGTGGCGGCGCCGCGCGGGGCTCTGGCTCGCTGCGGGCGCGGCTCATGTCGAGCGGCTCGCCGCGGATCGCGTCGCGCATCGGCGGAGTGTGAAAGTACACGTGGTCGAGCAGTTCGTTGAGGTCGAGCGCGGCGAACCGACGGATCACGTCGTCGACCTGGCGCCGCGTGGCCGGTGGCCAGTCCTCGCCGTCCGGGGCTTGTGGCGCAGCACGGTACAGACGAGCGTCCTTGTAGCCCTGAACGATCAGGGCGGTGCCCTCGAGCGGCTCGAGCGCCTGCGGAAGCTCCAACGCGTAAGGCCCGTAGTGGAAGAAGATCCATCGAAGTCCGGTCAGAGACGGCCGCCCCGACGCGATCCGTTCGACGTCGATCAGGTACAGAAGCTTCACGAGCTTCGTCTGGTTGAGCGTGACGCCGCGGTCAACCGCGCGTGCCACCAGATACGCGACGAGCGCGCCCAGATCGGGGTCGTGTTTGGGAAATAGCGGCAAGTGATCGACGAGACGCGGTCAGGTCACCGCAAAGGGCACCGACTGCATCGGCAGGGTCCGTGTCGATCGTGAGTTCGCACGGTGGGAACCGAGGAACCCGTCACCTCGGTGGAGCTGCGCGCAGAGTGACACGGCTCTCCGATCTCACTCTCCTCACCCCAGCGCACCGGTTTGGATGATCGCACACCCATGGCTATCCGGCGCCGGCGCCCAGCGGGGCAACAGAGCCACCGGAGCTGCAGGCACGCGGTACGCACATGCGTCGCGTCTACATCGTGTCCGGCGAGGGCTTCAATATCCCAAGGCTCGCCATGGGCCTGATCATCCACACAGCTGACATCCACCTCGACAGCCCACTCGCTGGGCTGCCGGAATACGAAGGGACGCCGCACGACGCGGTGCACCTGGCGACGCGCCGGGCTCTGACGAACATCGTCGACCTGGCGATCGAGATGAACGCCGACATGGTGATCATCGCCGGGGACCTGTACGACGGCGAGCCCCGAGATCAGAACACCGGCCTGTTCCTGTGCGCCGAGCTGACGCGACTGCGACGCGCCGGCATCGAGGTGGTGATCGCGCACGGCAATCACGACGCCGAGTCGGTGATCACCCGCCGCCTGCCGCTCCCCGACGGCGTGAGGACTATGCCGACCAAGAAGCCGGGAACCGAGCTCTTCCCCGCCCTCGGCATCGCCGTCCACGGCCAGGGCTACCCGGACAGAGACGTGTTGAGCGATCTCTCCGCCGCCTACCCGGACCCGATCGACGGAGTGCTGAACATCGGCGTGCTTCACACCGCGCTGAGCGGCCGCGACGGACACGCGTCGTATGCGCCGTGCTCGAAGGGCACGCTCGCCGCCCGCGGATACGACTACTGGGCGCTCGGGCACGTGCACACCCGCGAGGTGATCGGGGAAGACCCCTGGATCGTGTTTCCCGGCTGTCCTCAGGGTCGCGGACTGCGCGAGTGCGGATCGAAGGGCGTGATGGTGATCGAGATCGACGGAGATCGCGTGATCTCCGTCGAGGCGCATCCGGTCGATGTCGTAAGATGGGTCAACGTCACCGTCGACGTGACCGGCGCGGACGACCGCGACGAGGCGCTCTCAGGCGTGCGTCAAGCGCTCACGGACGTCCTCCCCACCGCGGACGGCCGGATCCTCGCGTGCGGGGTGAGCATCGAGGGAGCGTGCGACGCCCACCGCTCGCTCGGGGCGTATCCCGCGAGACTGACCGAGGAGATTCGCGCGCTCGCGCTCGACGTCGGCGCAGAAGAGATCTGGGTCGCGAGCGTGCAGTGCGCGACTCGACCGGGCGTCGTCGCGGGTGACCTGAACTCCCGCCGCGACCCGATCGCGCGCCTGCTCGTGGACGCGCGGGCAGCCGCCGCGGACACGGAGCAGCTGTCGGAGCGGATCCCAACCATCACCGAGGTCGCGGCGCTGATGCCCGCAGGAACCCTTGGCGAGGGACACCTCGGGCCGACGGACCCGCAATGGGTGGCCGATCGTGTCGTCGGCGCCGAGCGCCTGCTGATCGGACGGCTCGCCGGTAGTGAGACGACATGAGAATCGCCAGACTCGAGCTCGCCCCCTACGGACACCTCACGAAACTCCCGCTCGATTTCCGTGCACCCGAGGGTGGCCCGGGCCTGCACGTCCTGATAGGCCGCAACGGGGCCGGCAAGTCGACGTCGCTGCGAGCGCTCGACGGCGCGCTGTTCGGCATCAACCGCCGCACACCGGACGCACACACCCACCCTGGGCCCGCGCTGAAGATCGCGATGCGCCTGGAAGCACCCGGCGGCCGAGTGCTGAACGTCGAGCGACGCAAAAAAGACACGCAATCTCTCTCCGCTGCCGACGGGACCGTCGTGGACGAGGCGGTGTTGCGAGAGCTCCTCGGCGGCCTGCCGCCGGAGGAGTTCAGAGCAATGTTTCTGCTCGACTGCGAGAAGCTCGAGAAGGGCAGCGAGGACCTCGTTGCCGGCCGCGGACTGCTCGGCGAGGCACTCTTCGGCGCTGCGCTCGGACTCGGACAGGTCCACAAAGTCCTCGAGGAGCTCGACGCCGAAGCTGACGCGCTCTGGGTCAAGGGCGGCCAGCGATCCCTCAACCGGCAGTTGAAGGCGCTTGCCGAGGCCCGGAAAGCCGTCCGCACGGGACGGCTCGCTCCTGAGGCCTGGATGAAGATGCAGCGCGAACTCACAGAGGCCGAGGAGCAGCTGGTCACGGTCAAGGACACACTACGGGAGCACGGCGAAACGATCACCCGCAGCGAGCGCCACGAACGGTGCCTCGCCCCGCTGGGCCGACGTCGGCGCACGCTCGGGCGTCTCGAGACACTCCCCGCCGTTGCCGAGGTCCCGGCATCGTTCCCGCAAGAAGCGCGCGACAGCGCCAGCGCGCTGAAGAGCGCCGAGCAGGAGGCGCGTAACGTGCGCGAGGAACTGCAGGCCGTCGAGCTTGAGCTGGACGAGAACCCCGACCCCGGCGCGATCGCTGAGAACGAAGACGCAGTCAACGCGCTCTACCAGCGGGCCGGCGAGATCCGCAAGGCGAGCCGCGATCTCCCGCGCCGACAGACAGAGCTCGACACATACGAGGAGAACATCCGCGTGCTCTACGCGCGCGCCCGCCCGAATGGCGAGGAGAGCGAGCTCGAGACGCTCCGGGTCAGCGATGCCGAGCGTGCGCTCGTGGATGAGTACGCCTCCCAACGACCCGCACTCGACCGAGCCCACACCGACGCGACGAAAACCGTCGACCGACTCGAGCGTCAGGTCGAGGAGCGCCGCAGACTCGCGCCCGCGGCGGCGAGCACGACCCCGGCGGCGCAAGCCTCGCTTGCCGCCCTCGTGGAAACCGCGGGCGCCGCCGGCAACCTCGACTCCGCCATTCTCGACGGTCGCGGACAGGTGAGCGCCCTTCACGCCGCGGCCGAGCGTGAAAACGCAGCGATGAACCACTGGGACGGCAGCGTCGTGGAGCTGGAGCGTCTGAAGGTGCCATCGGAGGCGACGATCGAGCGGCTCGCGAAGCAGTTCACAGACCTCGGGCGCGCCGCAGAGCGACTTGACGAACGGGAGCTCGAGCTCTCAGAGCAAGACCGGGCAATCAGCGAAGACGACGCACGGCTCAAGGATGGGCCCGCCGCACCGCTGCGAAGCGAGGTCACAGCCGCACGACGGGTCCGCGACGACGCGCTCAACGCTCTAATCGAGTCCCCTGCACCCGAGGCGGGGGGCGCCGGCGTCGTGCACGATGCCGTGCGGGGCGCCGACGATCTGGCCGACAGCAGAGCGGACCACGGCGAAGCCGCGGCCGCGCGAGAGCGGCTCGAGCGCGACCGTGCCGCGCTCGAGCAGACCCGCGAACAGATACGTCTGGACCGGGAAGCACACACGAATCAGACGTTCGACGCGAACGCAAAGTGGGTGAAAGCCTGGGCAAAGCTTCAGGGTAACCCGGGAAGCGTCGAGGAGATGCGTCTCTGGATCACGGCTCGCGAGGCGATCCTCGCCAACGCTGGGGGCGCCCGCGAACAGGAAGGCATCGTGCAGCGCAGCGAAGAGACTGTGCAAATGCACATCTCGGCGATGGTCGAGGCGAGTGACGGGTCGCTGGTGGAGGCGACGACGCTCGCCGCGACATTGCGGGCGGCTCGGGCGTTCGTCGGCGAGCTCGCGGATGCCGCGCGCGACCGGGAGGAGCATGACCGGGAGCAGACGAGGCTTGAGGAGGAGCTCACGACGGCGAGCGAGGACGCGGCCGAGGCGCTGGAGGCCAGCGCTGCGTGGAAGACCGGCTGGAAGCGTGCGACGGACGCGCTGGGGCTCGCCGAGGATTCGACGCCGTCCCAGGCGAAGGCGCAGCTGGCATGCATCGATGAGCTCGTTGGTGCGCATGACGCCGCGGAGATACTCCGTCGGCGGATCGGCACGATCGAGAAGGACCAGGAGGACTTCGCGCTCGACGCGCAGAAGCTTGCCCGCGAACTCGCGCCCGCGCTGAGCGAGCCAGATGCCATCGCGATCGCTGAGCGCCTCCACGCCGACGCATCGTCGGCCCGCGGCGTTCGCGCGACCAGGGCCCAGCTCGAGCCACGTGCACGGGAGCTTTCCAATCGCCTGCGGTCGGCAGAGGATCGCATCGACGCGGCGCGAGACGAACTCGGGCGGCTCGCCGTGCGAGCCGGCGTCCCGGCCGCGGACATCGAGGCGTTCTGCGAGACCGTCGACGCTCGCTTCGAGCTACGGACGGAACTCGAACACGTCGTCACGGAGATCGAGGCGGCCGGCGCGGAGTCCGTCGCGGCGCTTGAGAGCACGCTCGCCGACGTTACGCCGGAGGCACTTGCCGCGAGCAAGGCCGAGGCCGAAGGGGAGGCCGCCGCGATTGAGCTGCAACGCAACGAGCTCGAGCAGACGATCGGACGGCTGCGAAACCACCTCGAGCAGTCAGGCAGCGAGGAGGCGGCGATGGCCGCAGAGCGCGTATCGCAGGCGAGCGCTGAAGCCGTCGAGAACTTTGAGCGCTACAGCGAGCTGCGGCTCGCGGCGCACGCCCTGCGAACTGCGATGGAGCACCACCGCCGCGAGCATCAGGGACCGCTCCTGAAGCGGGCGGGGGAACTGTTCGCGGCACTCAGCGCGAACAAAATGAAGGGATTGACGGCCGTCACCTCCGAGCGCGAGCCGTACCTCATGGGTGTGCTGCCGGACGACCGCGAGGTCCCGGTCGCCGGGATGAGCGCCGGGCAGCGCCACCAGCTGTTCCTTGCTCTACGCCTCGCCAGCCTCGAGCGTCATTTCGAGAGCGGTGAGCCGATGCCGCTGGTGCTTGACGATCTGCTCGTCCAGCTCGATGACACCAGCGCCCGCGCGGCGCTGGTGATCCTCTCAGAGATTGCCCGCACTACCCAGGTGCTGTTCTTCACCCACCACGATCACCTGCTCGACATGGCTCGCGAAACCGTCCCGGAAGACCTCCTCGTCGAGCATCAGATCGTCGAGGAGAGCCGATCGACGCTGCTCGCAGCCTGAGCCTCCAAGCGGAGACCGCCCGCTTCTCGGCTGCAACAAATCGGGCGCACCCCGCGGCGCTCGCCATGTGCGAGTCGCGGATCGCCGTGGTCCGGAGGCGCCGCATGCAGGGGCGCGCAAGGTGCGAATCCGCCGTGAACGGATGGAGCTGGGTCACACCCTCGCCGTACAGGATCGGGATCCCCCACCCCGGACACTGGCACCTCGCAGTCACCCTCGGAGGCGCGGCAGGGACCATCTCCGAACGGCGACTACTCGGCTGAAGTTCGCCACCGTATAGTCCGAAACAGCGATGGCAATGTGGCTTAAGCTCGTTGGTGCGGTGGACGATCCGATGCCCGACCCCTGGCTCACGGGGCGTTCGGACTTGCTCGAGGAAGTGGGCTTCAACAAGCGCGCAACGGTCGACGTTGGCGAGCAGCTCGTCCTGTACGCGATCCCCCAGCAAAAGGTGATCGCGCTCGCAACGGTTCACTCGCATCCCATCCGGAACGACCAATATGCGCGGTGGCCGTGGCGTAGCAAGATCAGCCTCGAAATCGCGATAGCCGACTACGACCGCGCGCCCGATCTCTCGGACCTTCAGGAGCCGGGCGGCCGTGAGCTGTCACAGTCGGTGCAGCGACAGTCGCATATCGAGCTGCGATGGGGCGAGTTCGTCCTCGCTCGGGATGCGCTCGCAGCCGCGCTGGATCCGGCACGAGGCGACCTCGCCGCTCGGCCCGCGTGATCGGGCCGGCCCTAACCGCTCGTGGCCAGGTTCAGCGCGTATTCGAGCTTCAGCCGCTGCAGCGGCCGCAATCGCGTCAGGACGCGCGGGAGATCCGCTGAAGGTTGTGTCGCGAGCATCTCGAGCATCGCGGCGTGGGGCTGGAGCGCTGACTCCGCGGCAGCCAACTCCTTCTCGGTCGGTTGGGTCTGTCTGGCGAGCAGTCCCGCGAAGGTCGCGATGTAGGCGGCCGGAGTGAGCCTGGCGGCCCATTCGTGCACGACCGAGAGAAACGGCGCCTCGGTGGCCTTCACCGTGGGAATCAGGCTCGGGATGAGCGCGGGGAACCACAGGCAGAGGAGCTCGACGACGTTGCGGGCGACTCTCGCTTGAGCGGGACTGGCGGCGAGCACGGCCGCACGCATCCGGTCGGGGTCGCCGGCAGCGAGATCCTGCGGTGTGAGCGCGCTCGGCACCGCGCGTGCGGCGCCGCCGCGGCCGCTGCGGAGCCCCAGAGAGCGCTCGAGGGCAGCCGTCCCGGGTGACGCGCCGGCTCCGGGCGTGCCGAGCATGAGTGCTACGAGCTGCGCGACGGCTTCGACACGCTCCTCGGCGGACATCCGAACCTGTCGCGGCAGTATCGAGTTTCGAGCGCGCAGGCGGGCCGCCCGCTCGATCTCCGGGCGAAGCGAGTCAGCGTCCGGCGCCTGGTCCCGGGCGTCAGCGAAGCGCGCGCTCCACTCGCGGGTCCAATCGGCTGCGATCACCAGCGCGTCCTCGGGCGAGATGCTCGCGGCCTCGATGAACAACGCGAAGCGCACCATAGGGAGGCCGTGGGAGCGCACGCCCCAACGCGCGAGCGTGTCTGCCTGGCCGACTGCGCGTAGCGGATAGCGGTAGCCGCGACCAACGCGCCGCGGCGCGTCCATAAGAGCTTGCGAAACCCAGTTGCGGATCGACCGCCGCCCGGCGTTTGCCTTTCCAGCCGCCTGCGCGACGGCAACCAGGTCATCGATCGTTGGTCTCCGCACAGGCGGCGCAGAGGGCTTGGATGACATCTCGCCAGTCAACATCTCACATGTTCGCTCGTTGGCTCGACGCATCTCCTGGCGACTGGCAGCCTCTATGCCGGCGGTCGTTGTGATCGCTGAACACGAACTGCGAAAGGAGGCACAGACATGGAGCGCACCCAATGGCTCATACAGACGGTGCTCGCACTTGCGGCGCTCATACGCCTGCTGGTAAGCGGCCGGCGCAACGGATGGATCTAGCGTCCCAGGTCGGCCTCTCGTGCGCGCGAGGTTGGCGATTCGAGACGTTCCGCCGTGCGGCGCGCATCGACGTGTGGCGGTGTGCGCCGAAGGGCCTCCTAGCCGCGAAGCTGGGCGCTCGGGACCGGTAGGCTCGCGATATGGCCGTCGAGTATCGCTATCACTCGCTCGAGGATTTCCTCAACGCGAGCATGCTGAGCGTGGACGCGCAGCTCGACGACGGCTGGGGAGCGTCATTCCCTGTTCGTGGTCGTGAGATCGACGCCACGGTTCTCTTTGCTGACATCACTGCGTTCTCGGCACGGACTGCCGACCTGACGCCCACCGAGACGCTGATCTTCGTCAACAACTTCTTCGCGTGGATCAGCGCCGAGGCGCTGCGGCACACTAACGGTCTGATCGACAAGTACATCGGCGACGAGGTGATGGTCGTGTTCTCCAAGGAGTTCGGTTCCACCGACCCGTTCCTCGAAGCCGTCCAGGCAGCGCGATGGATGGCCGAAAACGATGCGCTCGCGTTCATGCCCCACATTGGAATCGCATCCGGCCGGGTGATCGTCGGCTATGCCGGAACTCCGCTCAGATACAACTGCTCGGTGTTCGGGGCCCCAGTGGCACTGGCGGCACGGTGCGCAGGAACGACGCCTGTTGACGAGGGCCGCTTCTCCTCCTCGATCACCTTCCCGGCGACGGAATGGGCTGAGCGAGACCTGGTCGATGTGTTTCCTGCGAAGGAATACGAGCTCCCGGACGGCGGCGTCGGCAAGATGCCTGCGCCCTGGGACCTGCTCGACTCACGCACGGTCGAGATGAAGAACGTCGGCGAGATCGAGGTGCGCGAGATCCTCCGGCGGGCCATGTACCGCCCGTCGCTGAGTGCGGAGGACAGGGCTCGCATGGCGATGGAGGAAATCGAGAAGGCCGGGCGCTACTGGCCTTCGCTACCCAAGCGCGGTGACCAGTGACGCCGAACGCCAGGAACGTGAGTCCACGGAGCGCTGGGCTTGGAGGCAGCACGCTCCAGCCGCAGCACTCCGGTCACCGGCACGAGCAAAGCCCACACGATGACGAGTGCCAGCGCATAGGACGGCTCTCGGCGAGCCGCGTCGAGGTGGTTTGCCAGGCGGATGTTTTGTAGATCGTTTCTCGCCGCATACTCGGCCGATTTCTGAGCGAGCAGCTCGTCCGGGTCAGGGTCCCCCGCGGCCTGCTGAAGATCTTCGACGGTGAGGGTATTGCGGGTCAGGGGGCCCACGAGGTAGAGCGGCGTACAGATGCTCAGAGCGAGATACAGACTCGCGAGCGCCAGCAGCACCCTCGCGAGCCACTCACTTTCGCCCCACCCTGTGAGCGCCAGGAGAACGGCGGCGGCGACGACAGCCGTGACCGCTGCGAGGCCGGGACCCTTGCCCTCGATGTTGCGAAGCCGGTCCTCGCTGCGGTTCAGCAGCGCTCGACGCTCGCGCTGGGACCACTCTGACTTAGGGATCGCTGGAACCTCGACCGGCGTGGTCACGAGCGCACGGTTTAGGTAGACGATGGCGGGCGTGGGCAGCAAACGCCAGAAAGGGTCCGAGAGGAGCACGGCGCGCAACCATGCGGGCATGGGGGAGCGCTTCATCCGCGGGCGCTCGCGCTTCGCGTCAGGGTGTCCGCGAGAGCGTGCGCGATCGGGAGGCCGACTCGTTGCAGCCAGCCCCACTCGCCGTTCGGATTCAGCTCGAGAAACCAGAGCTGACCGTCCTGGTCGAGGACGAAGTCGATCGCGCCGAAGCGCAGGCTCAGCGAAGACACGAGCTTGCGGCAAGCATCGCTCAGGGGCTCCGGTAGCTCGTAGGCCGCCCACGGATGTTGCTCGGCAAGACGCCAGTCGATCGGCCGGACGGCGTCCTCGTCGTCCGGGAGGGCCTGGATCGCGGCCATCACGGTGTCCTCAACTACGGTCACACGGAGGTCGCGCTTCGGCGTAATCGCTTGTTGGAAAATGACGGGCGCGAGCGCGAGCCGAGCCGCCTGCGGAAGCTCGCGGGTACTGAGGAGCGAGGCGTAGACGAAGCTCGCGCCGTCGGGCTCCTCCCACCAGGCGGTGGTCAGCGACTTGACCGCGGCCGTGCCCCCGCAGGACTCGATGAAGGCGCGTGCCGCGTTGACGTCGTTGGTCCAGATGGTTCGCGGCACATTCAGTCCGGCACCACGCGCGGCGCGTAGCTGAAGCGCCTTGTTCTCGGCGAGCCTGATCTGTCCCGGGTCGGAGACCCAAGTCGGTCCCGGGGTTGTCGCGAGAGCGCCCAGGAAGACGCGCCATTGATCGGCGAGCGTCTCGGAGGAGTCGCCCATCGCGAGCACAGGCACCTCCGGGCGACGCCACCAGACGCCGGCGCATTGGCTCGCCGTGAGTGACCGCGGCCCGCGGGCAATCTGCCAGCCCTCAAGCGGATCGAGCGTCAGCTGCCAATCGGGCCCGCGCTCGGAGTTCAAGCGCACGACTGGTACGTCCCTCTCGTCGAGCTCACGCACCAGAAAGTCGGCGCCGACGTCTCGCTCGTTCGTGACGATCAGGACCGCCGGGCGCGTCAAAAGCCCTTCTGGTCCTCGCCCGTCTCCCGATCGGCCTTCTTTGTCCCGACGCCCAGATCTGACGTGATCGCCAGCTCGTAGACGGGCTCGCGCAGGTAGGTCATCTGGGTCGCGTCATCGTAGATCGGACTGCCCGGGGCGGGACCTGTGCTCCGCTGCTCAGTGGCGAGATCCAGAAGCCAGGGCCGCGCTTGGACATCGGTAGTGCGGGCTTGGCTCACGGCGTGATGATACCCGGCGCCACCCGGTCAAGTCCGCGAGCGGTGGGAAAATCAGGGGTGAAGATAGCTATCGATGAGAGCGGTAACTACGGTCAACGCCGAGCAACTCGCGATGCGCTTCGAGGCGCTACCGCGGACGGCGAGTCAGATCTCCCCATAAGCACCGCTCGGACAGAAGCGTGGCGCGAGGCTCACGCGATGGATTG
>Ga0182024_10020718_pt1 | contig 11996 bp, 8 predicted proteins | sample P32metaG_FD_120480 | JGI IMG/M metagenome (GOLD analysis project Ga0182024, IMG submission 120480) | Permafrost microbial communities from Stordalen Mire, Sweden - P3-2 metaG (Illumina Assembly) | ecosystem: Environmental > Terrestrial > Soil > Wetlands > Permafrost | place: Sweden: Stordalen... | reverse complement strand
CGTAGTAATAGCTTTTGCCGGATCGCCCGACGCAGATTGAGCAAATGCCAGCAGCGCGTAAGAATCCGCGAAACCCGGGTCCAGGCTGATGGAGGTCTCCAATTCCTTTGTCATGGTAGGCAGGTCGGCCCCCACACTAAATCCGTTTTCACGAGTCAGCAGCAGCGCGCTGTAGTAGTGAACCCGCGGATCCTTCGAGTCCAGCTCCGATGCTTGTTTAAAATATTCCGCCGCCTGCGTGAAATCCTGCTTCTGCAAATACGCATAACCCAACCCACGGCACGCCGCCGCATTCTTCGGATCAGACTTCAGCACATCCTGAAACTCGATCACCGCCCGCTCCCGGTAGTCAGACGAGTGCAGATGGATATCGGCCAGCACGGCACCGCCGGCCGCGGCGCTCAACGGCGTAACCGTGTAGCTATTCGACGAAATGCTGGCCGGAGTCGGAATCGCATAATATTTGTAGTGCCCGCTGCTGATGTAGCTGCTCAAAGCCCTGTCGAACTGCGCGGCGCTCATCCCAAAGGCCCGTTGAATGGCGTCTTCGACCGGCACATGCTTGTTCTCTTGCAGATCAAAATAAACCGCTACCTTGGGAACAAGCTGGTTGTCGTAGAGGTAATGCATGAGCATTCCCGACTCGGCGTAAAACGTAGTGCGATGGTCGCCGCTTTCGTTGTAAGTCGAAGAATTCTGCCGCACCTTGAACAGATCCGCGATCCTCATCGTCCCCAGTTGCTGCAGGATCACGTAATCGTCGTGCCCAATCTTTCCCACTCGCGCTTCTTTGCTGTCCACTTCAATGCTTGAAAAATACACAGCGAACCCTTCTTCAAACCAAGGAGGCAATTCCCCTTGCAGGTTGCCATTCATTAGCTGGTGCGCGTACTCGTGGAACACCACGGCCCACGGATTCTCCACCGACATGTCGAGCATGATGAAACTGCGGTCACCACCTCCCTGAAACAGTCCTGCTAACTGCGTGGGTTTGCCGTTGAACAGCGGCGCAACTTGCCGCATTTCTTTCGTGTTGCGAAAGGCGACAATCTGCAGCGGGACGGGAAGGTTTACGTTTGCCTTGGTCATCAATGCGCCGAAAACGACGCGCATCTGCTCGAAACGCATCGAGACTTCGCGGCCGCGCTTTTCGCCTGCTTCGGTAATCACCGAAAAATTGGGCGAACGCACTTCCACCCACTGCGCATCCCCAGCGAAGACTGTAGGTGCGCCGCAGAACGCGGCGACCAGCAGGACGGCGACTTGACGACAGAAAGCAAAACAGAACCGTTCATCGCGAATCTTCATCATGCACTCCGTGCGCGACGGCCCACTTGCCCCACACTCAAATCAGTTTAGTCCCAGCCCTTGCCCAGGCATCAGGCGGATAATCACGCCGAGCAACACCAGCACGGCAATAAAGTAGACCGTAATTGTCCGGCTCGGATGCGCCGGTAAATCTTTGGCAAAGAACGCTCGATACCCAGCTCCCAGCGCCACCAGAAAAAACATATTCTGCTTCAACCCCAGTCCTAGAGCGACACTAACGATGAGAAGCGCGATACGTTCCGCTTTGCTCAAGGCCAGCGCAGCCTGCCCGCCATCCAGCACCCAGACCGGAATCAGGTTCAGCAGGTTCAGAATCGCGCCCACGCGCGCCAGCGCGCCCCAGAACGGATCACCCGTCTGCCACCAAATCACGGCGCAAGCCACGGCTGCCAGAAATCCCGCAAGCGGCCCCGCCAGGCTTACCGCAGAACGCGTCTCCAGCGACACTCCCAGCGCGTTCCATCGCACGTAGGCGCCCAGGCCCGGCAGAAACACCGGCATATCCGCCGGCAAGCCGCGGCGCTTGATGTCAACGAAGTGGCCCATCTCATGAATCAGAATCAGCACGGCGAAGCCGATCCCAAACTTCACCCCAGACGCAGCCGAATAGATCACAACGAAAGCTAGAAAACTTAGGATAGACGTCAGCTTGAACCGCGGAGTCGCCTGCGCTGTGCTCCTGTCGCCCATCGTCGCGGCTGAACCCGCCGGGCCCATCGCTTGCGCCCATTGGTTGTCGGTCTGTGGCGGTCGCACACCGCCAGCACTGTCAAGCGCCTGCGCGTGTTGCCTGATCCACTCCGCCTGCTTCGACGTAGGCGGCAGCAAGGCCAGCGCGGTCAGCCATTTCTCCCGCGCCTGCCGCAGATCTCCGCGAGCCTCCAGTGCTTTCGCGTCCGCCGACAGTTGCTCCAAGTCCTCAGAGTGAACGAGCGCGTGACAGTGATCGCACACCAGCGCTCCCGGCGCAAGTTCGCGCGAGCAGCGCTTGCAATTGCGAATCGGGTCAGGATTAGTTATAGACACGGCTAGGGGAAATGCTTTTCGGATCGACGCACTCGCTAAGCTGGTGGCGCACTAGTAAACGGCCCAAACACTCCAAACGGTCGGCCCGCAGCAATCCTCCACGCGATTCTCATTCCAAAGAAGAGAATCAACAAGCCCATTGCGCCCCAGCCTGGACTGCTCTGAAGCTCAAGGAACGGAGACGCCAGCCCGAGCAGTGCCAACCGTCCCAGCCACGTTCCCAAGCTTACCGCTGGCCTCGCCGCTGGCGCGGGCGGAGGCAAAGAGGATTGCCGCCCGGATTCCTGCTCCAACTGCCGCTGCTCGTCCTCGATCTTCCGTTGTTGAGCTTGCCTCTGTTCTCTTTGTTGTTTTCGTTCGCCGGCAAAATGAATTCCAATGGGAACCGCGGCCATCGACACCGCCGCATAAGTGAGCAAGATCGCGACAATCTGGTAGCGGCGCCCGCCCACTCCGTTCGATCCTTTCATCATGGCCGTGCCCACAAGCCATCCCACGCCGATCGACATATAACTGATCACCCAGCCCTGCAGCAGGATCGCAATCAGCGCATATCCAATCAGCCCCACCACGGCCGCGCCAATGCCATAAGTAAGAGCGCGCACATATGCCGCATGCTTGTCGCGGTCAATTTCGCTGCGCATCCGCTCCGCGCACCCGGGACACGATCTCGCCGCATTCACCCGGTAATAAGCTCCGCTCAATGGTTGCCGGCAGAACTCGCAGAGATTGCTGGCCGGCTTCGCCGCGTACTCGGCCGTGCCGAACTGCGGTATCGGATTGCCGAAACTATCACTCATGTCTGGAAACAATAGAATAGTTCGCTGGTGAGCACAAGAGACGCTCATGTAGAGACGGCCGCCTCGGCCGTCCCGCCGAAGCGAAGCGAGGCGGCACAGCGGAGAATCTGCTCGCTATTCCGAACGCACGGGGTCGAGCAAGACCATCGCGCTGCTGGCTACTAGGTACCAGGTACTAGAACGCCTAAGGCAGCAGCCCATAAACATTCAACTCCGTCTGCGTGCCCACATACACTTTCCCATTGGCCACCATCGGCGCGGTAAACTTCACCGCCGGACCAGCCGCATCTCGCGTGGAATTTTGACTGGTGTCGTAAAGCTCGCGGGAAACATTCGCAGCGTCGAAAGCCCGCAGGATCGCATTGCCGTTACTGCCAAACTTGTCAGTTTCAATGATCCATACGATGCCATTGTTATTTCCATTCGCTGAAATCACGGGCGAGCCGCCGGGGTATCCGAAACGTTTATTGGATTGCGCAATCGGTATCGTCGAAATCAAGCTACCCTGAATGCTGAATTGCTGCGGAAAACTATTCGAACCGGTATAGTAAACCTGCTCTTGCCAGTAGGCGGGACCGGCAGCCCGGCTGCCAGCTCCAATTACATCCGCTCCAATCGCAGCCGGTACGGTCAGCAAATTCTGATCCTGGCTCGTGTTAAATCCGCCCAGGGAATCTCGATTGAGTTCATAAACCGCGCTGCCTTTGCCCCCTGCCAGCATCACGTGAGGAAATGAACCGGCCTGGTCCGGTAGCAGCATCGTTCCTCCAGCGCCCAAATCCCAATCGAGACTCGAGAGATTTGCCTGATTCCACGGAGTGAAAGAATCGCCCACTGACAACACTCCGTCCTCAGGTGTCAGTTTCAGAACACTGTCTCCGTAATCTTCCCCACCTGTGCTGGCATCGTAGGTTCCATTCGCGGTAGTCACGAAAATGTTGCCGTTCGCATCTGCCGTTAACCCGCCGCCTCCTTGCCATATGCCACCTTCAACGCCATCGGGGGTCGTGTTGAACACGCCCGACTGTTGCAAGGTGGTTTCGTTATATCCAATCACCCAGCCGTGGTACGGCTGGTTGTCGCAGTGCGAAGCCCAGGCGATGTAGACCACTCCATTCGCCAGCAGCAGTGCGGCACGTTGATTTTGAGTCAGCGTGTTGAAGTTGATCGTTTTGCCGTGATCAGAAACCGATGCCTGCACCTGTACCGACTGTAGTATCGCCCCCGACGTAATATCTACCGCATACAGCGTTTGATAATAAGTGTAGTCGCCGCTCTTTCCGGTCTTGGTTCGCGCCAGCACAAACATCGTATTCGTCGCCGGATCGATCACCGGCGTCGAAGTAATGCCATAGACCGGCGTGATATTTGTACAGTTCACGTCGGTCGTATCCAGAGGCTGCGCCCCGCCCGTAAGAAAGCTCGTTTGCCACAGCGGCGAGCTGACAGCTCCGTCCGCATCAAAAGCGTACACGCTGTCGTTTTCCGTCGCCACATACACCGCGTTATAAGTTCCCACGTCGGGGATGGTGACATCGGGAACATAAAGCGGCTCCGCGTAAATATTTCCATCCACGCTGCGAGTAAAGAGTTTCCCAAACTGATTCTGATTCACGTTGCCGGTGGTCAGCGCAACCTCGTTCAAGTTCTGCCCGGTGCCGAAGGTGTCGTTCTTCATCGTGAACGTTCCCGTGTAATTGTCGACCGCCAGAAACGCAACCGCAGTCTGCGCCGTATTAGCGTTGTTCGTTGCCTGAATAACATGCGCCGCACTCGTAGCGGGCGGCGTGTAAAGGCCCGACGTAGAAATCGCGCCCACAGTACTGTTCCCGCCCGTAACGCCATCCACCGACCACGTGACGTTCGTCGACGTAACCCCATTCACCGAGGCGCTGAACTGCTCGGTTTGTATTGGCGTAATCGATCCTCGTCCCGGACTCACGCTCACCGCCGAACTCGCGACCACACCCGTACCGCTCAAACTCACCGTCTGCAGAAACGCAGGATCCGTATCATTGACCGTAATGTCTCCAGTTCGCGAACCTGTATTCGACGGAGCGAACGTCACATTGATCGTGCAATTCGTGCCCGCATTCAGCGATGCCGGACAGTTGTTCGTCTGCGAATAATCACCGCTGGCGACAATGCTGTTAAGATTCAGCGCCGCCGTACCAGTATTCGACAACGTGATCGTCTTCGCCGCGCTGGTCAGCCCCAGAGTTTCGTTCCCGAAGCTCAACGACATCGGAGTCACGCTCGCCGTAGCTCCGCTATTCCCCATCCCAACCAGCAAAATCACCTGCTGCGGATCGTTATATGCATTGTCCGTGATCGCAATGCTCCCGCCACGAGACCACGTCGCAGTCGGACTGAACGTAACCGTAATCGTGCATGACGCCCCCACTCCCACCGGCGCCGCGGTGCAGTTGTCGGTTTCCGAAAAGTCTCCGGTAGTGTCAAGGTCGCTCACCGTCAAGCTCGCGGTTCCTGAGTTCGTCACTTTCACAGACTGCGTGGCGCTATTCTTTCCCACCAGCACTCCACTGAAACTTAAACTCGCAGGCGACAGTGTGACCACCGGCGCCGTCCCCGTACCGCTCAAAGCCACGCTCTGCGGGCTCCCCGCCGCGTTATCCGTAACGTTCAACGTAGCTGTGCGGCTGCCCGTCTTGGTAGGAGTGAACACCACACTGATCGTGCAACTCGCGTTAGCGGCCAGCGTCGATCCGCAAGTATTCGTCTGCGTAAAGTCGAGACGATCGCCCCCGGTTACCTTGATGCCCATCAATGACAGCGTCGACGTGCCGGTATTAGTAAGTGTGACGACCTGCGCAGCGCTGCTTGTCCCAACCGCTTGATTGCCAAAAGCCAAGCTGGTCGGAGACAACTTCACAGTCGGCTGTGCGAATAATAAAGTCGAGAACCCCAGGACGGCGGACACAACGGCGCACTGCCAGGCGGCAAGCCTGTGCGTGAAACGCATAGCAGACGGACCTCACGATTCTCTGCGGCTCTTGGGGGGGATAACCTATTGTACCTGCGCAGCCCACAAAATCCAGCAAAAACCAACCTTCGCCTGGGTTACGAGTGTGCAAGTTCGTGCATGCTGAAATCAGCGCTGTTTTTCGGATTTTCCTTGAATTCTCAATTGGTTTACGCTGAATGTAACGGGGACAAGTGACTGGAAATAAGTGACCGGAACGAACGAAAAAAAGCTGAGCCCTCTATTGCCGGTGCGCCGAAGCTCCGGCCGCAATCTCGCGCAGCGCACTCACCAATCCCGCCGCCGCATCCGGATCCGCCAGCGCGTCAAGGTCCACCGTAGCCGAGAACTGCGGCGACTCCGGACGGAAGTGTACCTGCAAAATATCCTGCCGCCGCGCCGACATCAGCGCATTCAACTCCGCGCTCGGATCCTGCTTCCAGTGCGTCCGCGTCGTCAGCACGATCGGCCCGGGCTGATACAAATCCCACTCCCGCCCGTCGCTCTTGCTCGCTGCCACTCCCCGGTTATGCGCGCTCCACCGGTGCCGCACCACTTCCAGATGAAAGCTGGGCGACCCGCCCAGATCGGCCTCAAACGTCAAAGTTTCTTTCTGCCGCTTCCAGCAGCTCAGCAGCCAGTGCACCGGTAGCGCCCGCGGCCTGAACTTCACCGTCACGTGCGCATTCTCAAACCACCGCGAAGCGAAATGCAGCCGCGCCTGCAGCCGCGAACTTCCCTCCCAGTGCGACTCCAGAATGCGTCCCTTGCCGGCGCAAGCGATCTGCACCCGGCGCAATGCCGCCGCTCCTTTTTTTCGATTGTAGGTGGAAAACACGAAGTACCACAGTCCCAGTAAGGCGACGGACCCAGCCACGTCAATTAGCAGAAGTCGACCCACAACGCTTCCTATGATGTTCATGGTACGTCTGAGGTTGCGGCGAAGCAAGTGGCCAATGGACCTATATTTCTCTTTGATCGGAACGCCCGCCCGAAATACTGTGGAAAACAAGCCCAGAGCTGCCGGATCCAAGCCCCGAAGGGCGACATATTGCAGCCCCGGACGCAAGTCCGGAGTAAGCCCAACAAACAGGGAACAAGTCCCGGAGGGACGACAGAAAGACTCACGCGTTGCCTTTTTCAAACCGCACCAACACCCGACTCCAACAAAAAAGCAAAACGCTACCGACCAGTGCCGCCAAAGCGAACAACTACGGTAGCGCCGCCAATCCCAATCCTGAAAAGTTGGATAACGAAAGGCCAAGAAATGTTGCAATCGAAATGAATTGCTCTCGCGGAAGTTCCAAGAGGAAAAGGCAAAAGCGCTGCCGACCCAATGCCCCGTGCAGGACACTACGGCAGCGCCGCCACTTCAGAGCCCAAACTACTGCCGGTAGTATAGAAACCCAACTGCCCCACTTCTAGTGCATTGTAAGGCACCACAAAAGCAGTGTGAGGACAGCCACCCCCGGCTGTTTGACGCAGCTCGGCACCGTCGCTGGCGGTAAACCGGGAATCTCAAGGATGGATCGCGATGGTATACCTTTCGGGCCGCGCGGCCCGTACCTTATAAAGTACGCCTTACCTCCAAATCCGCCCAAATCGTACATACACAATTGCCAATTTTACTGGAACACTTTCGCCCCTTTCGCCCCCTCCCAGGGTCAGCCATGCGGCCGTCATCAACCCTCATGGGTTGTTGGGCTTAGAAATAATGTACGTACACTCGAATAAATACAGAACTGCACAGATAAAAACCAAAACCGGAACATACTGGAGTTATGTTCCAACTGGGACATACTGAACATATGTTCCCACCGGAACACTTAAGGCTCTACCCCGTGATCCCCCGTGGCCTCCGTGGTTAAAGTTTTCTCAGGCCGCAAAAGCGGAAACAGAATCACGTCGCGAATCGTATGCGAGTCAGTCAGCAGCATGCACAGCCGGTCCACGCCCACGCCCACGCCACCGGCCGGAGGCATCCCATACGACAGCGCGCGTATGTAATCCTCATCCATCTGGTGCGCCTCAAGGTCGCCACGCTCGCGCTCCTGCAACTGCGCCTCGAAACGAGTCCGCTGATCCTCTGGGTCATTGAGTTCGCTGAACCCATTCGAGATTTCCATCTGCCCCGCATAAATTTCCCAGCGCTCCGTCCACTCCGGCTCGTCCGGCTTCTGCTTCGACAGCGGCGACACCGCCGTAGGGAACTCATAAATAATCGTCGGCTGATCGAGATGCTCCTCTGCCACTGCCTCAAACAGACTAGCGATGGTCTTGCCCGTCGGCTCCTTCGGATCGTATGCCATGTGCGCGTGCGCCTGATTGAAGCGCTCGACCAGTGCCTTGACTCCATCATGAGAAGCGAAGTCATTCATCGCAGGCTGCGCGCCCGCATTCTCAGGCCAGTAATGAATGATCGCCTCGCGCATCGTCATGCGCTTCCAGTTCGCCCAATCGATCTCCAAGTCGCCCCACTTGGTTTTCGTTCCGCCAGTCACATCAATCGCGGCCTGAGTGATCAACTCCTGCGTAAGATCCATCACGCCCTGATAGTCGGTGTAGGCCTGATAGAACTCAAGCATTGTGAACTCAGGATTCCAGCGCCAGCCCAGGCCTTCATTGCGGAAGTTGCGGTTGATTTCGTACACGCGATCGAATCCGCCGACGACCAGGCGCTTCAAGTAAAGTTCGGGTGCGATGCGCAAATATAAATCCATGTCGAGTGTGTTGTGGTGCGTCACGAACGGACGCGCAACCGCGCCGCCCGCGATGGGCTGCATCATCGGCGTTTCAACTTCGATGAAGCCATGCGCCTCCAGCGTGCGCCGCAGCGATTGAACCAGCTTGCTGCGCTTCAAAAAAACTTCCCGCACCTCAGGATTGACCACGAGGTCAACGTAACGCTGCCGGTAGCGCATCTCGACGTCAGTAAGCCCATGAAACTTTTCCGGCAAAGGCAGCAGATCTTTGCTGAGGAAGGTGATCTCCTCCACGTGAATGGTGAGCTCGCCAGTGCGCGTGCGAAATAAATATCCGCTGACGCCAGTGTGGTCGCCTAGGTCGAGCAGTTTGTACAAGTCGAAGCCTTTGTCGCCCACCGCATCCTTCTTCACGTAAATCTGCAGCCGCTTGCCATCCTGCTGCAGGTGACAGAAACCAGCCTTGCCCATGAGCCGGATCGCCATGATGCGTCCGGCTACGCGGACATTGATCCGCGGATTCTCCAACTGCTCGGCGGTCTTGTCGGAGTAGTCGGCAAGAATCTGCTGGATGGTGTGAGTGAATTCGTACTTGCTGCGATAGGCGAGCTGGCCCAGCGCTTCGATCTGTTTCAGCTTCTGACGGCGCAGTTCGTAAACATTTTCGTCGAATGCCAAGAGAGTCCTTTTGCAAAGGGGATTGCGCCTTGCGGCGCGGCCTACTGTTGGTGTGAAACGCGATTATAAACAACCTAACGATGGAATGGCGCGGGCGCAGCGGGCGGGCCGCAGGCGCTACTATTGCTTGCGCGTACTTATGTATTGTGGTACATTGGTACACATGGTGGACGATTCGAAGCTTTTGGTGGAACGGGTGCAGACCGGGGTGCGGATGGAGAAGCGCCTGCTCAAAGTCCTCAAGGCCTTTGCCGAGTACCACGACATGACTCTGGGCGATCTGCTGGAGGGCATTGTTTTACATGCCTTTGATGGGAAGACTCCGTTTAGCCCGGCTTCGCTGGAGCGGATTCAGGAGTTGAAGCGGTTTTACGATTTTGATCTGGATTCGAGCGCGAGCCATCGGCTGAAAGAGATTAAGGCTCGGCCGGGGCGAAGGCGCGCGGGGAAATGACTCCCTCGGGGGCTAAGCCCGCATTCATTGTGGAGGCTTACCCGGCGCGAAAGCGCCGCTCTTCCACGGTCTACGCAGGGCCGAGCGGGAGCGGTTGCGAAGAGCTTACCTCAGGCGCTAAAGCGCGGATCCATTTTCAACGGCTCATTGGCACGAATGAATTCGTGCCCTTCCCGAACCTTGGTCGAACTGGATTTTCTTCTCAACGGATAGCACGGGTTAGTACCAAATCTTATTTGCAGAAAGGCTGTTCATGACTGAGCAACGGATGAAAACTGCTCTTACCGGATTGCAATGGACTCTGGGAGTTGTGATTTTGATTGAGGCGGTCTTGTTTGTGATGCCGTCGGCTGCGCACGACTTCGCTCAGACACACATGCCGGATATTGTCCGGCTGGTGCTGGGATGGGGCGAGATTATTGGCGCGCTGCTCTTGCTGATTCCGCGAACGGCGGTGCGCGGCGGGTGGGTGCTGGTGGGGATTTTTGTTTTGGCTATTTTCATTCACTTGCTGCATGGGGCTTACAACGTTGGGAATCTCCTTATATACACGGCTGCGGCCTGGGCGGTTGTGAGCGGCAAGGAAGCGTAGCGCGGGCGGAAGAACAGCAGGTCCCCCTCGGCGCGCTTCGCTTGCTCGGGGCGGGCTCTCCACTCCGCTTCCCCATCCCTTCGGGAAGGGGAAGCTCCGGCCGGGATGACAATTCTCAAAGTTTCCGACAACCTCTGAATTCTCTTTCGTGAGGCCAAGAACGAATGTCATGAGCAATGAAGAACTTATCCGCTGCTTTGAGAACGATGCGCTTCCTGACGGCTCGTTTCATCATGCCGATCATGTGCGGCTGGCGTTTGCTTACTTGTGCGAGTATCCGCTTCTGCGGGCGCTGGAGAAGTTTTCCGGCGCTTTGAAGCGATTTGCTGATTTGCGCGGGAAGGCGCAACTCTACAACGAGACTATTAGCTTTGCCTATTTCTTTTTGATTCGCGAGCGGATGGCTGGCTGCGAGGGCTTGCGATGGGAAGAGTTTGCACGTAAGAATCCCGACCTGCTGGTTTGGAAGGGTGGGATTCTTGGCCGGTACTATTGTGAGCGCACGCTGAAATCGGATCTGGCTCGGGTGGTGTTCGTGCTGCCCGATAAGTGTTTGGATCTGCAGGCAGGGCGAACAGATCACCGGCAGTGAGCGCGCCTCGCTGTGCTCGGCTGAACCCTTCGGCTTCGCTCAGGGCAGGCTAAGCGAGGCGCCCGTTCCCACAGGAATCGGGCGGAACGGTCGCATGCACCCGTTCCGCACGTGACATTTCTCTCACAAGTTGACCGCTCCGATTACGGGGTGATTTCGAAGGCCACGCCCCCGTTGGCGGTTCCTCCATCGGAGGCTACGCCATAGAGGTTTCCTGACGCGCCTAAGATTACGCCGCCGGGGGGTTGGCTTCCCTCGGTGCCTCCGGGGAAGGCGTACAGCACGGATTCCGTCCATTGGCCGCTGCCGGTGGGAGTCAGTTCGAAGACGGTGCCGCATCCGTCTGAGCACTTCGTCGAGGCTGCGCCTCCATTTTCTGTGGTGCCGTAAAGATTCCCGTTGGCAGCTAGCGTTACTCCTACAGGCTCTTCGCCGTCATTTCCGTTGAAGGCTTGGAGGACGCTGAAAGACCAACTGCTGCCGCTGGGCGTCAGCTTGAATATTGTGCCGCATCCGCCGTCACCGATTGCACACGCTCCTGAGCCGCCAAAGAGTGCCGCGCCGTAGAGATTGCCATCCGAACCAAAGATTAACGGGAAAGGAGTATCGCCATCGGATCCGCCGGTGAAGCTATAAAGTGCGCTCTCCGTCCAGGCGCTCCCGCGCGGCGTCAGTTTGAAGATGAGGCCACATCCGTTGCCACAATGATTGTTGGCTGTTCCGCCAGAGCCAGCCGCGACGTAGAGATTGCCCGTGGTATCGAAGGTGAGCGTGCCGCCGGAACAACCGGTGGCTGCTACGAGAGTGTGGAGAACAGAGAAGCTCCAACTGCCGCCGCTG
>Ga0182024_10020717_pt1 | contig 11997 bp, 9 predicted proteins | sample P32metaG_FD_120480 | JGI IMG/M metagenome (GOLD analysis project Ga0182024, IMG submission 120480) | Permafrost microbial communities from Stordalen Mire, Sweden - P3-2 metaG (Illumina Assembly) | ecosystem: Environmental > Terrestrial > Soil > Wetlands > Permafrost | place: Sweden: Stordalen... | reverse complement strand
GCCGCTCACCGGCCAGGTGGTCGATCAGACCGGCACGCTCAGCAGTACCGACATTGCCGCGCTGACGCAGAAGCTGAAGGATTTCGAGGCCCGGAAGGGCAGCCAGATCGCGGTGCTGATCGTGCCGACCACGGCGCCGGAAGCGATCGAGCAATATTCGATCCGGGTCGCCGAGACCTGGAAGATCGGACGCAAGAAGGTCGACGACGGCGTCATCCTGCTTGTCGCCAAGGACGATCACAAGCTTCGCATCGAAACCGGCTACGGCCTCGAGGGCGCGCTGACCGATGTCGCCGCAAGGCGCATCATCGACGAGATCATCACGCCGAAATTCAGGACCGGGGATTTTGCCGGGGGGATTTCCGCCGGCGTCGACCGCATCATCGCCGCTGTCGATGGCGAACCGCTGCCGGCGCCCGAGCCGCAGCAAAGCTTCGGCGGCGGCGACCATATCGACTTTCTGTTCAATCCCCTGGTCATTTTCGGGGTCTTTGTCGTCGGCGGGTTGCTGCGGACCCTGCTCGGCCGGCTGATCGGATCGGTCGCCACCGGCGGCGTGGTCGGACTGGTGGCGTGGCTTGCCATCGGATCGCTGGCCTTCTGCCTGATCGCGGCGTTGCTCGCCTTCATCTTCGCGATGTTCGCCGAAAGCGTCGTCTCGCCGAATGGGCGAGGCGGCAGTTGGTCGGGCGGTGGCGGCTCGTTTTCCGGAGGCGGCAGTTCGGGCGGCGGCGGGTTCAGCGGTGGCGGCGGCAGTTTTGGTGGTGGCGGCGCATCGGGGAGCTGGTAGGCATGGGCATCAAGCGCATCGGCAAGCATCTGCTCGCGCATCGCTGGCGGCTGCGTCAGCTGTTTCCGCCAGGCGTGCTCGCGGCCATCGAGCAGGCGATCAAGACCGGCGAAACCACCCATGCCGGCCAGGTCCGTTTTGTGGTCGAAGGCGCACTGGATGGGGCGCCGCTGTTTCGCGACCAGTCGGCGCGGCAGCGCGCCATCGACATCTTCGCGCAGCTGCGGATCTGGGATACCGCCCATAACAACGGCGTCCTGATCTACCTGCTGCTGGCCGATCGCCAGGTCGAGATCGTCGCCGATCGCGGCATCGATGCGAAGGTGGGGTCGGCCGGCTGGGAGAAAATATGCCGGGCGATGCAGGCTGAATTCAAGGCCGGCCATTTCGAGCGCGGCGTGATCGAGGGTATCGCGGCGGTCTCGCAGCAACTGGCGAAATATTTTCCGGCGCAAGGCGCCGGGCGCAATGAATTGCCGGATGCACCGCTGATGATTTGAGGCGCGGAACCGCCATGCCAACCCCCCTTGTCATTCCGGGGCGCGCGGAGCGCGAGCCCGGAATCCATACTCCCGATGGTGGTTATGGATTCCGGGCCTGCGCCAAGCGGCGCATCCCGGAATGACAGTGTTGGATTGCTTCGTCGCAAGTGCTCGACGCGATGACGCGGCGGCGTCCGCCTTACGCCTTCGCCGAAGGCCGCCCGCCGCCCGGCGCATCAGGTGTCGTCGAGCTTGTTGAGATCGCGCACCGACTGCATGATCGGCTCGAAATTCGACCGCGCGTCGAGCGCATCGAACAATTGCGCGGTGTCCGACAGCAGGCCATGGGAGCGCTGAATTGCGATCCTGACGTCGTCCTGCGGCGTGTCGGACAGCCGGCCGTGTCCCGACAGCAGCACCTTGGAATCGAGGCCCCGCAGCCGCTCCAGCGACTGGATGTAGTCGCTGATGCTGCCTGACCCGAACACGCCGCCCATCACGCCGCCGGGCATCAGGGTGTCGGCGGCGAACAGCAACCCCTTCTCCTGGTCGAACAGGCTGATGCAGGCCGAGGTGTGGCCCGGCGTGTACATCACGTTGAGGCGGAAGTTGCCGAGATCGATCAAATTGCCCTCTTCGAGCCAGATATCGATATTGATCGGCTCGTTCGGTTCGTTGAACATCTTGCGCAGCATCGAGAAGTCGTCGCGCAGCATGATCTTGTTGGCGGCGAGGCGGTGGGCCGCGATGATGGTGCGTCTACTGAAACGGTAGGCCGCGCCGATGTGATCGAGATGTTCATGGCTGAGGATCAGCATGTCGATCTGGTCGGGCGCGCAGTCGAGGTGGTCGAGGCATTCCAGCAAATGAGGAAAGTTCGAGGACAAGCCGACATCGATCATGATGGTCCGCGACTTGCCGCGCACCAGATAGGCATTGGCGGCACGGTTCTTGAAGCGGATCTGATAGACCTCCTCGGCGGCCCTGATCAGCGAGCAGACGGGGTTGTCGAGGAGAACCGGAAACGGGCTCGGCTTGCGGTCGCTCATGGACTGGGTGCCCTGAAGGTGAGGGCGTTGGAGGCCCGCAGCCGCTTGCTCAACGCATCCATGATCATCAGCGCGAATGCCGGCTGCTGACTTACCAGATAGACGAAGCGGGCATGGTTGATCCTCATCACCCGGGTGTTTGGTGCGGCGGCGATTGCGGTCGCCGACCGCGAGGAGCCGTCGATCACCGCCATCTCACCGAAAAACTCGCCCTTGCCCAGGGTCACGATCACGGTCTTGCTGGGGCCGTTGAGCTTGGCGATGTCGACGCGGCCTTCCAGTACTACGAACAGTTCGCGGCCGCTCGAGCCCTCCTCGAAAATGACATCGCCGACACCAAACTCGTTGATGCATTTCTCGATGGCCATGGCCCCCCCTGCCTTCTGGCTGGTTGTTGCCGCCATGTTAGTCGGGAAACCGGTCGGCGCAAACGCCGATCGGGCCGCTTGCCGCTTGCCGCAGGGCAGCAAGGGCGCTGCCGCGGCGCCCGGTCGAGCCCAAACCGGCCCGAACAAGTTCCTAAAATTTCGGTAAGCAACGGGCCGGTAACGATTTGGCAAGCAATGAAAGTTACCAAATGGTCAACCCATCCTGGAGAATTAGCCGTGAGCGAACAAGCCGAGCAGACCAGCGGTGAAGTCGGTTCCCCCGGAGCCGAGCCGATTGTTCCCAACCCGGTGGAGCCCGCTTCCGAACCGGTCGCTGCGTCGGCACAGGCCCCGATCAGCGCGGAATCTCCCAATCTGGTACCCGAACTGGGCGGGACCGGCCAAGCACCGGACGCGAAAGCGCCGGAAGCGGCCGCAGCGGACCGACGCCCCGCCGGCAAGCTGATGATCGTGGCCCCCAGCGAACGCAGCTGGAGTGGCGACGACGCGGCCCGTGAAGCCGAGGCCCCGCAGCGTTCGGGCCTGTTCGGCAAGCGCTGGCTGGCGGCGATGGCCGCGGTGGTGGTGCTGGCGGCGGTCGCGGGTGCGCTCGGCGGCGCGCTGGCGACGGCGAGCCTCGGGCATCCGGCCGGCGAGGTCGCAGCGACGGCGGGCAACCACGCCCTGGAAGCCTCGGTCGCGCGGATCGATGCCGACGTCGTGGCGCTGAAGGCCAGTGTCGAACATACCTCCAAGATGGGCATCAGCCAGTTCAACAAGACCAGCGATCGTCTCGACAAGCTCGAGAAGGCGCAGGCCGAACCGGCGGCCAAGCTCGCCAGGCTCAGCGAGGCGGTGGAAAAGCTCCACGCCGCGCCGCCGCCGACTCCCGCAGCCGCCGCAGTCCCGCAGGCGGCGCCGAAGGAGGTCACCGGCTCGGTGACACCGGCCGCGCCCGTGGCCGCGCCAAAGGCCGAGGTGGCCCGGCTGCCGACCATCGATGACTGGATCCTGCGCGACGTCAACCATGGCAGCGCGCTGATCGAAGGCCGGCGCGGGGTCTACGAAGTCTATGCCGGCGATCCCGTACCGGGCCTAGGCCGCATCGATGCGATCCGGCGCCAGGATGGCCGCTGGGTAGTCGTGACCAGCCGAGGCTTGATCGTCGAACGCTAACGGCTGGCCGCGGCGGGAGCGGCCGTGCGCCGTGCTGCATTTCGACTGCGAGTCGGCCGGCTTTTCGGCTATTTTCCCCACTAGAAGTCGCCCGCAAGCCGGACCCGGCGTTTGCGGGCTGCGACTTTCGAGAGGGATGAGCCGGCCGTTGCGTTTTCTGGGCACGATCCTGATTCTGGCCTGCAGCGTTTTTGCCGCGCGCCAGGCCCACAGCGCCGCGGCGCTCGAGCGGGGCACCGCGATCATCGAGCCCTTCGCGCTGCGCGAGCTCGATCGGGGAAGGCTTGGGTTCGGCCGCATCATGCTGCCGGCGGGAACGGCCGACGCACCGCTCGCCAATGGCCAGCTGTTCGCGCTGCCGTCGATGGCGCCGGTCCGCAAGGCGCTCGACGCCGAATTCGATCGCTATTCGGCCACGCACAAGGCCGATTTTCCCGACGAAAGCATCGGCGTTGGAAGTCGCTACGACGTCCAGTTGTTCGACCGCTCGCTGCTTTACTCCGACGATTCGCGTTTCGTGCTGTCCGGCATCATCAACCGGATGGACCGCGGCTATGTCTCGCTGGAGGGCTGCGGCGAAATCAGGCTGATCTACCGGCTGACACGAACAAGCCTGCCGGAGCCAGGCGAGGCCGCCGCCTCGCCGCGGCTGCCGATGACGCTCAATGTCGTGCTGAAGGCCAAAGCCGAGCGTGCGGTCGACGGCAACGGTGCGACCTTCGGCTGCGCCGAGATCGCGCGGCGCTGGCTCGATGCCGGCGAATCCGCTGCCGCCGGTGCGGAGCTTGCGGAAAAACTGACCGCCAAGGATGGTCCGCTCGACCTGATCCGGCCGGACAATATCGACCGCATCGAAACCAATCTGCAGATCGCGCACGCGCCAAAAACGCCCCGGCACGATTTTCGCACCGACTATCTGCTGAAGGTATTCCACTACGATGCGCAGGCGCAGCGCTTCGATGAAGCGCCGCTTGAGAACCAGATCGATCGAGACCGGATTGTCGCCGACCCGGAACTCAGGCGGGAGTTCAAGGCCTGGCTGCTCGATCCCGGCCATTTCGTCGAACTCGACCGCGGCACGATTCTGCTCCCGGACAAGTTCCTGGCCAGCCGGGCGATTGCGGCCACGCCGGCCGGGTTTGATCCGTCGAAGCTGCAGCCGGCCTTCGGTCTCGTGCAGGGCGACGATGCGGCGACTGAACCCGTATTCAGCGACCATGACGTGGTCGCGGCGCTGCAGCAGGCCGCCGAGCGTGGCATCAGCCTGCAGAATATCCGTTCGGTCGCCGGTTTCGAGCGCCGCATCAACGACATCACCTGCGCCGGGTGCCACCAAACCCGCGGCATCGGTGGCTTTCATTTCCCCGGCGTCGACTGGATGGCGGCCAGGCCTTCCAATTCCACGGTGGTGCCGGGATCGCCGCATTTCTTCGGCGATCAGGTCAGGCGCCGCGATATCCTGATTTCGCTGCGCGCCGGCCGCGCGCCGGATTATTCGCGCGGATTTTCCAGCCGGCCGCAGCTGCGCGGCAGCACCGAACTCGCCGGCACCGAATATCAGGACGGCTGGGGCGCGCACTGCTATCGGCAGATGCCCGATGCAAACGACAACGACCGCAGCTTCGCGTCATGGAGTTGCGCCAAGGGACTGGCGTGCCAGGTCGTCGGCGCGAGGTCGCGGATGGGGATGTGTTTTATCAATAGCCGTGAGCGAAACGGCCGGCCGCTGCTGCCCCGTCCAGATTGACGGTAGGCTCACCAATCGTGTTTCATCGCGTGGGTGATCGCCGAAGAAGCGGCTGCCGGAAGGAAACATGGACGACATCATTATTGTTGGCGGCGGCATCGGAGGCCTGACGCTCGGGCTCGCGCTGCATGCGGCCGCGCTTCCCTGCCGGATCTTCGAATCCGCCGCCGCGATCAGGCCGGTCGGGGTTGGTATCAATCTGCTTCCGCACGCCACCAGGGAACTCGCGGCGCTCGGACTCGAGCCGGCGCTGGCGCGGATCGCGATCGAGACTCGGGACGCGACCTTTTTCAACCGCTTCGGCCAGCTGATCTATCAGGAGCCGCTGGGCCGCGCGGCCGGCTATGCCCAGCCGCAATTCTCGATCCATCGCGGCGATCTGCAGATGGCGCTGCTCGAAGCCTTCCGCGCCCGCGCCGGCGGCGACCGGCTCGTCACCAACCATCATTGCATCGGCGTTGCGCAGGACGCATCGAGCGTCAGCGTGCATTTTTCCGACGGGCCGGGCGGTGCGAACCGCAGCGCCGTGCGCGGTCGCGCCGTGATTGCCTGCGACGGCATCAACTCCGCCATCCGCAAGCAATTTTTTCCGGACGAGGGCGAGCCGCGTTATTCCGGCATCAACATGTGGCGCGGCGTCACCCGCTGGAAGCCCATGCTGTCGGGCGCCAGCATGGTGCGCGCGGGATGGATGTCGCACGGCAAGATGGTGATCTATCCGATCCGCCATGCCGGCGCCGACGGGCGGCAGCTCATCAACTGGGTCGCCGAAATCGAGACTCCGGTCTATCGCAAGCGTGACTGGAACCGGCCGGGCGCGATCGACGACTTCATCGGCGCGTTTGCCGACTGGCATTTCGACTGGCTCGATGTCCCGGCCTTCATCCGCGCCGCCGACAGCGTGCTGGAATTTCCGATGGTCGATCAGGACCCGCTGCCGCGCTGGAGCTTCGACCGGGTGACGCTGCTCGGCGACGCCGCCCATCCGATGGTGCCGCGCGGCTCCAATGGCGCCGGCCAGGCGATCCTCGATGCGCGCGCGCTGACGTCGGCGCTGCTCGAGGCCGGCGAGCCGGTCGCCGCGCTCGCCGCCTATGAGACGCAACGCCTGGAGGCCACCACGCGCATCGTCCTGGCCAATCGCACCAATCCGCCCGATGCGATCCTGCGCGAGGTGTTCGAGCGCACCCGCGACCGGCCGTTCGGTGCGATCGAGGACGTCATCAGCCGCGACGAACTGGTTGCGCTGTCGGAAGGCTATAAGCGGATTGCCGGCTATTCGAAGGACGCATTGCGCGGCTAGGTGGCGACGATTTCAGGGGAGGGACGGCGATGGCGGCTTCGCAAGCTCCAGGCGGCGGATCAGTGCCGCTCGATGTCGTTGAGTTCATCGACCGGCAGCCGGTCGGCGGATTCCAGATCCGGCTGCTGCTGACTTGCGCGGCGGTGCTGTTTCTCGACGGCTTCGACACCCAGGCGATCGGCTATGTCGCGCCCGCGCTCGCCAGGGAATGGGGTCTGACCAAGGCCGTGCTCGGCCCGGTGTTCAGTGCAGGCCTGTTCGGGCTGATGATCGGCGCCCTGTTGTTCGGTCCGCTGGCCGACCGGATCGGACGCAAGAAGATCATTGTTTTCTCGACCCTTGCCTTCGGCATCGGCACGCTGATCACGGCGTTGGTCCACGGCGTCGACGCGCTGCTCGCGATCAGGTTCCTGACCGGGCTCGGCCTCGGCGGTGCGATGCCGAACGCCATTGCGATGACGTCCGAATTCAATCCGCGCCATCGCCGCGCCACCATGGTGATGATCATGTTCTGCGGCTTTTCGGTGGGAGCCGCGCTCGGCGGCCTGCTTGCCGCGGCGCTGATTCCGCATTTCGGCTGGCGTTCGGTGTTTATCGTCGGTGGCGTCGCGCCGCTGTTGCTGGCGCCGATCCTGGCGCTGCGGCTGCCGGAATCGGTCCGGTTCCTGGTCCTTGCCGGGCGGTCGCAGGCGCGCATCGCCGAATTGCTCGAGCGCATCAATCCGAAGGCGGCGTTCGATCCGGATACCCGGTTCGTGGTGCACGAACCCGCGTTGGAGGGCGTGCCGGTGCTGCATTTGTTCAGCGACGGGCGAACCCTGGTCACGCTGCTGTTGTGGGTGGTGTTTTTCATGAGCCTGCTCGATATCTATTTCCTGGCGAACTGGTTGCCCACGGTTCTCAACGATCTCGGCGCCTCGGTGTCGGCGGCGGCGCTGATCGGCGCGATGTTGCAGGTCGGCGGCATTGTCGGGACGTTGGCGCTCGGCAGCATCATCGACCGCTTCTCGTTTCGCGCGCTGGCGCTGGTTTATTTCATTGCCGTGTTCGCGGTCGGCGCGATCGGCCAGCTCGGACATTCGCCCGTCCTGGTCACGCTGGCGATTTTCGCCGCTGGCTTCTGCATCATCGGCGGCCAGATTGCCGCCAACGCGCTGGCCGCGGCGTTCTATCCGACCTCGGTCAGGGCTACCGGTGTCGGCTGGGCGCTGGGGGTCGGCCGGGTCGGCTCGATCGTCGGACCGCTGGTCGGCGGCATGCTGCTGAGCATGAAGTGGAGCACGGCGTCGGTCTTCATGGCGGCGGCTGCTGCCGCCTTGTGCGCCGCGCTGTCGGCGTTCTCCCTGAGCCGGCTCGCGGGCATGGGCGGCACCGGCAAGCGTAGCGCGAATCGGCCGGCACCGTTCGAAACCGCGCTGCGTCCATCGACGACGACGGGCGCGTAGGTTATCCTGCGCCCGCTGAGGCGAGCCGGCGAGGGTGGCATGCACGGCGGAGGGGCGGATGGCGAACGACGCAGACCGGAAGTCCAAGATGCGCGATCGCGAGATCGCCCAGAATGAAAGCGCGCGGCAAACCATCGGCGACATCCGCGTCAGCGTATGGGCGATGGCGGTTGCGGTGGTGATCGGCCTCGCCGCCGTCGGCTGGGTGCTGATCCATAACAATTAGAGCGTTTACCCGCACCGCGGCGTCTCGAACCACGAGGCCCCCCGGATATCGCGGCTGCTCAGGCCACGGCGCCGGCTGCGCGCAATTGCCGGATCGCGCCCTCGTCATAGCCGGCCTCGCGCAGGATCTCGTCGCTGTGCTCGCCGACGCCGGGCGGACGCTTCGGACGGACCTTGTTGCTGCCGTCGACCCAGATCGGACTGTTGACGGTGAGCATGGTGTCGCCCTCGAACGGCACCAGCACATTGTTCTCGATCATCTGCCGGTCGTCCGGCATGTCGTCGAGGATGCCGACCACGCCGAACACCAGGCCGTTGCCGTCGAGGATCGTGCGCCATTCGGCGAGATCCTTGGTGGCAAAGATCTGGTCGAAGATCCTGATCAGTTCCAGCGATCGCGCGTGGCGGTCGGCCTTGGTGGCGAATCGGGCGTCGGTGATGAAGTCCTCGCGCCCGATGCAGCGGGCCAGCGCCGGCCACTGCCGCTCCTCGTTGAGCAGCGACAGGATGATCCAGCGTCCGTCCCGGCACCGGTAGTGGTTGGTGACCGCGTTCAGGGCGTGCTCGCGGGTGCGTCGCTCGCCGAATTTCGCGCCGCATAGTCGGGCCTGGGCGAGCACGCCATTGGCCCAGACACCGTTGGCCATCAGGTTCGAGCTGACATGCGAGCCCTTGCCGGTGCGCTCGCGCTTGTAGAGCGCGGTGACGATCGCGCCATACAGCGCCATCGCGCAGGGGTGGTCGCCCATCCCGGCGACCGAGCGGGCCGGCGTCGCCGCGGTATCCGCACGTACCAGGTCCATCAGGCCGGAGCGCGCCCAATAGGCGTTGCTGTCGAAGCCCGGCTTGTTGGCTTCCTCGCCCTTTTCGCCATAGCCGGTAAACGACGCATAGATCAGGCGCTCGTTGAGCGGCCCGAGTTCGGCATAGGTCAGGCCGAGACGGGCCCGCACCGCCGGCGGGAAGTTGGTGATGAAGACATCGGCCTCGGCCACCAGCCGGCGCAGCACCGCCTGGCCTTCCGCTTTCGAGAGATCGAGCGCGAGGCTGCGCTTGTTGCGGGACTCGAGCAGCCACGCGAAATTGTGCTCGCTGCGCGGATACCCTGGCAAATTCGGCAGGTTGCGATAGGGGTCGCCCGATCCGGGCGGTTCGATCTTGATCACCTTGGCGCCGAAATCCGACAGCACGGTTGCGGCCGCGGGCGCTGCGATGAAGCTCGCGCAGTCCAGAACCTTGAGGCCTTCGAAGATGCCGTCTTCCATGGTGAATTCGCTCCCGTGATTGTCGGTGTTATTCCGTGTTGTGGAATCGTTGGTCAAAGCGATCATTGGATTTGCCGAAGCATTTGATCGATGTTGCCGCGGTGATGCAACGTAAGTTTCGCGTCATTGCGAGCCAACGGGTCGCGCGATGCGCGCCCGATGACAGGCTCCGCGAAGCAATCCATTTTCCCGTCATTCCGGGGCGCGCGGAGCGCGAGCCCGGAATCCATATTCCCGATCGTGGTTATGGATTCCGGGCCTGCGCCAAGTGGCGCATCCCGGAATGACGGTAGTGGATTGCTTCGTCGCATATGCTCCTCGCAATGACGGGCCTGGCCCTAATCCGGGTCCGACAGCAGCGCGGCGTTGCCGCCGACGGCGGCGGTATTGATTGTCACGGTCTGTTCGGTAGCAAAGCGCGCCAGATAATGCGGCCCGCCGGCTTTGGGGCCGGTGCCCGACAGGCCGTGACCGCCGAACGGCTGCACGCCGACCACGGCCCCGATCATGTTGCGGTTGACGTAGACATTGCCGACCGAAAGCCGCTCCACCACATGCTCGATGGCGTCGTCGATCCGCGAATGAATCCCGAGCGTCAGCCCGTAGCCCGAGCGCTCGATCGATTGCAGCACGCGATCGAGCCGGTCGACGGGATAGCGCACCACATGCAGGATCGGCCCGAACACTTCCTCGGTCAGTTGATCCGCATCGGACAATTCGAAAATATGCGGCGCGACGAAATTGCCACTAGGCGCCTCGCCCGCGAAATGCACGCGGGCCTGCTGCTTGATCCGGGCGATGTAGGCCTCCAGCCGCTGCTTCGCGTCAAGGTCGATCATCGGCCCGATATGAACCGCGGGGTCACGGACATCGCCAAGCCGCAGTTCACGCGCGGCGCCGGCAATCATCTCGATCATGCGATCGGCGACCTCGTCCTGCACGAACAACAGCCGGAGCGCCGAGCAGCGCTGGCCCGCCGAGCGGAACGCCGACATCACGACGTCGTCGGCGACCTGCTCGGGCAGCGCGGTGGCATCGACGATCATCGCGTTGATGCCGCCGGTCTCCGCGATCAGCGGCACGATCGGGCCGTGCTTCGCGGCAAGGGTGCGGTTGATCGATCTGGCGACCTCGGTCGACCCGGTGAAGACGACTCCGGCAATGTCGCGATGCGCGGTCAGCGCCGCGCCAATGTGGCCGTCGCCTTGCGCCAGATGCAGCGCGGAAATGGGGATGCCGGCTTCGTACAGCAGGCGAACCGCCTCCGCTGCCACCTGCGGGGTCTGTTCGGCGGGCTTGGCAACAACCGCATTGCCGGCCATCAGCGCCGCCGTAACCTGGCCCAGCAGGATCGCCAGCGGAAAATTCCACGGCGATATCGCGATGAACACGCCACGGCCGCGCAGCCGCAGCACATTGCTCTCGCCGGTCGGGCCGGGCATGGTCTCGCCGGGCCCGAACAGCCTGCGGCCCTCGGCGGCGTAATAGCGGCAGAAATCGGCGGCTTCGCGGACTTCCGACAGCGCATCGTCCAGCGTCTTGCCGCCCTCGTGCTGCAGCAGCGCGATGAAGTGCGCGGCGCGGCGTTCCAGCAAATCCGCGGCATACTCCAGGATGCCGGCGCGGGTCTCGGCCGGTGTCGTGCTCCACGCCTTGAATCCGGCGCGGCCAGCCACGATCAACTCGCCAGCTGCCTCCGCATCCAGCTCAACGGCCGCATCGACGCTCAGTTGGCTTGCCGCAACCGCCGCGACCAATTGGTTCAGCGCCGCGCGCTCGCCGAATTCGATGCCGCGCGAATTGACGCGCTTCGGCTGGTAGAGATCGCGCGGCAGGGGGATATGCCGGTGCCGCGCCTGGTGCGCCGCGCCGAGGATCCCGGTCGGGCGCCGCAGCAGGGTTGCGACCGGCACGGCAGGGTCGGCGGCGATCGCAACAAAAGAGGTATTGGCGCCATTTTCCAGCAGGCGCCGCACCAGATAGGCCAGCAAATCGCGGTGGCTGCCGACCGGCGCATAGGTCCGGTACGCCAGCGTCGGACGATCCTCGCTCAATCGCGTATAGAGCGCCTCGCCCATGCCATGCAGGCGCTGAAACTCGTAGCCGCCCTCGTTGTCGGAAAGTTCGAGAATGGTCGCCACCGTGAG
>Ga0182024_10020716_pt1 | contig 11997 bp, 13 predicted proteins | sample P32metaG_FD_120480 | JGI IMG/M metagenome (GOLD analysis project Ga0182024, IMG submission 120480) | Permafrost microbial communities from Stordalen Mire, Sweden - P3-2 metaG (Illumina Assembly) | ecosystem: Environmental > Terrestrial > Soil > Wetlands > Permafrost | place: Sweden: Stordalen... | reverse complement strand
GGCGGGACGGCAATCGTCGGCGGGAATTCGGCGTTGAAGCTTGAAGCCTCGAAGAGGTAGCGGATCTGTGACATGGCATCAGTTTACCCAAAGTATATCAGTGATTCATGGCCGCACGTTAGGCCAGAACACGCCCGTGTTCCACCACCTCCTGCGTCCCCCTGGCAAACGACCCGAGACTACCAACTAACGCGATTCCCCGTAAAATACCAGCAACTTCGGAATCGGTGGTCACTGAGCCCATGGGAAAAGAACATCGCATTTATTGTTCGATCGAGGCGGTGAGCATTGAGGAAGCAGAGGCTGCCGCAGTTCGGAACAAGCCCGACGAATTGCTGCTAGTCGCAATCGGGGTCGGCCTTTACTCGGACGACCTCGCTTGGGCAGAACAGTTTTGCGTCCGCCTAGCGGCCCACCAACATTTTAATGTGCGCGGAAATGCCATCCTCGCGCTTGGACATCTATCGAGGCGTTTTCGAACATTAAAGCAGGCAAGTAGTCTAGAGGCTATTAGGGGCGGCCTGAGCGATTCGAACGATTATATCCGTGGTCAATCGGAGGCGGCGGCCGACGACGTAGAATGGTTCGCCAAACTCAGTGTGCGACCGCTCACTGAAATCGAGGGAATATTATTTGCCAAGAACGTTGCGCATGTCGTCGCCGCTTTCGATTTGACCGCGGATACAATGACACTCGTCGTTCATCCCCGGGACGCGCCTGACGAAAAAATCCGAGCCAGATTTTTGTTCGTCGTCGTGAAATCAACCGACGATTCCTATTCTGACGGAAAAGTCCATTTACCGTGGGAAATTATCGGCATCGACTCGACGTCGTTGCCCAACCATCGTTGGCGGTTTTGCCTCCACACGGAGGCAATTGAATATAACTTCGAGGCCGAGTGGCCCACGGTTGACTCGATTTAACAACTCGGGGGTCGGCGACCCGCGGCTACAGGTCGGAAACGCATCTTTGTAGCCGGCGTCGCTCACGCCGGATCGGGAATGGAGAAACGCTTGGGCTCGGCGGCATGTTATTATAGCTTACAAATCCCATGGACCCTCAGCAGGTCATCAACGAGTCCCGCCCGATGCTGGAGCAGTTCTTCGCGGACATCGGCATCTCCGAAGCCGGCGGCGGCGTCGCCAACGCACGACTCCTTGGCCTATTCAGCGATTGGATTGACGCGCAGGAGATCGCCGAGAACGACGTTGGGTACGTCGTGGCGCGAGTCGGGGCGTTCGTTTGTGAATACCTGATCGACCAGCACTCCGCGGTCCGTTTCATCGACGGAGAGACGATCAAACTGCGGCTACCGATCGATGCATCAAAGGGCGTCTTTCGAGAATTCGACCCGTATGCGATCGCCCTACAATTGGTGCGCGGAAGACAGTCTCTGAAGAAGTTCCTAAGTGATCTGCGCGGCTGACGCGAAGGCATTGCCGGAGTGACTAACAGATGTTCCGGAGAGGAGAAATGCAAATGGACAATTCTGTGCGAAAAGAGTGGTTGACCAGGCGCACAACTGCCAGGGCAGCGACCAGGCGTTATCCGCTTCTCAAAGGCGAACGGGCCAGAGAGTTTTGGGCGCAGATGCGAGCGGGCACCGAGCTGTGGCACTACAAGACGCCACTGAGCATGTGGCAGCTGCGTGCCGGGGGTAAAGGCGTAGCTATCGTCCGTGGCGGTGAGGTCGTAACCCACTTCGCGACTCTCAGGAACTGACCATCGGTAGGAAGCTGTGAAGGTGGCCGACAACCGTCAAATACTCGACGCAATCACCGCTGATCCGCGTTATCTCGCCAATCTCGATTGGGGAAAGCCGCGCGCCGGCCACCCGGAGGGAACGGTTCGAGTCGATGGCGATCAAGGATTGGGATCTCTGTTATTGTAGCGCGCCATATGCGCGCGGGTTCATGCATTAATCCAGGGTTCCCAGTAAGCGATTCCCGGTCCGCCCGCACCAGATGGGTCGGATTTGATGATTTCCGCCACGCAACGCGAGCGCACGAATCCAAGACCGGATGCGCGGAGCTCACCAGCGGCGTTGAGTTCGGAAAACATCTTCAAATAGCGAGTAGCACCCTTCAGTAGTTCGGCGAAATTCGAGAACAATACGTGGCTGGCACCGCTCTCGCGGTCCCAAAAGACCACCGGCGAATTGTCATCGACGGCCCCTTCGGATGAATGAAAGCAAAGAGGTCATCCTGCGGGTGACGCGGTCGCGCGCTATGGTGGCAAGGTCAGCAGACGCTCGAAAACTCCGGGGTCGGCGACCCGCGGCTACAGATCGGAAACGCATCTTTGTAGCCGGCGTCGCTGACGCCGGATCCGCCCAGATGTACGGCACAAACACCCACGCACCCAGAATTGCCAGGACGTTGAGCACCAGCCCCGTCTTGGCCAGGATGAGCTCCCGATTCGGATCGCACAATGCACGGAGGGCCAGGAACATCCCGAGAAACCCCGCGGCGGTTGCAATTCGTAGCGGCCTTTCGTTGCCCATTGATTGGAACGGATCGTCCCACACAACGACGCCGAGCGAGAACAGAATCACGGCCAATGCTATGGCAATTGACGCGATTGCGTACCGCGAATGACCTTCTCTCAGCGTCGTCGCCGCGTAGGCGAGTTTGTGCGGTTCGGTCATGGCGGCTGACTTGGTTTGGATCATGGGCACAGGAACCAAGCTACGTATAAAGGGCTTCTGCCGGTATACTATCCCCTCAGAATGTCGAGCGACATCTCTTACAAGGGCGAGCTATTTTGGGTTTCCAACCAGCGGCTGTCTACGCTGGTGGATTGCGCGATCGAAGTCGGTGCCGACATTGCAGACGGGCCCGAAGCGGCGGCATTCGTAGGCCGACTCAGAGAGGAAGAGCAAAGCGGGGTCCTGTTCCCTGGCTGTAACTTCGACCTCGACGAACGGTTCCCGACGTTGGCTGCGAAGAAGTTCTGGGCTCGGGCGTTTCGGGAGGTTGGCCAGCGCATTTTCCTTCGGCGTTGGGGGAATCACGACATAGATTCGTGGCAAGCGTCGGCAATCTGTGACGCGGAGCTGATCGCACGGATGCTGACAGAAGCGGTGCGCTCCACCGAACCCAGCGGCAACCACGTCAGCGGACCAAACGTTGACCCCAAACCCCTCATTGAAGTGCCGGTTGTCGAGCAAATGCCGGAGTGGCCGCCGCGGCAGCCGAAGATCGTCGAGATCGTGGATTACATGCTGACGAAACTGCTCCGCGATCAAGCGGGAATGCTGCACGGCGATTTTGGCAATGACGGAGGGCGCTGCCATGTTCGCGGATGGACCAGCGAGGCGATGGGGCCCGACGAGGTGGTCGCCACGATCGAGAATAAGTCACATTTCCGAATGATGCTCGCGCGTTTCGGCCATCACTATCTTGCAGACCAGCTTTACGGAGGTTACCGGGAGGTGTTTCTTGGGCAGAACAGGAAGCTGCATCACGTCGCGATTTATATGGCCAATGATCAGTGGCGCGGCTACTGGCTCCGCGCCTATGCGAGAGATTGCTAACTGCGGTGGACGAGAGGTCAGAACACGCCGGTGTTTCGACGTACGCTCGAAGACTCCGGGGTCAACGACCCGCGGCTACAACGGGAAACGCATCTTTGTAGCCGGTGTCGCTGACGCCGGAATATTGCCGCCCGCCTTTCACGCCGACAAGGCCGCGGCTATGCTGATTTCGTGAAGATTTTCGTGGAAACAACCATCGCGCGTGATGGAGAACATCCAATGAAGACCAACTCATACATCGCACTGATGGTCCGTGGTGTCGTGAGCTTCGCATTCGCGGCGGGTGCTCCGACGCAGCCGCCGCAACCGGAGACAGGCCCCGGCGGCAAGGATTATCCCCATGCGGAGCTTGTGGCACATAGTTACGGCGAAGGGGATCAGGAGTTTTGGCTTTTTGAGCCCGCCAATCCGGTGCCGAAATCGGCCCCGGTGATCATCTTCAATCACGGCTGGGGCGCCATGAATCCAAATCCATACGGCGCATGGATCAAACACTTGGTTCAGCGCGGAAACATCGTCATTTATCCCGTCTATCAGGCGTCGCGTCTTACTCGAATGAAGGAATTTCTGCCCAACGCGATCGGCGCGGTGAAGGCCGCGTTTTCTGAATTGGAGAAGCCGGGCCACGTCGCGCCGGAATTGGACCATGTCGCGATCGTCGGCCATTCGATGGGTGCAGAGATGACGCCGTACATCGCGGCGCTTGCCGCAGCCGAAGGTTTGCCGGTTCCCAGCGCGTTGTGCTGTGTCCAACCCGGGGGGAATGCCGACCCGGAAGTGCCGGACAACGAAATGCCCAGGCCGGATTTGTCCAAAATCCCCGCGACTACACTGGCGCTGGTGATTGTTGGGGACCAGGACCACATCGCCGGCGACGGCAAGGCGAAGCTGATTTACGGCGGCCTGAAACAGATCCCGGCGGAGAGGAAGAGTTACATAACGCTGATCTCGGACGACCACGGAATGCCCGCTCTGGTGGGCAACCATTTTGCGCCAGTCGCAATGGAAAACATTGTGCCCCAACAAGAGAAGACGGGCCCGATCCGCGAACTGGCAAGCAAGCGAATGCAGCCGCATTCCGCGAGCGCCTTGGATTATTTCGGGATATGGAAGCTGTTTGACGGACTCACGGACGCCGCGTTTTACGGCAAAAACGGCAAATACGCCCTGGGGAATACGGCGGAGCAGAAATACATGGGGAAATGGAGCGACGGGACGCCGGTGAAGGAATTGAAAGTCGAACCATAGCAGCCTGTGGTTAAAGTCGCGTCCCGGCGCGCCGGGATTGCTTGCGTCCTCGGGCCGGGCTCTTCGTTGTCGAGACTCGCTCGTCCCGGCGCGCCGGGACTGCTTCGTCTCGACGCCTCGATCCCGGCCCGATGCCGCGGCGCACCGGCTCGCGGGACTTTAACCACAGGCTGATAGGTGCGTTAAGAGATCGGCAACAGGTCTTTGTAGCCGGCGTCGCCGACGCCGGAGGTGACTTCTTCAGCTAATGGTTTCGATGCCGTGCTTTTTGATGATGCTCAGAAGCCTCAGCGCCGGCCCGCCCGGCTTTCGCTTGCCGCGCTCCCAATCCGACACCAGATTCTTGGATACGTTGAGGTAGTGGGCGAAGACCGGCTGTGAGACGCGTTCGCGTTCGCGCAACGCGCGAATCTGGGCCGGCTTGATCTCCTCGACGGTTTCAAGGCATGCCTCATCAAATTCCCGCATGGTGACTTTGTTGATGGCGCCCACGTGGAGCAACGCCTCCGCTGATTCGTGGATGGCTGCGAAGGCATCGGAACGATAGCGTCGGATGGGTTTAGTCTTCATGGCTCTCCACTCATCGCAACCCGAAACCCCAGGTTCGGGGTGCTGGTGGTTGGGACGTTCCAGTTGCGGTGGGCAAGCCTGCAGTTGCGCGGGTCGCTGCCCCACGATGCGCCGCGCATGACGCGCGAACCCAGATCGGAGGCAGCCGGGCCATGGGGATCGATCCCGGCCGCATCATCATGGTAGTAGGTGTCCCCGTACCAGTCGGCGACCCATTGCTCAACATTCCCCTGCATGTCATAGAGGCCCCAGTCGTTGGCCTGGCGTGTGGCGACCCGATGCGTCCCGCAGCCGTTGTCGACGAGAGGCCCGAAATAGTTGTTGGGGTCCGTGTCCCACAATTTGGCCGAGTCCAGACGGTCTCTGCCGGAGTTATCGGCATACCACGACACATCATCGAGCTTGCCCGTCCCCGACACCGGTCCCGACTTGCCGGCCCTTGCCGCGTACTCCCATTCGGCCTCCGTGGGAAGGCGAAACGTACGCCCCTGGCGTTTGCTGAGCGCGGCACAGAACTCAACAGCGTCATCCCATGACACGTTCTCGACAGGGAGGTCGTCTCCGTGAAAATGGCTGGGATTTTTCCCCATCACCGCCGCGTACTGCGCCTGGGTGACTTCGGTGGTTTGCAGATAAAATGGCTTGGTCAGCCGCACCTTGTGCTGGAACTCGTTGTCCAGGCGATTGGTTTCATTCGCCGGACTCCCCATCTCAAATTCGCCGGGCTCAAGGCGGAGCAGTTTCATCTTTAGGTCTGGCGCCTCATAGTATTTGGCCGGCTGCGTGGCCGGCGGGTCGGCCCAAGCTTGAGCGCCAGCGCCAATGACCATCAACACCGCGGCGATAATCTTGTTTCTCATGGATTCCTCCATCGCTGCACGCGGTTAAAGTCCGACAAGCCGGTGCGAGGGGGCATTGCGCCAGGGAAAGGGGTCGAAATGAAGTTGGCGCCTCGCCAATCCACGATGCGCGGGCCTCGAACGCGGCGTCAGCCCTTTCCTGGGACGAAGTGCGTTATCAATACCAACCCGCCCAAGCCGGCGACGATCACGCCCCACCATTTCATGGCAAGAAAGAAGAAGTCATTCTTCTTGCGGACCAAAACCGGTTCGCCAGCTTGAATATCCGTTTGCGCCGGCGCCTTGGAAAGAAACAGATCGATCGCCGCGATCAAACCCCCTGCAACAATCAATGCGCTTGCGAGCGGCCAACCGTGGGATTCCCAGTATCCAGCTCCGCCAAGTGAGTTGGCAAGCAGATTTGCTGCGAGACAGCAAGCGAAAACAACGACGGCAACCATTACGCCCCAGCCGCGCCAGACGATCATACTACCTGCCCGTTAGAGAATTGATTGGCAATATACGTCCTTCCGCGTCCCGGTCAAAAGAAAGCCAAACGCCAGCGACCCCGTATTTCTGTAGCCGGCGTCGCTGACGCCGGATCCGGTGTTGTTCGAACCGCCGACGGATTAAAAGGAAAAACGGGACGAGCTACCGGGTTCATGTTATTGTCTCTGGCACGGACTGCTAAGGCCGGGAACCAAACACGCGACCGGCCGAGCAGGTCGCGTATCCATATCGAGGAACTACCAAATGAAAGCCATGATCTGGGTTATCGTTTTAACAGCGGGGATGGTCGGTGCGAATGTCAGGGTGTTCGCCGCGCCGGCAACGCAGCCGGCGAATCTGGAGTCGACGCGGGCGGCGGCGGAGAAAGGGGACGCGACGTCGATGGTCAACTTGGCCGACGACTATCGGCTGGGCGACGGCGTGCCGCAGGATTATCAACAGGCGATGAACTGGTACCAGAAGGCGGCTGCAAAGGGCCAGGCGACGGCGATGACCGACATCGGCTTTCTCTACGAGAGCGGCCGCGGAGTGGCGCGCGACTATCAGCAGGCGATGATCTGGTACCGCAAGGCGGCGGATGCGGGCGAGCCGATGGGGATGAAGAATGTCGGCGCCCTGTATGGAAACGGATTTGGCGTCGCGCAAGACTATCAGCAGGCAATGGCGTGGTACCGCAAGGCGTCCGACGCGGGCGAGCCACTGGCAATGAACGCGATCGGCAACCTGTTCTACAACGGCCACGGCGTGCCGGTGGACTACGCACAAGCTCTGGCGTGGTACCGCAAGGCTTCCGACGCGGGCGGAGTCACGGCGATGAACGCGATCGGCGACCTGTTCTACAATGGCCGCGGCGTCCCGCAGGACTACCAGCAAGCCATGGCCTGGTATCGCAAGTCGGCGGATGGGGGCTGTGCGGCGGCCATGGGCAACATCGGTTTTCTCTACAACAATGCCCTGGGTGTGGCGCAGGACTACCAGCAGGCGATGGCCTGGTATCGGAAGGCGGCCGACGGGGGTGACGCGACGTCGAACTCGAATATCGGTGTTCTGTATGAATACGGGTACGGCGTGGCACAGGATTATCAGCAGGCGATGGTCTGGTACCGCAAGGCGGCCGACGCGGGGAACGGGGGAGCGATGGTCAGCATCGGATTTCTCTACGACCGGGGCCTGGGCGTGGCGCAGGACTACGCGCAGGCAATGGCCTGGTATCGGAAGGGGGCCGATGCAGGGAATCCAACGGCGTACAAGGATGTCGGCGTTCTGTATGAAACAGGACGCGGCGTGCCGCAGGACTATCAGCAGGCGATGGTCTGGTATCGAAAGGCGGCCGACGCGGGCAAGCTCACGGCAATGAACGCAATCGGCAACCTGTTCTACAATGGCTACGGCGTCCCTGTGGATTACGCACAGGCACTGGCCTGGTACCGCAAGGGGGCCGATGGAGGCGAACCGACGGCGATGACGTCGATCGGCGACCTCTATGCCAATGGCCGCGGCGTTCCCCTGGACTACGAGCAGGCGTTGGGCTGGTATCGCAAAGCCGCCGATGGGGGGGATGTGGCCGCGATGATGGACGTCGGCTACGCGTACGGCCACTCCCGGGGCGTGGCGGAGGATTTTCAGCAGGCCATGATCTGGTATCGCAAGTCTGCGGACGGCGGCTACGCGCCCGCCATGGCCGGCATTGGTTATCTCTTCGACTCCGGGCGGGGAGTGGCGCCCGACCCTGTGCAGGCGATGACCTGGTACCGGAAGGCAGCCGATGCGGGCAGCGCGACGGGGATGACCGATGTCGGTTCTCTCTACGAGCGAGGCAGCGGGGTGGCACAAGACTACCACCAGGCCCAGGCATGGTGGCGAAAGGCCGCTGACAACGGCGACGTGGCGGCGATGTACGATCTCGGCACACTGTATGACGGTGGAAAGGGCGTTGCCGAGGACAAGAATGAAGCCGCGATGTGGTATCGCAAGGCCGCCGCGTTGGGCGATGCGGATGCGAAGAAGCGGCTGGGGGAATTGGGCGTGAAATAGTGCGATTCGCGCCATGAAGTATCTGAGAGCGATATTTTTCGCGGCGGCGGTGTTGATCCTGGGCGCGATCACCGTGGCCCAGAATGGCGGCGAGCCGGCGCCGCCCCGGGCGCGCGCTCCGTTTCTGGGGACTCAATATATTCTGACGGTGCCGGATGACTGGGTGCGAGTGGCTGATACGGCGGATTTCGCATCCGCGGCCAGCATCGCCCCGTCCGGGCAATGCGATGCAGTTTTTCGACCACAGGGACACACGGAGGCCATTGGATATCCGATCCAATTCCAAACGCACTCGGAATACGAACCGAGCCAGGATGTGGCCCCATCCCGCAATGCGCCGCTGGGGGTCGTCGGGGGGTTGGCGGGAGAGTTGCTGATGGCGTTGTTGATGGCGATCCTGACCGGGATCGCCGTTGCCATAGCATGGGTTCTGAATAAGGCCGCAACACGGATCCTGCCGGCGTCGACAATCGCCTGTTGTAAGGAACATCAAACGCTTCTTTGCGTGATCGTGCTGCTGTTTGTCGCCGTCATCGCCATCGTCGCGGCCTGTGTCTGGTGAGACCGGCTTGCTCCGAGATGCCGGGAAGCAGGTCCTCTGTAGCCGGTGTCGCCGACGCCGGATGGGCCTGGCGTTCAAAACGCCCAACCGAACCGAAAAAAATCGGGACCAGCGGCGGGGTTCGTGTTATCCTCGGAGAGATTGGCGAGGAACCTTCAAATGAATGCCATGATCCGGGTTGTCGTTTTAACAGCGGCCATGGCCGGTGCGAATGTCACGGCTGCGGCCGCGCCGTCAACACAGCCGGCGGGTGTGGAGTCGGCGCGGGCCGCGGCGGAGAAAGGGGACACGACCGCAATGGTTGAGCTGGGCGACACTTATCAGCTGGGCGCCGGCGTGCCGCAGGATTTTCAGCAGGCGATGATTTGGTTTCGAAAGGCGGCGGACGCAGGTGACTCAGGCGGCATGAACAACATCGGTCTTCTCTACTCGAACGGCCAGGGTGTTGCGCAGGATTACCAGCAGGCAATGACTTGGTATCGAAAATCGGCCGACGCCGGAGACGGCGCGGGAATGGATAATGTTGGATTTCTGTACCAACACGGCTTGGGGGTGAGCAAAGATGATGCTGCGGCATTCACCTGGTATCGCAAAGGCGCTGATGCCGGTGATGAGACCGCGATGAACCAGGTCGGGTACTTCTACCTGCACGGAGTATCGGTGACGAAGGATTACAGCCAGGCGATGATTTGGTTCCGGAAAGCCGCCAACGCTGGAAATGTCGACGCCATGTGCAATCTCGGCGCGGTCTATCAGCAGGGGTCGGGTGTGGACGCCGATTATGCCCAGGCCATGTTGTGGTATCGCAAGGCCGCTGACCTCGGATCCGCCGACGCGATGTATAACATCGGCTTCCTTTACACGTATGGACTGGGCGTGCCGAAGGATTTCGTTCTTGCGATGACGTGGTTCCGAAAGGCCGCCGACGCCGGTGAACCGATTGCCATGTACAATATCGGCTACATGCTTGAGACAGGAATGGGTGTCGACAAGGATGACACCCAGGCGAGGGTTTGGTTCCGAAAGGGCGCTGACGCGGGGAGCGCACAGGCCCAAAAGTGGCTTGCGGATCACCCGGCGAATTAAATTCCCCCGGGGCTGAAGCAGCCCACACTTGTTCGCTGGATCCAGAGTCCATCACACAGAGCCTGATGCCCCAATCGGCCCGATGAATTGCAATTCCCCGTTGCCGATCCGTTTGAACAGCTTGTGATATTTCGCCGCTCTGGCCCGGACTTGCAGGGCGTTGGGATGCTTTCCATCCTGGGGGCGGCGGTAGAGGTCGCGACGCCGATTTTCGTTGCTGATCGTGACGAAGGTGGCGGTGCGATTCTTCGCCGCGAGAAGGATGATGCGAATCGCCTCGTGCAGCGTGGGTTGAATGCGGTCCATGGGGGGATTATATCGAGTGTGGCACTCGATAGTGTGAAGTTTTCAGCCCCGGCGCGCCGGGATGAATACATGTTCAGTCTTCAGTGAAGAGCTGGAGCCGCAGACGCTGACAATTGATAGTCGAGTTTTCAGCCCTTTGCGTTCCGTTTTCAGCGAAAGGCTGGACTGGCACAAACGGGCCACTGCCGGGGCTCACATTTCTTCGGCGGCGGTGTAATAGAGTGGGGTTGGCGTAGAGGAGTTGAGCTATGATCCGTCGTTTCGCAAGTTGCATCGTTGCCGTGATGATCGGCCTGGTGCCGTTGACTGGGGTATCGTGTGCCGCCGCAGATACTCCGGCGGCGCAGGGAAAGCCGAAGGATATCACGGTTTACATCGGCACCTACACGGGGCCGAAAGCCCGCGGCGAGGGCATTTATGTCGCTCACCTGAACCCGACCACCGGCGCGCTGAGCCAGCCGGAACTCGCGGCGGCGATGGCCAACCCATCCTACGTCGCGATTTCACCTGATCACCGGTTTTTGTACGCCACGGGCGAATATGGTTACAAGGATGATGGCAGCGCTGTCGGTTCTTTCGCCATCAAGCCCGATGGCAAGCTGACTCCCATCAATCAGCAGCCGGCCGACGGCAACTCCACCTGTTATCTGATTGTCGATCAGACCGGCAAAAACGTGCTGATCTCCAGTTACAGCAACGGATATGTCGGCGTGCTGCACACGGGCGATGACGGCGCACTGTCGCCGCCGGGCGGCGTCGATCAGCATCATGGGGAGAGCGACAAGCAGCAGCCGCGGGCGCATTGCATCGACCTGGATTCCACGAATCATTTCGCGCTTTGCTGCGACCTGGGGCTCGATCGCCTGTACGTCTACCGCTTCGACGCGGCGGCCGGCAAGCTCACGCCCAATGATCCGCCGTTCGCTAAGTTGGCTCCCGGCTCCGGCCCGCGCCATCTGGTCTTCAGTCCCCATGGCAAATTCGTCTACTGCATCGACGAAAAAGCCTCCACCGTCACCGCATTCGCCTGGGACGGCGAGCGTGGCGCTCTCCATCAAATCCAGACGATTTCAACGCTGCCCAAAGGTTTTGTCGGTGAGAATCTCTCGTGCGCCGAGATCGAGATTCACCCCTCGGGGAAATTTCTGTACGGATCAAACCGCGGCCACGACAGCATCGTGGAGTTTTCGGTGGACCGCGCGACGGGGATGCTTGCATTGGTCGGCCACACATCCACGCAGGGAAAGACGCCGCGGGGATTTGGCATCGATCCCACCGGTCATTGGCTGATTGCGGGGAACCAGAAT
>Ga0182024_10020715_pt1 | contig 11999 bp, 9 predicted proteins | sample P32metaG_FD_120480 | JGI IMG/M metagenome (GOLD analysis project Ga0182024, IMG submission 120480) | Permafrost microbial communities from Stordalen Mire, Sweden - P3-2 metaG (Illumina Assembly) | ecosystem: Environmental > Terrestrial > Soil > Wetlands > Permafrost | place: Sweden: Stordalen... | reverse complement strand
TGACACCAAGGGCCGCACAAGCGGCGATTGCCGCCAACGCCGCCATGGGTAGCCACCTATCGATTGACATTCCAGCGTTCCGTTTTAAAACAGTCGGGCGATTCCGTGAGTATCCTCGATCAAATCCTCGATACCAAGCGTGGCGAAATCGCTCGCGCCCAGTCCATCGTTCCGGTAAAGGAGTTGAAGGCCAGGATCGCGGGGATGGATCGGCCCCGCAATTTCTTCCAGGCGGTGACGACACCGGGGAAAAAGCCGCTGAATCTCATCGCGGAAGTGAAAAAGGCTTCACCGAGCGCCGGCGTGATCCGCGCAAATTTCGATCCGGTGGAGATCGCCAAAACCTACGCCGCCGCGGGCGCCGATGCCCTGAGCGTTTTGACGGATGAACAATATTTCCAGGGTAAGTTGGACGACCTGATCGCGGTGCGGCAAGCCGTGACGTTGCCGGTCCTACGCAAGGACTTTGTCATCGACGCATATCAGGTGTATGAATCGCGCGCGGCCGGCGCGGACGCGGTTTTGTTGATCGCTGAATGCCTCGAGACGAGCCAGCTCATCGATCTGCAAATCCTGGCGACCGAACTAAACATGACCTGCCTGATCGAAGTGCATGACCTCGACAACCTGATGCGGGTGCGAGATCACGTGATTGGATTTCCCCACCGCAGCTACAGTCTGCTGGGGATCAACAATCGCGACCTGCGGACCTTCCGCACGGACTTGGGAACCACCCTGAGGATGTGCGAACTGGTCGCCGACCGGCGTGTGCTCGTCAGCGAGAGTGGAATCAATACCGCTTATGACATCCGCAAACTTGCAGACGCCGGCGTCACTGCTGCTCTGATCGGCGAAAGCTTCATGCGAAGCGACGACATCGCCGCGAAAATGCGCGAAATGTTCGGCTCGTAACCGCCTCTTACATTCCGCCTGGCGTAGGCCCGCCACCCGTCGGCGGCTGGCCGACATTCTGGGTCTTCATGTACACCTGCATGCCGGCTGCCGTCAGCGCCTGAAGCAATTGCGATGGCATGTAGGTGTCGGCACGAATGGCAAGACCATCCGTGGACAGCGTCGTTCCTATCGGGGGAAGGTTGTCGGGAAGGGTCACGCCCATGTCGATTCCAAACATCTTGGCATAGCCAAAACCCGTCGTCGCCCAGAGATCCAGCGGCAGATAGATAACCGCGAACCGCTGCGCCGGCAATTGAGCGGCAACCGTCTTAACCGCGCTAGTCTTGGCCAGCGGATCATCGCCGGCCTTGGCGGCGGTGATTGCCGCGCTGATCGTCGGATCGTCCAATCCCATCACGGTTAAAAGGGTGTGATCATCGACCACGCCGGTGAACGCGTCGGGGCCCTGGGGGCCGTAGATCATGGTGATGAACTGCATCGCCTGCATTTCCTGGGGCGACCGGCCAGTCATATTCACCTGGCCCTTCACTTCGTCAAAGCTGATGCCGTCGACGATTTTGGAGTCCTTGGTAAAGGTCTGGGCCGAAGCGATCATTTGCATATTGAGCGTCTTCAAAACGGCCTGCTGGGCGTCCTGCATCTGGCGAATGCCTTCCTGGATCACCTTGGAGTCGCCGTGACGGATCCCGACCATTTCCAAGAGCGCCCCGGCCCCAGGCGCTGCGGTGGGCATCATCAAACCAAACGTCGTTCCGGTCGAGGCGACCGATACCTTCTGCAACGCATTCAGCCAGTCGTTGATTGAGGAGTATTCGGGCCCGAGATCGGTGATGGATTTTTCAACTGGCGGGAGAAATTTCGCCCAGAATCCGGCCATCTGCTGCGGGGCGGACCCGCCGAACATGAGATATTTGCCCGCTCCCAGTCCGCCGAGCAGCGACTCGTCGGTGTTCTTCACCGCGCCGACATGCTTGCCCCAGACCGAGCCGTCTTCAAATTGACACATGAGGGTCGTGGCCACGCCATCGGGGCTGAGATTGACGCTGTAGCTGGCGGCGTCGGCTCCCTCGGCAAACTGCTGGGCGATATCCAGAACCTGGTTGGTGAATTCCTTCGCCAGCGGCGCGAACTTGGTGTAATCCATGTTCTGCGATCTGACCGCCTGGCTGAGAAGCTGATCGATTTCCGCCGGGGCGTGCTGGCGGGCCTTGTCAATCGCCTCCAGCATTTTCGGACGAAGACCCTTTAGATTGCCGAACAACACAACATCCTTGCCGTCGAGTTCCTTGGCGGCCAAGCCGTCGGTCTGGAGGATGTCGGTCGGAGGTTTGGCGAGAATCTCTCTCGACGGGCTGGCCGCGGCATAATCGCCCCAGTGGGCGAAGAAGGTCACATCCCCATTCTGATTTTTGAAATGGGCCTGCGTGAGATCGCCGTCGGGCTTGGCGTCGGGAAAGTTGCCGATGAATTTCTGGTAATCGGAAACGGGGAAGAGAATGAGGACGGACTTGTCCTCGGTGGTGCTGAAGGCTTTGGGATCGATGAACGCCATGGCCATGTCGCCGGAACGGTTGACGCCGTCGGTCGCGCCGATGGATTTCAGAAACGCCCCGAGCGGGTCAGCCAGATCGGGCTGCATCTGCGAAACACCCAGTGAGGTCGCCAGATCGGAAATTTTCTTGCTCGTGGTTTCCAGGTCGCTGACTTTCAGAACGGCCAGCGCGGTGGCTGGCACCTGCTTCATCACCTGGCCTGAAACGACCGCAACGGTCGCCAAAACCCACCCCGCCGTTGCCCAAAGGACGCCTTTCGCCATTTTCATAAGTTCACCTTGTTGTTGGGCGGTCATACTACCGACGTTTGTCGATTGACGGAAGGAGACACATGCAAAATTGGCTCGGACCGGATATTGCCCAAGTTATTCACTGTGCGCGCAGGTCAGCCAGCGGCTATGATTGGGCCATAAGGAGTACCGCCTGCTTCTGCCCATTGCAGAAATCTCAAATCCACCTGCCGCCGGCTTCGGATCCGGACCGGCCAGCATTTCGTCGGTGAAGGTGCTGAGGATCAGCATCACCGACCGGTGCAATTATCGCTGTGTATATTGCATGCCGGAAGATGGCGTGCCGTGGTTGCCCAAAGACGAAATATTGAGCTTCGAGGAAATCGCCCGGGTTGTTCGGGCTGCCATCGTCGTTCACGGCATTCATCGTTTCAAAATCACCGGCGGTGAACCCACTGTCCGCCAGGGGCTGGTCGAGCTGATCGCGATGCTGAAGCGAATCGAGGGTGTGAAAGATTTATCGCTGACCACCAACGGCCAGCGGCTGGCCGAACTGGCCGCTCCGCTTCGCGAAGCCGGGCTGGACCGCGTCACCGTAAGCATCGACAGCCTTCAACCGGGCCGCTTTCGGCAGATCACGCGGCGGGGTGATCTTTCAGCCGTGCTTGCCGGCCTCGATCGCGCGGAAGCGGTCGGACTTTCATCCATCAAAATCAATTGCGTGATGATGCGCGGAATCAATGATGAAGAACTGGCGGATTTCGCCAGGCTGACTTTGCGAAGAAACCTCACCGTGCGGTTCATCGAATATATGCCCCTGGGCGAATCCGCGGTCGGCCCCGCCGCTGGATGCGACGCGCAATCGCGCGGGCAAAATGTGTTTATCAACGAAACCGACGCTCGCAAAATGATCGAGCGTGAACTAGGCGTGCTGCAACCGGTGGACCGCCGCAGCGAAGCGGGTGTTGGCCCGGCAACGGTCTGGCGATTGCCGGATGAGCAGGCGCGCGGACGCATCGGATTTATCAGCGCCATGTCGGCGCCATTCTGTGCCACGTGCAATCGTCTGCGGCTCACGGCGTCGGGACTGCTCCGCTCCTGCCTGTTTGACGGCGGCGAGATCGACGTGAGATCGATACTGCGAGAATCGAATAGTTCACTCGACACCATCGCCGATGCCATGTCGCGATGCGTTCGGCTGAAGCCGACGGTTCATTCCTATCGCGGCAACGAACAAATGAGCCGGATCGGCGGATAAGGGAATTTCATATTTTGCAATTCGATCTCGCGCGCACCGTGCGAGACAGTGACAAATCGCCAATTCCAATGACAATGCCCCCCGATGTCCAAGCCGCGCAATAATCTTGTCGATTACCTGTGTTATCTGGGCGTGCGAATCGCGGCGATGATCATCCTGTGGTTTCCGGTGAATCTGAATCTCCAGACGGCCCGGCTGTTTGGGGCGCTGTGGGGCCGCTTCGATAAGCGGCACCGCGTCAGGGCCGTCGCGAACCTGCACCGCTGCTTCCCCCATTTCACCGAGGCTCAGTGCCAGACGCTGGCAAAGAACAGCGTGCAGCATATGTTCATGCTGGGGGTTGAACTGCTTCACACCACGCGGCTCGTGCGCATCGACACCTGGCGAAAATATGTGGAGATTCAGAACTTTCATGAAACCCTGAAAATCCTGATGAACCGAAATCAGGGTTTGATCATGCTCACGGGGCATTACGGAAACTGGGAAATTCTCGGATACGTGCTGGCGACGCTTGGATTCGAAAGCACTGCCATCGCGCGCCCGCTCGACAATAAATACGCCAGCGAATGGGTTTTCGGCTTCCGCGAGCGGCAGGGGCAAAAAATTATCGGAAAGAAGGGCGCCACCTCGGAAATTACCGGAGTTCTTGCCTCCGGTGGCATCGTCGGTTTCGTCGCCGACCAGAATGCCGGCAGCAAAGGACTTTTCGTCGATTTCTTCGGACGAAAAGCCAGCACCTACAAATCGATCGGACTGCTGGCGATGCAATACGAAGTCCCGGTTCTGATCGGATATGCGCGGCGGCTCAACGGACAATTTCGTTTCAAAGTCGCGGCCCAGGACATTATCATGCCGGAGGATTGGAAAAACGAGCCCGATCCCCTGATCTACATCACCCAGCGCTACACCAAGGCAATGGAAGATTTTATTCGGGAAGATCCCAGCCAATATTTGTGGCTGCATCGCCGCTGGAAATCGCGGCCAAAAGGCGAACTGCCATTAAAATACGATTAAAATCCAAAATAAAAAATGGATCGCCCGATCACCCTCTTATCCCCTCGCCCGGCCCGCGGCGAGCGGCGTCGAGCTGTACTCCGGGAGAGGGCGAGGGTGAGGGCACGAACACCTACGACAACACCATCCTATATTGCTGCAAAACCACCGCCCAATCATATAATCCTCGCACCCGCGCCTTTCCCCCCAAAATCAGCTTCTCGCGCAACAACAAATTCCCTGCCACCCTCCTGATCGCCATAGCCAGCGCCGGAGGATTGCTGACTGGAACCAGCAGGCCGCTGACGCAATCTTCAATCACATCGCGAATGCCGGATACATTGGTTCCAATCACCGGCACCCCCGCCGCCATCGCTTCGATGAGGACGAGGCCAAACCCCTCGGCCTCGGACGGCAAGACGAGAACATCTATTTTGGCCAGTGCCTCGGCCGGCCGTTCGATCGTCCCATGCATCGTGATTCGATCTTGAAGATTCAATGTCGCGATGGTTTCCTGAATCCGAACCCGTTCATCGCCATCCCCGAAAATATCCAAAGTGAAAACTGCTTCCAGAAGCCCCAGCGCTTGGATCAAATCTGCAATACGCTTGATCGGGTCGAGCCGACCGATAAACCCGATGCGCTTGCCGCTGCCCTGCTGGCGCGCGGCGGGATGGCCATTCATTTCCACCGCGTTAGGAATTACCAGCACCTTGTCAGGGGGCACGCCCGCCCATTGAATCGCGGCCTCTTTCACAGATTCGCTGGGCACGATGATTCGCTCCGCCCGATTTTGAATCGTGTGCTGCACCGCCCAATGCCATCGCGGTTCCGGCTGGGTCGTCTGAATCGATTGGAAGAATCGAACATCGCGAACCAGAAGCGATGCCATTGCCGCCACAGCGTTTGCGTGAATCAGGAAGCTGAAGACCGTATCGATATTTTCGCGATAAATAAGGCGGATCAGACGGAATACGACGCGAGCATCAGCCCGGCAACCGGCGTTCAGCGTCGTCACTGGCACGCCGCGCTGGCGCAGTTGATCTGCCACCGGTCCCGGTCTGGAAAGACATACCACGTGAATATCAAAATCAGGATCGTCATGGAGTCTGACAGCCAATTCGCGAACGACGGTGGGCGTGCCGCCGATCTGCAAGTCGGTGATGAGCAGAAGAATGCGCCTTTGCACGAGTTCGTTGAGTTTACCCGAATCGCCGCGCGGCGCGCCGCTTGCATCATCAGATTTCCGAAATCGCGGAGCGAGAATTGAGACACATCGTCTTCAATCAGTTCCCGGCAGTAATGGTTTAGCGGACACTTCGTCCGCCATGGAGGAATTTATGCCTCGCGGAGATAAGTCATCGTATACGAATAAGCAAAAACGGCAGGCTGAGCATATCGAGGAAGGGTACGAAAACCGCGGAACCGGCAAAAAAGAAGCCGAGCGCCGAGCTTGGGCCACCGTCAATAAAACGACGCAAGGGGGCAAAAAATCCGGCTCGGGGCGCGGAAAGTCGGAAAATAAATCGCCGGCCCGCAAAGGCGGAAAAACCGGCGGCAGGGCCTCGGCTTCGCGATCCACAAGTTCGCGAAGCGCGTCAGCACGTAAGGCGGCGCGAACTCGCGCAGGACGATAAACCAACTTACTTGGAGCTAATGTCATGAACGGCCAACTAAATGGAAAAAAGATCGCGATCCTCGTCGCCGACGGCTTTGAACAGGTGGAAATGACCGAACCCCGGCAGGCACTTCTGGACGCCGGCGCTTCGGTCATCCTGATTTCGCCATCGGCGAAGGTCAAGGGCTGGCAGGAAACCGAATGGGGCGACGAGTTTAAAGCGGATTTAAAACTCGGTAGCGCCGACGCCGAAGATTTTGACGGCTTGCTCCTCCCCGGCGGCGTGATGAATCCCGACAAGCTTCGGCGGGATAAAGACGCCTTGGCATTTGTAAAGGCGTTCTTCAGTGCTGGTAAACCGGTAGCCGCCATATGTCATGGCCCATGGACACTGATTGACGCCGGCGTGGTTCGAGGGCGCAAAATGACCTCCTATGAATCGATCCAGACCGATCTCAAAAACGCCGGTGCGCAATGGGTCGATGAAGCGGTTGTGACGGATAACGGCTTGGTCACCAGCCGCAAGCCATCGGATATCCCTTCATTTAACAAGAAAATGATCGAGGAATTCGCCGAAGGCATTCATCCGCGGCAGATGGCTACGGAGCGCGAAGCCTATAAGGCCATGCAATAAGCGGTCTATTTGCCGCTTGTGTTTGAATGCAAAGCGGCTAAATTTTTGTGAAGGATGATCGACACGGTCGAGCCACCGACGCCGCCGAATTTTCGCCTGATATTGAAGCTGCTTGCGGCAGGAAATTGGGCGGCGTTGAAGCGTGAATGTCTGGCGGGGATTGGCCGAGAGCCCGTGCCGGTGAACTATGCGCGCTGGCGGGCGTTGCATCGGCTGACAAAGGGTCGACGCGCACGGATGCGCGATCAAATGCGCGGATGGAAAATCGCGCCACGCATCTCAATTATCCTGTCGCGATATGACCAAAAGAGCATCGATTCGCTAACCCGCCAAATCTATCCGGATTGGCAACTCATCATTGTTGGTGAAAGTTCAGAGGAATTTACCGATTCTCGAATTCGCTGTGCGCCGACTGCGGGAGGGCTCAGCACGGCGATTGCAGGGGCCGACGGTCAATACATTTGTTTTCTCACCCCCGGCGATGAGTTGGCGGAGCACGCCCTTTTTCGCATCGCCGAAACACTGGTGGGCGATCCTTCGCTAGACATCATTTACACCGACGAAGATTTAATCTCGGAATCGAACGAGCATACCACCCCTTTTTTCAAGCCCGATTGGTCCCCGGAATATTTCCTGGCCTGGATGTACACGGGTCGGCTGGCGGTGTACCGGCGGGAGGGGGTGCTCAAAATCGGAGGAGTCCGTGAAGAATTTGACGATGCGATCGAATACGACCTCGTGCTGCGATTGATGGGGGCGTCAGCACGAATTCATCATATTCCGGATGTTCTCTACCATCGCCGGGCAAACAGCGTGGGCGCACCCACCGATGCCGCCCGGCGGGCGTTGCAGACCCACCTCGATTCGACCGGGCAATTGGCAATGGTCGAAATCAACGGCGCCACAGGATTACACAGAGCGAGATTTAAACTTCTTGCCAAGCCCCTGGTTTCCATTGTGATCCCCACGGCGTGCCGTCCGATGACTGTGGGAAACCGCTCAACCTGGTTCCTCCTGGAATGCGTTTCCAGCATTCGACGGCTGAGCAGCTACAAAAATATCGAAATCGTCGTGTCCGACAATAACGACATGCCGGCTGATCTCGCGGTTGCTCTGGCGCCGTTCGATGTCCGGTGTGTCCCATTTGCCGAGAAATTCAACCTCACGCGAAAAACAAACTTCGTCGCCTCCCACGCGCGCGGCGAGCAGCTCATCCTCTTCAACGACGACATCGAGATTATCACGCCCGACTGGATCGAGGCCATGCTGGAATTCTCTCAGCAGCCAGACATCGGCGCAGTCGGGTTAATGATGCTGTTTCCCAACGACACACAGCAGCACACCGGCGTCGTTATCCAGGACGGCAATCCCCGCCATCCGTTCTACCACTATCCGAGAGAACATCCGGGCTATTTCCATTCATCGGAGGTGCATCGCAACTGGGCCGCCGTCACCGGCGCCTGCACGATGACGCGAACGGAAGTATTCAAAGCCGTCGGCGGGTACAGCGAGCGATTCGCCCTCAGCTATAACGATGTCGATTACTGCCTGAAAATTCTGGAGATCGGCAAACGCGTGGTCTATACGCCCTACGGAAAAGTATATCACCATGAATCTGTAAGCCGCCCCTTAACACGGCCGGACCACGTGACGGCGTTCAAGCAGCATTGGTCGGCGCGATTTCCGCGGGATCCCTATTACAATCCCAACCTCGGCCGACACTTCCGCGTTCGGCTTTCATAGAACGCTGACGCGCGGAATCGCCACCACGAATTTCCCGCCCCAGGAGCGAATCACGGCCATCTGCTTCATCACCTCGTCCTTGATGTTCCACGGCAAAATCAGCAGATAATCCGGCCGCGTTTCCTCCACTTTTTCCGGAGCGTAAATCGACAAATGCGTCCCAGGAAGAAACTTTCCCTGTTTGTGGGGGGATCGATCGACGACATAGTCAAGAAAATCGCGGCCGACGCCGGAGTAATTGAGCAGCGTGTTGCCCTTCGCCGCCGCCCCGTAGCCGGCGATCGTCTTCCCCTGCGACTTGGCTTCGATGAGAAAGCTGAGGAACCCGCGTTTGGTTTGCTTGATTTGCTGGTCGAAGGCCTCGTACACGGCAAGACCGCTGAGGCCGCGACGATGTTCCTTTGCAAGCATGGCATCGACGGATGGAGCGGCTTCTTGCGGATTCTCGACGTGCGAAGCAAATATGCGGATGGAACCTCCATGCGTCGGCAATTCTTCCACGTCAAATATTTTCAGCCCGTGTGCTGCGAAAATGTGCTGCACGGTTTGGAGGCTCAGATACGAAAAATGCTCGTGATAGATCGTGTCAAACTGGTTTTCGTCGATTAGCCGAAGCAGGTGCGGAAATTCCATCGTGATGATGCCCGAGGGCGCCAGCAAAGTTCTCATGCCCGCGACGAAATCATTGATGTCCGGCACGTGAGCCAGCACGTTATTTCCCAGCAGCAGATCGGGACGCTCCGCTTCAGCAACCAGCTTCGCGGCACAGGCTTTCCCGAAGAATTCCGATCGCGTCGGAATCCCCCGCTGCTCGATGGCAACCGTCGCCACATTTTTCGCCGGCTCAATTCCCATAACCCCGACGCCGCGCCTCTTGAAATATTGCAGCAGATATCCATCGTTACTGGCAATCTCCACAACTTTTGATTTCGCGCCAAAGCCAAACCGCCCGCACATCATTTCCACATACGCCTCGGCATGGCGCAGCCAGCTTTCGGAATAGCTGGAAAAATAAGCGTAATCGCTGAATATCTCCGCAGGTGTTTCGAATTCCTCAAGCTGCACCAGCTTGCACTTCTCGCACACCCAGGCGTGCAGCGGAAAATACCGCTCCATGGAATAAAGCCGATCGGCCGTGAGATAAGAATTGCTGGGCGGAGACATCCCCAGGTCGGCGAAGGTCACGGACAGTTTCGTCCCGCAAAATCGGCAATTTCCGCTGGGCATGGTCGTTTGTTCAATCAATTCCGGGCAGATCAAGATACGCATCGATCTGCCGCTCGGAAATCTCGCGAACATCCGCCTGGGCATGCCATGCCGCGTACCACTTCGCCGTCCATTTCACGCCGGTGGCGAGATTCGTTCGCGGTCGCCAGTTCAATCGCGAAACCGCCTTGGACGCATCCAGCTTCAGACACGCGGTTTCGTGCGGATGCCGGCCGTGCACCGGCTCCCAGCCGGCGCCGCCGCCCCACTGCTTCGCCATTTCATCCGCGATCCACCGGACGGGCTGCGCATCGTCCGTAATGGGCCCGAAGTTCCACGCCTCGGCGAAATCGCGCCCGCTTTCGCGAAGTTTTTCCAGCAGGGTCAAATATCCATTCAGGGGATCGAGAACATGTTGCCACGGGCGAATCGATTCCGGATGGCGGATCACCGCCGGCTTGCCCGCGGCGAACGCTGTAACCAGATCGGGAATCAATCGATCCTTCGCCCAGTCTCCCCCGCCGATCACGTTCCCGGCGCGAGCCGTGGCAATCGCGGTGGTGCTGCCGTCGAAAAATGATCGGCGATAGGCGTCCGTCGCAAGCTCCGCGCAAGCCTTGGAATTGGAATACGGATCATGTCCGCCCAGTGCTGCCGTTTCGAGATACCCTTCAGAAGATTCACGGTTCTCGTAGCATTTGTCGCTGGTGACAACGACCACGGCGCGAACCCCTTCGCCCGTCTGCCGCACGGCTTCCAGCAGATTCACCGTACCCATCAGGTTCGTGGAATACGTGCCAATCGGATCGTGATAGCTTTGGCGAACGAGAGATTGCGCGGCCATATGAATGACGATCTCGGCATCGGATCGCTTCACCGCATCGGTAAGCTGCTCCGCGTTGCGAATATCGCTGTGATGCGTTTCCACAAAATCACCGATACCAGCCAGCGCGAACAAGCTCGGATCGGTCGGCGGCTCCAGCGAATATCCGCGGATTTTAGCGCCCAGCCGATTCAGCAGCAGGCAAAGCCATGCGCCTTTGAAGCCAGTGTGTCCCGTGATGAAAACTCGTCGATCGCGCCACCATGCGGGGGTCATTTCCACATCCTCCAGGGCGCTTGTCCACGGTTCCACAGGTCTTCGAGATAATTTCGATCGCGCAGCGTATCCATCGGATGCCAGAAATCGGCGTGCTGGTAGGCCATTAGTTGGCCCTCGCGAGCCAGCCGCTGCAGCGGATCATGTTCCCAAATCGTATGGGGCCCATCGACGAAGTCGACCGCGCGCGGCGACAAGACGAAATAGCCGCCGTTGATCCATCCTCCATCACCGTGCGGCTTTTCCACAAATTGCGTGACGCGATTGCCCTGCAGGTCGACACTGCCGAACCGGCCCGGCGGTTGAACGGTCGTCAGCGTCGCGAGTTTGCCATGGCTTTCGTGGAAAGCGATCAGTTTGGCGACGTCGATATTTCCCACGCCGTCACCGTAAGTGAAGCAGAACGATTTGTCGCGATCGATGAATTGCCGGATATGCTTCAACCGCCCGCCGGTCTGCGTTTGCTCGCCGGTGTCGATCAGCGTGACCCGCCAGGGCTCGGCGTTTCGGTGATGGACTTCCATCTTGTTAGCAGCGATGTCGAAAGTGACATCCGACGTATGCAGAAAATAATTCGCGAAATATTCCTTGATCAGATAACCCTTGTAGCCCAGGCAAATGACGAATTCGTTCACGCCATAGACGCTGTACAACTTCATGATGTGCCAGAGAATTGGCTTGCCGCCAATTTCGATCATGGGCTTGGGCTTTACGGCGCTCTCCTCGGAAATGCGCGTCCCAATTCCACCG
>Ga0182024_10020714_pt1 | contig 11999 bp, 12 predicted proteins | sample P32metaG_FD_120480 | JGI IMG/M metagenome (GOLD analysis project Ga0182024, IMG submission 120480) | Permafrost microbial communities from Stordalen Mire, Sweden - P3-2 metaG (Illumina Assembly) | ecosystem: Environmental > Terrestrial > Soil > Wetlands > Permafrost | place: Sweden: Stordalen... | reverse complement strand
CGCATCCAACCCCTTCGACGAATTCGATTTTGGTTCCTTTTTTACGCAGTATCTCGATACAGGCGCGGAGCGCGTTGCAAGCAGTGAACACGAGGACATCGAGAAGCCTTCGTTCGACAAGTTCCTCTCGTCGTCCTCCAGCCTATCGGATCACTTGGCCTGGCAACTGAGCGTCAGCATCTGCACCGAAACGGTTCGGAAGATTGCCGAAACCATCATCGGCAACCTGGATGAAAACGGCTATTTGATGGCGACTCTCGATGAAATCGCCGAATCCGCCAACTATTCCATGGAAGACGTGGAAGAGGCGCTCGCCATGGTGCATGAATTCGATCCTCCCGGCGTGGGCGCTCGCGATTTAATCGAATGTCTTCTGATCCAGCTCAAGGTGATCGATCCGGACAATACGCTCGCGCAGCAGATTATCGCCGACCATCTGAAACTCCTGCAGAATAACCAGCTCAAAGAAGTGGCTCGGGCATTGAATCGCCCGGTCGAGCTGGTGAAGCGCGCAGTGGACGTGATCAAGCGTCTCGATCCGAAACCGGGATTGCGCTACAACAAGACCGAACCCAGGCTGGTCGAACCGGACGTTCAATTCCGCAAGGAAGAGGGCGTATGGCGGGTCTACATGAACGACGACGACTTGCCGCAACTTCGCCTGAATCCGACCTACCGCCGGCTGCTCTCCCGGGATGCCGCCGATCGCGACGTGCGCAACTACGTGAAGGAACGCTTCACGGCCGCCATTCAATTGATGAAGAATATCGAGCAACGCAAGCACACCATCATTCGCGTCTGCGAAGTGATTCTCCGCCGCCAGAGCGATTACCTGGATTATGGTCCCGATCACCTGAAGCCCATGATGATCAAAGAGGTCGCGGAAGAAGTCGGCGTTCATCCCTCGACCGTGAGCCGAGCGGTGGCCAGCAAATATGTCCACACACCGCGAGGCGTCCTGGAGCTTCGCAGTTTCTTCTCCGAATCGGTCAACGGCCCGCAGGGTAGCGACATGTCGCTTTTGTCGCTCAAGCGCCGCGTGAAGCAAATGATCGAAGCGGAGGATACGGCGCGCCCCCTCACAGACGAGCAAATCACCAAGAAGCTCAACGAAGAAGGCATCCACGTAACGCGCCGCACCGTCGCGAAATACCGCGAAGACTTGCGTATCCCCAGCACGCATCGCCGCCGGGTGAAGGCCTAAACCGGCCGCCGTGACCCGTTCCAGCAGGAAACGTGACGCGCGGCAACTCGTTCTACTCACAGGCCTTTCCGGTTCGGGCAAGGGTTCCGTTCTTAATACCTTCGAAGATCTTGGCTTTTACTGCGTCGACAATCTTCCCGTTGCGCTGATCCCCACGTTCACCGAGCTTTACGAGCAAGGCGGCGGCGAAATCGAGCGGGCGGCGCTGCTTGTAGACGCGAGAGAAGGGCATCAGATCGAAAAGCTGCCTGCGGTATACAAGAAGCTGAGCGGCGAGCATCCCCCGTCGCTCGTGTTCATTGAGGCGAGCGATGAGGCTTTGATGCGGCGGTTCAGCGAAACGCGGCGTCCCCATCCACTGGGGAACGGCGTGTCGGTCCTCGAAGGAATCCGCGAAGAGCGCCGCCGAATGGCCCCGATCCGCCGGATCGCGGACGTCATCATCGACACCACGAAATTCAACGTCCATGAGCTGCGCCAGCTCGTCATCGATCGTTTCCAAAATCCCGGGCGCCGTCCGCTGCTGATTTCCGTGGTAAGTTTCGGGTTCCGCTATGGTATTCCGGCGGATGCGGACCTTGTGTTCGACGTGCGCTTTCTTCCGAATCCGCATTTCGTGCAACGATTGCGTCCATTCACGGGAAAAGACCCGCGCGTGGCGCGTTATATTCGATCCTTTCCGCAAACAGGCCAATTCTTACGCCGTCTAGAGGCCTTGCTTGCCTTTCTGATTCCGCATTACATCGGGGAGGGCAAAAGCTATCTGACGATTGCCCTCGGTTGCACGGGCGGGCGGCATCGGTCCGTCGCGCTGGCGGAAGTGATGCGCCGCAGCCTGCGGCGAAGGGGCTATTCGTCTAAGGTTGTTCACCGCGATCTCGATAAATTAGTTTTGTGAGTTTGCGGAGAACGCGGTATCGCCGCCAACACGCCGAGGGGCCTCAAGAAATTTGCTCTTAAAACTTGCAAGAAAGAGACGTCCCACATAGGCTATGCACGCTCCCAAGGAATTGGCACCAAGTTTGTGAAATACGTTTCTAGAACCTGAAAATGGATCGCGCCTCCCATCCCGTCAAAAGTGAAGAATTCCGGCGATTGCTGCGCTATGTCCGTCCCTATTCGGGGCGTTTGATCGCGGGGATCTTGCTGCTGGCGTTCATGGCTTTGGTCGATGGCCTCACGATTCTTTCGGTGCGCCCGGCGGTCGACATTGTCTTGAACCCGAACTCGATGAACCAGCGGCTCGCCCTGTTCACCGTTCCATGGAGTGGCACGACGATCTATTTGAACTCCTTCGTGCCCTCGCGAGTCCACTACGTGTGGTCCGTTTTTTCGATCGCGCTCCTTTTTCTTTTCCTGGCGAAAGGATTGGCTGAATTTTTCGGCAGCACGCTGATTCAATATGTGGGTCTTTCGGGCGTTACCGATTTACGGAATCAGGTGTACGCCAAAGTGATCCAGCAACCGGTTGGATTCTTTCACGATCACCCGGTGGGCCGCGTGATGTCCGCCGTGATCAACGACATCGAACAATTGCGCAGCACGTTCTCGGACTATTTGGCGGATTTCTTTCGCCAGTCTTTCACGCTCGTGACCTTTATCACGGTCCTGCTCTTGATCAATTGGAGAATGGCGGTGGGCTCCGCGGTGCTGGTGCCGCTGGTCGTGCTGCCCGTGCGCAAATTGGCGCACCGAATCCGTGGTTCCACACAGCAAAGCCGTTCGCGGCTGGCTGACCTCAGCCAACTTCTGCAGGAAACGATCAGCGGAAACCGGGTAGTGAAAGCCTTCGGCATGGAGGGCTTCGAAATCCGGAAGTTCCGCGAATCGTCGCGGAATTTGTTGCATGAGAACATGCGATGGATCCGCGCTCTGGCGGGCACGTCTCCCTTGATGGACCTGCTCGGAGCAGCGGTGATTTGCATGATTCTGCTTTATGCGCGCGGCCAAATCCACGCGGGCCGGATGACGCCGGGCATCTTCTTCGCCTTCGTTTTCGCGCTCTTCAAAGCCTATGAGCCGGTGAAGCGCCTCGGTTCTCTCTATCAGTTATTTCACCAGGCCGTCGGTCTGTCGATGCAGGTTTTTCTGTTCCTCGATATGCCGGAGGAAATAATGGAAGCGGACGGCGCAAAGTCATTGCAAGGCTTTGCTGGATCGATCGAATTTCGCGATGTCATTTTCGGATATAAAGACGGACCGCTTATCTTGAAGGGAATTGATTTACAGGTGCCGGCGGGATCGGTGGTTGCGATTGTGGGCTTGAGCGGTGCGGGAAAAACGACGCTACTCAACCTTTTGCCGCGTTTCTACACGGCAACGCGGGGTTCGGTGCACATCGACGGCTTCGATGTGCGCGACGTGACGCTGCGTTCGTTGCGCGAACAAATGGCGATCGTCACACAGGAAACCATCCTGTTTAACGATACGATTTGGAACAATCTCTGCTATGGCCGTCCCAACATGCCCGAGGAAAAAGTGACCGCGGCCGCGCAAGCCGCTCTGGCGCACGAATTCATCACCGAAATGCCGAGAGGTTATGAAACCGTGATCGGGGATCGAGGACAGAGGCTTTCCGGGGGCCAACGGCAAAGGCTTGCAATCGCGAGGGCTCTCTTGAAAGATGCGCCGATCCTCATTTTGGACGAGGCGACATCCGAGCTCGATTCGGAATCGGAGATGCTCGTGCAGGGGGCGCTCAATAATTTGATGAAGGGCCGCACGGTTTTTGTGATCGCCCATCGGCTCTCAACCATCCGCCGCGCGGACACGATTGCCGTTCTCGACGATGGCACGATTCGAGAGCTGGGTTCTCACGAACAGTTGCTTGCGCGCGGCGGAATTTATTCGCGGCTTTACGAGATGCAATTCCGGGACGCCGAAACGGAATCCCGCACGGCAGGACCGGTCTGATCATGTCCACCTCCGGATCTCAATCCGCCCCGGTCACGCCGTCGGAAAGCGCCGCGGCGAAATCCAAAGTGCGGCTGAAATCAATGACCGGATACGCGCAGTCGCGCGCGGTCGAAAACGGCTGGAGCCTTCGCGTCTCCATACGCGCCGTCAATCATCGCTTTCTGGATTTGCATTTGCGCGTTCCGGAGGGCTTCGAGCCAATTGAGCCTCGCATCCGGCAAATGGTTCGCGAGCGCATTCGCCGCGGGCATCTTGACGTCACCCTGCATTACGAACTGGCAGGGCCCGCGGCCGTTGGAGTCAATCAGGAAATCGCCGCCGCCTATTTGCAAGCAATGAATGTCCTTCGAAAGCAGTTTGACTTGCACGCCGAGCCCGACTTGGCTTCCCTTTTCCGCCTGCCCGGCGTGATCGGATCTCCTGCAGCCTCTCTCGAAGAGGAAATCGCGCGAATCGAGACGGTGGCCGCTCGGTGTCTTTCCGAGGCGCTCGAAAAACTCGACCGCATGCGCGAGCAGGAAGCAAATTCACTTTGCGCTGAAATGTCCAGCCGCCTCGCCACCATCGCGGACCTCGCCTCGAAGGTTCAGGTGCTGGCGGAGCGCGCGCGGCCCGCCTTCGCCTTGCGCCTGGATACGCGTCTGAAGGAACTTCTCGGCGAGGCGCAACTCGACCCGGCCCGGCTGGCGCAGGAAGCGGCCATCGCCGCCGAACGCAGCGATGTCTCCGAGGAACTCGCGCGGCTGGGAAGCCACGTGCAACAGTTTCAGTCATTGCTCTCCGGCGCGTCGGATGTCGGCAAAAAGCTCGATTTCTTGCTCCAGGAAATGCAGCGCGAGACGAATACGCTGCTTTCGAAGACTCCCGGAACGGCGGCCGAGGGCCTTGAAATCACGCGGCTGGGGCTCGAAATCAAATCGGAAATCGAAAAATTACGGGAACAGGTGCAAAACATCGAATGAACGACTCCGAGCCGCTCGTCCTGATCGTCTCGGGTCCATCCGGGTCGGGAAAATCCACCCTCGTGCAGAAAATCCTGCAGCTCCCCGGAACCATGCTTTCGGTTTCGTGCACAACGCGCGGGCCGCGCAAGACGGAGACCCAGGGCAAATGGTACAATTTCGTCTCCGAAGCTGAGTTCCAGCGGATGGTCACCAGCGGCGAGTTTCTCGAATTCGCCCAGGTGTTCGGGAAGAATTGGTACGGCACGCCGCGGAAGTCGCTCGATGATGCGCTGGCGCAAAGCAAAGATTTAGTGCTGGAGATTGACGTACAGGGCGCTTTGCAGGTAAAGAACAAGCTGCCAAGGGCCGTCGCTATCTTCGTTCTGCCTCCTTCGCGGGAAGATCTGGAGGGCCGGATCCGGGAGCGCGGGCAGGATTCGGAAGACGAGATTAAACGCCGTCTGGAACAGGCGCGGCAGGAAATACTCAATTATAATCGGTATGATTTTGTGATTATCAATGACGATCTCGAACGCGCGGGCCAGGAAGTGCAGCAGATTGCGCTTGCGTCCCGCTGCCGCATTTCGCGGCAAGAATTGCGGATTCGTGAAATTTTGAAGTCCTTTGGAGGCTGATCTTCTCATGAGCGTGTCCAAACAAGTGCCGGAGAGTCAATTCGCCTATGTCGTAGTGGTGGCCCGCCGTGCACGGCAGTTGATGATCGGGGGACGGCCCATGGTCGATAACCCCAAGTCGCGGAAAACATCGAGGATTGCGGAAGAAGAGTTGCTGGCGGGGCTCCTCGACTACGAACTTCCCGAATCGATGGACGATTCCATCGACAAGGATGGAAAACGGCGCAAGTAATCCTCTCGCTCGACCGCCGGTATTCCTCGCGCGATTGTGGCGCTACAATAATTCCTATGAAGATTACCGTTGGGGTTAGCGGAGGCGTCGCAGCTTACAAAGCCGCGGAATTGGTCCGCCGGCTGCAGCAGGAAAAGCTGGACGTGCAGGTAGTGATGACTCGCGCCGCCCAGGAATTCATTACTCCTCTGACGTTCGCCGCGCTCACCGGCAAAAAAGTTATCACTGGAATGTTCGACGCCGGAGATTCAGCTACGGCGAACGTCGAGAGCGCGATCGAGCATATCGCCGTCGCGCAGCGCATTGACTTGCTCGTGGTCGCTCCCGCAACCGCGGACATTCTCGGGAAATTCGCGCAGGGAATTGCCGACGACTTCCTGACGACTCTCTATCTAGCCACGAAGGCGCCCTTGGTGGTCGCACCCGCGATGAACGTTAACATGTGGGAGCATCCCGCCACACAGTCCAATTTGGCGGCCCTGCGCGGCCGCGGTGTACACGTCGTTGACCCTGAAGAGGGCTATCTCGCATGCGGAATGACGGGCGCCGGCCGGCTGGCAGCGACCGAAGCCATCGCCCAGAAAGTCTGCGAGGTGCTGGGCTTGCGTCACGATCTGGCGGGCCAAATGATTCTCATCACCGCGGGGCCAACCTGTGAAGATCTTGATCCCGTCCGTTTTCTTACGAATCGCTCGTCGGGCAAAATGGGTTATGCGCTCGCGGAGGCGGCTGGTCGCCGTGGTGCACGAGTCATACTCGTGAGCGGTCCGACGGACCTGCAAATTCCGGACGGCGTTGACTGGATTCCCGTGCGCACCGCCGAGGAAATGCGAAACGCCGTCGTCGAGCGCGCCCCCGAAGCGAACATTGTTGTGATGGCTGCCGCCGTAGCCGATTATCGCCCAGCGAACGCGCAGACGCAGAAGTTGAAGCGCGTGGGCGGTGGCCTTACGCTTGAACTTGAGCCAACGCCGGATATTCTCGCAGAACTCGGACGCGCGAAGGGCCACTCGATGCTGGTCGGCTTCGCCGCGGAAACCGATCACATCGCTGAGAATGCGCGGGCGAAGCTCCAGCGCAAAAATGCCGACATGATCGTCGCTAACGATGTCACCCAAGAAGGCGCCGGATTCGACACCGATACGAATATCGTCACGTTTTTCCTGCGCGACGGCCGCGAAATTCCGTTACCTAAGCTTGCGAAAGTGGATGTCGCAAACCGCATCCTCGACCAAGTCCTGGAAATTCAGCAAAATTCCAAGTAAAGTTCATCCCGGCATCGTTTGTGTGTCGCAGATAGCCGAGACTCAGGCGGCAGCGCCCGCAAGAATCTAAAGACAGGGGAGTTCATGGACTCGTCGTGCCGCGACCGCATGGAAGCATGGCTTCACTACAACGATGATCTCGATTTGGGTCCCTTTTATCGCGATCGAGCGTCGGACACTTTGCACCAGTTACCTGCGCGTGAGCCAAAGCAACTGCCCGCTGCGCAAAACAGCGTGGCATCTGCCGCCGCGCCTTCTGAGCCGGCCACCGAGCGTAGCGGTCGAACTATGGTTCCTCTCTCAACCGGCGTAATAAAACACGCGTCAACGGTCCTTCCGATTATTGGCGGGGTCTCTCTCTTCGATGAGCGCATACCGGACGATACGCTCCAGCGTATCCGCGACGACATCGGTGCCAACTGCACGCGTTGCAAGCTTCATAAGGGCCGCACCAACCTTGTTTTTGGAGTCGGGAATCTTAAGGCAGAATTGGTTTTCGTGGGTGAAGGACCCGGGCGTGATGAAGACCAACAGGGTGAACCGTTCGTCGGCCGCGCCGGGAAATTGCTCACGCAGATGATCGAGGCGATGAGCCTTCGCCGCGAGGACGTTTATATTTGCAACGTGGTCAAATGCCGTCCGCCGGAAAACCGCCTGCCGGAAAAGGACGAAATCACGACGTGTTCGCCCTTTTTGATGCGGCAGCTGTCCGTCATCCAGCCGAAAGTGATCTGCTGTCTCGGGAGCTGCGCGGCCCAGACTCTTCTTCAAACGAATCAGGGGATCTCACGCTTCCGCGGAGAATGGTTCGATTTTCGCGGCTCGAAACTGATCGCGACCTACCATCCCGCCTATCTGTTGCGGAATCCGAATGCGAAGGGAGAGGTCTGGAAGGATTTGCAGAAAGTCATGGCGTTGCTCGGTCTTCAGCCGAAGCGCCGTTAGAACTTGTTTGAATGTTTCTGGAATGCGGAAAGGAATCCAATCGGGAGTGCCAGGCAAATATGCAGCAATGGCCTGCCCGTGCTAGGATTTACGACGTTTTCGAAGAGAAGTAAAATTCGCCACTGAGGAAAGAAATGAAATATAAGTTAATGGCCATAATTGCCTTTGCCGCTGTGGCAATTTGCGCGCGGGCGCAGAATGCGCGCCCCGTTCAAACGTTCCAAACCTCGGCCGGCCCGGTGAAGATTACCCCCATCTACCACGCCGCGCTGCTGATCGAAGCTGGAGGCAAAAACATTTATCTCGATCCCGCGAAACCGGCAGTGGTCACGGGCTTGCCACCCGCGGATCTGATCCTGATCACGGACATTCACGGCGACCATATGGACCCGGACCTTATCGCCGCAGTCAGCAAGCCGGGAACGGAAATTATCGCGCCGCCCGCTGTGGTGAAAACAGTCACTACCGCCTCGCCTCTTTCCAATGGCCAGACGAAGAAGTGGAACGGTTGGACCATCGAAGCGATCCCTATGTACAACCTGAAGCGCGGTCCCGCGCCCGGACAGCTCTATCACACGAAGGGTCGCGGGAATGGCTACGTGCTCACCTATGGCGGCAAACGCTTCTATTTTTCAGGAGATACCGAAGGAACCGCTGAAATGCGCGCATTGACGAACATCGACGTGGCTTTTGTCTGCATGAACCTGCCGTACACCATGCCGCCTGAGGAAGCCGCTGATGCCGTCAAGGCATTTCACCCGAAGATCGTGATTCCCTACCATTACATGGGCTCCGATCTAAACGTATTTGCAAATGCTTTGAAGGGCACCGGTATTGAAGTGCGCCTTCTTGACTGGTATCCAAAGTCGTAGACGGGCAAAAGTGCTAAGCAATTCTACGCGGAGTCCCCACCCCTTAATGCGGGGACTTTCGTCTTTACAACTTTCTGCTCACAACTTCGGCAACACGATGCCCTGCTGTGATTGGTATTTCCCCTTTTTGTCTTTGTAAGATACTTCGCAAACTTCGTCTGATTCGAAGAAGACCACCTGGCAAAGGCCCTCGTTTGCGTAAATTTTCGCGGGCAGTGGCGTCGTGTTGCTGATTTCGAGAGTTACAAAGCCTTCCCACTCCGGTTCAAAGGGCGTCACGTTGACGATAATTCCGCATCGCGCGTAGGTTGACTTCCCCACGCAGATCGTCAGCACGTTGCGCGGAATACGGAAATATTCCACCGAACGCGCCAGCGCAAACGAATTGGGCGGCACGATGCAAACCGGGCCTTTAAATTCGACGAAGGATTTCTCGTCAAAGTGTTTTGGGTCCACGATCGTCGAATTGACATTCGTAAAAATGCGGAACTCGTCCGCCACGCGCATATCGTAGCCATAGGACGAAACCCCATAGCTGATCACGCCCTCGCGCACCTGCCGGTCTTCATACGGCTCGATCATTTTGTGTTCGACCGACATTTTCCGAATCCACTTATCACACTTCACCGACATCCGATCCTCCTTGGGGACACCGCACGGCCGAGTGCGCCTCCTGCGTTTTCTCTGGGCTTGAGAGAGTTGCGAAGTTTATTACAAGGTACGCCCGCTTGACAACCTGCAAGTCCCTGTCTAGCATAGGTTTCCGGTAGCGGAGGCACTTGTGATCAAGCTCGATCTCGTCGATGCCATCGTTCAGAAGACAAATATTACCCGAACAAAGGCCGAGGAAGCGGTGGAAACGGTCTTTAAAGCCATGAAAACCGCGCTCGGCCGTGGGGAGCGCATTGAACTTCGGCGCTTCGGCGTGTTCAACGTGAAACCCCGCAAGACTGGTATTGGGCGTAATCCGCGCACCGGACAGCAGGTGAATATCCCTCCCGGCAAGGCCGTGCGCTTCAAGCCCGGCAAGGAATTGCAGGCGCTTCCGGCCCCAGCACCTAAGCCCTGACGGTTTACCCGGTCGAAATATTTCGAGCCTTGGCCTGCTTTCCCGGCTTAACAATTGAGGGTTCTCAAAAGGCAGTCACAGCGGACATCCCCTTGAAGGTTAAGACCGCCATATAGGACTCACCGCGACGGGATCAGGAGTAACCATAATCGAGTCAGCTCGGAACAATGGACTCGGCAAACGCATCAAACGAATCGTAAATGTCCACCGGCAACGGCCATAATCGACTTGGACCCGAAGTTCTCGACATTCGCTTCAAGCCTCTGGGCGAATTCCCGGTTCCTCGCCGGTACCGCCCACTTCTCTGGCCCGCGATTGTTCTGTTTATTCTTACGGTCGTCACAACTCTGGCCGTTGGCTCCGAATTTGCATTATCCTACGCTCATAATCAGGAGCCTTTCTCCGATAATCAAAGCCCATTCGCGGTGATGCTCAACCCCCTTCAGCATCCCCGCCTTCTTTTGGCCGGCTTCCCGTTCTCCTTTACCCTGCTGGCAATCTTGTTGGCGCATGAGCTGGGCCACTTCTTCGCCTGCAAATTCTACGGGATCGACGTCAGTTATCCCTATTTCCTTCCCGCGCCGACTTTGTTCGGCACGTTTGGCGCATTCCTGCGTATCCGCGCGCCGATCACGACACGGCGCGCACTTTTCGATATAGGGATTGCGGGACCCGTAGCCGGTTTTGTGCTTGCCGTTCCCACGATGGCATATGCGATTGCAACTTCAAAAATCGTGCCGGGAGTTCAGGAAAACGCCGCCCTTCTCTTTGGAAATCCGCCACTTATGCGGCTGTTTTTGACGATCTTTCATCCGGGCGCAAGCGCAACATCGCTTCTGCTCAGCCCCGTTGGGCGCGCTGCGTGGGTGGGCCTGTTCGCCACGGCGTTGAATTTGCTTCCGATCTGGCAGCTCGATGGCGGGCACATCGTCTACAGCCTTGTGAGTAAGGGTCATCAGCGCATTTCGCTCGGCGTTGCGCTGGGACTGGTTGCACTGGGCATGACGTGCTGGCAAGGCTGGATTTTGTGGGGCGTGCTTCTGATTGTTTTGTCTTTGCGCTTCCGGCATCCTCCACTCATCGATCAGTGGGAACCTCTCGATATGCACCGGCGCATCTGGTCTCTTGGCGCCTTGCTGATTTTCGTCCTGTGCTTTACTCCTTGGCCCGCCATAACGTCTTAGTCTGCGTTGTTTTAGCCCTACGGCTCAGCTCACGTGCAATAAAATGCGATGAAAATCGTCCGGTTATTGCTGCCGGTCCGGGATGGCGGGCGGAGAGATTACAGGCAATTTCGTTAATTCGGTACCTGCGAAGATCGCGTTCCGCATCTGGCTGAACAAGTCGGTGAGCATGTTTGGCGTGTGTGGAATCAAGACGGTGTTGCTGCGATCGTTAGCGGCGATATCCTTTAGTGTGTCGAAATACTGCGTCATCAGAACGAGTTGCATCACATCTTGCGGCGTCGAACCTTGCACAGCCTTCGCGAAGTCTTCCACGGAATCTTTCAGTCCCGAGATGATCGCCTTCCGCTGATTCGCGATACCCTCTCCTTGCAGCCGCTTTGATTCAGCTTCTGCCTCGGCTTGCTTGACCAGCAGGAGTTTGTTGGTTTCCGCACGCGACACGGTCGCTTCACGTTCGCGTTGGGCGGCGTTGATGTCGTTCATAGCGGCTTTCACCTTTGCGTCGGGCACGATATCCGAGATCAAAACTTTTACGATCGAGTAGCCTTCATGGAAGCATCGAGGTTGTCGCGCAAGTCGCTCGCGATGTCGGCTTGGTTGAGGAAGGTATCGTCCAGCTTCATTTTCGGAACGTGGCCAAGGACCACGTTATAAACCATCGACTCGATCTGCTTAACCGGGTCCGACAGCTTGTAGAAGGCAGCCTCAACTGCGTCCGGCATCACTTTGT
>Ga0182024_10020713_pt1 | contig 12000 bp, 11 predicted proteins | sample P32metaG_FD_120480 | JGI IMG/M metagenome (GOLD analysis project Ga0182024, IMG submission 120480) | Permafrost microbial communities from Stordalen Mire, Sweden - P3-2 metaG (Illumina Assembly) | ecosystem: Environmental > Terrestrial > Soil > Wetlands > Permafrost | place: Sweden: Stordalen... | reverse complement strand
GAACGACAGCAGCGCGTTGACGTTATCCAGCGGCGGCCGCCGCGAACGGCCGCGGAAGACAAACGCGTCTTTCTGATTGGTGATCAGGTGATTGAAGCAGCCGAAGTAAGCGTTGGCCGCTTCTCCCTCCATCCCGCGAAGCGAGTCGAGGCTTTGTCCATCGCGGGAAAGATCCTGAAGCGAAAGGGCCATGCGATCGGCCGCCGAGCGGACGAAGGAACTTCCCGGCGCATCGGGATAATCGCGCAAGCTCCGCAGGAGGACCGAACGGGCGTTGGCGACCTTGGCCAGGATGATCGCCCGCGCGATGGCGGCCGATCCCTCCGGCAGGTCCGCCCTTCGGTATTGCTCCCTTCTCAGCAGCACGTTGCCCGACGTGAAGCCGTTGACGCGGGCAAGGAACCGGCCATTGAACGAGAGCATCGAAATGGCCACGCCGCGCTCGCCGCACAGGCCCATGAGTGACGGGCTGATGCCCACCCGCCCGAAGCAGACCACCCCGCCAAGGGTGTGGATCGGCACCCTTAGCTTGGTCTGCTTCTCCACCCGCACCAGCAGCGCCTCCCCCTCGCGGGCCAGGTAGCTGCCCTGCGTGGTGACGAAGAGGGTGTTGAGGTGGTGGGTCATTCCGATGCCGGGCCTGCCGCCAGGAGGAGCTGGCTGATCTCCCGCTCCAGGAACCGTTCCGCCCTCGCGGCGGGAAGCCGCGGCAGGCACTGGCTCTTGAGCGAGCACCGCTCGCACTTTTTCTTCTCATACACCGCCGCCGGCGTGCGGCCGGAGGCGAGCATCACGTGCAGCCGGCCGGCGGCCTGGGCCGTCAGCTCGCGCAGCGATCCATCGAATGTCACGTCTTGTCTTCGACGCGTCCGGCCATAAAACAGCGCCCCCGCCGCCACCTTGACCCCCAGCATCTCCTCCAGGCACATCGCCTGCGCGCAAAGCTGCACCCGGTCGGCGTCGTGCCCCTTGGGCTTGCCCCGCTTGTATTCGACCGGAAAAGGCACGCCCGCTGAAGCGGCCAAACCGGCCAATCCAGCGACCTCCCCTCCCGACTCGACTGGGCTCGTCGCAGGCCGCGTCCCCCCGTCTCCGCGTCCCGACTCGACTGGGCTCGTCGCAGGCCCCGTCTCTTGGAACGAGGCCCGGAACTCCACCACATCCGCCTTCCCGAACAGCCCCAGCTCATACGACCAGAGCGCCACCCCCCGCTCCGTCCGCCGCCCCGGCCGAGCCTCGCGTTTCCCCGAATCCGCCTTCTCGTGCAGGTGCCGGCCCTCGACAGTGAAACGGTTCTCCGCCCATAGCCGCTCGGTGTGGATCAGGGCGCATTGCCGCTCGCAGTACAGCAGGTGCTGTAACGCGGAGATGGGGACGAGGTCGGAGTCGGTGAACATGTTCTTTCGGGGCTGTGATAGAGAGGGGTACTGCGGACTAGCGGCTACGCGGACGACGCATCCACCCGACTACACCCACTCTTCGATCTCGATTCCCTTCGGTTTGTCGCTCGAAATAACCGTGATGCTGTAATCCTCCTTCGAGCGCGGCGGGCGTTTTTCGGCCTTCAATTCCTCTCTCAGTTCGACCTTGACGCGCGCAAAAAGCTGGTCGGCGCGGGCATCGCCGAGCTTGTTCTCGTGCCGAAATGCAATGCATCGCACCGGCCGCATCTGCCCATGGGCGGCAGAGCGGTCTTGTTCAAACATTTGATTTAATGCTTGTTTGAGCAAAGTCAGATCTTCTTCCCCGAAGCCCGTCCCGTGTCGCTGCGGGTCAGCCAACGTTGGATTGATGTACCCAAAGCAGCGGTAAAGGCCATACGGGACGGTAAACTTCCTACCCTGAATCCCAATCTGTTGCTCGATAGGCTTGTCGTCCATTCTGGCCGCACACACCGTTAAAGCGTGTTCTTGAGAAAAAATGCGATCAATCGACCTCGCGAAAGTAAGCTGAACAGGGCCACGAACTTGGCCGGCCGTTTTCCTGATCTTACTTTCCGTTTCTTCGTCGGCCTTCTCCTTGCCGGTTGTCATCACAGCGCCAAAAGTGCGGATGTCGAAGAATTGTTCGCACATCCACTGTCGTGCAATATCTTCATAGTGCCGTTCGGGAGGCTTGGGCTTCGCCTCGCTTGTCTTTTTCTTTCTGGCTTTCTCGTACTCGACCCAGGCGGCAAGAGCTTTTCGCACATCCTCGCTCTTGTCATAGGCCTCCTCGATCTGACGATTAAGAATGTTCCCTTCGCGCACCCAGATTCGATAGCGAGATTCGTTATTCTTTGCGATGTCGACAAAATTGCGGATCTTGCGCTTGATGCAGACATCGGTGACGAGCCCCTGACCGGTCTCGGCGTCCACTCTCGGCAAGTTCCCCGCATCGGGGTCGCCGTTTGGGTTCCCGTCGGTTACGTCGAAGAAATACATGAAATCGTAGCGATGTTGAATTGCAGCGTTCATAAATGCTCCCTATTCTTGGCCAAATATCTGCTTGAGCCGGTGCTTAACTTCCGCAGAGTTAATTCCAGACGTCCGTGTTTCAGAGAATGTGACCAACCGACCGTGCTTGCCGCCGCCCTCGGACTCAGGAAGAATTTCTCCGGTGCGGTAAGCTTCGAGTTTCTCGTTCCATCGGCTCATGTAAGCCGGGCTGTCCGACAACCCCAGATACTCAATGTACACCGTTTCACTAGGGGTCTCGCCCATCACCGTGAAGTCCGGCTTTATGAGCCGATGACCGGGAATGTTCAGCGGGTTCTCATACAGATAGTTGATTCCCAGTGAAAAGAGCGCGTTCGCAACAACAACTTCGGATTTCGATCTCACCTTCTCACCGCGGTCGGTCGTCGACGTGAATTTCGGAGGCGTGTCGGGTAATTCATCCTTCTGATGATAGAATCCGAGAGCGAATTCACCCTGCTCTGCCAAAGTCAGGATGTGGGGAAAGTGGTCGCCAATTTTCGACAGGATTTGTCGGAGGATACGCTCACAAAACTGCGAAAAACCTGGCCGGTCATCGGAATCAAGTTTAGGAAGATGTGCCTTCGTCGTTAGTGCAATGAGGCGCCCAAATACGGCGAATGGTTGGCAAGAAGCCACGGAATAGAACTTCTTAACCATTCCTGCATTTACGTTACCGATTGCCTGGCCTTGAATGTAATCCAAAAGACATAGTAAGCGGCCGCAATGATACGCAGGCGATGCATGATCTGGATTTAACGACACGGAAACCTCCACTTTGTTGTTTCGGAGTAGGCACGCTTTGATTGTCGCCAGCCGAGTGTGCGAGAAAATGCGATCGGCTCGCAACCGATTCAGCATCGCGATTAATAGCATCGCCGGATATGGATTGCCCGTGAAGACTGCGCGGGCAACGGCGCCGGCGAGCACGGGTGACACAGAGTCGGTGTCATAGCCCTTGAACCCACTTGCACTGAACTCCGCGCGCCCCGACGCTGCAACGATTCGGCGTATTGAGAGAGGCGCATTGTCGTGCGGGGCACCGGCCAATTCCGTGTCTCTAATGTGCTGTGCTAGTCGTTGCTTCATTTCACGCACGGTGCTCTGTTCCCAGAATCGCACGCTGATCCGGGAAGCGTTGGGGGAGAGCCCCAACACATAAAAGCCGACATTGCTGTCCGGGTCGATCGCATCGCCGCCGGCATGGCCGGCGCGGAGTTGGGAGAGGAACAGGTTGACCTGAGCGGCGCGCTGGTGATCCTCCGGCGGATCTTCGGGCTTGGGCATCGCGTGATCCCCCCAGACCGCGTCGGCGACTTCTTCCATAGGGTGGGGACGCTCGGCCCAGAATACCACGGTGGCATCGCCAAGCGAAAACCGGCGGTCGCGCCTGCTCAGAAGATAGTTGAGGGCGTTCGTGTACTTAAAGGCGGCGGTTGTCCCCACCGGCGCGTTGTCACCCTGCTCCTTACCAAAGGATTCGTAAGCTTTGGCGTTAAACGAGACCAATAGTGCCCCAGACGACTGCGCGCCGAACACTCCCTTTATTTTAGGCTCGTGAAGGGTGGCGACCGGCTCGTCTCGACCGGTGACGAGGCACATGGCCTTTTTCGCGCCGCCGCCGCCTTGTGCCGCGCAATCGCATCCGGCCCAGAACGCGACAACTGCCGGCCGGTCATGAACGAAGGATTGTTCGCCAGCGATCTTAAATACGCCAAAGCTTCCTGTGATCGCTTCGAGTTCCTTTGCCCGCTCTATCGCCTTGGCGGGTGACCAGTCGCGAAGAAACGTGCAGACGGCGGCGAATGCGGGATCGTTGACCTGCTCGTTGACGGCCAGATGCCGCTCGCGAAATGCGTCGAAGGATTCGCGCGTTCTCTCCGGCTTGGGATCGTCGAGCCTGAAGCCAAGCACGTACGCCGAATTATCCCAAAGAAAGCAGGGATTGATGCCCGAACCCGACGGCTTTCCTTGACCCGGCACAAGCAGGAGTCGCGGGATCGACTTTTTCTTTCCTTCATCCAGCAGCGATTGAAACTGCTGGAGTGTGCCATCCGGTCGAAGCACGATGCAGAAACTGATCTTCTGCAGCGAGTACCCCGCCTTGGGCAATGTGCCTGCCGTCGTGGGATCAGCAGAGACGCGGTCGTAATATCCGACGAGTCGCTGGAGGATCATCCGCGCACCTCCGAACTCGAGAGCGGCGGGACGTCGATGGTGCCATTTCGCATAATCGCGTTAAAGAATCGCGGCTGTCGGCCGTTCTTAAAATCAATGTCGTGCAGCATCCATCCGAAATCGCGGTCGCGTTGACCGATGGGCAACTCGGTTGGTGGGATGTCGCGGTCGCTTTCGATGAGCGAGAAGTCAGCCGCGCACTCGCGCGTGCCTAGATAAGGCCGCGTGAAACACTGGCCAGTGCGAGCCCGGCGATTGAAGCTGTCGAGGTGCTTGGCTTCGTTTGGTTCGCCGGAGACGATTTCGAAGTGAGCTTCGATGATGTAGGCCACGTCGCGAAGAAGCAACGATGCTCGTTGCTGGCGTTCCTCCTCGACATAGAGGCCGAGATTTCCGCGACCGCTCTTCATGGCGGCAGCCGCGGCGCCAGCACTGATCTTCGCCCCCACTTCGTTGCGGCGCTGCGAGGTAAATCGGATCGGGCGTAGCACATGAAGGCGGTCGATCACCCAGCGGATCTCCGGCTTCCAGTAGATCGCCTCAATGACCCCGCGCGCGGCCGACGGCGTAATGAAATCGTAGCTGACGCGCTCCACCTTCATTTCAGGACGGGTGAAGAGAGCGAAATCACCCCAACAATGTAATTTGATGCCGTAACTCATCGATGCCTCCCGACGCTTGATCCTCGGGTCTCCGCGAGAGATAGGAACGGATCGCACGTTCGAAGCCGCTTACCCGAACCGGGGAATTGCGATATGCAAAGGTTTACGATTAAGATATGCGACACGGGGCCGGCGATGCCGCAAGCCGGCCGTCGCAACCGCCCCTCGCGCAGGGGCGTGGATTGAAACATGATGCCGAGACGCGCCGTCGGCATCGCGTTGCCCCCCGCGCGGGGGCGTGGATTGAAACGATGACCGCTCCGAATCACTCGCCCTCCGCCGGGTATTCGCCGTCGATCGATATGACGCTGCAAGTTGGGCACAGTCGTTTTCCCGTTGCGGAAGTGGGACCCGACTATCTCGTTGTCGAGTCGGTCCACGCGATGCGGCCGACGCAAGGCACCCTGATTGTCACGATCGACGGCATTCCGGCACTTCGAGGGGTTTCCCTGCCGGAGGGGCTCAACCCCGACCTTCCGCAACAGCGATTTGTAGTAGTTCAAACCACTGCGCCGACGGTTCGAGTCGGAGCAGGGTGATTCGCACGAACAAAAAGATTTCAATCCCCGTGGCTGCTGGTCTGCCGCCACGACGGAACGAGAGTATCGTGAGAGGGTGTCCCTGTCAATATCGCGAGTTCCTTTTGGTTCGTGCGAGTGCAGTTGCTTCACTTCAGCGTCTAGTTTATCCTTGCTCATATGACCAACGGAGCCATTCGCTATTGCCGTGCGGCGGGGACAGATGTGCTCCGCAAGATCGGCGACGGGAAGGACGGCACCGTATACGAGACCAGCAGACCTTCCGCCGTGAAGGAACATGTCAGAGAGGAAAGTTACCAACGGGAGCGTGATGCCTATCTGCGGCTCAGAGAACGCGGAGTGAGAATTATCAATGGCCTTCGCATTCCCAGCTTCTGGGCCTTCGATGACGAATTGCGAGTCATCGAGATGTCGATGGTCCGGCCCCCCTACATTGTGGATTTTGCGTCCGCATGGCTCGACGAGCCGCCAGACTTCCCAGACAACGTAATCTCGACATGGCATGAGGAGATCAACGATCGATTCGGAGCGCGAACCCCCGATGTGTTCTCCTTGCTGCATGCTCTGGCGAAAAAAGCGGGGGTGTACGTTCTCGATGTGCATCCCCACAACATCAAGTTCGAATAGTTGCACGATATCCCCGCATTAAAGGACTTGCCACTCCGGCCCCAGTCCGACTGCGTCGCATCTCATCCCAAGAGCGTCGTCGTACGCGGCATCGTTCACCCAAGCCCACAGCCCGGATTCGTGTGGCATAACGACCTGTTGCTCCGCGAGCTTGATCCGCAGCGGCTCGCGAACCGACACGATGTACCGCTGCGCGTCGCGCTGAAACTGATAGTCGATAACGCGATCGGTCAGCAGCGCATCGCGCATGCGACGACCTTCGCTGGTATACGGCACCAGGATCGGGGTCTGCTCTTCGCGAATGATCTGATACGCGTCGGCGGCCTGGCGGAACATAAACGGTGGCAGAGCGCCGGGGCGCGGGTAGCCAAAATGAGGCAGGACGCCGTGCTTGTCCCACTCGTGCTGGCGCGACCAATAGAATAATCGGAAGTACGCCTCGACCGCCGAAGGTTTCAGTGGATCGGGGTGTGCGTCGAACAGTTCCCTTGCCGTTTGCGCCGTCTGCCTCAGCATGCCCGGGGGCGGCGGGGCCTCGGTATCGAATAGATAGACCCGGCCGAGCACCGGCTGGCCGTCAGCGCCGATCAGTTTCCCTTCCCGATTACATCGGCCGGCTGCCTGCGCAATTGAGTCGAATCCGGCCGGGGCGCGGTAGACCGCCGGGAAGTCCACATCAACGCCAGCCTCTATCAACTGAGTGCTGATCAGTCTGCACGGTATCGGTGGCAAGCCCCGCTTCGCGGCCAGACGATTTCGGCGGAGAATTCGTCGAATTCGGCGCAACTTGTCCCGACGATGTTGCGCGCACATAAAAGTGCTGAGGTGAAAACATCCACCCCCGCCGCAATCAGCGCCTAACAGGTCGTAGAGTTTGGCCGCATGTGGACGAGTGTTGACGACGCAGAGCACTTCCGCTTCAACTGCCAGCCGCCCCACTAGCTGCTCGTCGGTCAAAAGGCCCAGACGCTCCACGTGGACCCGCTTCAACTCGGCGTGAAGCGACGAGGCGTCATCAATCATGTCGCGAACATTCGGCAAACCAATCTCGAATTCGCGCTGCCGCTGCTTGAGTGCCGGCTGTGTGGCGGTGCAAAGAACGACACTGCATCCGTACCGGGTGACCAATTCTCGCAACGCGGCCAATGTGGGGGCCAGCAGATCGGGCGGCATCGTCTGCGCCTCGTCCAGAATGATAATGCTCCCCGCCAGGCGGTGAAGCTTGCGGCACGGAGTTGTCTTAGCGGCGAACAAGCTCTCAAAGAGCTGCACGTTGGTCGTCACCACGAGGGGCGCGTCCCAGTTCTCCGCCGCCAGCTTGTTGGCGCGGGTATCGTGCTGCGGATCGATGTTGCTGTGATGCTCGATGAGGCCCAGCTCCGCAAGCGGGCCAAGCGCTTTGCGGTATTCGTCGGCAGTCTGTTCGATGATGCTTGTGAAAGGAATCGCGACGACGACGCGACGCAAATGCGGATGGATCGCCGCGTGGTGGAGGGCAAACGCGAGGGAGGCGAACGTTTTGCCGCCGCCGGTAGGAACGTCGAGCGAGAAAAATCCGGGCGGCAGAGCGGCCTTCTGGAGACAGGCCGCCAACACGCGGGCGCGAATTCGATTGACGCGCGTCGCGGGCGCTTCGGCCTGCTTCCGCTTCAAAAATGCATCAAGCGCATGTCGCAGGTTTTCCGGCGTCGGCTTGTGGCGATTGCGTGCAGACGATTTCGCTTTGTCGCAAAATGCCTCCGTGGCATTGCGGTCCGCGTCGATTAGCGCGGAAAAAAGCATTCGCGTGAAGAACGCCACGCTGAACCCAACGTCCTCAGCGCATGCGGGAGGCTTGAACGGGAACTTAATCGCTGGCGGACCCGAAAAGTTGGCGGGCAACACGACTTTTGGAATCGTTTGCAGATCTTCGTTGAGTCGATGGGCGAGTGTCGAGCGGCTGCTTTCTTCTTCGGTCGTGGTCGCGTCGGGAAGCTTGCCATGGTGACCCGCGATGCAAAAGGCAAGGATCTGGCCGGCCAATCCGGTGAACGATCGGCTTGCATGCCGCGCGCCGAACGTCGAATGATCGACGCGGCCGGGTGCGTCTTCGTTTTCGGATGCGTCGGGGTCGGCGGTCCTCCGAATGTACGCCTGGAACTCGTCGGACCGCTTGCCGAGATCGTGCCAGCGGCCGAGTAGGTTGCCCCAATCCCCGGCGCCGAACGCACCGGCGAATTCGCGGGCGAGGCTGGCGACCTCGGCAAGGTGCCGGTCGAGCGGCTCCCAGTCGGCCCGCGTGGCGGGCGGCGGAAGCGTGTGGGCATAGATAGCGGGCGGAGTCGCCGGCCTTGCGGCCGGGCTCGTTGACGCCGAATTGGTTGATTCACCAATCATCGTGAAGCCTGATGAAGTGCGTGGAATGGAACCTAACCTTTACCTAATCGCGTTGCAAGAAGATTCTTGCTGCGCGACAGGCGAAGGGATTGGAGTTGGCAAACGGGGTGGGTTTGCAGGCGGGACGCAACGGCGGGCAAGCCCACCGGCTACACGGGGACGATCATGCGGCTATCTGGGCAGTGGGGAGAGGACACCATTGTGGCAAGTGGACCCCAAGCCCGAATTGTCGCGGGGTCGGGTCGCCGATTCTTTTTCGGTGGTGGAGAGGATGACAACCGGCTGGGCCAGATGTTCAGGATCGATGCCCGAGGGGAGTTCGACGTGATAGACGGTGAGTTGCCCGTCGATCCGCAGGTGGATCTTCCCGCGGCCGGGCGGGAGTGGGCGTGGGGATTGAATCACCACTTGGCCCGGGCCGAGTACGGCAAGGACGGGCACGTGTGGCGGACGAGCCGTCCGTCGGCATTGAAGGTTCATCAGCGGCGGGAATGGGAATATGGGCGCGACAGGATTCGAACCTGTGAAGGCAGAGCCATCAGATTTACAGTCTGACCCGTTTGACCACTTCGGTACACGCCCGGGGCACGTCTGGATGATCGGCGGAGTATAGGAAGCCGGAGGGGGTTTTCAAGGAGCGAGCGGGCGGCCGATGCCCTTCTCGATAGAGGGATTCTCATCCCCCCGCTTTCCCCAATACGAACGACAGAATCAGCATCGCCAGAACGAAGCTGGTGACGATGACGAAGATCGGATCGCGCTCGACGACGAACGCGACGATGGAGACGGCCACGCGCATGACTGGGGTTGCGATCAGCAGCAGGAGGCCGGCCATGATGATTGCCTCGCCGCGGAATTGCAGCAGGCCGGGGCCCAGTTCCGAGAGGGAGTGCCAGGTGCGGTGGTTGTCGGAGATGACCTGGTGCATCTGCGTCGCGGAACGGATGTAGCCGGGGTGGTGCAGGAAGCTGACGACCAGGCCGATCACGACCACGATCAAGCTGCTGACAACGCCGACGCGGAGCAGGTTGCTGATGAGCAGTTCGACCTTGCGCACCAGATCGGCCGGCGGCTGATTCCTTGGATGAGCGGGCGATGGATCGTTCATGTGCCGCGAACTCCCTTCCAAAGCATCTCGATCGAGATCCACAGAAGCACCACGACGAAAATGAGACGAATCCAATGATTCTTGAGGCGCGGCAGCAGCAGCGATCCGCCGGTCGCGCCGACGAGCACTCCGGCGGCCACGGGCGCCGCAATCAGCGGATTGATGTCGCCGCGGGCGAAGTAAACCCCAGCGCTGGCGGCGGCGGTGACGCCGATCATGAAGTTGCTGGTGGCGGTCGAAACCTTGATCGGCAGTCGCATCGCCAGATCCATCGACGGCACCTTCAGCGCGCCCGACCCGATCCCCAGCAGCCCGCTCACCATGCCCGCGATGTACATCAGTCCGACGCCGACAAGAGTGTGGGTGACGCGGTAATCGACCTGCCTGCCGAGGGTTTGATCGTAGTAGCTGCCGTGCAGACCGAGCCGGTCGGCAAGCCGGTCGGGCGGCACCACTCCACCCTCTTCGTGCTTGCGATGGCGGAACATCTCCACCGCAGAATATCCCATCATCAACCCGAAGATGAGGAACAGCCAGCGGACCTGGATGTGCCCGGCGACGAATGCCCCGGTGATCGCGCCGGTGACGGTCCCGATCTCGAGGAACATGCCGACGCGGAGGTTGGCCATGTGCTCCCTCACATACGCCGCCGCCGCGCCGCTGGAGGTGGCAATCACCGAAACGATCGACGCCCCCACGGCCAGGCGGATGTCGATGCCGAACAGGAGCGTGAGCACCGGGACGACGATGATTCCGCCGCCAAGACCCAGGAGCGACCCCGCCAGCCCCGCAACGAGGGAGATGCCGAGCGTCGCGAGGACGAATTGGAGCACCGACAGGTGATGGGCCCATTCCACGCGCGGGACTGTAGCGGAGGAAGCCGGATGGGAGCGAGTCCAAATCTGTCTTTGGATGGACGGCGCCGTCCCGCGTTGTCCGGCCTCTCGCCGGGATACCCGGGGCGCCATGATCGAGCTACCATTCCATGGTCAGCCCTCTGCGGTTAGCCGCGACGGGCTGCGGAGCGCTCCCGGACGCGCTCCGCTCCGGCTCCGCGTCGCGGCTAACCGAATCAGCCTGAGGGACGCCGGATGCGAAATCGAACCCGGTCGGTTTTCCGTCCGGCTACTGATCTCGGTGGTGGGGATTGGCCGATCAGGCAGCAGAAGTCAAGAAAATGCTCATGGCTGGCGGCCCGCTCGGAAAGCTCCGAAGCCGACCTCTTCTCCACGAACCGCTCGGCGGCTTCGGTTGCATCGGGGAATGACATTCGAGAACGGACCCTCATGAGACAGTCCATGAGACACGCGGAGGGCTGTCTCGCGAAAGCGACGGCACGACAAATTCACAAATTGCTTCCCATTCATGGGTTATAACGATAATATATGGGGTTCAATGTTACAAATGAGACAAATCATCGATTGAGCTTGGGCGTGGAGGGGCCAGGGGTGGGGCGCGGAGCAAGCAAGGACGCGGAGACACGGGGACGCCGAGAGGGGCCGAAGTCAGGCGGCGGGGATGAGGCGGATGCTGCGTAGGCGGAGGGTGGCGCCGTGGGCGGGCTCGGAGAGGCGGAAGCGGAGGGTGAGGTTGCCGGGGGGGAGGGTGAGGTTGCCGACGGTGAGGACCTGGTAGTTCTCGCGGCCGCGAGTGTGGACGGTGTCGGCGTGGAGTTCCTGGTCGCCGACGGCAAGCAGGCATCTCTCGCTTTTGTCTTTTGCGCCCAGCGAGGCGTAGACGAGGTCGACTTCGTAGAGGCCGGGCTTGGTGATCGCCGTGGTCCATTGGGCGGCGTCGCCTTCATCGTGGAAGCCGGTGATGGCCTGGTGGACGAGCGGCGGCGGGTCGGGTGGCGCGCCGGGCCGCTTGTGGGAATGGGGATGCTCGGTGGAGACGTCTTTTTCGAGCTTGAGCGCGCCGCTCAATTGGGCCTTCTCAGCGGGCAATTCGATGGCTTCGATGGATACGGCGGGCAAAGGATCGGGAGGCGGATCGGGGGCGGCGATTGCCGGGGCGGTGGTCGCGGGGCGGGATGCGGGGGCAGGCGCTGCCGG
>Ga0182024_10020712_pt1 | contig 12000 bp, 10 predicted proteins | sample P32metaG_FD_120480 | JGI IMG/M metagenome (GOLD analysis project Ga0182024, IMG submission 120480) | Permafrost microbial communities from Stordalen Mire, Sweden - P3-2 metaG (Illumina Assembly) | ecosystem: Environmental > Terrestrial > Soil > Wetlands > Permafrost | place: Sweden: Stordalen... | reverse complement strand
TGATGGAGAGTGAGCTATTCGGTTACGAAAAAGGGGCGTTCACGGGAGCGATGAAAACTAAAGCGGGACTCTTCCAGGCCGCCAACGGAGGCACAATTTTTCTGGATGAAATTGGGGAACTGCCGTTGGAGATGCAGGCCAAGCTGTTGCGCGTGCTGCAGGAGAAAGAAGTTCGTCCGGTGGGCAGCAACGAAAAGGTGAATGTCGACGTGCGGGTGATCGCGGCAACCAACCGGGATCTGGAAGCGGCCTATCGCAATGGAACATTTCGCAAGGACTTATATTTTCGCTTGAACGTCGTCACCGTGCACATTCCGGCGTTGCGGGAACGACGTTCGGACATTCCTATGCTGGTGCATCATTTCCTCGACCGCTATGCGCACGGAGCAAATATTCAAGTGACTGCCGCGGCGATGAAAAGCCTGCTGCATTACGATTGGCCCGGCAATGTTCGGGAACTGGAAAATTGCGTGGCCCGCGCGGTAACTCTCGGAGATCGCCAGACCATCGACGTAGCGGATCTTCCTCCGTCGATTCGCACGGAGCAAGCGGACTCCGGGACGGCATTGGCCCAAGATGGGGGCTCCGTTTCCACTACAGCTTTAGCCGAAATGGAGCGGATGACGATTCTCCGGGTCTTCGAACAAGCCAACGGCGACAAGGCACTCGCAGGGAAGATGCTGGGCATCAGTCGCGCAACGCTGTATCGCAAACTCAAACGCTACAACATCGCCGTTAAGCCTGAATCTCACGTTGACGAGCCGCAAGCGGTGTCTCAGTAAACAGTGTTTGTTGGAGACAACAAACGCGAGGCTGAGACAGATTTGTTGCAGCCTGAGACGGATGAGCCTACCAGCCATTTTTCCAAATCTTAACTGCCATTGATTGTTAGTGATTCGCGGGAAGCGACGGGTATGTTTTTTGGTGCCAGGCGTGCTTCTCTTCCCTTGGGATTCTTTCGTGTACCTGCGTCTGGAGGGCTGCGGGAGACCCCTGAGGATGCAGTCGAGCACTGGTGAGCCTACGTGAGACGGTTTGACGAAACGTCGCTTATCGCGGATGAGCAAAGCTGCACGGAGCAGCTGGCACGATTTTTTCCTGGAGTTGCGGCCGTTCGCTTACCAGTACAGGTTACCGCGCTGCGCGGTGCGACGACGCGTCTGCGAGAAGCCAGCGTAGTGGAGTTTGCAGGCCTGGAGCACGCCATTCTGATTTCCAGCTTGCCGCTGGAATTCGACGATAAGGTGCGATTGGAAGGAAGCCGTAAAGCTGATACCGCGGACGCCACTGTGGTTGCCGTGCAATATCATGGCGGACAAAAAGCCGTGGCAGTTAAATTTTTGCGCGGTCCGAACCATTGGATGATGCACTCATGAGCAATCTGACTTCACCTTCGGCGCCCGGAACTGCCGAGACCAGCCAAAGCCGTTGGGCCGAGACGGTGTCGGTCTTCCCGATTTACCTTGCATTGGCAAAACAGCTAGGCATCGCCATTCCCTTCACGCAGCGGAAGTTGCCGGATACGCCGGATGCGGAGCTCTCCAGCCAAGTGCAGACCTGGCTTGATGCCATGGACCTCCGGGTATTGGTGTACCAATTACGCCATCTTTTGCAGATGACCACGATGAACGCCAGCGAGAACAGCTTGAAATCGCTGATCGAACGACACCTGCGCAAACCGGCGAAAACCACCTTCGACCGTGACAAAATCGACTTTCTGCTGGTGCAATACTTTGCGCTCTGTGCACCGGCCAAGATTTATCACAAACGCATTGAGCTTGCAGATGTCGCCGAAGTTATAAAGCCGATTCTTGGTGAAGTAGCACCTGTACCTTTGGCGTTGTGTGAACCTTTGGAAGCCATGATCAAGTCCCTGCACGGTTTTCGAAGCCTGCGGGAAATTCTGAAAACTAGTTTCATCGAGCAAGGGCGCAAGGTCAAAGAGGCCGCCGGGGGAATGTTCTACGACCCGTCCGCGCTGCTGGCGTTTATCCGTTTTAATTTTATTTTGCGCCGCACTTTCATTGAGTTGATGCACGCTGACCTGATTGCTACTCGTGCAGGCATAGCCAAGCTGGAAGCGTCCGAGGTTCACGTCATCGATTGCCGCAATACCGGTTTGTCCGGGGCTGAACCGCTGCTCAAAATAAAGAAACTGGCCGACGAATGGAAACAACCCTTCCAAAAAGAATATACGGAGCGATCCGTCAACCAAGCTTTTGAAAAGCTGCTCGGACTGCGCGCGGATGTGGAAAATGCGCTGGAGAAAAGCTCCGCGAAAATGTCCGATCGCCTGGTCATCGAGTCGGCGAAGAGATTTAGCCTTGAATCCCAGAAAAAGACAGCCAGTTCGCCAACCGTTGTATCCGCCGCTCTGTCTAAGGGAACCGGTAGCGCTTCGCAAAAGATTGAGTCTGCGCAGAAAGACCAACCGCCCGAGGCTCTGGATTTCGAAGCGTGCATGGAAAAGATCTGGGAGCAATTGATCGCCACACCGCCATTGCATGGCCGGTCCATGACCACCGTGAAACTCGGTGAGACACGCATTCTGTTGTCATCCTGGGAAGTGGCCGCATTCGTCAGCGAAACGGGCGTTGCAGCGGAAGACCTGCGCCGCGCTGTGGCTGCGCGAGCGATGGTTTCCACAGCGACCACCAACGCGAAGGAGAAAGGCCACACTTTTGCCCTGGATAAGGCCCTCGCGGTTGGGCGCGTGGAAGCTTCGCGGCTCCAGGAGCGCGTGGATGTTGCCAAGCAAGCCAAAGATACCGAGGCCGCCGTCAATCTCGGAATCAGCACCAAGCGATTGCTGTCCGGGCTGGAAGAAGCAGAAAAATTGTAGCGTGCAACATATTTTCCCCGGCCTTTGCGGGTGAATACTTCTGGGATGGATTGTCCTTTGCCGAACACCAGCGTCCTGATTCTGACTGATGAAACCGAATTCGCGCGAATAGTGGCCGGGTGTTGGCAGGCGCAGCGCAAATCTCCCGACATTACGGTTTTGAATAGCAAGCTATGGCGCAATTACGACGCGACGGCGCACGACCTCATTGTGGTTGGCCCCATCAGCGGCCGGAAACATCACGAGATTCTTGGTTCGTTCGATCGCCAGGCGGCTGTCATTCTGTGTATTTCCGCGGATGCCCGCGAGTCGGAGGAATTGCGCGTTCGCTACCCGCGAGTTCTTCACGTGCAGCAGCGGGAAGACTGGACAAACACCCTATTGCTGCTGGCTGGCGAAACATTGCGGCGTATGGAGGCCTTGAATGCCGCGAGACAGGCGGAACGCGAAGTCGCTAAATATCAGCGCCTGGCCACTCTCGGACGTTACATGACAGACATGAAGCACAGCGTGAATAACGCCTTGACCTCCATGCTCGGCAACGCGGAATTGCTACTACTGGAACCCGGTCAGCTTTCGTCGCAATCCCTGGGGCAGATCAGGACCATCCACAGCATGGCCATGCGCATGAACGAAATCATGCTGCGATTCTCATCGCTTGCGAGCGAGATGCGCGAGGCTGAGAATGCTTCTCAAGCTGAGACAGAAGCGGCGGATGCATCGGTGCCGTCCAGGCATTAGAGCCGCACACCTCGCCGTAACCCCTTGTTTTACCGGCCCTTACTCAATACGAAATATTCCCTTGGCCGCGCTTAAAGCTGGCCGCTGGCGTGCACCTTTGTTTCCCGGATAAGTCCGAGGTTTTAGCGGTGCAGAAAAAAGTGCTCATTGTCGACGATTCACCGGCCGAAGTTCTGCTTATGCATGGAGTCTTGGAACGCGAAGGTTACCGACTTGTCGATCTGCATGACTCTACCCGTGTGGAAGAAACGATCGCTTTCGAACAGCCCAATGTGATTCTGCTGGACGTGGTAATGCCCGGCAAAAACGGCTTCCAGGTTTGTCGCGAATTAAAAGGTCACGACCTATACAAAACTATTCCGGTCATCCTGGTCACTTCGCGGGACACCGCCAGCGACAAATTCTGGGGCGAACAACAAGGCGCCGACGGCTATGTCACCAAGCCTTTTACGTCAGAGGAACTGTTACGAGCGGTGAGGCGGTTCGCATGACAATTTTTATGGAGATTTACTAAAGCGCGATGAATCCCTTTCTTCACCTTGAGCCGCTAGCGGCGGACGAAAGCACCGGCAGTTTGCTGGAAGCTCTCGGCCCTATGGAAGAGCGCCGGCCGCAGTCGCAATACTGCGTGTTTCGCAGCGGGCGCGAACGTTTGTGCCTTCCGGTGCTGGACGTTGAGGAGGTACTGGATTGGCCGATCCTGACCAAAGTGCCGCTGAGCCCGGCCTACTTGGTCGGTATTTTTAATTTGCGCGGCACGATCGTGCCTTTGATCGACATTGCCATGACCGAAGGGCGGCGGCCGGGACTCTTGCCCCGCCATGTTGTGGTGGCGTCTTTGCCTGCCGACGGTCATCACGAAATTCTTCGCGTAGGAATAGCCGCCGACGAAGTGATCGGCACTTATTCGGTGAATAGCGAGGAGGTGCTGGAGCAGGCTCCTGAAAATGTTCCCCATTGCATTGGAATGCTGCGGCACGACGACCGGCTCGCATTGGTAATTGATTTACGCAGACTGTTGGAGGCTTTTCCCGGACCAAGTATTTAGTTTTGTGTGGGCATGATCCGTCGATCACTGACGGAACGGTGAAAACGAATTTGGAGGAAGTATGAAATCGCGACTGAGTTCTACCATCTGGACGCTGGTGGTGTTCAACGGCATCGTGCTGGCCGCCGTTATCGCACTGGCCTATAACGCTGGGCATCAATCCGGCAATGCATCTATCCTGGACTTCGCGGCCTTGCCGAGTGGTGCGGTCGGCAGTGTAGCGTTGGCGCTAGGCCTCGCGCTGCTCATGACCATTATCATGGCGTGGAGACTTGGCGGGTCACTGCTGGCTCCCGTCAACGACTTGGCCAAATTTTCTGAACGCCTGGCCGTCGGGGATCCGAAGGCACGCGCAGAAGTCACTTCTACGAACGAACTCGGCTACATCGCAGACAATTTGAATCGCGCGGTAGCTAAAGTCTCGAAGGCTGCGAACAACCAGGAATCCAGCGACGCGCTACAACGCAGCATCACGGAACTGTTGACGGTCATCAATCAGGTTGCGCGCGGAGATTTGTCACTGCGCGGAAAAGTAACCAATGATGCGCTGGGCAACGTTGCTGATTCCGTGAACTACATGCTGGACAACTTCACCAAGGTTCTCGAACGCGTCCGCAAAGCGGCCATGGAAGTTACGGCGTGCTCTAACAACATTCTGGTCGCAGCGGATCAAATGCAGGCTGGCGCAACGCAGCAGGATCAGGAAATTACCAATACTTCGAGCGCCGTGGAAGAGCTCACGGTCTCCATGAAACAGGTTTCCAATAACGCGGAAGCCAGCGCCGAAGCGGCACGCCGCGCTTTGGACGCCGCGGAGCAAGGCAACCGCGCCGTTCGCGACACACTGGAAGGCATGCAACGGATTCGTTCCTCAGTGCAGGCCACAGCCAAGAAAATTAAATCGCTGGGCGATCGTTCGTTGGAAATTTCGGAAATCATCAACGTGATCAACGACATCACCGAGCAGACTAACCTGTTGGCTCTGAACGCAGCCATCGAAGCTGCACGCGCAGGCGATGCCGGCCGCGGATTCGCGGTCGTTGCCGATGAAGTTCGCAAGCTCGCGGAACACAGCCGTAGCGCCACCAAAGATATCGCCGCACTCATCAAGGCCATTCAAGCCGAGACCAACGAAGCGGTGGTGGTTATGGAAGAAGGCACCAAGGAAGTGGAAAGCGGTGCAACCCTCGCGGATCAAGCGGGCCGCGCGCTCGACGCCATTTCTAACGTAGTGCGTCAATCGGCCGAGCTAGTACAAGAAATTTCCCTGGCTTCCAAACAACAGGTACGTGGGACAGAAGGCGTCGCGCATGCGATGCAAATCATCTCCAACATTACGCGGCAGACTTCGCAAGGGACCCGCGGAACGGTCGCCACGGTCAGTCAGCTTGTAAAGCTGTCGGACCAGCTGAACGACGGTCTGGCACAATTCCGCGCGTCTTCCAAACAGGGCGGCACTCGCCAGGAAGAATCGGAGCGCGTTCCAGTAGGGGCGTCGCGGTAGGAATTTCCTGAATAAGGTAGTTAGCGAGTTGCTGAACGATTTCTAGCTTTGGCAAGGGCCGAAGTCGAACGGAATAACCAAGCGTGAGAGCCGCGAACGAGCGCCAGATAACAGAGCTCGAACTTAGTGAGCATGAGTTGAGCGAGATCCGCATGCTGATTGAAGAGCGTACGGGAATTTGTTTCGATAAGTCGCGTGAGCGATTCCTGGTTACTCGTGTGCGCGAACACTTGCAAGCTCGGGGCTTCGAACGAGGCACGGATTTCCTGCGGGCCGCTCGCAAGACCAACGTGGAATACGAAGCGCTTCTGGAGCGGCTGCTTACCCAAGAAACCACGTTCTTCCGTTACCCGGCGGTTTACGAGGCCTTTCAAAAGCGTGCTTTGCCAGAGCTGCATATAAAAAAATTCTGGAAGAATCCGCGCACCTTGCGAGTCTGGAGCGCAGGCTGTTCCACCGGCGAAGAGCCTTATTCCATCGCCATCGCCATCGCGGATACCTTGTCATTCGCGGACGCCTGGGATGTGGAGATTCTGGCCACCGACGTCAGTCGCGTGGCGCTGAAGCACGCTGAAAATGGCAACTATTCTGGACGCAGCATTTCCTCGGTCAGCGAGACGCAATTGGCTGCGCACTTTAGCCCCGGCAAAAACGGGCAACAGATCAAGCCGCGACTGCGCAAGATGATTAATTTCACGCAGATGAATTTGGCTTCCACCGTTTACGTGGGACGCATGGATGTAATTTTTTGCATGAACGTGCTGATTTATTTTTCGGAACAGCGCCGCCGTTCGCTGGTGCAGCACTTTTACGACGCCCTGGAGCCGGGCGGGTATCTCTTTCTTGGGCATTCGGAATCCATCTCCAAAATGCCGGTGAAGTTCCAGGCCATTGTGCTGAACGATTGCATTTTGTACCGCAAGCCTACCCCGGAAGAATTGCAGAAGCCGGACGCGCCGGCGGAGGGCCGCTCATGAGCTCTCCGCAACGTGAAGGTATGGAGCTGTTCCTTCAGGAAGCTTCCGAGCACCTGCAATACCTTCGTGAGTATGTCGGGGTGTTACAGGAAATTGGGCCGCGCCACGAAGACCTCGAACGTTTGTACATCGCGGCGCACACTCTGGGAGGGACGTCCGCCAGTTACGAATTTCCGGGATTTGCGGAGATCGCTTCCAAACTGGCCCACGTCTTTCAATACGCCATGAACGCCCCGCTGGGCGACGATCTTCACGGCCCACTGGCGGAATTTCTGTCCGATGCAATTTCCCTGCTCGAAACGGACTTGCTGGAAATCAGCGATAAAGGCTCTGAAACGATTGACGAAATACACGCGTTTAAAGAACGCTACAGCTTCGCATTTCCGGAAGCGGCAGCGAAAAACTCTTACGCGACTCCGGCGCAAACTGAACCCTCCGCCGCCTCCAGGAATGTAGCAACCACCGTTTCGGTTACCGGATCCTACTTTGACCTGTTGCCGCCCGACGATGAGGTCCCCAACGAGATTCTGGAATTTTTTCAGCCCGAGGCTGAAGAGCACTTGCAAGTCGTCAGCGACTGTTTGATTTCGCTGGAGGGCAACAATAATCCCGAAGAAATTAACAAACTTTTCCGCGCGATCCACACGCTGAAAGGCTCGGCGGCCCAGGTAGGTTTGAAACGCCTCGGCGCCATTGCTCATCGCGTCGAAGATCTTATCGGCCGTTTGCGCGACGGCGAAATTGAACCCTCTCCGATGGTTGTCGATGTTTGCCTGGAATCCATTGACACATTGAAGAAAACGCTACACAAACAGTGGGCCGATGAGCGGGAAATGCGCGCTGGCGTCGATTCCCTGCTTGGTCGTATCGCGGAATTCGCGCCGCTGGACCCCGAAGACACGGATTTAGCGATGCCCGCGAACGTCGGCGCAACAACGGCCGCGTCGCAGAATGCGCTGTCAGAAATCAAGCCCGACGTAAAAGCCATGATTGCTGCAAAGTTTCAGGCCGGTCCTACTGCGGCAGTCAAATCGGTGCGCATCGCGCTGGATCGTCTCGATCGCATGATGAACACCGTGGGCGAATTGGTCATCAATCGCACGCGGATGGTCGGCCGCGTGTCGGAACTTGAAAAGCTGGTCGACACCCTGAATTTCTCGAAAGAACGCTTGCAAGGCAAAGTTTCCGAATTCCAGGAAAAATACGAATTCAACCGCGTCAGTGCTCAAGCCAAGTCTGGTGATTGGAATACCAATACCACTTCGCAGCGGCTCACTAGCGCGGCTGCCGGCGACACTTCTTTCTGGTCTGATTTCAGCGAACTGGAAATGGACCGCTACGACGACTTCAACATTTTGTCCCGTTCCATGGCGGAAATCTCTGCTGACGTCAACGAAGTTCTATCGCAACTGCAGGGCTACATCGGACGGGTGGAAGGCGATATCGACGAGTTCACCAAGCTGGCTCACCATTTGCAGGATGAATTTACTGCTGCGCGCATGGTGCCCATCGGCACCTTGTATTCACGGTTGTCGCGGGCCGTTCGCGACGCCGCAAAGTCCGCCGACAAACAAGTGGAACTCGATTTAGGCGGCAGTGAAACGGAACTGGACAACAGCATCATCCAGCAGATTTCCGATCCGTTGGTTCACCTGGTGCGCAACTCGGTCGCACATGGAATCGAATCTGCCCCGGATCGTGCCACCGCTGGGAAGCCGCAGCTCGGGAAAGTGCGCTTGCGGGCTTATCACCGGGGAAATCACATCTACATTGAAGTGCAGGACGACGGACGAGGTATCGACTATGACCGCGTGCGGCACAGCGCCATTGAGCGCGGCCTGGTCTCCCCGGAAACGGCTGATCGCCTTACCGAGCGCGATTTGCGCGAAATGCTCTTCCATCCGGGATTTTCAACCGCTCCGGTGAAGACCGAGCTTGCTGGGCGCGGCGTGGGCCTGGACGTAGTGCGCTCCAATCTCAACACGCTGAATGGCGAAATCGACATTCAAAGTACGACTGGCGTGGGCACCACCTTTACTCTGAAAGTTCCCCTGACGTTAATCATCTCGCCTGCGTTATTCGTGCGTTGCGGCACCACGAGCTTTGCTTTGCCCTTGGCAGTGGTGGAGGAAATTCGGCGCCTGCGTTCCGACGAGATCGAAAATGTGGGGGGCAAGCTGCTCACCAAGGTTCGCGATGTGGTTACTGAAGTTGTACGGCTCGACGGTTACCTCGGCTTGCCCCCGCTGGAAGCTATCAACGGTTATTTCCACATGGTGGTCGCCAACACCGGCAATCGGCAGATCGGTTTGGTCGTTGAAGAAGTAATTGGCAAAGACGAAATTGTTATCAAGAATCTCGGCGAATATCTGCGCCGTGTAAAACTTTTCCCTGGAACGACTATTGCTCCCGACGGCAGCTTGATCCTGTTGCTGGATTTGAACCGCATGGTCGCCACCGACCCGACCGAGCGCCGTACTTTGCAAGCCACAGCCAGTGCTGCACGCATATTTGCACCGGGCTCCGCAGCCGTGGCTCACGGCAGCATTCCCGCGGAGGCTATCGATCGCGTTACGCACGAGCGCCTTATCGTGGTGGCCGACGATTCCATCAGCGTGCGCAAGTTTGTCGGGCGCATGCTCGAAAAGAATGGTTACGTTGTGAAACTTGCGGCCGATGGATTGGAAGCAGCCGAACTGGTCACGCAACATGGCTGTCACCTAGTCATCACCGACCTCGAAATGCCAAGGATGACTGGTTACGAATTGATGGTGCAACTGCGCCAGAACGCCAGCACTCGGCGAATCCCGGTGATGGTAGTGACTTCGCGTGCCGGGGCCAAGCATCGAGATCGTGCCTTGAAAGAAGGCGCTGCCGCTTTTCTGACCAAGCCGGTACAGGAAGATCAGTTGCTGGCGGCGGTGGAACAGCTCATGGGGAAGGAAGCCGAACGGCACCTCGTTCCGGTTAGTTAAATGACCATGGTCGCCACCACTCTCAAGAAAATTCGCGTGTTGATCGTGGACGATTCGGCGTTCATGCGAAAAGTACTGGAGACCATTTTAATCACCGATGAAAACGTGCAGGTGGTCGGACACGCCAAAGATGGCCGGGAGGCCGTGCGGCTGTCGGAATCCTTGAAGCCGGATGTCATCACCATGGACATCAACATGCCGGTCATGGACGGGTTGCAGGCCACTGCGGAGATTATGACCACCAATCCGCGACCCATCGTGGTGGTCAGCTCCGAATCACGCCAAGGAGCGGCCAGTACGCTGCGGGCGCTGGAGCTGGGCGCTATCGAATTTGTTGCCAAGCCTTCCAGCGGGATTGATCTGGACATGCACAGCGTCCGCGATGATTTGTTGCGAAAAGTACGACTCGCCGCAAAAGTGCGTGTGGTGCGCAGCGCTTCGCGAATCGCACCCGCAATTACAAATGCCGACGGCAAAGCAATTTCGCCGCCTCCCGCTCCCGCGAGCAGGCCGGCTGCCACAGCGACTTACGATCAACGCTTTCCGGTAGTGGTTCTCGCAGCGTCCACAGGCGGGCCCGCCACGGTGATGCGTTTGGCTCCCGGGTTCACGCGAGATTTTCCCGCAGCCGTAATTCTGGTGCAACATATGCCGGCGGCGTTCACCACACAATACGCGGCGCAACTGGCCGAATTCACAGGCGTGCGCGTGAAAGAAGCTGAAAACAATGAAACGCTAACTCCCGGAACATTTTACATTTGTCCGGGTGGCCAGCATTTGCGCGTAATGAACACCGGCCGCATTCAACTCGATGGCAGCAGCGGACGCGTCAACGGTTATCTCCCAAGTATTGATATCACCATGGAAAGTGTCGCGGCATTCGCCGGAGCATTGAGCATCGGCGTGATTCTAACCGGCATGGGAAATGACGGGGCGGCCGGGGCCAGCGCAATAAAATCCGCCGGTGGAATGGTGTTGGCGCAGGATGAAGCCACTTCGGTAATTTTTGGCATGCCTGCGGAGGCTATTAAGGCCGGCGCGGTTAGCCAGGTCCTGGGCATCGACGACATTTATGCAGCTATAGAGAAGCAAGTTTTGGCGATCTCGCGCATCGCTACGGTTGGGGTGCGTTGATGCAATTTCCTGCTCCTAGCAAATCGCCGGCGCTGCGCACGGAACAAATTATTTTGTTTCGCGTTAGCGGGCAACTCTTCGCGGTGTCCTCGGGATCCGTGCAAGAAGTTCGCAGCGTGGATAGCCTGGCTGGTTCAGCCGCGGAAATCACCGGCGCGGGTTTGAAAAAGGTGCGGCACATCGTGCGCCGCGGCGACAAATCGCTTTTCGTGGTGAACGCAGCTTTACATTTTGGATTGCCGGTTACCGCAGGACTCCTAGTATTCGTGCTGCGCCGCACTCGCACAGCGCTGCTCGTCGATGGCATAGAAAAAATGACCACCATGACGCGATTGCAGGCGCTTCCGCAGGCCTATTGCAACGAAGAACGCACCTGGTATCGCGGTGTCACGGCGTTGGAGCAAAATGTTATTCCGGTCGTGAATCCCGAGGGGTTTTTGACCTCTGAAGAAATCGCGTTACTCGAACAGTCCCAGCCCCCCGCAGCCTCCGGCGTAAATACCGCCGCAAGCTCCAAAGGATCGATCCATGAACCCGCGTAACGATCTGGGTTCTCAGTCCTTCGTGCTGCTGCGGCTCGGAGACCGGCGCTTTGCGATGATCGCCAGTCAAATTGCCGAGCTGGTGGCACCCAGCCGTGTATTTCGCTTTCCGCACCGAACCGAAAATGTGGAGGGTGTAATCCTTCGTCGCGGCCGCATCGTGCCCGTCTGTGATGTGTCGGAGAAATTAATCGGCAAGAATCTTCTCACGCGCCGTTTTTACCTGATCGCCGTGCG
>Ga0182024_10020711_pt1 | contig 12000 bp, 12 predicted proteins | sample P32metaG_FD_120480 | JGI IMG/M metagenome (GOLD analysis project Ga0182024, IMG submission 120480) | Permafrost microbial communities from Stordalen Mire, Sweden - P3-2 metaG (Illumina Assembly) | ecosystem: Environmental > Terrestrial > Soil > Wetlands > Permafrost | place: Sweden: Stordalen... | reverse complement strand
TTACGCTCCAGGATGTCCGCCGGTCACCGCACCGCCTGGTGGCGTTCTCGCCGCAGATGGAGGAGCTGCGCCGCGAAGCCAAGCAACATCTATACGCCACGCTTTACAGCCGGGAGGAACTGCAGCGGGACCTGCAGGAGGCGGCGATGGTAGTACGGAATCTATTTGCGTGCTGGGTAAACGATCCATCGCTGTTGCCGGTTGCTAACCAGTCGCAGATTGCTGAGCATGGCGCGGCCCGGGTGGTTGCCGACTATATCGCGGGCATGACGGATAACTACATCCTGCTGCAGTATGCGGAATGGCTTAAAGGTCGACGATCTGTTGCGGGCTGAGGGTGCCGGTGAGGAGATCGCGGAATGCGGTGAGGTTTCCGCAAAATCTTCCCAGCCGATCGACGTGTGCTTCCGGCGCCAGACTACGCACCAGGTTTTTCAGGCATGGGCCGATGATGAACCTGAAGACACAGGACCAGGGGAAGGTTCCCTTTCGCGCAAGATAGATCGGATTGGCCACTTGCATGTATCCCATGCGCAATCCTACAGTGCGTCCGACCTTGGTGCTCAGGTGCACTCCGCAGGCATTGGAGATGTGTACAAGCGATCCAAAGGACGTGATTTGCCGGGAGAAATCCCAGTCCTCGTACATTCCGTATAGGGGCAGGGTCTCGTCGAAGCGGAGATTATGCTCGCGGATAGTGGCTAGACGGAGACACATATTGCAGCCATAGGCGAAGAAGGTAGGGGTGATCTGCTGCTCGGTTTGGGCCTGGTTGCTGCCGGCTACGATTGACTTCGCCTGGGCCACGGTGAGACCGGGTCCTTTGATATCGTCCGCCAGCACTGTGCCGGTTGAAGCGACCACTTCAGGATTCTCCTGGAAAAAGCGCTCGGTGATTTCCAGGTATTGTGGGTCGAGATAGAAGTCATCATCGATAAAGAGCAAGATGTCGTGGTCGCGTGCCAGGGTGAGGATTACATTTCGTTGCCGGGTCAGCCCCAGTTCGGTCCGGATGAAGGTCACGTGCGGGAAAAGGGTGGGGGCGTTTGCTACGTCGGCCGGCTCGGCGTAGGCTACAAAGATTTTGTCCGGCTGTCTTGTCTGTTTGGCCAGGAAGGCGATGGTTTCGGTGAGGATCGTGGGGCGATGGTGAGTCGCAATGCCAACAACCAGCCTGGTTCGGCTTTCCATGGAGTTCAGCTTAATGCGTGGGTCGGGCTTCGCGGCCCCGCCTTCGATGCCTGGTACTCGGAAAGTCACCCTGTGGGTGGGGTGCCCGCTTTCGGGTTCAATTACCTAAGCTCCGGACCAACGCTGGCGGCGGTCGACTGGCTTGGCTGCGGCGTGTCGGTATTGAAATATCTTTTGTATGCCGCGATCCAATTGGACGCGATATCACTTTGCGCTGTTTCCAGTTGAACTTTTCCCTGGCAAACCAGCTCATGGAGGTGATCTTCGAGCTGGTCCTTTGCGCGGGCATTCCAGGTAGACGAGTACGGCTGCGGCCAGAGATTCCGAATACTGTCGACTCCACCCAACCGGGGGGTAATCAGATAGTCCAAGCCAATCGGTGAAAACTAAAAATGAAAAAGGCACTGCTGGTTCCCTTATTTTTGTGTGCTCTTCCCATGCTTGCCCAAAGCACCACTGGGGAGTTGCGTTTGAGGGTCAACGATCCTACAGGAAAGAGTGTGAAGGCCACGGTTGACCTCCTCAGCCAGGGCACCCAGTATAGCCAGACATTCGTCACGAACCAGGAGGGCGGCGTCGACGCCAGGCGCCTGCCCTTTGGGTTTTATCAGGTCCAGATTCAAGCGCCAGGCTTTGCCGGGGTTTCCGAGTCGGTCGAAATCCGCTCTGCGCTCCCCTTGGATCGCACCATTCGGCTGCAAGTGGCTACAGTTTCCGAATCGGTAAAGGTCACAGACAGCAACACTTTGATCGATCCGTATCGTCCAGGTTCAGTCAATGAATTGGGGGCGGAGACCATTCAGAACCGACTGACCGCACTGCCCGGCCGCGGCATTCAAGACCTGGTAAACTCACAACCCGGCTGGCTCTATGAAGGCAATGCCGTTCTGCACCCGCGCGGATCGGAATATCAGACCCAGTTTGTGGTGGACGGGATTCCGCTCACCGATAACCGTTCGCCTAGCTTCGGTCCGGAGGCTGCCGAAGCCGATGACATCCAATCCGTGAAGATTTATACCGCCGGTATTCCCGCGGAATATGGCAGGAAAATGGGAGGCGTCGTTGAGGTCAATACGCTCAGAAGCCAGTTGCCGGGGTTTCATGGACAACTGACTCTCTTCGGCGGGACCTATGATACAGCCTCGGCCAGTACCCAGGATCAATACACATCAGGGAAGAATACGTTTGGCGTGAGCGCTTCGGGCGACATGACCAACCACTACCTCAATCCAGTGGTCCCCGAGAATTACACCAACGCCGGCACGGTTGCCAGCTTCGGGGGAAGTTATGAGCGGGATCTAACGGAGAAAGACCGCCTCACCTTCATTATTCGCCATGAACTCGCCCGCTATCAGATTCCCAACGAGCTGGTGCAGCAGGATGGGGCGTATTTGCCAAACTCTGACAACGACACTGGCTGTCCTCCTGTTCCCCCGGACCAGGAGCCACCCGACTGCGTATACATCCCCGGTGGGCAGCTGCAGACTGGCGGCAACTTTGAAACCATGGGGATCGCTTCCTACCAGCACATATTCTCGTCCGATGCGATCGGATGGCTGCGCTTCATGGCCCGCGATAACGCCAATGACTTCAACTCGAATCAGGCGTCGTGGCCACTGATTGCAACCCAGCACAACGACTTCAAGGAGGTTTACTTCAACGGAAGCGCCTCAATCCATCGTGGAAGGCACGAATTCAAGGTAGGGGTGGAATCCGACGCGATCTTCCTGCACGAAAACACCGGCTACGTCATGCCCTACTGCGACAACATTAACAACGCTCGATGCCCGATAGCTTTGGGCATCTTCGACACCGGCGCGACCACCTTTTCCTTTACCGCCGCCCGCCCGGACCTCGAACAAGCGGCCTATGTTCAGGACTTAATCCGCCTCGGCAACTGGACCGTCAACGCAGGCCTGCGATGGGACCACTACCAATTGCTGTTGAACCAAAACACGGTGGAACCGCGGATCGCCGCCTCGCGCTACTTTCCGAAGCTCAACCTGAATGTTCACGGATCCTTTGACCGCATCTTCCAGACACCTTCCTTCGAAAACATACTTCTGTCCGGCTCTCCGGAGGCAGCGGATCTGGACACGAGCGGTCCCGCGGTGCAATTGCCGGTCCAGCCTTCTCACGGGGACTATTATGAATTGGGCCTGACGAAAGCATTCTTCAATAAACTGCGCGTGGACGCGAATGTGTTCCGCCGCGATGTGAATAACTACGCCGACGACGACCAAATCCTGAGCACCGGGATAAGCTTCCCCATCGCCTTTAGGAAGGCCATTCTCTACGGGGCAGAGGGAAAGATCGAAACTCCCAATTGGGGACGCTTCTCTGGCTTCGCCAGCTACTCTTACATTGTAGGGAACGCCTGGTATCCAGTGACAGGCGGCTTGTTTCTTGGGGATGATGCTTCCAGCGCGCTGACCCAGACTATCGGACACTTTCCCGACTCGCAGGACCAGCGGAATACGATTCGCGCTCGAGGGCGTTATCAGATTGCCCCGCGCTTGTGGATGGCCGTTGGAGCTGACTACAACACTGGACTGCCGTTTCAAGCGGACTTAACTCCACAACAATATGCGACAGAATACGGCCAAACGGTGATCAATCACCTCAATTTCGATCGCGGCCGCATCAACCCTTACTTCACGCAAAATCTTTCGGTGGGAGCCGATATTCTCAAGCGTGAGAAATTCAACACTCGGTTTCAGGGCGATATCGCTAACGTGGGCAACACGCTCGAGCTCATCGATTTCGGGGGATTGTTCTCCGGCAACGCGGTTGGCCCGGGACGCCAATTTACCTTTCGCGTCCTGACGACATTCTAGGAGACTAGGAGGATCCCAGGTCTCAAACGCGAGACCCCACGGCTAGCCGGGGCAGGCTGGGGCACCCGTCCTGTTCCCCTGAATGTGTGATTTGGCGAAGGCCGTAGCGGTTGATATGATTGAGGGATGCATGTTTTGGTCTATTCCGCTACGTGGTGCCGCGATTGCCGCGAAGCTAAACGGTTCCTTGAAAAGCACCTGATTGCCTATACCGAAATTGATATCGAGACCAACCCCGGGGCGGCAGAGGAAGTCATCCGCCATGTGGGCAAACGGGCCATCCCTCAGTTCGTTCTCGACGGTAAATGGGTTCAGCCCTACCGTGTCGGCAAAGGGTTCCTTCACCAGGAAATGGCCGAGCTCTTCGGTGTGGCCGGGACCAATCAGCTCCATTCCAAGTAGCTTTACGAGACAGATTCGACTCCGCTGTCCGGCGGCCCAGGGTCGTTGAGGATGCTGCGGGCGTCCACTTCGTCTTTGGGGCTTACTTGCAGCTGTAGCCCACCCAGCCCGGTGCCATACAGCATGGCGGCGTTTTCTCCCACCAGAAAGCTGGTGATCCCTGCTGAGTCCAGGCGAGTCCTGGCCATGTCGGCTTCCAAAGCGTCGCGATAGAGTTCAATTGTGACCAGTTCCGGTTGCTCTTCCATCAAAGCCCTCCAAATAGTGAGATGCACCAACGATAGAATAGAACGTTGGGTAGTTGTCCCGTCGGAGGCTTTGGTTGATCGCTCGTTATACCCGCCCGGCCATGGGCCGGATCTGGAGTGAGGAAAATAAATACCGCATGTGGCTGGAGGTGGAGGCCACTGCATCCGAGGTCCTGGCCGACGCCGGGATCGTGCCACACTCGGCCGCCCGGGCTATTCGCGCCTACGGAGATGTGGACGTCGCCCGCATCCAGGAGATCGAGGCGGAGGTAAAGCACGACGTGATCGCCTTCACCACGGCCCTCGCGGAAAAAATTGGACCGGAATCGCGCTGGCTGCACTATGGGCTCACATCCAATGACGTGGTGGACACGGCCCAGGCGCTGCAGATCAAAGCAGCCTCAGGGATCATCCGCGAGGGCATTCTGGCGCTGGCTGCGATCCTCAGGCGGCGGGCGCTGGAGTTCAAAAACACTCCGACGATCGGCCGCACTCACGGCATCCATGCCGAGCCCACCACGTTCGGGCTCAAACTGCTGAATTGGTACGCGGAGATCATGCGCGACCTGGTGCGCTTCGACGCGAGCGCTGAAGACATGCGAGTGGGCAAACTTTCGGGCGCCGTGGGAACGTTTGGCCATCTCAAGCCGGAGCATGAAGCAGGCATCTGCTCCAGGCTGGGGCTTCGCGCCGATCCCATCGCCACCCAGGTGATCCAGCGCGACCGCCACGCGGCTTATATCGCCACCCTTGCGGTGCTGGCTTCCACGCTGGATAAGATTGCGGTCGAGATCCGCCATCTGCAGCGCACCGAAGTACGGGAGGCGGAGGAGTTCTTCTCCGAAAAGCAGAAGGGCTCCTCCGCGATGCCCCACAAGCGGAACCCCATCACCTCAGAGCAGATCAGCGGGCTGGCGCGGGTCATCCGTGGCAACACGCAGGCCGCTTTAGAGAACGTGCCGTTGTGGCACGAGCGCGACATCTCGCACTCGTCGGTGGAGCGCATCATCTTTCCCGACTCCACGATCCTCACCGACTACCTGCTGGCCAAGACCACTTCGCTGATTGAGAAGCTTCTGGTCTATCCGCGACGCATGCTCAAGAACCTGGAGAGCACCGGCGGCCTTATCTTCTCCGGCCAGCTACTGCTCGATTTGACCGAAGCCGGAATGTCTCGAGAGGAGGCCTACCGCCTGGTGCAAAGCCATGCCATGAATGCCTGGAAGGAAGACCTGGTGTTCCGGGACCTGGTGGAGCAGGATCCGGCGATCCGGAGCCGGCTTCCCGAGGACCGGTTGAAAAGGACGTTTGAGTTCGAGCGTCAGTTGGCCAACGTGGACGCTATCTTTGATCGGGTTCTGGCGTGAACCTGACTGTAGCCCTGACCGGCGCCAGCGGATCCATCTTCGGTCAGCGCCTGCTTCGGGCTCTGGAGCGCGACGCCCGGGTCACCCATGTCAACTTCATCGCGTCAGAAAACTCGCTAAGGGTTATCGCCGAGGAATTGCAGCTTAGCGGCCGCAGCGAACTGATAGTAAAACTCCTGGGCAAGCCGTCCGCGAAGATTCAACAGCACGCCGAGACCGATATTGGGGCCGGCCCGGCGAGCGGGAGCTATCCGTCGGCGGGCATGATCATTCTGCCGTGCAGCATGGGCACGCTCGCCGGCATTGCTAATGGACTCGCGTCGAACCTGATCGAACGGGCTGCCGACGTGTGCCTCAAAGAGCGGCGTCCGCTCATTCTGTGCGTTCGTGAAACGCCCTTCAACAAGATCCACTTGCGCAACATGAGCCTGGCCGCTGACGCGGGGGCGGTTATCTTTCCTATCATCCCTGCCTTTTACAACCGGCCTATGGATGCCGCCGAGATGGCGGAGCAATTCGTCTGCCGGGTGCTGGGGCACATCGGGCTACCACAAGCCGATGCATATGTGTGGAAGGGCGGGACCTTACCGAATCCGGCGACGAATCACTGACCGGGAAACACACTGTCGTTGGTTGCGGTCGCTGGGATCTGCCGCACCATCGCCATCCGCGCCGGCTGGGCGTTCAGAAAACCCACGACACTCGGCGCAACCTGGGCGACGCACTGCCCCGGCGCCAGATGGCCGCAATTGGCGTACACATCCAGCTCCGACTGGAGCATCTCGGCGTGCAGCCGGTAGCCGACCGAAAGCGGAATTAACCGGTCCTGGTCGCCCCAACCAATGAGCACCGGCATGGTGAGCGCACCCAATTTGCCGTCTACCAGATCCTTTCCGGTCATCATGGAGTCAACGCTACGACGGACAACCCACCCAATGTCATCGCCCCGGCGCAGCATGGCCATGGCCAAAAATTCCGGCAAGGGGTGCGGATGGGGGACGAGCAACTCCTGTAGCTGCGCCAGGTCGTTCGGCGACTCGGGTTGAAACAGAGCGGGATCGAAGCCCAGCGTAAAGCGCAGGCCCGCACTATCCAGCAGCACCAGGCGCCGGATCCGTTGGGGCTGTTGCAAGGCGACGTGCAGGGAGATCCATCCACCCATGGACCAACCTGCCAGGTCCACCTGCTGCAAGTGCTGGCTATCGAGAAAGCCCTCGACCATCGCCGCCTGCTGGGAGATGGAATAGTCGGCATCCCTAGGCTGTACGGAACGTCCGTATCCCAACAGATCAACGGCATACACGCGATGGCCGCCGGCAATGAGCCGCGGTATCAGGTTGGCCCAGTCGGCGGCCCGGCTGCCCAGCCCGTGCACCAGCACCAGCGGCCGGCCAGTGCCCCCGACCAGGTAGTGCATCTTGTAACCATGCACGGTGACGAATTCGCTATGCACGCCGTGCAAGCGCAGCCGGGCGTCGACTTGCTGGTCGACCAGCCACAGCGGATTGCGCCAAGCCAGAATGCCAAGACCCAAGCCCACCAGCAGCAGAACAAAACCGAAAACCAGGCCGACTCTGCGCGTAGAGCCTGCGCTTGCCTTCTCTACAACTGTCATGTACTTCCTCACAAAAGTCATCACCAGTCATCACCAGTCATTACCAATCAAAGGGGGGGCGGATCGCCCACTCGCGCTCACTCGAAATGCTTTATCAATCACCGCCATCGTTACCGGCGCCAATCGATAGCCGCTCTGCAATTGGCCGCGCTCGACCCATCGCACTTCTTCCGCATCACTCGCACTGCCCAGGGCGCCGCCGGTGACGTGGCATACAAAATCGATCAGCACGTAGTGGTAGCGAACCCGCCCGGAAGCTTCGTCCTGGGTGATCCGGTCCAGGACCTCGATAATGCCGCCGGGGACGACGATCAGGCCGGTCTCCTCCAGCACTTCGCGCACGACGCCCTGCTGTAGCGTTTCCCCCAGCTCGAGGGCGCCCCCGGGAAGCGACCACTCCCCTTTTAGCGGTTCCTGACCACGACGCACCAGCAGTACCTTCGTACCGTCGATCACCACGGCGCCTACCCCAACAATTGGCGCCTCGGGATACTCTCGACGCACGGAAGCGCTCCTGCTGAGGGCTCGCGCCCTGAAAACTCTTCCTTAAGCTGGCAGAGGGATATTTGTTACAGCCCGATTAATATTACTCCGAAAACTTGATCGGCTTGCCATATTCTTCGGCAAAAACCGTGCGAGCCATATTAAAACGGTCACCGTGAAACTTATCCGGGCCTTTCAGGTGCCCGATGCCCAACAATGCCACGACGGAGTAGCTCAGAGGAAGCTTGAGTACCTCGCGCACTTTCTCCTCTTCAAAGCCCTCCATGGGCGCCGTGTCGTAGCCCAGGACCTCGGCCATCAGCAACATGTGGGTAAAGGCAAGCATGACCTGGCGATTGAGCCACAGAGGCATATTGGGATGGTTGGATAGATAGTTGGGGATGGTGGATTTAGCCTGCTCCGCGTAGTTCTCCGGCATGCCACCAAGCCGTCCCAGGCGCAGCATTTCGTCCAGATCTCCACTGCGCCATCCATCGGCATCGCCGCAAGCCACAATCATCGCCGAGGCCTCTTCTACCTTGGCCTGGTTAAAGCAGGCTGCGCGCAGCCTTTTCTTCTGCTCTGGATTGCGCAGGACGATGAATCGCCAGGGCTGCAGATTGTAGCCACTGGGCGCCTGCAGGCCGGCTTGCAGAATTTTCTGCAAGTCTGCCTCCGGAATCGGGCTTTCATCGAAACTAGGCGATGCCCTTCTCTCGGCAATTGCCCGGGACAGCGTCTTCTCGGTTTCGTAAGACATCAGTGGATCTCGCTCATCGCCAGCTCATTGCCGTAGGGACGTTGGCTGGGAGCTTCGGCGAAGACCCACAGGCCATGGAAACCCTCCCGCAGCTCGGGATGGGCTGCGAGCGTAGCCTTCATCAGTTCCAGATTCCGCGCGCGGGCAGCAACCGGGTCGGTTGTATCTGTCGTGGTGTAGCTAAGGACCAGATCCAGTCCGCCCAGGGATCCATCGGTGTGTACGTTGTTCACGGAGTAGGCTTGGCTGCCGGCCTTGATTTCCATGGGTTGGGCTCCGGGTAGCCCGTCGGGCCTGGCGCCGGCCGCTTCCTGGTTCAATTTGTCCAGGTTAGCGCTGGTCATGAAATCCGCTGGTGCGGCCAGGTAGGCAGCGGTCGTGTAGTAGAAGTAGGCGTTCCATTTCTGGTTCTTCTGGTTATAGGCGCGCGCCTTGGTCCAATACCAGACGCTGTCGTGTCCATCCACCAGGAGTGGTTTTACGAACAAGCCGGCGAGCTGCCAATCGCTGTTTTTTTGCAACAGGAACGCCATCTGCTGCGGCTTCTTCACTCCAGTGGCATGCACCAGGGCTAAGGCATACTTGCCTTGAGGAAGCTGTGGAATGGTGACGTCCACATGCACCGGCGAATTGGCGGCTCCGCAGAAGAAGACTGTGTCTTCCACCGGCGCCTTCAGATCGGAAGCGTCCAGACCATACAATGCGTCTATGGTGACGGTGGCACCGGCCAGCAGGGGGGCGGCCTGCTCGATGGTGTTTGCGATGGGATCAAACTGGGCTTTTACCTTGGGGATCGTCAGCGCCTGCACCGCGGGGATGTTTCCGCTCTGCACGGCCGAGGCGAGGGTCTTTGCGGCCTGCACCAGGGTGGCGCGATCGCTTTCGCTCATCTGCGCCTGGGTGGTGCAAGACACGGCAAAGATCCGGGCAGGCGCCAACAGCGTAACTACAGTAATCACAAGTTCAAAAAATCTGCGGGACCGAAGCATGGAAGTTAGACCGTTTGGTCGAAGTTTACAGAGAGACGGAGACTCGCTCTCTGATGCGACCACTGCTAGTCTAGTACACAGAGGGTGGTAGAAGATGACTCGAGCGATCAGGACCGGCGGATGGACAATTCTGCTCCTGTCGACGATGTATGGGTCGACCCTATATGCCCAGAGAGAACGACTCCGCGGTCCGAGTGCGCCGCCGGCCGCGGCTCCAGCACCCGCGGCCCAACCGGCAGTGTCTCCCCAACCTACCCCGTCAGAACCCGTCCCATCTCAGCCAGCCGGGGTCGCACCCTCCATGCTGCAGCAGCCGGCGCAGGATGCTCAAATCGTCTTCGCCAACGGCAATCTCTCGATACACGCTGATAATTCCAGCCTGGTCGCGATTCTGCGCCAGGTTGCCAGCAACAGCGGCATGAAAATCGAAGGCTTGGGCAGCGACGAGCGGGTATTCGGCAACTTCGGCCCCGGAACACCGCGCGATGTGCTTGCCGATCTGCTGGTTGGAACCGCATACAATCAGGTTCTGCTCGGAGACCTGAGCAACGGCGCGCCCCGAGAGCTGATTCTTTCCCCCACGCGGGGTGGAGCTACAGTTCCCTCGCCTGCGCCTCAAGCCAATGCCAATGCCGACGACAACAACGAACCGGAAGCCGTGGAGACTCCTCCGCCGCCACCACCTGAGCCGCCTGCCGGATCAACACAGCAGCCTCCTCCGGGGGTGAGAACTCCGCAACAATTGTTCGAGCAACTGCAACAGATGCGCGCGGCCCAAGGGCGGGGGCAACAACAACCCGTGCAGCAAGACTCGCCGCAGCAGTAAGGGTGCAAGCAGTCATCTGCACCAACGATCGCGATCAAGACGGGGGAGGAAACGGGGGAGGGAAATTTACGACACAAAGGCCGGCGGATGCGACCTCTGGGTCAAGCCTGTACGACCTGTGCCTTGGCTTTTGCGCCGTCTGCCGGAGACAGTCGAGCATGGAAACGCAAAACATCGAACAGGGTCTTGCAGCACATGTAGCCCAGCATCACACCAAGCGCGAGAGCGGCGATCGCCGCACAAAACACCATCAGCATACTTACGTCGATTCCCATATTGGCCCTTCAATTTAGAGTTTTCGCTCACCCATCGTGCGTCGTTCGCGCACTTTTGTTGCCCGTATGATCAGTGTGTCATTGTGACAGGACCGCAGTGTTGCGTTGACCCTCGTTTCTATTGCCGAATAAGATACATGTAGTGTTACTCGCGCCATTCGCTCTGTAGCCCTAAGCCTCATGCCCATTACTCATATCACCGTGCGGGGAGCGCGACAGCACAATCTCCGCGATATCAATATCCGAATTCCCCGTAACACGCTTACCGTGGTCACCGGTCTCTCGGGATCCGGCAAGTCTTCGCTGGCGTTCGACACCATTTATGCCGAAGGCCAACGACGCTACGTGGAAACTCTTTCTGCGTACGCTCGCCAGTTCCTGGATCAGATCGAGCGCCCCGATGTCGATTCCATCGAAGGTCTCAGTCCTGCCATCTCCATCGAGCAAAAAACCACCAGCCGCAGTCCCCGATCCACTGTCGGCACGATTACCGAAATCTACGACTACCTTCGTCTTCTTTACGCATCGATCGGAGTGCCTCACTGCCCTAAGTGCGGCAAACCAATTTCGCGTCAATCCGCGGAGCAGATCGTGGAGCGTATTCTGTCGCTCGCTCCCGGAGAACGCGTCATCATCTATGCGCCGATCGTGCGCGGCCGCAAAGGCGAGTTCAAGGACCTACTCGACGAACTGGACCAGCAGGGCTTTCGCGCCCGCATCAACGGCGAGATGCGTGATCTCGCCGACTCCATTCAACTCGAACGCCACAAGAAGCACACCATTGAAGCCGTTATCGATCGTGTCGTCCTCAAACCGGGTATAGAGAAGCGCCTGGAAACTTCGGTGGCCAAAGCTCTACAGATGGCCAACGGTCTCGTTCTGACCGCTGTTGTGGGTCAGGAAGAGCAGCTTTATTCGTCCTCTATGGCTTGCCCGGATTGCGGACTCGACATCCCCAAGTTGGAGCCTCGAAGCTTTTCGTTCAATAGCACTTATGGCGCATGCCC
>Ga0182024_10020710_pt1 | contig 12000 bp, 8 predicted proteins | sample P32metaG_FD_120480 | JGI IMG/M metagenome (GOLD analysis project Ga0182024, IMG submission 120480) | Permafrost microbial communities from Stordalen Mire, Sweden - P3-2 metaG (Illumina Assembly) | ecosystem: Environmental > Terrestrial > Soil > Wetlands > Permafrost | place: Sweden: Stordalen... | reverse complement strand
GCTAACCGCAAGGAGGCAGGCGCCCAAGGTATGGCTCATGATTGGGGTGAAGTCGTAACAAGGTAGCCGTAGGAGAACCTGCGGCTGGATCACCTCCTTTCTAAAGAACAACGGCAGCCGAGTCTGTTCAAGTGTGCAGTCAGACGCTGCCCACCGGTTTTCACGGACCGGGTATTGCTCACCACTTAGTTTTCGTTCGGGTTCTGACAGGTCTCATTCAGTGGTCAAAGCGCAGGTCGCTTTTTCCCACCTTTGGTAGTTCTTTGCCGTGCTACATTTGCGTCCAGATGACGCGCTTCCTACTCACCATCTTCGCTATTTTTCTGCTTGTCGCCGTCCTTGCTCTCAAAGCGCAGCAGAATGCGAAGGAAGCTGGGCTGCGGCGCGATATTCAGCCCATTTATGCCGGCGCTAAACTTGTTCGTCCTGCCAGCTACCGCGAGTGGGTGTTTTTGTCGTCCGGTCTGGGGATGAATTACAACGCAGTGGCCGGCGGCCCTGAACTCTTCACAAACGTGTTCGTGCCGCAGTGGGCCTATGGCGAGTTTTTGGCGAGCGGCAAATGGCCGCAAAAGGCGATGTTCGTTCTGGAAGAGCGCGCCGCAGAGAGCAGGGTCTCGATCAACAAGACCGGCCACTTTCAGAGCGATCTCCAGGGTTTGGCCGTTGAAGTGAAGGATGACGCGCGCTTTGCCGATCGGTGGGCCTACTTTAGTTTCGGCGGCGACGGCCGGACGGCCGAACCAATGACAGGTCCCAAAGACACGTGCTGGCGGTGCCACGAAAACAACGCCGCCGTGGAGCACACCTTCGTGCAATTTTATCCGACGCTGAAGCCGGTCGCGGAGAAGTTTGGCACGTACCGGCATCAGGTTGAGCAGACTGCGCCGTCTCGCTAAATCTGCGTTTCTGCGTTCGGTTGCTATTGCGTCCGCAACTGCCGCAGGATTCTCTCAGCCGCCGCGTAGTTTGAATCCCCCGGGGCCATCTTTTCCACGTATTCCAAGCGGCGAATGGCGTCCTTCTCCGCGCCCAGATTTGCCAGCGCCACACCGGCGCAAAGATAGGGAGTAAGCCACTCCGGCGTTTTCTTGATTTGCTCTTCGGAAAGATCGCGCACCTCGACCCACTGGCCTTCGCGTTCCAAATCGCAAAGGCGCTCGAAAATCTCGGTCTCGTCTCCGGCGATGGTTCGGAAGTTGTGGCCCGTGCGGATGTGTTTTACGCCATTGAAGTCATACGTGACGGCCGGGGAAGACATTTGCAGAGTGTGCCAAAGGCCGGGACCTGATTCAAGGCGCCGGTTCACTGCGGGTTGGGCAGGCGCGGCTGCTTGCGAAGCGTTTACTTCAGTGTCGCGCCAAAGAGTTCGGTGAGCTTTTCGAAAGCTCGCTCGGCATGCGGCTGGTTGTAGGATCGGCTATCCGGAACGGTCCAACCGTGGTGCGCGCCGGCATAGGTTTCGCTTTCGTATTTGCCGCCCCACTTTGCGAGTGCAAGCTCGAATTTTTCGATGGCTTCCTTGGGCATGCTGCGGTCTTCGATGGCGTGTCCGAAGTAAAGCCTGGCTTTCACGCGCGGCAAGAGCGTGTGGGGACTTGTGGGATCGTCCGTGTAGAGTCGACCGCCGTGAAACGATGCGGCGGCAGCGAACTTGTCCGGCTGTGACGCGGCGAATCGCAGCGCCATCGCCCCGGTGAAGCAGTACCCGACCGCACCGATGGCTCCGTTGCTCGCGGATTGCTGCTTGGCGAGGAAATCGACGTAGGCCTTGCCATCAGCCACCATCGCCTCAGGCGGCAACGAATCCCGCAGTTCGCCCACGCGACGCATGGTCTTCTCGTCGTCCATCTTCATCGGCCATGCAAAGAATGGCGCCTTTCCTACGCGGTAGAAAACGTTCGGCAGCAGCACGACGTAGCCTTCGGACGCCAGTCGCTTGGCCATTCCGCGATGCGAGTCGCGTATGCCGCCGATGTCCACCAGATGCATGGCCGCCGGCCAGCGGGCCGCGCCGGCCGTTTGTCCATCGCTCGGCGTGTACAAAAATCCATCCGCCGTGCCGTCCGCCGTCCGAATCGCCACTTCCGTTTCGATGATGTTCATGTTCGTGGTAGACATTCTAACAATGCACTTCGTGTGTCCGCCGAATGCTCGCCGTCGTCACAGCGATCCTCGTCGGGTCGATCGCGCGCCCAGCTCAGGCAAGGTCGTAGCGATCAAGGTTCATCACCTTGTTCCACGCAGCCGCGAAGTCCTTTACAAACTTCTCCTTGGAGTCGGCGCATGCGTAGACTTCGGCTAGCGCGCGCAGCTGCGAGTGCGAACCGAAGATCAGATCGACACGCGTGGCCGTCCATTTCAGCTCTTTGGTTTTGCGGTCGCGCCCCTCGTAGACACCAGTGGAGTCAACCGGCTGCCACTCCGTTCGCATGTCCAGCAGATTGATGAAGAAGTCGTTCGTCAGCTTGCCGGCTTGTTTGGTGAAAATGCCGTGCTTGGAATTCGCGGCATTGGCGCCCAGAACACGCAAGCCGCCAACGAGAACTGTCATCTCAGGCGCGCTCAGCTTCAGCAATTGCGCCCGATCTACCATCGCTTCCTCCGGCGCCATGAGTTGCGAGCCGCGGGAGTAGTTGCGAAAGGCGTCCGCGGTGGGTTCAAGAGGAGCGAAGGAGGCAGCATCGGTCTGTTCCTGCGACGCATCCATGCGGCCCGGTGTGAAGGGAATCTGCACATTAATGCCCGCGTCTTTGGCGGCTTTCTCGATGGCCGCATCGCCGGCGAGGACGATCAGGTCCGCCAGCGAAACCTTTTTGCCCTTATTCCCGTTCGTCTGTGCGTTATTGAACTCCTTTTGTATCCCTTCGAGCGTCCGCAGCACTTTTGCCAGCTCCTGTGGATTGTTCACTTCCCAATCCTTTTGCGGGGCCAGGCGAACGCGCGCACCATTCGCGCCGCCGCGCTTATCGGAGCCGCGGAAGGTCGATGCTGAGGCCCAGGCAACTGAAACGAGCTGCGATACGGAAAGCCCGGAGGCCAGGATTTTGGCCTTGAGCGCGGCAAAATCCGCCTCGCCGATCATCGGGTGATTCACGGCTGGAATCGGGTCTTGCCAGATGAGCTGTTCTTTGGGCACCAGCGGGCCGAGATAGCGCGCGATCGGACCCATATCGCGGTGCGTTAGCTTGAACCACGCGCGCGCGAATGCATCGGCGAACTGATCCGGATTTTCAAAGAAGCGCCGCGAAATCTTTTCGTAGGCCGGGTCGAACCGAAGGGAAAGATCGGTCGTCAGCATCGTCGGCACATGTTTCTTGGAAGGGTCGTGCGCATCCGGGATGGTGGCGGGAGCGTTCTTCGCTTTCCATTGCTGTGCGCCTGCGGGACTCTTGGTCAGCTCCCATTCATATTTGAAGAGGTTATCGAAAAAATGATTGCCCCACTTCGTGGGCGTCTGGCTCCAGGTGACTTCCGGACCTCCGCCGATCGTATCTCCTCCGAAGCCCTTGCCATGCTTGCTCTTCCAACCGAGACCTTGATCCTCGATCTGCCCACCCTCCGGCTCCGGGCCGAGGAGCGACGGGTCGCCGGCGCCGTGTGTCTTGCCAAAAGTATGGCCGCCGGCGATCAGCGCCACGGTCTCTTCGTCATTCATGGCCATGCGCGCGAAAGTCTCGCGGATGTCGCGGGCTGCTGCGACGTAATCGGGCTTCCCGTTGGGGCCCTCTGGGTTGACATAAATGAGGCCCATTTGGACCGCGCCGAGAGGCAGCTGCAATTCGCGCTCGCCGCTGTAACGTTCGTCGCCCAGCCATGTACCTTCAGGACCCCAGTAAAGCTCCTCTGGCTCCCAGGTATCCACCCGGCCGCCGCCGAAGCCGAACGTCTTGAAGCCCATGGACTCGAGGGCGACGTTGCCTGCGAGAACAAAAAGATCAGCCCAGGAAATCTTCCGCCCGTATTTCTGTTTGATCGGCCAGAGCAGGCGCCGCGCCTTGTCGAGGTTCACGTTGTCCGGCCAGCTATTCAGGGGAGCGAACCGCTGTTGCCCTCCGCCAGCGCCGCCCCGGCCATCGGCGACCCGGTAGGTGCCTGCGCTGTGCCATGCCATGCGGATCATCAGGCCACCATAGTGGCCGAAATCGGCTGGCCACCAGTCCTGCGAGTCCGTCATCAAAGCGTGCAGATCCTTAACGACCGCATCGAGGTCGAGCGTTTTGAATTCCTTGGCGTAATCGAACTCCTTGCTCATGGGGTTGGATTGCGGGGCGTGTTGATTGAGGAACTGAAGATTCAGCTGGCTGGGCCACCAGTCACGATTGCTGCGTACGGGCGCTCCGTGGCCGAACGGACATTTCGCTTCGGTGGAACCGCCGGAAGCGGACGCTGCTGTTGCTTTCTGTTCTTTCTCCATCCTTCGTGCTCCTTTGAGTGATTCGCAAAATTGTTGCCGTCAATGAAACAAAAATTCAGTAGTTAACGGGAAGCGTGCCGCGGAACGCACTGCGCGCAGAGCCCCCGGAAAAGCGGCTGCGCTCGCGCCGAGGCGTGGACCTACACTTCTCCAATCCATTTGCGGCTTTCCCACACGGCCTTGAGCGAGGTGACGTTGCGGCGGTCGAAGATGCTCTTGGCGGCGGCGCCGATTTCGCCCTTCCTGAGATGGTTGTAGGCGTCGCTGGCGCTAATGGCCACGAAATGGATCACACTCGGATCCCGGTAGCAATCGATCATGCAAAGCGTGCAGCCGTCACGGATAAGCTTCGAGGAATCGAAGTCATAAATGTTGCACATCGGCGTGGCCCAGGCATGGCAGCGGTACAGATTCAAATTCCAATCCAGGTAGAAATACTTGTGGCCGCCGAGGCAGCCGAATTTCTCCGGCTCCTTGCGCAGGTGCCGCTGCATGTCGTTCAGCGACTCGCCCGGATTCGCTACAGGGAAATCGCTGTGCGCCTTTAATTGCTTAATCTTTTCAAAAACGCCGATCAATTCCTCGTTGCTGTAGCTGACCAGATTCGAGTCGCTGAAGCTGAGATAGCTCGAAGGCAGCGAAGTGAGCGGGTAGCTGAACGTGCAGGTCTTGAAGCCCATCTCCGTCAGGAAATCCGGCAGCTTGCCGTAATCTTCGATCAGCTTGCTGGCCGTCACGCTGGCGGTGGTAGCCACGCCAAGCGTCGCAAAGACTTCGTTGGCGTGCCGAATCTTGCGGCAGACGTCCGGCAGGCCGCGGTTCTTCTCGTGCGCGGCTACGTCGTGCGAATCGATGGACATGATCACGCTGCTCAGGCCGTCGCTGGCATACTCGCGCATGTTTCGGTCCGTCCACAGCGAGCCGTTGGTGCAAATCATCGGGCGAATTCCGGACTCCGCACAGTAGCGCACCATGGCCCGCAAATCCTTGTGAACCATGGGCTCGCCACCCACAAAGAGCAGGTAGCCAATATGGTTCCGGACGGCGATGTCGATCACGTCCTTGGCTTCCTGCAGCGTCACGCTGCGGCGCTGCTTCGGGTCGAAGCGATCGACCGCGAAGTTGCAGAAATCGCACTTCGCATTGCAAATGTTGGTGATCGCGAACTGCAGGTACCCCGGGCCGCCATGGTCCAGGACGTCCCGGATCATCCGGAAGGGGCTCGTCCGCGGCTTGGCCACCGGCCGGGACATATCCTCGGCGGCGGGGGCGCCGGCATCGGGGGCGCGGTCGGCTCGAGTAAGTGTGGGGTTGCTCATGCGTGACGCAGCCATTGTGTCTCCGAAATGCAGCCCGCGCAACACCTGCTTCCCCTTGCGCCTACCAAGGGTTCCGCTGGTGGCGCACGATTGGGGCTTGCCGGACTTGCGGCTCCCTCCTAGTAGTGTTAACTTCGTTTCCTCGTAGGCAGTCCTTACCGGCGCAGTCTCGTCTCAGGGCGGGAATTGACCTTGCGCATCAGCAAGCATCCAAATGGCGATCAACCTTACAATAGCGCCGTGATATCGGCCGGCACAGAATCCGCTCCGGGCTTGCCGGGCCTGTCCCCAGAGGGCTGGCCCACCTTTTGGCGCGTCGAGGGTAGCTTGGCAGACCTGACCGCCGTTCGCCCGGTTGCTTTCTTCACGTGGAATGCTCACACCTTCGTGGAACGCTGGGCGCGCCGCGGCGGGCTATTCCTCGAAGCCCTTGTGCGGCCAGGGCTTTACGCCAGCCATCGCGTCCTGGCCACGAGGGCGTTGCACGCCTTGTTGCGGGGCGTAACCCGCGACCGGCTGGACCTGCTCGGCGAGGAGTACTTCCATTACGTTCTGAAGCCGCAGCTTAAGCCTGAGGGCGTAAAGCGATTGAACGAGTGGATGGCCGAGCACGGCCCGGTCGTGCTGGTGAGCCAGGGACTCGACCACGTCATGCGACCGCTCGCCCAGCACCTGGGCGTCGAGCAACTGGTGGCCAACCGGCTCGAATTCCGCAGCGGCGTGGCGACAGGCCGCCTGCTTGACCCTGTGGTGAGGCCGCGCGGTCCGCTGGCGCTGGTGCTCGGGGGCAACCCAGACGGGCACATCAGCGGCGAACAACTCCTGCAAGATTTGGGGCTCGAAAAGCGGCCCGAGCTGCTGTCCCGCGCGATCTTCTCTGCAGCCAGGCCCGCACCGCCCAACCACCAGTCGCTCGTGCTGTTCGATCACCGCCGGAAAGGGGCGCCCTTGTCCGTGCGGCAAGTCTTGCGCGGCAAGCAGATTCTCTTGATCGGGGCTACCGGTTTTATCGGCAAAGTTTGGCTCGAACACCTGCTTTCGAACGTGCCGGACATCGGCAAAATCTTTCTGTTGGTTCGCCGCCAGCGCACCACGACGGCGCAGCGGCGTTTTGAAAAGATCATCGAGGAATCGCCGGTTTTCGACCCGCTGGAACAGCGGCATGGCAGCGACTTCGCACGTTTTTTGAGCGAAAAAATCGAAGTGGTGGAAGGCGACATCGGCAAGCCGGGATTGGGGCTGGATGACGCGACGCGCCAGCGCCTGGCCTGCTCGATCGACGTGGTCGTGAACAGTGGCGGACTCACCGATTTCAATCCGGACCTGCGCGATGCGCTCTCGAGCAACGTCGAATCGGCAGCCAACTTGGTGGATTTCCTGCGCGAATCCGATCATGCCGCGCTGATTCATCTTTCTACGTGCTACGTCGTCGGGCGGCGCGACGGACGCGTGAACGAAGAACTGCTGCCGAACTACACACCGGCTGGGGTCGAAGGATTCGATGCCGAGCGCGAATGGCAGTCGCTACAGGAGTTAGTGCGGCAGGTGGAGAAGCGCGCCCATAGCCCGGAGATCGAAGCGGCTCTGCGGCGCCAGGCGCTTGGCAAGAGGAGACAGGACGAGCCTCCGGTTGGCTCGGACCTCGAGAACCTGATTCGCAAGAACCGTATACGTTGGATGCGCAACCGGCTCACTCGCGCGGGGACGCGCCGCGCGGAACGCTTCGGCTGGCCGAATACATACACGTTCACCAAGAGCCTCGGCGAGTCCTTGCTGGCGACGCGCGGCGCCGGATTGCCGATCGCAGTGGCGCGGCCTTCGATCGTTGAAACATCGACGCACGAGCCATTCCGAGGATGGAACGAGGGAATCAACACTTCGGCGCCGCTCTCCTATTTACTGGGCACCTATTTCCGCCAATTGCCTTCGAACGAGCGCAAGTGCCTGGACTTGATTCCGGTGGATATGGTTTGCCGCGGCATGACGCTGATCGCCGCGGCGCTGATCGATCGCCGTCAGCAGCCGCTCTACCAGTTGGCCACGTCCGCGAGCAATCCCTGCGACATGGGGCGCTCCATCGAATTGACGGCGCTGGCGCATCGGAAGCACTACCGCGCGCAACAGGGGCTCGAACACTGGCTGCGTATGCGCTTTGAGACCATACCGGTCTCGAAGGAGCGCTACCGGAAGCTCTCCGTGCCGGCGCAAAAAGTGGTCATCCAGGGCATCAACCGGGCTGCTTCGGCGCTGCAGTTCAAGCGCCCGCCGCTGGCCCGCGCGGAACGGGATTTGGCGCGAGTGGAAAAACTAATTGAATTGTACGAACCTTTCATCCTGCACAACGAGCAGGTTTTCGAGTCGGAGAATGTGCAGTTGCTCTCGGCGGCGCTTCCGGAAAGCGAACGCGCACAATTTGCCTATGAGCCCAGCACCGTCGACTGGTGGGATTACTGGATCAATATTCACGTCCCGGCGCTGCGCAAGTGGTGCTATCCGCTGATCGAGGGGCACGCCATCGAATCCCGTCAGAGGCGCGAATTTCACTTCCCCGATTCGGCAGCCGCCAGCGCCGGCTCCAGCACATCGGGCAGCCAAGCCACATGGCCACCTTCCTAACCGGCGCAACCGGCTATATCGGATCCTACCTTGCGGCGGGGCTGCTCGAGGGTCACGGCGAATCGCTCAACGTCCTGGTGCGCGCCGCGGACGATCGCGAAGCCGAGCGGCGTCTATGGCAATCGCTGCAACTGCACTTCGATTTCCCCACGTTTCGCGGACACCTCGGCGCGTGTATCCGTATTTTCCGCGGCGATCTGACGACTCCGCATTTCGGTTTGGAGGCCGCGGACTACCGCGCCCTGGCGGACTCGACCGACTCGGTCTTGCATTGTGCTGCTTCGCTCAATCGCAAATCCGAGAAGAGCTGCCTGAACGTCAATCTTCGCGGCACGCTCGAAGTCATTCAACTGGCGCGCCGCGCCCACGATGCGCATGGACTGCGGCGCTTTAGCGAGATCAGTACGGTCGCCGTGGCCGGTCATCGCAGCAACGAAGTCGTCAGCGAAGACCGTGCCATCGATTGGGAGCGCTCCGATTACGATCCCTACGCGCGCACCAAAAAATTCTGCGAGCACATGGTGCGCGAGTTGCTCCCCGATGTGCCGCGCACCGTCTTTCGCCCGAGCATCGTGCTGGGCGATAGCCGCCGGCCGGAAACCACGCAATTCGACATGGTGCGAGCTTTTGTTTTCCTGGCGAGCTTGCCCGTGTTGCCGCTGCGCGCCGATGATCGCGTGGACATCGTGCCTGCGGACTATGTCGCCGACGCGGTGGTACATTTGCACCAGAAACCGCATCCCGAGCACGAGATCTACCACCTGTCTGCCGGTACGGACTCGCAGACATTTCGCCAACTCACTGACGCGTTGTCGCGAGCGCGAGGAAAGATGCCGCCGCTATTCTGGCCGGGACTCGTGGGGCCGTTCAGCTCAATGGTCGATTGGCTTTCGCGCCGGCGCGACAACCTCGGCTACGGCGCATCACTGCTGAAGGTGTTTCTGCCCTATCTGGTTTGGAACACGGTGTTCGACAACACGCGCGTGATCGCCGAGATGGGCCGTGCACCCGCTCCATTTTCCTCTTACTGTTTCCCCTTGTTAAAATTTGCGAGCGAGAACCGCTTCCGCTATCCGTACCGCGATTGGCCCGCGCCGCCCGCCGAAACGCATTCCGCGGAACCGGCTGCGCACCCGGTAGACACAGACGGCGCGCAACACATCGTCGCTGGAGGGCGCCCGCGATGATGGACTGCGTTCTAGAAGCCTGGGTGGCCGCGCTCATCGAACGGACCAAGATCGCCTGGATTCTGGGAGCCGGCAACGCCTGGAAGCCGGGGGAGCCCTTGAAGCTGCTGTTCGCCGGATACAACGGCACGCGCAACACCGGTTCGGATGTACGCGTCGAGGAGATGCTGCGCCAGGTGCGGCGCGTGCTCGGCGCGCAAAATGTCGCGCTCGCCGTGATGACGCAGAATTTCGAACGCACACGCGGCTATTTTGGCGATGCCGAACAGGTCCACCTGCCCGATATTTTTCCACCCTTTCTCTACAAAGAAGTCCGGCGGCACCATGGCGTCATCGCGTGCGAAGGCTCGATGTTCAAAAGCAAGTTCGCCAACGCGCTGACCACGATGATGATCGGCTCGCTGGGAATCGCCGCGGCGGAGAACAAAGTATCGATCGGCTACGGCGCAGAGGCCGGCGACATGGATCGCATGCTGGCCAAGCTCTGCGCGCGCTACTGCAGTCAATCGTTTGTCCTGACGCGCAACGAGGCGTCGCAGGCAATTTTGAGCGCGCTCGGCGTGCCCAGCGAACTGGGCACGGATACGGCCTGGACGTTCGAGCCGCATGGTCCCGAAGTCGGGCGCAAGGCGCTCGAGCAAGCGGGCTGGGACGGCCGCGCGCCGGTGCTGGCAGTGTGCCCGATCCATCCATTCTGGTGGCCGGTGAAAGCATCGGTCGGCAAATTTCTCGCCAACGCCACGGTCGGCGCTTATCGTGACAGCCACTACCGCTCGCTGTACTTTCACACCGCCGGGCCTGCAGTGGACGCAGCCTTTGCTCGTTACATCTCGAGTATCGGGCGCGCCGTGGAAGCCTTTCGCCAGCGCCACGGCGTCTTCGTGATCTTGGTGGCCATGGAGCGGCTGGACGCGCGTGCGTGCGAGGCCCTAGCACCGCAGCTAGGCCAAGCGGCGATTTTCACCTCGGACCAATACAACATGTACGAACTGGTGAGCGTGCTGCGCGCTTGCGACCTGATGGTCTCCTCGCGCTACCACGGAATTGTCACGGCCATGCCGGGCCTTGTGCCTTCGGCCGGCGTCACCATGGACGAGCGCATCCGCAACCTGATGCAGGAGCGCGGACACGAGGATCTGCTGATGACGGTGGACGACCCGGACCTCGAAGCGAAGCTGCTCGTTGCCATGGAAAAGCTGCGGAGCGATGCTGACTCTGTTCGCGACGCCATCGGGCGGACCGTGGTCAGTAATCTGAAGCGCATGGCGCGCATGGGAGTATTCCTCGAACAGAACGTGCGCGAGCGCTACCCGGAATTTCCGATTGCCGGCGGCGTGCGAAGCTGGGATGAATATCTGCCGCCGCTCGATCGGGCGCTGGTGAAACTGTTGGAGACCCATGAGAGCCGCGCACACGCTGTCAGCGCAGGCTGAGGGGTTGCGCGCGCCAAGCCCATGAACTTCCTCGAAAACATCCTGAAGCAACTCGCGCGCCGGCCGCGACAGGTCGTGCTCGAAGAGTTGCGCCCCGGCGGAAATGTCAGCGCCACAGCCGAGGATTTGCTGCGTCGCATCAAGGCGGCACGCGCATCGCTGGCCGCCGCCGGATTGCGCAAAGGCGATCGTTGCGTCTTGCTGGCGCCCAACGGTATTGCCTGGGCCGCGCTGGACCTGGCAGCAATGTTCGATGGCATCGTCGTGGTGCCGCTCTACACGCGCCAAGCTTCTGCCGAACTGGTGGCCATGATGCGCGACGCCCAGCCTCGGCTAATCTGCTGCGGCGACGCCGCCCTCCGCGACGCTGTACGCACCGCTTGGTCCGATGCGCCTCGGGTTGTGCTGCTCGATGAACTCTTCGCCGCGCGAGACGAAGCTCCCGCACCTCCCGCGCCGCTCGCCGAAAGCGACCCGGTAACCATCATCTACACCTCAGGCACATCGGGCGAAGCCAAGGGCGTAGTGCTCACGGTGGGCAACGTGACGCACATGATTTCCTGCACCACTGCGCGCCTCGATCTGCTGATGGGCTCGCGCACAGAGCCAGATCGCGTGTTCCACTACTTGCCCTTTTGCTTTGCCGGCTCCTGGATTCTGCTGCTCTCGTGCCTCTCGCGAGACAGCCACCTGCGCCTCTGCACCGACCTCACGCGCCTGGCCGACGACCTGCGCGCCGCGCAGCCGGAGTATTGCCTCAACGTGCCGCAGCTTCTCGAACGCATGCGCACGGCGATCGAAGGCCAAATCAAGACCCGCGGCGGATTGACGGAGAAGATCTTCGTCAACGCGAAAGCCGCCTGGCTGTCGCGGCAAAACGGCACCGGGTCGGGCGGCGGAGCGTGGCTCGCAATCGGGCGCTCGCTGATTTTTCCCGCCATCCGCAAAAAAATCGGCCCGAACCTGAAGGCGCTCATCTGCGGCTCGGCTCCGCTCACCCAGGAAACACAGCTCTTCTTCATGATGCT
>Ga0182024_10020709_pt1 | contig 12000 bp, 8 predicted proteins | sample P32metaG_FD_120480 | JGI IMG/M metagenome (GOLD analysis project Ga0182024, IMG submission 120480) | Permafrost microbial communities from Stordalen Mire, Sweden - P3-2 metaG (Illumina Assembly) | ecosystem: Environmental > Terrestrial > Soil > Wetlands > Permafrost | place: Sweden: Stordalen... | reverse complement strand
TTTCATTTGTATTTGGCGTGCTCGCAGTAATCGCCGCCACCAGCAACATCGTCGGCGGATTTCTGATCACCGATCGCATGCTGAAAATGTTCAAGTCCAGCCGCCCGACAAAACCATGAACACGGATTTGGCGGGAAATCAGCAAATCATCGAGATTGTCTACCTCATCGCCAGCGTTCTCTTCATTCTCTCGCTGAAATGGATGAGCTCTCCAGCCACGGCCCAGCGCGGCGTTCGCGCGGGCGAGATCGGCATGCTGCTGGCCATCGCTGGCACGCTTCTGCATCACGGTATCGTCGACTACAAATGGATTGTCATCGCACTGGTGCTTGGCACCGGAATCGGAATTCCGCTGGGCATGGTCCACATGACCGCCGTCCCGCAGCGAACCGCGCTCAGCCATGCTTTCGGCGCATTCTGCGTGACACTCGTCGGCACCGCTGAATTCTATCTGCGAACGCCCGATGTTCCGCGCTTCATGATGGCAGTTCTCTCCATGGAGGTGATTCTCGGCTCGCTCACCTTCACCGGCAGTTTGATGGCCGCCGGAAAACTCCAGGAAATCCTGCCGCAGCGCCCGCTGACGTATAAGGGACAAAACTTCGTCAATCTGTCTTTGCTGGCAGCATCTGTTGCCGTCGCTGTCTACCTCGTAATTCACCCCGGCGCACGCCAGCTTTTCCCCGTGATGATCGCGGTCCCCCTCGCTTTCGGAGTGTTGATGATTGTTCCCATTGGCGGCGCTGACATGCCAACGGTAATCTCGCTCCTGAACTCCTACGCCGGACTCTCGGCCGCAGCGATGGGATTCGTTCTTGACAGCAAACTTCTCATCATTGCTGGCGCGCTCGACGGATCTTCCGGTCTCATCCTCTCCATCATCATGTCCAAGGCCATGAACCGTTCCTTCACCAACGTTCTGTTTGGAGCCTTCGGCCAAGTACAGGTTTCCGCCGCCGCTGGTCAGGAAGAAAAAACCGTGCGCAGCGCCACAGCTGATGAAGCTGCGGGAATCTTAGCCGCCGCCAACAAAGTTGTAATCGTCCCCGGATACGGCATGGCCGTCGCGCAGGCCCAACACAAAGTTCGAGAGCTCTACGACGCCCTGACGAAGCGCGGCGTCGAGGTACGCTTCGCCATTCACCCGGTCGCCGGCCGCATGCCCGGACACATGAACGTCCTGCTCGCCGAAGCCGACATCCCATACGACCGCCTGATTGAAATGGACGACATCAACGGGGATTTCCCCCAAACCGACGTCGCCCTGGTGATCGGCGCCAACGACGTCACCAACCCCGCCGCCCGTACCGACACCGGAAGTCCGATCTTCGGCATGCCCATCCTCGATGTCGACAAAGCCCGCACGGTGATGGTGATCAAGCGCAGCATGAGCCCGGGATTCGCCGGCATCGACAATCCGCTTTATTACCTCGATAAGACCTTAATGCTCTTCGGAGATGCCAAGTCTTTCGTGAACAATATCGTTCATGAATTGACTGGAACGGCGCACTGATTCTGGTACAAGGATGGGCCGAAATTCGCAGTTTGTTCGATCCTCTACAGCGCGCTTCTATGGATTTTCATATGAAGTTGAGGGCGGAGCCTTCCGATTACCGTATAGATAACATAACATCTTTATAAGTGACTGATTAATAAAGGCTAAATAGGCATCTGTTTGGAATGCCAGTTGCCTCGTGTAATAACGTGACAAATCCTGAAACTATCAGTGAAGACGGCCCTAAAAACGGTGCGACAGCTCGTTCCTCGGCGGCCATTGGCTGTCCAATTCCGGTCTACAAACTAAGTTATTAGGAGATGTTAATGCAGTTCGACCCAAAAACGAAAACGCTTAGTCAGCAGGAGGAAACACATATGCGATTTAGGAACTTGGCGATTTTTCTCGCCATCTTTGCCCTCGCGGGGGCTCTTCAGATGTGGGCACAAACCATCACCACCGGCGAACTGGCTGGAACGGTAACCGATCCGTCAGGCGCAGTGGTGGCCAATGCCCCAGTACAACTGAAGAACCTGGACGAAGGCTCGGTAAACAATCAGAACACCACTTCAAGTGGCTACTACCATTTCTCTTATCTGAAGCCCGGTAACTATAGCGTCACGGTGAGCGCACCCGGATTCCAAGCCTCCGAGAAGAAGGTCATTGTTGCGCTCGGTGCGGCTGCTTCGGCCAATTTCACGCTCGGAGTTGGTTCCTCTAGTACCACGGTCGAAGTAACCACTGGAGCTCAGGCAATCGAGACCGAAGATGCTAACCTGACTGCCAACTTCAATTCCCGACAAATTGAGATGCTCCCCAACGCCGGCAATGACTTGTCGGCAGTCGCTTTGACTGCTCCCGGAGTGGTCATGAATACCTCCGGTGGGGCAATGTTTGGCGGCGGTAACTTCGAAGTCAATGGTTTGCCAGCTACCTCCAACCTGTTTACCTTGGATGGTTCGAACGATAACGATCCTTATTTCAACGTCAACAACAGCGGCGCTACCAACCTGACTCTGGGCTTGAACGACGTTTCCGAGAGCACTGTAGTTTCCAATGGCTACAGCGGATCGTACGGCGGACTGGCTGGCGCCAACATAAACTATGTAACCAAGTCCGGCACCAACAGCTTCCATGGCAATGCCATCTGGTGGTGGAACGGCGATATCCTGGATTCGAACAACTACTTCCGCAATCAGGCAAACGCTCTTGCCGGAAGCGATGTCGCCCCCCGTCCGTTTGTAAATGCCAACCAGTATGCCGGCTCCTTCGGCGGCCCAATTAAAAAGGACAAGGCTTTCTTCTTCTTCGACGTCGAAGGCTTGAATTTAGCAATTCCCTCGCCGCAAACCCTGTTCGTGCCCACGCCCGGATTTCAGTCGGCTGTCCTGGGGAACCTGACTACACTCGGATTAGGGGCATCGGTTCCTCTTTATCAGACGATGTTCGGTCTCTATAACCGCGTCTCTCAGGCCGGAGGGAAACAGCTTAGCGGCGGCGGCTGCAGCGATGTCACGACCGTAAACGGGCTCGCATTCGGCGCAGCCAATCCTTGCGCCGTGCAGGTCCAGGCTGCCCTTCAGGCGCACACCGACGATAGGCTGTACGTTGGCAAGGTCGATTACAACATCACCAATAACGATAAGTTATTCGTGCGCGTGGAGAAAGAGCATGGCCTTCAGGCCACTTATACCGATGGAATCGACCCAGCATTTAACGGCATCAGCGATCAGCCCAGTTGGCAGTCCCAAGTCGGCGAAACCCACACCTTCGGCACCGACAAGGTAAACGACTTCAAGGCTTCGCTGCTGTGGTATAGCGCCTTTTTCGTCATGCAGAATCAGGCGGCGGCGAACGCGGCTTTTCCCATCAATGCCGGCTCCGCCACCCTCGCTTTTGGTGACGGCAGCTTGTCTGCTCTGAATCCCGACAACACTGCCTTCCCGCAAGGAAGAAACATCACTCAGTATCAAATTGTGGATGACTTCAGCTGGGTGCACGGAAAGCACAACTTCAGACTAGGCGTCAACTACCATAAGGACTATGTCACCGATGGGAACTTCTTCTTCACCACCCCGGAAGTTGTACCCTTTTCGCTCGAGAACTTCGCAACCGGTGGCACGGGGGGTGCAGGGAACTTAATCTTCCAGGCCTTCCCGCAACGTGCCGAACAGCGGATCGGTCTCTATCAGTTGGGCTTTTACGTATCGGACGACGTCAGGATTACGCCCAACCTGAAGCTGACCGCCAGCCTCCGGTTCGATCACCTCTCCAATCCTACGTGCCAGCTCGACTGCTTCCAAAGACTCGCTCCCGGGGCTTTCGGAGACAGTACGGCGCCTGTGAACAGCGCCATTCAATCCGGTTTAGGCAACGCGTTCCCCTCGGTTACGGCCATTGTGCCGCAACCGAAGATCGGCTTCGCTTGGTCCCCCGGCGGATCAACCAAGACAGTTCTTCGGGGCGGTATCGGGATGTTCTCCGACGCCCTGCCCACCGGCGCAATCGATGACTTCATGCAGAATGCGCCGCTTGATCCTCAATTCTCCACGTTCAACGGTTACCTCTCGCCAGCTCAGACCGGCACCGTTAACGGCGTTTCAACAACCCTGTATCAGGCGTCGCAAGCTGCAAACGCGGGCTTCAGGGCTAACTACGCTTCCGGAGCGTTGGGCTGCAATGCGTTAGGTGCGAACCCTGCTGCCTGCGTGCCTGCCATTAACTTCTATAACGCCACTGCCGCGCGGGTTCCCATTTATTACAAGTGGAGCCTCGAGGTACAGCAGGCGGTGGGCTGGAACACAACCATGAGCATCATGTACGTCGGCAACCACGGCGAACACGAGGAGTTCTCCAACACAGCCCTGAACGCATACTGCTGCAACGCTGGTCAATTGCAAGCCAACGGCGGGCCCTTCGTCGGGCCGACGTTCGCCAATCTGCCAGCCACGATTCCGGACGCGAGATTCGGGCTGGCTTCAAACGCCCAAAACATCGCCAATTCCAACTACAACGGGCTTACGGCTACGGTAAACCACTCGTTCTCCGGCGGATTCCAGTTTCAGGCCAGCTACACCTGGAGCCACGCGCTGGATGAGATTTCCAACAACTCTGTTTCGCCCTTTGGGCTGAACACAACCGGATTGTATGCGGATCCCGTCACCCCCCAGAATCCCTACAATCCCGGCGCGAACTATGGGAACGCCGACTATGACGTTCGCAACAACTTCACCATGAACTATGTGTGGAGCGATGCCTTCCGTCATCTCACTCATTGGGGCCCCAATGCCCTGGTGAAGGGATGGACGTTCGGTGGCACCATTATCGCTCACAGTGGTTACCCATTCACGGTCTTCAGCGGCACGGACACCAATTCGTTGCAAGGCTCGTTCTATGGGTCCGGCCTGCAATACATCTTCGCGGGGGAGGCAACTGGACCCGCCAATTGCACTTCTGCCGCAGCCCAGGTCAACAACCCCTGCGCGGTGGCTGCCGACTTCCCCAACCCAACCACAAGCTACGGTAACCAACTGCGGAACCAGAACCGCGGCCCCGCCTACTTCGATACGGATTTCTCAGTCGAGAAGGCATTTGGCATACCCAAGTGGGAGAGCGCTCAATTTTCGATTGGGGCGCGCTTCTACAACCTCTTCAATCACCCCAACTTCAATTTCCCAATCATGAATGCCAACAACCCGTCTTTCGGCTCGATTACCCAAACCGCCTTCAACCCGACCGGAATTTACGGCTCAGGGCTGGGCGCGGACAATTCGGTAAGGGCGATTCAGATGCAGGCGAAGTTCACTTTCTGATGGCTTGAAGTAGTTTCTTTTTAGGGCGGCCTCTCGCGAGGCCGCCTTTTTTTATGTTCCAGCATCTTTGTTCGGGTGTAGCATGGCCAAAGTTTGTCCCATGCCCAGGGAGGGACGATATGCTTCGCCATCGTTCTCGAGTTCTCTTTTTCCTTCTACCGTTTCTGTGCCTCGCTGTTTCACCAGCCATCGCCCAAATCAAGGCTGGCAACATTCACGTTCACGTGACCTTTCCGGATGACCGCGCCCCAACCGTCCAACTAAAGGTCGTGCTCATCGGAGACGGAAATCAAGTAGCGGAGACTTTTACCAACGACAACGGGCAGGCGCAGTTTGTGAACGTGGCGCTCGGCAACTATCAGGTTTCAGTTAGCGGATCGGGCATTCAAGCCACAACCAGTGAAATGTTTGAAGTGGACGCTCGCAAGGGCACCCAGTCCCTCTTTATCAGAGTAAAACCTGCGGAAAACGGCGATGCCAAGACAGTCAAAGGCGCGAGTGCGACAGTTGCAGCCAACGACCTGAAAGTGCCAAAGAAAGCCAGCCAGGCGTTCGACAAAGCCACCAAACTAATCGCCAAGCAGCAGTGGCAACAAGCCATCGATCAATTGAACAAAGCTTTAGCGCTTTTTCCATCCTATGCCCAGGCCGATAACAATCTGGCCGTGGTCTACGCGCGTTTGGGAGATACGGCGAAGGAGCGTGAGGCTTTTCAGAAGGCGACCGCTGCCAATGACCATTTTGCTCCCGCCTTCGTAAACCTGGCGCGATTGGAAATGAGGGAACACAACTTCTCCGGCGCCGAAGCCGACCTGACGAAAGCGTCTGCCGCTGATCCTACGGATGTGCGCACGCTGGCTTTGCTTGCCCAGGCGCAACTGCTCGACGTGCATTATGAGGACGCGATTGCCAGCGCCCGCAAGGTCCATTCCTTGCCGCACAATTCCTATGCTTTGGTGCATTACATAGCCGCGCGAGCCTGCGAAAGGCTGCACCGGCTATCTGAGGCAGTGAGCGAGCTAGGATTGTTTTTGAGCGAAGAACCCACAGGAGAACGCGCTCGCGCAGCCCGCCAGGAAATGGCCGCCCTTCAACAGCAACTACACTGAGATATGAATAAACACGCAGCCCCGGGCGCCTCGTCCGGGGGCAAAATAAAAACGCCATCCGTATACCGGATGGCGTTAAACCTAACTTGACCTTACGGTTCGCTAATCCGCCGCAGCGTGTGCTTTGGCGGCCGCGCTCTCGGTGCCAATTCGCATCCCGTAGAACGAGCGGTACACGAACACGAACGAAATCAGGAAAAACACTACAGCCAGCACATTGGTCAGCCCCGGATTGGTTTCCGTGAGCTTCACCGCCAATTCGACCGCCAGCAATCCGAACAGCGTGGTGAACTTGATCACCGGATTCAAAGCCACCGACGACGTGTCTTTGAACGGATCGCCTACGGTATCGCCGATCACGGTGGCGTCGTGCAGCGGCGTGCCTTTCTGTTTGTACTCGACTTCGACAATCTTTTTGGCGTTGTCCCACGCGCCGCCGGCATTAGCCATGAAGATCGCCTGATACAAGCCAAAGATCGCAATCGAAATCAAATATCCGATGAAGAGAAACGGCTCGATGAAAGCGAATGACAGCGTGGCGAAAAACACCGCAATGAAGATGTTCAGCATGCCCTTCTGCGCATACTTCGTACAAATCTCCACCACTTTTTTGCTGTCGGAGACCGAGGCTTTTGTAACTCCTTCCAGTTTGATGTTCGCCTTGATGAACTCCACCGCCCGGTAGGCTCCGGTGCTGACCGCCTGTGTGGACGCGCCAGTAAACCAATAAATAATCGCGCCTCCACTGATCAATCCCAACAAGAATGGAGCATGCAGCAGCGATAATTTTTCCACGTTCTGCGTCAACCCGTTGGTCAGCGCCATGATGATCGAGAACGTCATCGTGGTCGCACCGACCACGGCTGTTCCGATCAAAACCGGCTTGGCGGTTGCTTTGAACGTGTTACCTGCACCGTCATTCTCCTCCAGCATGTGCTTGGCGCGTTCGAAGTTCACATCGAAGTTGTAATTTTTCTTGAGTTCGCCGGCGATGTTGGGTTCTTGCTCTATCAACGACAGCTCATACACGGATTGCGCGTTGTCCGTCACAGGGCCATAAGAATCGACGGCAATCGTTACCGGCCCCATTCCCAGGAAGCCGAAGGCCACCAACCCGAAAGCAAACACCGGAGCCGCGATCATAGTCGCCGCCGCGGCCAACCCCATGGTGCTCATGTAATAGCCAACCGACATCAAAAGCACCATTGACAATCCCAAGTAGTAGCCGCTGAAATTTCCTGCCACGAAGCCAGCCAGAATTCCGAGCGACGCGCCGCCTTCTTCCGCCGAGGCCACGATCTCTCTGACGTGTCGCGACTCGGTTGACGTAAACACTTTCACCAGCTCTGGAATGAGAGCGCCTGCTAGCGTTCCGCACGAAATGATCGTTGCCAGCTTCCACCACTGGGACGTATCGCCACCAATCTCCGGAACAATGACGGCAGAAACGATGTAGGTCAGAACAATCGAGACCAACGACGTAACCCAGACGAGTGACGTTAGCGGCGCCTCGAAGTTCATGACATCCTTATCGGCGAAGCGCGACCGCGCGACCGCGCTGTTGAGGAAGTAGGCCGCCGCGCTCGAAACCAACATCATGATGCGCATGACGAAAATCCAAACCAGCAACTGCACCTGCACGGTCGGACTCTTTACTCCAAGCAATATAAACGTGATCAACGCGACGCCAGTTACGCCGTAGGTTTCAAAGCCGTCCGCCGAAGGCCCGACCGAATCGCCAGCGTTGTCACCGGTGCAATCGGCGATTACGCCAGGGTTGCGCGCGTCGTCTTCTTTAATCTTGAAAACGATCTTCATCAAGTCCGACCCAATGTCTGCGATCTTGGTGAAGATACCGCCGGCAATTCGCAACGCAGCCGCGCCCAGCGATTCGCCAATAGCGAATCCTATAAAACACGGCCCAGCGTAATCTCCTGGAACAAACAGGAGAATGAAAAGCATCATCAGCAACTCAACGCTGATCAGCATCATTCCAATGCTCATCCCGGCCTGCAGCGGAATGCTGTAAATCGGATAAGGTTTGCCCCGCAATCCGGCGAACGCGGTGCGCGAATTGGCAAACGTATTGACACGAATGCCGAACCAGGCCACGCCAAAGCTGCCCGCCATGCCCAACAGGCTGAACGCTAGAATGATAGGCACCGTGGTCATGATCGGTTTCCCCGGCACCGGCGCCAAGACGCCGAAGTAGAGAACGATCACCACCGCAATGAAGACCCACAGCAGCAGCAGAAACTTTCCTTGCGTGATCAGATAAGTTTTGCAAGTCTCATAGATCAGTTCGGAAATCTCGAGCATGGCCCGATGAACCGGCAGATTCTTGAGCCGCATATAAATCGCCATCCCGAAGCCCAGTCCCGCAATGCAGAACAGAATTCCAATCATCAGTAGCTTGTGGCCATCCATGCCGAGGAAGGAAACCGAGGAAAGATCGGGAAGTTTCAGGCCGGCTTCGCCACCCACTTCCGGCGAGGGTTGGGCCAAAGCCGAAGAGGCGCCCAGAATTACAACTGCGACAACCGACATCACAATACTCGCCCGGGTCTGTACCAAACTGCATCCTCGGGACACAAAATTAGTAAGCCAGCTGCGCATAGGAAAGCCTCCACTCATTGAGAACGATATAAAGGATGACTAAGGACTCAGCCCTCGACCGGCACACAGTTTCTCGACGCTCATCTGCGGAGCGCGGGAGCGCATGGCCGGAGTTCCGAACACGCTTCCACTGCAAGACTTGAACAGGGATGCTGAGCTTGGCCGCGTCGGATGTCAAATGTGCCGCGGGCAGGGAAGTGCTACTGATCCAAGTCCCCGACACAAGACCAATTTTTATAACACGTTAGAAACGGAAGGTCAAACCAGTTGTGATTCTGGAGGGACTCCATTTTTCAAACTTGAACAACCTCGTTGATGCGTGGGCGGGCTAATCGTGAAGAACGACATTTAAAAGGGAACTGTGGACTTGCAGCCCGTCGCCGTTGTAGTGGATAAATCCCAGTTTGCGGAAGCGATTCATGAAAAAGTTCACCCGCGAGCGGGTTGTGCCCACCATCTCGGACAGCGTGGCTTGACTTATCTCGGGAAGAATAATTTGCGGCACCTCTTCTTTGCCGAAGTGAGCCAGCAACAGAAGAATCCGTGCTAACCGCTTTTCGCTCGAATTAAAAAGCTGGTCAACCAGATCTTCTTCATAGCGTATATTTCGCGCCAGCAAATAGGCGATAAACATGTCCGACATTGTGTGTTCGCGGTGAAGCGCTTCCATCATGACTTTCTTCTCAATTCGCAGAATGTCGCAACTGGTTACCGCGGTGGCCGACCCCATGCGCAACTTTTGCCCGGCCAGACAGCCTTCGCCGAAAAAATCGCGTTCCCCTAATATGCCAATCGTCGCTTCCTTACCATTGCTGGATATGACGGTAAGCTTTATCTTGCCTTTCTGAATATAAAAAACCGCGTCAGTCGCATCGCCCTGCGCAAAGACGCTTTGCTTTTTGGCGAAGCGCAACGCTTTCCTACCCTCATCGATAGTGGAGAGGAAAGTATCGGGATCGAAGCTGAGCTGCTTTTGCGGCACTAAATAGCATGCTAGCCCCCTTGTGGCAGTTTGTCACGGTCAATGACACTGACCAGCGTATGGAACCAAACAATGGAGTACGGACGAATCTCGCCGGTCGCCATAACCTTTCAAGGAACGATTCACCAGGAGTGCGAGTGATCGCGATGTTGATTCGCACATTCGCCATCTTTTACCTTACCCTCATCCGCTCACTGCGACCCGCATTCGTGTATCATTGGACGCCCGTTCTCGGAGGTAAGTTCCATGGCAACAGCCCCCCAGGATTTCCGCGCGCCCAGACCGTGGGTTCAGGTTGCAACTCTGTGCCAAACGGCGTTGATAGAAAATACCGGACAGCTTAGCGTCATAAGGATCATTGACCGAATAAACCTTGCTGGTATTACGCCTGAGTTACAGCCGACGCCGATTCAACTCACTATGGCGATCGTCCTGAAGTCAGATGAGATGCAAGGGAATTGGCCGGTTAAGGTGCGTTGTACCTCTCCGCAAGGTGTCGTGACGGACGGCCCCGAAATGCCGTTTCTATTCGAGGGTAATGATCGTGGCGTACAAGTCGTGCTGCCGATGGGGTTGATTGCGTCAGAGCAAGGCGTCTACTGGTTCGATGTACTTATTGAGGAAAATACTGTCCTGACGCGAGTTCCACTGCGCGTGATCTATCAACGAGTGCAGATGCCTCCGGGGACGGTTGGTGGGCCAGTCGTACCGGGAACGCCACCACAAGGGCCTTCGCCTCGACAGTAATGTTGTTCGGCGACTCCTCGTGAAAAATCGGCATCGCGTCGTTGAAGGAGAAATGTAAAGTGTAGCTATTGACGAACTGGCGCAACTCGTCGCGCAGTGCCGCATCGTCGAGGTGCCCACTGGAGTGCTCAGCCAGGCGAAGCTCAATCGCAGAAGCTAATTTCTGTGCAGATTCGTCGCTGTCCCTGTGCATGTTCCAACTGTGCTGCACAAGCCAATCCTCAAACTGATCAAGTGACATTTCGTGACTTAGAAAGCGACCCAGCTTTTCACGGATTTGGGATTCAATGACCATTTTGTAACCTCCTTCGCGTTGGCGCGGAATTATCACATATGAAACGGATAACAACAACTGAAATGCAGAAACGGTTCAACGAGGGGGGATACTGGGAAAAAGCCAAATGTGGCGAATTCTCTATGGTTACGCTTGAGCACCGGCACCCTGCCCTTACCGCTGCCAACGAGCCTTTTTGCACCTACAGTCAAATGATCTCATATCGAGACGCATCCGACAACGAGGTTGCCCGGGTACATCAGTACCTGAGACCGGATGGTACCATCGGCGCTAGTGGAAAGCCCGACCCCAAACGGCTGTTCGTTGACGGCGAAATCCTTAGATTACTCAAAAGACCCAAAGGATAGTGTCACAGGAAAGTAAATTGTTACGCCTGCTCACTCCTTCTTACACCCCCTCCATCGGCAGTTCAGTGACCGACCTACATTAAGATGTGGTAATCGGCTGTGGAAAATCCTCGGCGCGGCGGTTACAGACTGTCAAGCTAGCGAGTCATGAGGCCCCTTTTTGCGTCCGCGCGAAGAGGCCTTTATAGCTTCCGACTCAGAGACCCATCAAACCGGAGGTTCTGCCGGCACCCCCAGCAGATGCCATGCCTCGCAAAACGCCGCGTGGACGTCCGGACGCCCAGATCCTCTGGCGCAAAAAAAAGACGCTACGCGTCCACCTATCTCAAGCACCGGCAGAACATACCACCTGTCTTCCGGCAAGATATATACGGCTATGAAATCGACTTCGGACGCGGCGTAAGCGTGCCCAATACTGTTTGTCTTACATCGAATATTTACTTGATAGAGGCCATTCTTTAGGGTCGCGCACGTCTTTAGAGGTTGCGGAAAAACTCGCTTTTTTGCGTGCTGTGATTCTCCGCAACGTGTTTCGCGCTCGCTGCTTGCCCTTCCTCTGCTCTGCGTTGGGGCGGGGGAGCGTTTTTGCCGACACTA
>Ga0182024_10020708_pt1 | contig 12000 bp, 8 predicted proteins | sample P32metaG_FD_120480 | JGI IMG/M metagenome (GOLD analysis project Ga0182024, IMG submission 120480) | Permafrost microbial communities from Stordalen Mire, Sweden - P3-2 metaG (Illumina Assembly) | ecosystem: Environmental > Terrestrial > Soil > Wetlands > Permafrost | place: Sweden: Stordalen... | reverse complement strand
GTTGCGGCTGCCCTCACATGGCTCGGGGCCAGGGTGGTTCGCTATTCCTTCCCTGTACGACTCTTTCATTCGCTACTCCATGCCGGTTTATCCCGGCGCTATCCAGGTTTTGCCAACCTGCCCCACATAGCATCTACATGGCCGGCCCGCTTGGCCGTACAATGAGGTATGCCGATCTACGAATACCGTTGCGAAGATTGCGGGACCAAATTCGAAAAGTTGATTCGCCGCAGTTCCGATCAGGCGGAGTGCCCGTCCTGCGGGCAGAAGCATCTGGCGCAAGAGCATTCCACCTTCGCCGCGCACGCGGGCGGCGGTTCCAAGTCCGCCGATATGCCGGTCTGCCCCAGCGGCCGCTGCAGTAACCCCGGCGTGTGCGGCATGAACTGACTACCGCGCCGCCAGCACCTGCTCCACGAAAGCCCGCTCGATGGGCCAGTAGCCGAACACCCGCGACCCCTTGCTTTGAAAACTGCCCAACGTCAGTGGTCCGCTGAGGTCGTTGGGACTGGGCTTCTGACCCGACTGTGCGATCACCGTGCGCAGCACCTCGGTGATCTTCGTCAGTACGGCCGCGGTCAGGGCCGCGTCCCGATCGCTGCGGCATAGAACGTTGAGGCGCGCCGCCAGCCGGTTGCCCTCCGGCGAGAAGCCGAGGGTCACGCTCCTGGCATCCTCCACGCTCTTGGCGAACTGGCGCGTGCCGTCCGGCAAGCTGTCCGGCGATTTCAGAATCGAAGGCGGCAGAAGCAGCCACACGGCGGCGTCCGGAACGGGTGTGGGCGCGCCCGCCTCGGCAGTCTCCATGCGCATCGCCGCGGCAGCGTCGGGACTGACAGCCATCGCCATCAGGCCCGTCTGCACCGGCAGAAAGGAAATCTTGCGATCGGCCGTGCTGCCAGCCATCTCGCAGATCGAGTTATAGCAATCGCCATGCTGCTCTTTTACGTAAGCGCGCAGGGCCTTCCAATCGAACCGGCCTTTGGCCAGAATATATTTCCCGGTAGGCGCAAAGGCCGCCATGGCGCTATCCAGATCCTGCACGTAATTGAAATCGGTATCGCGGACGAAGTCCTCATACTCCGGCTCCTGCCCCAATTTCGAGCCGTCCAGCAATTGCAGCAATCCCGCCTGGCGCAGGGCGCTGAAGTCGATATACAGTAGCAGCGCATCCTGCGACGGCAGCCGTTTGATCAGCTCCGCCGGCGCGATGGAGCGACCCCGATACGCCACCACTCCCCACACGGCCGCGACGCACGCCGCCACGACGCAGAGAATGAACAGCCACATTTTAATTCTTGCGTTCACAAGGGCAGTATCACACAACCCTCGAGCGGATAGCCGATCGTCTCTGTGGCGAGGCGCGTGGGAGGGCCGTAGATATGGAGGCGGCGCGCCGCTCAGGCATGGTGGCGCCAACGGTCTTGCCGGCCGGCCGTTTCCGCCCGCCGCCTTAAGCTAAAGTGAAATTAAGGAAGGCCGGTAACTGTTGCCGATCCCACGGACTCAGGCGGTGAACCACCCCGCCACGTGCGCCCTGCCCGCGGAAAATGATTCGAAAGCGGGAATATTCTCCCCATTATCGCGGTCAACTGGATGTGGACAGCGGCGAGATGAACTGGACGCGAACTTTTGTGGCCATGGTAACACTTGTCACTTCAGGCGGAGTGACGGCGCGCCAAGGCCAACGAGCAAAGAGCACGTCTGCCGGGCAAAGGCTATTTCAACAATGCATCGGATGCCACAGCCCGGAGACGGGCGAAAGGAAAGTGGGCCCCTCGCTGAAAGGGCTGTTCAAAAAACGCGAACTGCTCAACGGCACACCCGCTAACGAAGGAAATATACGCCTTCGAATCAGGAATGGCGGTAATGGGATGCCATCGTACGAGCAGACCCTATCCGCGAAGGAACTGGATCAAGTGATCGAATATTTGAAAAGTCTCTGAGTTGGGCAGCCGGCAGCATATGATGAATTTTGAAACTTCGGCGCAAACAGCGAAGGAACGGAGCCACCGTTCCGCAGCCCGCGATTATGGGCGTGCCTATGGCAGCGACCCCTCTTTACCTGAAGCCTACGTTGTGAATAACTCCGTCACCACTTCCGATTCCAGGCTGCGGCTTTTTGAAGAGGTCATCCTACCGCACTTGAATGCCGCTTATAACCTGGCGAGATGGCTGACCCGGAATGAGCATGACGCACAGGATGCGGTACAGGAAGCCTATCTGCGCGCCTTTCGATTCTTTGACAGCTATAGAGGCGGCGATGGGAAGTCATGGCTGCTCGAGATCGTGCGAAATACGTGCTTCACATTTCACCGGCGCGAAAAGCGCAATGTGACGAGCGTGGTCTTTGACGAGGCGGCTCATACGCCGGCCGTGAACCCGCCGAACGCCGAGGAGGCGCTCGTCGAGGCCGGCAAAAGGACCATCATGCAAAACTGCATCGAGGGCCTGCCGGATGGATTTCGCGAGATTCTTGTGATGCGGGAGCTAGAGGAGATGTCATACCGGCAAATCGCCGATGTGGCCGGATTGCCCGCGGGCACCGTAATGTCGAGGCTTTCCCGGGCGCGCAAACGTCTGGAAGAGTGCGCACAGGGGCGGGCTATGGAGTCTGATAAATGAACTGTTCTCAAGATTTGATCGAAGCGTACATGGATGAAGAGTTGGAGCCCGGCCTCAGCGCCTCCGTCGGAGAGCATCTGTTGAACTGCCAGGCCTGCTCCGAAGCTTACTCGCGATTCCGTGCACAGCAGGCAAGCATCAGGTCGGCTGCTCCTTATTACACGGCGCCCGCACAATTGGAGCGCTCCGTCCGCGACGCTTTGCGGCAGGCGGCTGCGCATGACGCCAAGCCGGCGGCAAGCAGTCTGCCCTGGCGTTGGCTTGCCATCGCGGCTACTATTCTTCTCGCAATTTCGGTTTCCTGGAACATGCGCCCGGCCCCACGCCGAACAGTAGAGAACGACCTGGTGGCGCAGAACATCCTCTCCGATCACATCCGCTCGCTGATCGGAACCCACCTCTTGGACGTGCCTTCCTCCGATCAGCACACAGTGAAGCCATGGTTCAACGGCAAGCTCGATTTTTCACCCGACGTGAAGGATTTCGCTTCGCAAGGATTTCCGCTGATCGGCGGCCGGCTCGACTATTTAATGGACCGGCCCGTCGCGGCGCTCGTTTACGGGCGGCGCCAACATGTCATTAATGTATTCACGTGGCCGGCAGACCCGGCTCTCATGGCGGAGAGCCACTATTCGCGAAATGGGTACAACGCCATTCATTGGTCACATGGGTCGATGACCTTTTGGGCGGTCTCCGATATTGCGCCCACCGAACTTTCCCAATTTAAGGATCTATATGAGAAGTAATACGTCGGCAGGATCACGTGATTTTGAGGGTTGTTACTTTCCGGATGACCAGCCCACACATGATCGATAAGTCGGCCGCGGAATTATTACCTCAGGTGCAATGTTTTGTATTTCAGGCATCTTGCTGTCGCCGTTTGAAGGGTCGTCACGCCGCGGGCAACCTTGAGTGTACTTGAAGCACTACGGGAACTTTCCGGCGCTACGCGGTGTCTCTATCTATGCAAGACATCGAGGCGACTTGCCATATCGGCTGTCACCCAACTACGCGAAGCTCCGACTAGCGAACGCCAAGGGCGCCGGATCTCGCACCAGGGATACACTATGCAACATAGGCTTCGCGATGCTTGAACTTTTCGAGCACCGCGCTCGCGCCTTACCTTTGGTCTTCCTGCTGTTGCCAGCCTTGTGCGCGCAGGAGTCCACGTGGCGGGACCCGTCCAAACACCGTGTCCAGTTCGTAACCGTGGAACCTGACGTGCGGCTGGAAGTACTCGACTGGGGCGGATCGGGTAGGCCCTTGGTGCTGCTGACCGGCTCCGGAAATACGGCGCACGTATTCGACGATTTCGCCGGGAAGTTAACCGGCATCACCCATGTGTACGGAATTACGCGGCGGGGATTCGGCGCGTCCAGCCATCCGGAATCCGGGTATGCCGACCAGCGTCTGGCGGATGACGTTCTTCAGGTTTTGGATTCGCTCAAACTCGCTGCTCCCGTTCTGGTGGGCCATTCCATGGGAGGAAACGAGCTCACTACGGTAGCTTCGCAACACCCCGATCGCGTTGGCGGATTGGTTTACCTGGATGCGGGGGCCGATCCGAAAGATTTCCCGGCAAGCGATCCGGCATATATGGCATTGGGCAACAAGCTACCGCCCGCGAATCGGCTGCCGCCTCCGCCGGCCTTCCCGGAATCGGAACGGCGCGCATCCACTGCCGACTACCAGAGCGCGCGCCGCGCCTTGAAGGCTATTGGCGAAGGAACCAAGAAAAGGGACTACTCCAGGATCCGTGTCCCGGTACTCTCCCTGTTCGCGGTTTTTCGTTCGGCAGACGATCCGCTCCGGCAGGATATGCCAAAAGACCCCCAGGAGCGCGCTGCAGTCGAGGCGTTCGAAGCCGCCACGATGGTCTACATCAAACGATACGAGAAGAGCCTCCTGAGCGCCGTGCCCGGCGCGCGCATCGTTGAATTGCCAGGGGCGAATCACTACGTATTTCTCTCGAATGAGGCGGAGGTGATGCGGGAGATCACTCTCTTTATCGCAGGCTTACACTCCTGAAACTGACAAGCCGGTGAAGATCCGGAATGCCGGAGGCCGCCATGGATATACTGCGCGCGTCGTCTGAGCTTATCTGCGCTGCCGGGCCTCCGCTTGCGGCCGCCAGCTGCGAACAGAGCCGCGCGCGTTAGCAAGCGGTTTTTCCGGGGGCGCCAAAATCTCACGGCTGTTGTACTTTCCCGCTTACTGCGCGGCCCCGCAGGCCACTAGCCCGTCTGCCGCGCCAGCGTCGGAGACACCGCCGCCAGGTAGACAAACGACGCCGCCAAGGGCACGGCCGCGCTCACGTGCGAGAACCCCAATACCACCGCCATCACCAGGAACGTACCCGCAAACATCATCAGCGATGTCTTGACCAAATACAACGCAACTCGCTGGCGCGACGCCACTGCGGGCCGCAGCTCCGGCAGTTCCGGCGTCTTCAACTGGTCTTTGACCGCCGAACCCTCGGACACTTCTCCCCTCTTCCACGCCAGTAACCGCCCCTCGAGCTCTTTCGCCAGCCGACGCGAGCTACCCCGGTCGGCCAGCCGCAGACTGAACGCCGCCCCGGCAGAGCGGATCTCCACCGCGTGCGTGCGCAGCCACGCCAGCGGGCCCCGAACCACCTGGATCGATTCCACCTCCGACCGGGCCACCGAAAATCGCACTTGCTCCCCTTCGTACGTCAGCCGGTCCGCCGCCAGAAACACGGCGCCCAGGTCCCATGCGTAAACCCCGTCGAACGCCTGCACCCGATCCCCCGGCAGCAAGGCCACAAACATGCCGCCGGCGACGACCGCATTCCGCGTCTCTATGCGCCGCCGCATTCTCCGCATGAAGCGGTTCGACCACCATTGGTCCACCGTCAGGGTGAGCCAGGTAACTATTGGCAAGCTGGCCAGCAGAGCCCCCACCCTCTGCGGAAACGAGAGGCCTAACCCGATAGCCGCCGCATGAACCACCAGCAGCAGGCCCATCAGCGCGCCGCCGAACACCCAGTTGCACCAATAGATGTGCGCCATCCGCGCCGTCGCACTGAATACCGGTTCGTCCGCCGGCGCCGGCTCCGGCAGGGCATAGCGCTCCGCATCCCCGCCCGCTTCCGCCACCAGCAAGTCCGGGTCGTTCAGGATTGCAAGCGCGCGCGCCTCTTCCACTCCGGACCGCCTCGCCAGCGCCAGCACCCGCCGCCGCATCGAAGGATGCGAAAGAATCGAGCCCTGGATGCCTTTCCAATCGATTGGCGACTTCGTCAGCCGCGCCAGCCGCGCCAGGGCCGCGATGCAGCCCTCCGGGTCGCTCGTCAGCTTCGCCGCCCGAGCGTCGGCAGCCAGTTCCTGGGTTTGCGAAATCCACGCCGTCACCATCACGAAGAGGAACGGCGCAATCGGCAGCGTCGGCGCCCAAGCCGGTAATCCCACACTCTCCACCAGCCGGGAAATCACCGGACCTACGATGAACATGTACCCGGCCACCATCCGCAACCGCCACGATATGTGTTTCCCGCGCAGATGCCCTACCTCATGGCCGATGACCGCGTCCACCTCGCGCCGCGTCAGGTTCTCCACCAGCGACCGCGTCAGAGAGATCTGCCCGCCCGCCGATGCGAACGCATTCGCCGAAAGCCGCGACCGGTTCCCCAGCAGCGTCACGCTTCTCAGCTGGATTCCCGCCGCGGTAGCGATCTCGCCGGCGCGGTGGCGCAGCTCGCCACTCTCGAGCGCCACCGAGCTCTGCCGCGTCCACCGCCAAACGCACCACTTCAGCGCGCGGAAAGCCGCGTAGGCCGCAATCACACTCAACAGGCCCGCGCGGAACTCCACCGGCACAAGCGCCGTCCCCATCAGAAACAGCCCCAGCGGCGCCGTGAGCGTTGCCTGTCGCGCCACAGCCACGCGCACCACGCGCCACGTCCGGGGTTCCGGCTCGCCCGCGTTTAGTTCGGGAGCGAGCGCCAGCACGCAGATAGCAGTCGCAGCTAATGGTGGTCCGCAGAACAACAGCGCGCCCAGCAACAGCGTCATCAGCCACCGATCGCTATCCATGGCGGCGCCAAACCCGATCAAGTCGTCCAGCCCGACCATCGAAACCCAATACAGCCAGGTTCCGAGCAGCACCCAGTTCAACCACAGCACTCCCGTCCCTGGTGCGGATCCAGTTCGCTTCATCCTTCTTCGGAACCAGAACGCCAGAACCGCCGGCCCGCACAGCACGAGCAAGAGCGGCAAGGCCAGGCGGCCCATGTGCCAGGCGCGGCCGAGTTGCAAGGTAAACGGCGGCGGCAGCGTACGGTCGTCAAGCGAGCGGAAAGTCCAGTTGGTGATGTCCGCCATCGTCCCGGAATCCGCGGTCTGCCCCACCGTTCCCCTAACCCAACTTGGGCCCGGCGAATCCGCCGCTCTACCCTGCGCGGCCAGGGCGAACCGGATGTCTCTCGCACCCGCCTGGCGCAACGCCGCCCCGAGTGGGCCAAGGTTCAACACTACGCCAGCGGCCCCCTGCGATGCCCGAAGCAGCCACCGGCACGTACCTTGCGCCACTCTGGGAGTCACCAATAACGGCCGCCAGTCGCAACCGAGCGATGCGCGCAGAATCCCGACTAAGTCCGGAGGCTGCGGAAACCCCGACGGCGCCATCAGGATTCGAACATTGCCACCAAGCTGCGGCTCCGCGTAAACCATCACGTACGGTGTGCGCGCGTTATCGCCATCGTCGTGGTCAGCGTCCGGATTCGTGTCTTGCGGGACGGCGGCCAGAGGAATGCTCAGGAGGCAGACAGCGACGACAGAGCGCGGAAATCGCATTCTCATGGTTCATCCTAGATGCTAGACCGTCAGCGATCGCGGTGGAATACTGACAATGGTGGGCCTGGCAGTGTTAACCCGAACGGCGGATTCTGCGGCAGCGCTACCGCCGGGCGCGCCAGGGCGCTAAAGGAGCGGCATTGTGGAGACGGCACTTCCGCGGGATGCCGAATGACCAGGTGCGGACTGCTCCCGAAGACTCTGTCTCTTGCTTAATGCTTATGCTTTTAAGCTGCCCTCGGCGCCGGCTTCGGTCGCGCGTGGCGGCCGGGGGCGGCATCGTCGATATACCATCGGACCCATCCGGAACACCGATAAGAACCGTGCCTTATCTTATCCGCGTTCAGTCGTGTTCATCTGCGGCCACATCTTCTTTCCGCCATTTCCGCGGCGTGGACCAGGGCGCTGAGCTTCCCGCAGCCGCCTCCTCCGATAGTAACTCTCGAAGGGACTAACATAGGCGATTACGCCGGGACGAATGGCAAACGAACTTACGTCTTCTTGATATCGCAGCCTCAGGAAACCACTTACTAGAACGAATGGGACTCTTACATGGCACAGTATGTACTAAACTTCTGAAGCTCAACTAACTCCGAACTCTAGCGCATTTTTTCCTTTACAAACTCAAACCGCTTGCTGTACTTTATTTGTACTTGTGTTTCAGTTGGGTAAGTTGTGCCCTGTGCGATAGGGCCAGTGAGGTGTGCTCGATGAAAGTGCTGACGTCTTGTATAGCAGCGGTACTGTTTGTTGTAGCTGCGCCTTTCCCCGTGTTTTCACAGCCATATGTCTGGACCACCGTATCCATAGCGAACCTGACACCCGCAAACCAGCCCGCAAACCTCAACTTCGCACAGAGCGTGGCGGTGGATCGGAATGGAAACCTGTTTATTGCCGACAGCAACGACAACCGGATCATTAAGGTTACTCCCGCTGGGAATGCCACGGTTGTGGCGGGGCTTGGCCCGATCGCCCCTTGCTGCTATGGCGGCGACGGCGGCCTGGCCACTAACGCCACGTTGAACCGCCCGACCGGCGTTTCGGTGGATTCGCATGGAAACGTCTTTTTCGCCGACAGCGGGAACAACCGCATCCGCATGTTCCCAGTCGGCGGAAACATCAACACGGTAGCTGGCACTGGCGTGGCTGGCTTTTTCGGCGATGGCGGGCAAGCCACCAGCGCTCAGGTAAACAACCCGAACGGAGTCGCGGTGGATTTGGCGGGTAACGTCTACATAGCCGACACCAATAACAGTCGTATCCGCATGATTGCCGCGGCAACTGGCATCATCACCACCGTGGCCGGCGCGAATTCTCCTGGATTTTCCGGTGACGGCGGCGCAGCCATCGGGGCCCAATTGAATTTTCCACAAACTCTGGCGGTGGACACGGCTGGCAACGAGTATATTGCGGACACTAACAACGGCCGGGTCCGAAAGGTCACCGGCGGGAAGATTGTTACCGTGGCGGGCGGCGGCATTGGCTGTTGCTCCCCCTACGCGGTTGTACCGGCCACCTCCGTCGACCTGCAGCCGTGGGGCGTGGCGCTCGATTCCTCCGGGAACCTCTATATCTCGGATAGTTTCAGTAATTCCGTCGATGAGGTCCTGGCAGCGAATGGATATCTCACCACGATTTTCCCGGTCAACGGGCCCGCACAACCATTTTTATTCATCATCCCGCGGGGCTTGGCCGTGGATTCGGAATTGAACCTTTACGTCGCCGACATCACTGGGAATCGCGTTCTCAAGGCTACATTCTCAACGCTCCAAGTCGGGCCCGCCGGGAATGGTCTAGTCCAGCCGCTGCCCATTGCGGCGCCGCCGGGCGGCATAGCGGAGGTCCCGGTGACGGTGAATCTCACTCCCGGTCAATCGCTCGACTCGATCGCCGTGGTGCTTCAAATCGCTCCCCCTGCCGGAGGTCCGCTCTCGTTCACGCCCAATAACGGGACTCCTGTTCCGGAACTTCAGCAGGGCGGCGCCACGAGCCTCGACATCGTGTATGCCGGACAGTTGGGGCCGCTCTCCGGAACCGTCCCGTTGGGCGCGGTCAACGTGCCCGTTTCAGCCAACGCCCCCATTGGGACCAACTACACGCTTTCAATCCTTGCGGTTGCCGGCGGCCTGACGGGACAGGGCGGGGCGGTCGCGGCCGTACCGTTGGGCGCCGTGTGGTCCTCACCCAATATAACTGTGGCGAACCCATGCAGTTATCTGGGTGGCGACACCTATCCCGGGACGGCGGTCACCACGCAGTGTGCGCAGTTCGGCGATGGTCAATTCCTCAACGTCACATTCCAGGATGTAATTCAGGCGCTGCGGTGGTGGGCGGCTGTGCCGGGTTCGGGTTGGGATACGTTATCCGTCTGCACGGACCTGTGGGACGCCTTCAACACTTTTCCGGAGGATACCCCGCAGGCGATCGGCGGCGACCCGAATCCTACCGCCCCCTACGGCAATGACCCGGTGTCGCGCCCCATTGCCGACGTGCTGGTGACATTGAACCGGTGGGCGGGCCTCGAGCCGGTTCAACCATGGTTCACTCGGCCGTCGGGCAGCTATACGCGTTTTCCCGCCTGTGCCGCGGGCGTTCCCCCGCTCGCAATTACCGGGCAGGTAGCGTCTGCCCATGCCGATCGAAACGCACAACCGGCGCACTTCACGAAGCTCGTGGCGCCGGGCGCGGTGGAGTTGGGCGTGGTGGAGTCCGGGAGCGGCGTGAACCGCGTTCCGGTATATTTGCGCGCATCCCGGGCCTTGACCTCCGTGGCCTTCTCCATCGGCTTCGCGGGTTCGAGCGCGGCGAAGCTCACCTTCTCGAAAGCCAACGTGGGGGCGCCGGCGCTGCTCGATACCGAAGTTCCGGGAGTGGTGACGGCGGCCTGGTTCCAGAATCTCCCGGCGACCGCGGGCCAGCGGGTCTTGTTGGGTTACCTCGAGTGGGACCTGTCGGATGGAGCCGCTCCGGCGCAGCTTCAGGTGTACAAGGTCGAAGCCAATGCCAACAGCTCCGCCCACTGAGTCCGGGAGTTGCCGGATGCGGTGCTCCAGCCCGATACGGTGCTCCAGCCCGATGCGATACTCCAGCCGGATGCGGTGCTACAGGCGCCGCACGCGCTGCGTTGGTGGGATTTCGGGCGCCGCCCTGGCCCGTCTCGCGCTGGCCCTTCTCCTGTTGCCTGCGCGACCGCTGCTGGCACAGAGCGGGCTCGCACAGAGTCAGCCCTCACAGACTCAGGGGATGGTATTGGTCGGGAGTAACACGGGACCTCCAGGTAGCACGGTGAGCGTGCCCCTGACCGTGGCGCTGAATCCTGGAACCGGCATAGACACGCTGGGTGTAACGGTAGTGATCACTCCGGTTGGCAGCGCGCCTCCGCTGACTACGGGGAAGCTTTCCTTCACGTCCGCCGCCGGGGCCCCGGCTCCCAGTATTTCGACGGCCGATCCCGGCGATATTGTGCTTGCCTGGCTGGGCAATCTCTTATCTTCAGCCCCCCAACACCCCATAACCGGGACCGTGTTGCTCGGCGTCATCGCGGCCACCATACCGGCGGGCGCTCAGAATGCGCAGGCCTACAGCGTCCAGATCACCAAGGAGGAAGGAGATGTCACCGCCGCGAATGGCTCGCTGACTGCGGTCCCCCTGGCATCTGTCTCTTCGGCGATCGGGCCCGTCAGCACCTCGGTTCCGCCTCCACCGGTCATCGAGCCCAATGGCATCCTCAATGCCGCGAGTTATGCGACCGATGCGACCGTGAGTCCAGGCTCCATTGCCTCTCTGTTCGGCCTCAACCTCGCGACAACCACCACGCTCGGAACTTCAACGCCTCCCTTGACGATGCTGGCCGGGACTGAGTTGCTCATCGACGGCATACCCGCGCCGCTGTTTTACGTCTCGCCGTCTCAGATCAACTTCCAGGCGCCGGTCGGGATCTCCGGCACAAGCGCCGAGGCGGTCGTAACCTTCAATGGAGCCAGCAGCCTGGCCATCTCGATGAACGTGGCCCCGCTAACTCCGGGGATCTTCAGCAGCGGTACGGGTCAAGGCGCGGTGCTCAACCAAGACTTCTCGATCAACTCCGCCCAGAATCCGGCGCCCGCCGGGTCGGCCATCATGATTTATGCCACCGGGCTCGGGCCCACCAATCCGCCCTTCGTTACCGGCCAAGCGGGCGGGACCTCTCCCCCGAACCTCACCACCAGCACGCCGGTTGTGCTGATTAACGGCGCTTCCGCCCAAGTGCTCTATTCCGGCCTGGCGCCGGGGTTCGCCGGCGAGTACCAGGTCAACGCCCTCATACCGGCAGAAACGCGGTCCGGCGCCGCCATCCCGCTGCTGATTCAGATCGGCGGTCAGACCAGCAATACAGTCACGATCGCGGTTCAGTAAAGCAATCTTTAGTTAGCGTTCTGCCTCCACCGAGACCTGCCGCCCGAAGCTTTCGCGATCTGCTGGTCTGGCGTAAAGCGCATGAGTTGACGCTGACTGTTTACGCGTTCACGGCCGGCTTTCCCAGGCAGGAAACATACGGCTTAGCGCTACAGATGCGGCGCGC
>Ga0182024_10020707_pt1 | contig 12000 bp, 10 predicted proteins | sample P32metaG_FD_120480 | JGI IMG/M metagenome (GOLD analysis project Ga0182024, IMG submission 120480) | Permafrost microbial communities from Stordalen Mire, Sweden - P3-2 metaG (Illumina Assembly) | ecosystem: Environmental > Terrestrial > Soil > Wetlands > Permafrost | place: Sweden: Stordalen... | reverse complement strand
GGTATTGGTCGCGTGGCTGCTCACCGCCGCCGCGGCCCGCTATCTTCTCGGCTTCGACTGGCCGCTCGCCGCGCTGCTGGGCGCCATCCTCGTGGTGACCGGCCCGACCGTCATCGGGCCGCTGCTGCGCCACCTCCGGCTCGGCGGCCGGGTCGGTGCCGTCCTCAAGTGGGAAGGCATCGTCATCGACCCGCTCGGCGCGATGCTGGCGGTGCTGGTGTTCGTCGTCGCCAGCGCCGAGGGCCGCCACGGTGCGACGTTCGAGGTGCTCGCCAACCTGGGGCGGACGGCCCTGGTCGGCGGCGGCCTGGGGGCGCTGGGGGCGGCCTTCCTCGTCGTGCCGCTGTCGCGCTACTGGGTCGCGGACCAGCTGCAGGGGGCCGTGACGCTGGCCACGGTCTTCGCCGTGTTCGCCCTGTCCGACTACCTCCAGGCGGAGTCCGGTTTGCTGGCCGTGACCGTCATGGGCGTCGGCCTGGCCAACCAGCGGCGCGTCGCCGTTCGCCATTTGGTGGAGTTTAAGGAGCATTTGAGCATCCTGCTCATCTCGTGCCTGTTCATCATCCTCGCCGCCCGGCTGCGCCGCGAAGACCTGCTCGGCCTGGACGTTCGCAGCGGCCTGTTCTTGGCTGTCCTCGTTTTGGTGGTGCGTCCCGCGTCCGTCCTGTTGGCCACGGCCGGGTCGAAACTGACCTGGCGGGAAAAGGCGTTCCTCTGCTGGATGGCGCCGCGCGGGATCGTCGCCGCCGCCGTCTCGTCCGTTTTCGCCCTGGAAATGGCGGACGCCGGCTATGTGCAGGCCGAGCGGATGCCGCCGGTGGTCTTCCTGGTGATTATCGGCACGGTGGCGCTGTACGGGCTGAGCGCGGCGCCGCTCGCCCGCCGGCTGAAGCTGGCGAAGCCGGACGCGCAGGGCGTGCTCTTCGTCGGGGCGTCGCCGCTGGCCCGCGAGCTGGCCGCCGCCCTGTTGGCGGAGAAGTGTCCCGTGCTGCTGGCCGATTCCAACTGGGGCAACGTGTCCGCGGCGCGGCTGGCCGGGCTGCCGACCTACTACGGCAGCATTCTCGGCAACCACGCCTTCGAGAACATCGATTTCGGCGACTTCGGCCGGCTGCTGGCGGTCACGCCCAATGACGAGGTCAATTCGCTGGCATGTCTGCGCTTCATCGAGGTGTTCGGCCGCCGCGAGGTGTACCAATTGCCGTTCGGCGCGGCCGGGGGGCGGCGCGAGGCGGTGTCGCTGGAGCAGCGCGGCCGGCTGCTGTTCGGCCCGGAACGGACGCACGCCGACTTGGCCGCGCGGCTGCAAGACGGCCTCGCCGTCAAGGCCACGCGCCTGACCAAGGAGTTCGACTACGCCGGCTTCCGCGCCCTCCACGGCGGCGACGCTTTGCCCTTGTTTCTGATTAAAGAGACTGGCGAAGTGGCCATATTCACGGTGGATGCCGAGCCGGCGCCGCAGCCGGGCCAGACCCTGATTAGCCTGACCCGGGCGCCCGGGACCTGACGCGGGGTCTGGCTTTGCACCGGCCGCGCCGCCCGGCAAACTCCGACGCTGATTTACAGGCCGGCCGCCGCCGTTTACAATCAACAACCGACCCGCAGCCGCGACCGCCGAGGTGCAAAGCCGCATGTTCGCCATCACCTGTGCCAGCTGTAACCGCCCCCTGCGCGTGCCCCAAGCCGTGCTCGGACAGACGGTGCAGTGTCCCCTCTGCCTGGACGAGTTCGTCGCCCGGGCCGACCCGGCCGCCGAAGCCGCCGCCCGCGCCGCCGAACCGCCCGCCCGCCGCGCCGCCAGGCCCGAACGGGTCGCGGCCCAGGTCGCCGCCGAGGAAGAATCGGTAGTCGTCGAGGCCGAAGAGGACGTGCCGGTTTGGGGCGAGCCGGTGGCCGAGGCCGCGCCGACGAAAACGGCCGGCCGTAAGACCGCCGAAGGACGGACCCTCGCCTTCCCCGTCCTCGTCACCCGCGACCCCGACCGCGTCCTCCGCGGCCGCATGGACGGCGAGCTGACCGACCGCGGCCTCCACCTGCGCAAGCCCCGACAGCCGCCCGCCTTCGCCGCCGGCGGCGCCAAGGCCCGCTACCTCGGTGCCAACCGCCTCGTCGTCACCGTCGAAGGCCGCGAAGTCGAGCTGGTCATCGACAAGCGGTGGACCTCCACGTATCACCTGGCCCGTGACGTGGCCGGCTTCCTCAACGGCCAACGCGGCTTCCCCGAGGGCCGGGCCTATGCCGTGCCGTGGTATCTCTACGTCCTGCCGGCCCTGGTCGTCGCGCTGCCGTTCGCGGCCATCCCCTTCGGCCTGCTCACCGACGGCTGCCTCGGCGGCTTTGTCTGGTGCGTCATCGCCGCCGTCCTTGCGGGGGTCGGCGCCCTCGTCGTCGCGCAACCCCGGCTGACGCCGCGCGCCCGGCTGATCGGGGCCGGCGGCCTGCTCGGCCTGGGCGCGGCCGTCTACCTCATCAGCATCCCGCTGACGCCGGCCTACACCGTCGATCCGGCCAAGTGGAGAACGTACGCCCCCGCCGGCGAAGACTTCAGCGTTCTCATGCCGGGCGCCGCGGGCGTTGTGCCGGACGGCACGGGCGACGACGCCCGTGATTATATGTATATGATGGCAAATCCAGACTTGAGCTTCTGGATCCATGTCGCCCCCGCGCCGCCGCTCGCCGACAACCCCTTCGCCTTCCAGGCCGTGAACGGCGTGAACTATCAGGCGGTCAACGAAATAAAGAAACGGATTCAAAACGCATATACCTATCCTAGCACGTTGGTAATACAGTCGGAGAGGGACGCCGGCCAGTCCGGTCTGCCGTACCACGAGATCGTCTACCAGGCGACGCTGGGCCATAACGACGTCGGCATGGCGCCGACAGAGACCGTTGTGGCCCGCGTCTACGTCGCCAACGGAAAAATCTATGCGCTCACGATGCGCGGGCCGAGGGTCCGATCCGACGGGCCGGACGTGCTCAAGTTCCTTAACTCGTTCCGTGTCAAGACGCCCGCGAATCCGAAACCGGCCCCGCCGCCCGTCCGTCAGCCGGCGTCGCCCGTCGGCATGAACGGCCTGCTGGCCTATTGGTCGTTCGATCAGGCCCAGAATAATCAGGTCCTGGTCGATGACGAGTCCGGCAACCTGCTGACTGGCACGCTCCACAACGCGACCATTATCCGGGACGGCCCACGCGGACAAGCCGTCCATTTCAACGGGCGGGGCAGCGATTTCGACTTTAGCGATGCAAATAACTTGGATTTTCCGGCCGGCGGCGACTTCACCCTCTGCGGCTGGGTGCGCACGCGCGTCGCCCAGGGGGTGCTCGTCTCCATGCGACAGGACGCGGACGCCGCACCGGACATCGACGTGAGAATCGACGGCGGCGGCGCTCTCTCCGTCGATGTGCGTCAGGACGGCCAAGGCCGCAATGCCGAGGCCAACGTGGGCGGGCCGGTCGTCAATGACGGCGCGTGGCATCACTTCGCGCTGTCGCGACGATGCGTCTTCAAAACGACTACGCTCTCCCTGTACGTCGATGGCACCAAAAGCGTCGTGCAGCTGGCCCTCAACGCTTCCGGCCCCATCACCACCGACCTCCACGCCCTCGGGGCTGAACTGTACTGGCAGCGGCACGGCTTCGGCGGCAATGCCGATTTCACCGGCGACATGGACGAATTCTGCGTCTTCGGCCGTGCGCTGGACGACGGCGAAATCCGCGAACTGGCCGGCGTCGGCGGGCCGTGAGGGGGGTCGGGGCGAGCGGCGCGGCGTAAGCCCGCCGGTTTAGCATAGCGCCCCGGGACAGATCCTACACCGGCGGGCTTACGCCGCGCCGCTCGCCCCGGCTTTCATTAAGCCCGCCCCCCATCCCGGCCGATAACAACCCTTGTCCCGCCGCGGCCCTCCCGTCCGGCCGCGGGCCGGCCGCCCGGGCCGGCGACGGACCTTCGACCCCGCGACTCCTACCCCGAAGGTCCGCCCCGCGGGCCGACCGCACGGGGCCCCGGTTCCCCACCCGACGCCGCTTCGGTCCCTCGTTCCGACCCGCCAGGGTCCCGCCGCCGAAGCGGCCCTCTCCATGACGCGCCCGACCGGGGTCCCGTGCATCTTGAAATCCCGCCCGCGCCGCCTATGCCATCTCCACCGGCGGCGGCGGTTCGCCCCATCCCAACGGAGTTTCAAGACACGCGATGAGTACCATCGAGAGCGTCCACGCCCGCGAGATCCTCGACAGCCGCGGCAACCCGACTTTGGAGGTCGAAATCATCCTCGCCGACGGCTCCGTCGGCCGCGCCGCCGTGCCCAGCGGCGCCAGCACCGGCGCCCACGAGGCGCTGGAGCTGCGCGACAAGGACGCCGGCCGCTACCTCGGCCGCGGCGTCCTCAAGGCCGTCGCCAACGTCAACGACCACATCGCCCCGCGTCTGCACGGCCAGGACGCCACCGGCCAGGCCGACCTCGACGAACTGCTGCTCCAGATCGACGGCACCGAGAACAAGGCCAAGCTCGGCGCCAACGCCATGCTGGGCGTGTCGCTGGCGGCGGCCCACGCGGCGGCCTCGTCGGTCGGCCTGCCGCTGTACCGCTACCTCGGCGGCGTCAACGCCCGCTACCTGCCCGTGCCGATGATGAACTTCCTCAACGGCGGCAAGCACGCCGACAACAACGTCGATTTCCAGGAATTCATGGTCATGCCGCTGGGCGCCTCCTGCTTCCGCGAGGCGCTGCGCACGGGTGTCGAGGTGTTTCACCATCTCAAAAAGGTGTTGCACGACCGCGGCCTGAGCACGTCGGTCGGCGACGAGGGCGGCTTCGCCCCGAACCTCAAGAGCAGCGACGAGGCGCTGGAGGTGCTGTCCAAGGCGGTGGAATCGGCCGGCTACAAGCTGGGCGAGCACGTCGTCTTCGCCTTGGACCCGGCCGTGACGGAGCTGTGGGACGAGGCCAAGAAAAAAGGCAAAACCGGCTACTGCTTCTTCAAGAGCCAGCCCGACCGCGTGGCCACGTCCGACGAGATGATCGACCTCTGGAAGGGGCTGTGCGCCAAATGGCCGATCCGCTCCCTGGAGGACGGACTGGCGGAGGACGACTGGGACGGCTGGGTGAAGCTGACGAAGGCGCTGGGCGACAAGGTTCAGCTGGTCGGCGACGACCTGTTCGTGACCAACACCACGCGCTTGCGGCAGGGCATCGACAAGGGGGCGGCCAACAGCATTCTGGTGAAGGTGAACCAGATCGGCACGCTGACGGAAACGCTGGACGCGATCAGCTTGGCGAAGCTGCACGGTTACACGACGATCATCAGCCATCGCAGCGGCGAGACGGAGGACGCGACGATCGCCGACCTGGCGGTGGCGACCAACGCCGGCCAGATCAAGACCGGCTCGGCCAGCCGCACCGACCGCGTGGCCAAGTACAACCAACTGCTGCGCATCGAGGAAGACCTGGGCGACGCCGCGCGTTACGGCGCCGAACTCTGGCCGGCGGGACGGCGGTAACGGCTGTCGGCTTGGCTATCAGCTAATAGCTGACAGCTATTAGCTGATAGCTTAGGGAGGAAGGATGGCCCGCCTCCTTTTTTGCCTAGCGTGTCTGACGGCCGCGTCGCTGGTGCTGGCGGTGCTAACGGCGCCCTGGCTGGACGGCGGAGCGACGCCGCCCGGCTGGGGGCGCGTCGCCGCCCTGTTCGCCCATGACGACGCCCTGCGCCGCACCTGCCTGGCCGCCGCCGCCGGGCTGGTCGTCTCGGCCTGCGTCTTCTTCCGGCCGGCCCGCCGGCCCTGACCCCTCACCCGAGCGCCGCCGTGTTCGACTGGCTCTTTGAAGGCCACCTCTCCGTCTACGTCCTTCTGGCGTCCGCCGCGGCCCTGTGCGTGGTTGTCTGGGTGCGGACGCGCAAGCGGCGCTGGATCGCCCTCGCGGCCTTATTTGTCGCGCTGGCCGGGTTGTATTGCGTCCTCGATCACGCCGTCGAAACCGACCGCGAACAGATCGGACGCAAGGTACGTGTCATGGCCGCCGCCATCAAGGCGCCGGCCGACCTCGACGCGGCGTTTCAAAACGTCTCCGACCGATTCCAGTGCCCCTTCGCCGATAGCAAAACGGCGTTGCGCGAGAAGGCGGCCCGGCAAATCCAGACGTGGCACATCACCGAAGTCCGAATCTCAGATTTGCGCGTGGGAGAAATTTCGCGTGAGAAAAGCGCGGCCGTCGCCGACTTCCGCGCCAAGGTTATAGGCTCATTCGGCGAACTGGAAGCGGTGACGGTCCATTGCACGGCGACGTTCGACTACGACGCCGCGCACGGCTGGCGGATGCGCGGCCTGGACGTGAAGGGCGAGCCGCCACTCCCGGCCGAGCTGCCGCTGTGAGGCGCGTCAACGGTCATAAACGGATCGCTTGGCGTCGAAATTGCGGAAATGGATGATTATTCCATTGCCGGACGCGTAAAAAGGATGTATTTAATAACTCCATGTCTGGCGGCAACCGCCGTAAGAAATGTTCGCGGCGGGCCTACAACCAACACAAACTCCGTAGGAGGAAAAGACATGGCGAAGGCGAAGGCGAAGGACGGGGCGGAGGAATCGGCGAACGCCGGCCCGAGGACCAAACGGGAGGCCGTCAAAATGGGCCTGATGGAACTCGGCGTCGAGGCGAAGCCGCCCGCACTGCACGAGCACATTCTGAAGACGTGGGGCATGGACATCTCCAACAACCACATCTCTTCGTACAAGAGCGGACTCAAACAGGAACTGGGCGGGGGCAAGCCCCACGGCCGGCGGCCGGGCCGTCCGCCGGCGCCGCGCGACGCCGCCCTCCAGGTCAGGGACATCCAGACGATCAAGGAATTGGTGAATCGCCTGGGCGCGGATCGGGTGCGCGAGTTAATCGGCGTGTTTCATCAATAGCCGCGCCTGGGCGCCGCATTCGGTCAGCCGCTGTCGCCGGCCGGCGCCGCCTCGCAGGCGACGCAGAGGGTGAGGAAACAGCGGGAGCAGCGGAAGGCGCCGCGCACCGGGACCAACGAGCCGCCACAGACGGGACAGCACGGCCGAACGGCGGGCACCGTCTGTTCGGGCGGCTCGGCGTTTGGCGAGGTGGGGTGCATGGCAGACTACCTCCCAACCAGGAATAATTCCCCCCGGTGAAGTAAGGATAGTAATTCTAACGCAAAGCCGTTTCCTCGTTCCATGTCGGTAGGCGGGGCCGGCGGGTCGGCAAAAAACCTGGGCCGCGGCCGTCGTTTCACGGCCGCGGCCCCAATGAGTTTTGTCATCGCGGCAGGGTCACTTGTCCGCGCCGGCCTTCGGCTTGAGATGCTCGTTAAAGAAATCCACGATCTTTCGTAGGTTTTCGCGCTAGCTGATCGAGCCGCGGTCTGGCGGCGTGCTCGGCCTCACGCACTTCACCGATAAGCGGCCGCGAGCCGCCACACCATTCGGTTTGCCTCCCTACTGGCGATTGGGCGCGGCTTGCTTTGGGTGTTCCGCTGCCGCCAACTATCACGGCTGTTCACGCAGCCTCAAGCCGTGGTACTATATGCCTGTGTTGACATGGATGACTATCTGCCCGCGCATCGAAGGATCGACACCATGCCGAAGCGGCAAGGCGTTTTCTTGACCGGGGCGACCGGCCTGCTGGGTCAGTACCTGTCAAACGACCTGCTCTTGAAGGCACACCCGGTGGCCGTCCTGGTCCGCGACTCGCGGAAGGGACGAGCCGCCGAGCGGATCGCCCAAATTGTCGCCTGCTGGAGCGAACGCCTCCGTCGAAGATTACCAACCCCGATCGTCCTGAACGGCGACCTTGGCCAGGTCGCTCTTGGTTTGACTGCCGCCGACAGGCGCTGGCTGGGGCGACACTGCCAGACCGTGATCCACTCAGCGGCCAACCTTTCCTTCCGCGGAACCCCTGAAGGAGAACCGTGGCGGACCAACGTCGAGGGTACGAGATCTCTCCTCCAGCTCTGCCGCGACGTGGGCCTGTCGGAATGGCATCAGGTTTCGACGGCGTTCGTTTGTGGACGACGGGCGGGCCTCATCGCCGAAGAAGACCTCGATAACAGCCAGTCATTCCACAATCCCTACGAGGAAAGCAAGTTTCAGGCGGAGCAACTCGTCCGCCGGACGCCGGGTATTCGCGCGACGATCCATCGGCCTGCCGTCATCGTCGGCGACAGTCGCACGGGGTATACCAGCACTTTCACGGGGCTATACCGCTTCCTCGAACTGGCGGTTCGCCTCGCGTCAGTGAATTCCACAGCAGGCAAAGCTCGCTTGCCGCTGCGCCTGCCCCTCAGCGGCGACGAGGTTTGGAACCTGGTCACCGTCGATTGGGTTTCCCGAGCCATCGTCGAACTGCTGGCCAAGCCGCAGTGGCACGGCCGCACCTTTCACTTGGTCTCCCCAGCGCCGGCGTCAACGCGCTTCATCCGAGACGTTGGAGCCGAGGAACTGAAACTCGACGGCGTGGAGTTCGCCGACCCCGAAGGCGTCGCCGATCCCAGCCGCCTGGAGCAGCTCTTCGTGGACGGCATCCAGGAATACTGGCCCTACCTCGGCGGCAACCCGGTGTTCTCCTTCGAGAATACCAGCGCGGCCTTGCCCGATCTACCGCCGCCGCCCGTGGATCGCCCTATGCTGAAGCGCTTGATCCGCTTCGCCGTCGAAAATCGTTGGGGCCGCGGCCCCTCATCCCGGGCAAAGGCTTCCCCATCTTCGGCTACCTCCCGTTGCGCGGAGTACATCGAACAGATCTTTCCGAGGCAAGCTCGGCGGTCGCGGTTGGCGCGGGAAGCCGGGCTCGACCTCACAGTCTGCATCGACCTGCGGGGACCTGGCGGCGGCCAATGGACTTGCAAATGGACGGCAGGCGAGTTAGTCTACACAAAACGCCGCCTTGAGGAACAGGCGGCGGTGACCTACCACACCGACACGGCGACGTTCGAGGCCGTGGTCCACGGCCTTCAAAGTCCCCAGGCGGCATTCTTCGAGCAACGGATCGCCATCACGGGGGACCTGGAAACCGCCCTCAAACTAGCCGTCCTCTTCGGGCAGTTTCTCGCCGAACACCCGGTTCCACAGCCCCATCGCACGGAGGTGATGGATGCCACTCCTTTCCAACCTTGAGTCGCCGACCGTCACCGAAGACGTACTGTTTCGGGCCGGCCCTAACCTCCTTCACGGCGAGTTGGCTTACCGGGAAGCGGGCCGCGCCCGCGGTGCGGTCGTATTCGCGGGACCGCACCCGCTCCTCGGCGGCAATCTGCGCAATAACGTCGTGCGCCGCCTGGGTGACGGTCTCGCTCAACAGGGTTTACTGACCCTGCGTTTCGACTACCGCGGCGTGGGGCGAAGTCAGGGGCCTCAAGTAGACGTGACCCGGCGCCTGGCCGAGTTCTGGCAGACCGGGCATGCTCCCGGCGAGATGGACTTCTGGCAGGACGTGCAGGCGGCCGTCGAGTTCGTGCGGCAGGCCGCCCCCGGTTTGCCTCTGTCCCTGGTCGGCTACAGTTTCGGCTGCGCGCTGCTGCCTTACGTCGGGCCGCGCGAAGACCTGGCCGCCCTGGCCCTCATCGCTCCGACGGTGGCTAAGCACAATTACGACTCCTTCCTCTCGGTCAACAGCCCCCTGCTCGTCGTCGCCTCGGAGGACGACTTCGCCACGGACGCGGATCGGCTCGAGGACTGGTTCGGCACGCTGTCCATGCCTCGGCAATTGGTACGGCAGTGGTGCGACAACCACTTCTTCCGGGGGCACGAAGACTGGCTTGTGGAGACCGTCCTCCGGTTTCTCGACGGCCGCTGGAGGTGACGACGCATGACACTACTGCACCGAACACGCGCCGCGCCGGGGCGTGGTCTGGAGACCACGCCTCAGCGCGGGGAGGACGACCGCCTGCGTGATCTACTCGAATTGCATTTTCACCCCGAATGGGGAAGTTCTTATTGGTTGCAACGGCAGGAGCAACTTGGTTGGAGCGTCCGCGACCGGGTGCGCACGCCCGACGATCTCTGGCTGCTCGGTCCGATGCCGCTGGCGGACCTGCGTCGCTGTCCGGTGCGCGCCTTCATTCCACAAGCCTTCCACGGTCAGTGGCCGCGTTTCATCGTCGGCGAAACGGCGGGAACAAGCGGCGAGCCGTGCGCGACGGCCTATCGCGACGACGAATTCCAGGCGGCGTTTGTCGCGCCGTTCCTCCGGGCGGTGAAGGCGACGGGGTTCCCCCGCGGCGAGCCGTGGCTCTGGGTTGGCCCTTCCGGGCCGCATATCATCGGCAAAGTGGTGCGGGAGTTGGCTCGGCAGACGGGCAGCATGGACCCGTTCAGCGTCGATTTCGACCCGCGCTGGGCTAAGCGCTTGGCCGATGGATCGACCGCCCGGCAGCGCTATCTCGAACACGTCACCACCCAAGCGCTGGACGTGTTGCGCCGCGAAGAGGTCGGCATCCTCTTCATTACTCCTCCCGCCCTGGCCGCCCTGGCCGCGCGCCTCAGCGACAGCGAGCGTGAGGCGATCCACGGCGTCCATTACGGCGGCATGAGCCTGACTCCCGAGACGGTGAATGATTTCCGGGCCGCCTTCCCGCGGGCGGTTCACCTGGCGGGCTACGGCAACACGCTGTTTGGCGTGGTCATGGAAGTGGCCGACGGACACCGGCTGGCGATGGATTACTTCCCCCTCGGCGACGTCTCCCGACCCTGCCACAACCGGGGGAAGCTGGCCGCCCCGCCTCCGCGAACAGGGCCAGTCCGGCAGAGGGCTGTTCCATCGCCTCGACGAAAGTTGCCTGCTCGTCGGCGTGTTGGAACGCGACCAGGCGGAACGGGTGGCGCCGAGTCCCGAGAGCCTTGCGCTCGGCGGTCACGCGGATGGGTTGCGGAACCCTCAGGCGCCGCCCACGCTGGCCGGACGCCTGCAAATGGGCTTGTACTAATCAAGGAGGATCGCAATGGCAACCGTCAAACCGCTCACCATCGCCTACACGCCGGACAGTGACGACGCCTTCTATTACGACGCGCTGGAGACAGGGCGGGTTCCGTTGTCCGGCTGCCGGCCGGCATTCAGCCGTGAGCCCATGAGCGTGCTCAACCGCGCCGCGCCGCGCGGCGTTTACGATGTCACGGCTATTTCCTCCGTTGTTTATCCGCAAATCGCGCGGCGGTACGCGATTCTCAGCGTGGGCGCCAGCGTCGGCCGCGGTTACGGTCCGGTGTTGGTCAGCAAGGACGAACGGACGGTCGAAGGCCTGCGCGGCCGTCGCGTCGGCGTGCCTGGAGTTCCGACGACCGGGTGGTTCCTGCTGCGCTGCCTCTGTCCCGACGCGCTCCCCGTCGAGATGCCCTTCGACCAGATCGCGGACGCCGTCGCCGCCGGGGAACTGGAAGCCGGCGTGATGATTCACGAGGAACTGCTCTACTACCCTCGGATGGGCTTGCGCCGCGTGGTCGATCTTGGGGCCGAGTGGTGTCAGCGCTACGACTTGCCGCTGCCGGTCGGCCTCAACGTCATCCGCCGCGACCTGGGACCGCCGGCCATGCAGCGGATTTGCGCGGCCATCCGGCACAGCCTGGAATACGCCCTCGATCACTCCGCCGAAGTGCTCTCGCGCGTGAGTCGCCTCGGCCGCGCCGACGGACAATGTACCGAGCGGTTTGTCGCCATGTTCGCCAACGCCGACTCGGTGCGGATGCCGCCCGACGTGCGCGCCGCTTTGCGCGTCCTATTCTGCCAAGTCGCGGACCTGGGGCTGAGTCCGGCTGTGCCTCCCATCGACATCATCGAGGGATCGTCATCGGACTCCGTGGCGCGACAATCGAAGGTTGCTTGACGAACGGAGGCTGTCACGATGGACCTCGCGCAACAGTTACTGGTCAAGAAGAAGGACTTTCTTGTCCCTTGCGTCTACCTTTTTTACCAGCGGCCTCCGGTATTGGTGCGCGGCGAGGGTGCTTATCTCTTCTTCTCGGAGGGCCGCCGCTATCTCGACTGCTACAGT
>Ga0182024_10020706_pt1 | contig 12001 bp, 11 predicted proteins | sample P32metaG_FD_120480 | JGI IMG/M metagenome (GOLD analysis project Ga0182024, IMG submission 120480) | Permafrost microbial communities from Stordalen Mire, Sweden - P3-2 metaG (Illumina Assembly) | ecosystem: Environmental > Terrestrial > Soil > Wetlands > Permafrost | place: Sweden: Stordalen... | reverse complement strand
CTGCTTCTGGGGCTGGTAGCTTCAGCCGGGGAGACGCCGGCGTCACAACCGGCGAGCCAGCGCAACGAACTGCAACGAGTGAATGTGGTTCGCGGCACGGATGAGATCCGCGTCGAGATCAACACTCGTGGCGCAGTCACGCCCAAGGTGACGACGGCAGACTCGCCGACGCGCCTGGTGGTCGATTTGCCCGCGACCGTGATGACTACGGGACAGAGCCACATTACGGTGGGCAGCGCCGGAGTGAAAGGCGTTCGCATTGCCATGGACGGCCAAAAGCCTTCCACCACGCGGGTCGTCGTCGATCTTGATCATGCCTGCCGCTACGACTTGAAACCAGCGGCGGATGGAAAGCTGGTGCTGACGCTCTACACGCAGCAGGCAACGGCGAGCACAAGCGCGCCCAAGGCTGCGGCAAGCACGACGCCCTCCGCGAAGACCATGCCTCCGTTCGGGCCGCGACTGATTGAAGCGAAAACGACGGAAGCGAAACCCGATTCGACTCCAAAAGTGCAGCCAGTTGCTGCCAGCGCCACTCCGGCTACGAAACCCGAAGCGTCCGCCAGTGCGCCGACTGATTTTGTAATGGTCGAGCCGGTTTACGAAGCCAAGAAGACTGCGCAAGACCAGACTACTCAAGACCAAGCTGCGCAAGGTCAGGCAGCAGATCCCGCCGCACGAGCGCAGGATGCTGCAGCAAAGTTTTCCGATAAAACCGCCGCAGAAATCCTGCCGGTGACCAAAAATGCAGCGCAGTCCTCGACCATGAGCACCGGTTCGAGCACGGGCGGCACTGGCATTCAACCCGCAGTGAATCTTGCTGCGGAACAGAGAGAGCAGGCCGGGCAAGCGCCAGCCGCTGCCGGTCCTCGGTACACAGGCGAACCGATTTCCGTGAACCTGAAGGATGTCGATCTGAAAGATTTCTTCCGCTTGATCCACGAGATCAGCGGACTGAACGTAGTTCTCGATCCGAACGTGCACGGAACTTTGACCATCGTGCTCGACGATGTGCCGTGGGATCAGGCACTGGACATCGTGCTCAAGAACAACGACCTGGCGCGTGAACTCGAAGGCAATGTTCTGCGCGTCGCCACTGTAGACACGCTGAAAAAAGAAGCAGATGGTCGGCGTGCACAAGTGGAATCAGAAGCGCTGGCCGTGGAAAAAGTTTCAGTCACGCGTTTCCTCAGCTACGCTCATGCCAAAGATGTAATGCTGACGGTGAAGAAGTTCCTCTCGGCGCGTGGTGACGTGGTTGCCGACGAACGCACCAACGCTGTTATCGTTAACGATATTCCAAAAGTGATTCCTGTCATCGACCGCCTGCTGACGCAGCTTGACCGCAAAACGCAGGAAGTCGAAATCGAGGCGCGAGTAGTAGCCGCAACACGCACGTTTGCCCGCGACATCGGCACGCAGCTTGGCTTCGGCTGGGGCAATGGTCACAGCGCGATCGGCGGCGCTTCTGCTGTAGGCAGTTCGCCGACGACCGTCAGCAACCTGACTCCGGGTTATGTAACTGTTCCGGGAACCGGAACGGGTACAGGAAACTCGATTCCTCTGTTCTCTAATTTGGGCTCGACCGCTCCTACGAGTGGCTTGACCTTCTTGAATGCCAGCAACACGGTGCGCATCGATGCGGTGCTTTCGATGGCTGAGTCGCGCGGCTTGCTAAAGGTTCTGTCGCGGCCGCGAGTGGTCACTCAGAATAACATTCAGGCCATCGTCAAGCAGGGCGTGCGCGTGCCGATCGTGACGCAGGCGCAGTTGGGTGGTCCTCCGACTGTGACTTACGTCGACGCCTTCCTGCGGTTGACCGTGGTTCCGCAAATTACTTCGGAGAACACGATCTTCCTGAACGTCGACGTGGAAAACACCACGCCCAACTTCGGGCAGGAAGTGCAGGGCAACCCGGAATTGATCACGCAGCAGGCGACCACGCAGGTGCTCGTGACCGACGGCGGCACGGTAGTGATCGGCGGCGTTATCCAGACGCAGAACTCGATCAGCATCGACCAGGTCCCGGTGCTCGGCAACATCCCGATCCTCGGCAACCTGTTCAAACACACGCAGATCAGCACCACCAACCAGGAATTAATCTTCTTCATCACGCCGCGAATTATTCAGACGTAAACGCGTCAGAAGTAGCAGCGAAGTTGGAGATTTCGAGCCGCCGGCCTGAAGAACCTGTCAGGGCCGGCGGTTTTATTTTTTTGTTGACTCGATCTCGAATTGATTCGGCCCAGTTGGTTTGCTAAGGTCGTTGTTATGTCCGAGAGCGTTATGTCCGAGCGTGTCACGTCCGAGCGTTCCCCCGATCACACACGTGACCAGATACGCGAATTAGTCGACTCCCTTTACCGCGAGGAGTCGGGACGAATCCTGGCCACCCTTATCCGCTTGCTCGGTGATTTTGATCTTGCCGAGGAGGCGATGCACGAAGCCTTCGCGGCCGCGCTGAGCCTGTGGCCGACCAGTGGAGTGCCCGGCAACCCCCGCCCATGGCTGATTTCGACGGCACGGTTCAAAGCCATCGATACTCTGCGTCGGCGCGCAAGATTTGATGCGTCGCAAGACGAGCTCGCGCGATTTATTGAAGCGCAATCGACTTCGGCCGAAACCTCCACTGACGATGACTTCCTTGAAAACGACCGGCTGCGCCTGATTTTTACCTGCTGTCATCCACTTCTGGCGCCGGAAGCGCGCGTTGCGCTTACCTTGCGTGAGGTGTGCGGGCTGACCACCGAGGAGATCGCCAAGGCCTTTCTCACCACGCCGCGTACGCTGGCGCAGCGCATCGTGCGCGCCAAGGCAAAGATTCGCGAGGAACGAATTCCGTACGAGGTGCCGACGCCGCAGGAATTGCCGGAGCGGCTGGGCGCGGTGCTTCAGGTTATCTATCTCGTCTTTAACGAGGGCTATTCGGCTGCGGCGGGAGCGGAAGTAACGCGGGCCGAGCTAACCGGCGAGGCGATTCGACTGGGCCGCTTGCTGCTCGCACTTCATCTGAACGAACTTCATTCGACCGAGCTCCAGCCAGATCCGGAAGGCGAGTCTCCGGAAATCATGGGAGCCGAAGTAACGGGCCTGCTGGCCCTGATGTTGCTCCAGGAATCCCGTCGCGCCGCGAGAACCTCTCCAACCGGAGAGCTGATTTTGCTGGAGAATCAAGACCGCTCGCTCTGGAACCGGGAGCAGATCGGCGAGGGAGTGGCATTGCTGGAGAAAGCTTTAAATCACCAGCAGAAGTCGCGCCGCTTCGGCCCGTACACGCTGCAGGCTGCGATTGCGGCCGTTCATGCCGAGGCAGAATCGGTCGCCGCGACCGACTGGCGGCAGATTGTTGCACTTTACGACCAATTGCTACGAATTCAGCCTTCGCCAGTTGTACAGCTCAATCGTGCCGTGGCCATTGCCATGCGCGATGGTCCAGAGGCCGGTCTGGCGCATATCGACGCGGTGCTGGAACAGGGCGAATTGGCAAATTATTACCTGGCACATTCCGCCCGTGCCGATATGTACCGCAGGCTCGGCAGGACAGCCGAGGCGCGGACGTCTTATGAGAAAGCGCTGGCCCTGACCCAACAGGAACCAGAGCGCCAATTCCTGCAAGAGCGGATTCGGCAGCTGAAATAAAAAGATTCGTCAGAAGCCGCTGCGGTTATCTGATTAGCCCCTTCGTTTAGGGACCTAGATGCGACGTGCGGTTCGTACACCTATAAGGGCACGAATAAGTACAATATGTTAATATATGGGTGTACATAATAAAGAAATTTGTTCGCCTATAGGAGTACATTCATTGGCATCGCGTACACCTTTAGGCTTACATCCTTGGGACGAAGTGAAAAGCATGCGCCCTGAATTCAAAAGATTACGAATCAAACAGATCGACCGAGCGTTGGAACCATTCGCGGCTGCAAAAGACTCGCCGCGTCCGCTGAAAGGTTGGCTTCGTGCTGTCCGCGAGACGACCGGGATTACTGTACGGCAGATGGCGATGCGACTTAAGAAAGCTCCTACTTTGGTTGCAAAGCTTGAGAAATCTGAAGCTGAATATCGCATCACCTTGGGAAGCCTACGCGATGCTGCGGATGCTCTTGGGTGTCGACTTGTCTACGCCATCGTCCCAAAAACTGGAAGCATTCAGGAACTTGCGGAGGAGCGTGCGAGAACCAAAGCTGCTGAAAACGTTCGGGCGGTTGAGCACAGCATGGCGTTGGAGGACCAAGCCGTTGGAGGAGTTCCAGAGAAAATCGAGGAAGAAACGAGACGAATCCTGAAGCGAACAGGAAAAAAGTGACGACAATCACGGCAACCAGCGACGGCAACACACCCCTCTCGCCGGACGAACTCGCAGACCTCATTCCGAACCTCGCAACCAAGCAAGAACTGAACGAGTGGGAGCGGGAGAACATTCTGCTTGCGAGGGAGTGGGCGATCGCAGACCGCACTAAGGCGGTTGATATGGCCTCCGACGACTACATCCGAAAGCTCCACGGGAAGATGTTCGACCAAACGTGGAAGTGGGCGGCCGAGTATCGATGCACCGAAAAAAATATTGGAGTTCCATTCCGTAGCATTCGAGAGATGCTGATGGCGCTGTTCGGTGACGTTCGCTATTGGATTGAGAACAGCACATACTCAGCCGATGAGATAGGTGTTCGATTTCATCATCGGCTTGTAATCATCCACCCATTTCCGAACGGTAACGGCAGGCATGCCCGGTTGATCGCAGACGTAGTTGCAATGAAGCTTGGCCGCCCTGAATTTACGTGGGGTTCGGCCAATCTCGTCAAAGAGGGCGAAGCACGCATTAAATATCTGGAAGCGATCAGGACCGCGGATAATGGCGACAGCCAGCCACTTCTCAAGTTCGCCCGATCATGATCGGTAGCTGCTCCTGATTGTGGTAGCGTTCGTATTCAGATGACCGATATAGGAAGCACGATACGCGTCGCCAGGAACAACGACAACAGCAATACCAACGGCAACGGTAACGACAGCAACAGCAAACAGGCACCCAGCGAAAAATCTGCAAATCACGTGTCGATTCCCCGCCCCCCGTTCGACTAGTAGGTGGAGCCGCACCGCTCACCCGGCGCCTGGCAACTTTTCAGGCCCAGCGCGGTCTGAGCTCTTATATAAAAGGAGCGGCCCTGATACGGTGTCCGCACAAACTCATTAGACATCACTCACTACACAAGGAGAACACCATGCGCTTCATGATGATCATGTTTCCGAAAGACTACACAAACGCAAAACCCGGCTGGGTGCCCGACTTCAAAGACATGGAGGCGATGGGCAAGTACAACGAGGAACTCGGGAAGGCAGGCGTGCTGGTCGCGCTGGACGGGCTGACCCCGCCCGCGACGATGAGCGCGCGCGTCACCTTCAAAGGCGGAAAATCGAAAGTGACCGACGGTCCGTTTACCGAAGCGAAGGAAGTGGTGGGCGGCTACTGGATCATCCAGGTGAAGTCGCGCGAAGAGGCGCTGGAATGGGCCGCGCGCATCCCCGGAAAGGATAACGAAATGGTCGAAGTCCGCCGCATGTTTGACATGACCGACTTCGATCCCGAGACCCAAAAGGAGATCCAAAAGAAGTTCGGCGACGACGTCGCCGCTGAGATGCGCCAGTAGTAAAAACTCTCCGCGCCTTGTCGATCTCGGCGAGTGGCCCAGGCTTTTGACCTCGCTGGCATCGTTTCACAGCGAGTGCCCCGTCCTTCGCGTTTTTTGCGAAGGACGGGAATCGGAAACGCCGGCAGCAAGTGGGCCGCCCGCCGGATGAAAATCTTTTGTAACGTTTTTACTTTTCCATGACAATTAAGGGAGTCTGCTGTTGTTAAATGTCTATGAGTAAAACCGACTTAGATTTTCATGAGGGACAAAAAATGAGCAACAAAATTCGTACATTGATTGCAATGGCAGTGCCAGTTTTGGCCTTCGCCCTGGCGCCGAGCGCAGCCAAGGCGCAGAGCTACACCGGCAACTATTCAGTTGCGGTGACCGAAGTGAAAGCTGGCATCGCCGGCACCATTCCCGGCGGCAACATAAACTTCTGCCTGGAACTGACCGACGATGGCGCCTACGGCAGGCCGCACAGCGGCACGGCGACGCTGGGAGATTATGAAGGCGGTACGCTCACCGGCGGGGAGTTCTATGTTCTCGGCAACATGATTTTTGTGAACTTCGCGGTAGACTCGGACAATGGCGAGAGCGTGGGCCTGGTGCTATTCGCCACCGCCAACAACGGAAAAATCGGCACGGGCATTTTCGGGGACACGGGCGGAGTGCCGTCCTCTGGTCTGGCGAAGGTCGGCGCGAAAGGCGGATGTTGAACTCACCTCGGAACGGGTGGGTAGGCTTTTGATCTCGCTGGCATCACGAACACTGTGAAGTGCCCGTCCTTCGCTTTTGCGAAGGACGGGAGTCGCGTGCCACCCGCCGCGTTAACCGTAGATTTGGTCGGTGCTCTGTCCGACCTCGATGATGTAACCGTCGGGGTCGCGGATGTAGCAGCGGATCTCGCCGTACTTGGGGATCGGCTCCGTAATGAACTCGGCCCCTCGACTTTTCCATAATTTGTAGCACGCTTGAATATCGGCAACGCGGAAATTCATAAAGCTGTTGATGTGATTCGGGTCGGGGACGCTGAGCGTGACCGTCGGCTTATCCGGCGTCGGACCGCCTCCAACGTTGATTATCATCCAGATATTCGCAAGCTGAAGATACCCAGGCGCATTGCCGTCACCCAGGCTCAGAATGCGAGCGCCGAAAACTTTTTCGTAGTAGTGAGCCGATCGGTTGATGTCGGCGACGGTAAGAAAATGCGCGATGCTAATCCCCTCCCGCGGGGGCATCTCATAGCTCTTCTGGTCGATCTGTACGACGGTCATTAACGTCTCCTTTCGATACCGTGCTCTTCACAAATACCGTGTCCCGCGAGTTCCGGTTTGCACTCGAGGTCAGTGGCGGTGATTGCAGTGCTCATAAATTTCTCCGCCAGTCGTCAACTTGATTAAGCCAGAAAGGCGACGACAAATCTATTGGACGAACGTATCAATCCATACCAAAGTATTGTTAGACAGGGCAGGCGGGTGGCACAGGCTTTTGATCTCGTTGGCATGACCGATACAGTGGCTGCCGAATCCTCCGCGTTTTGTGCGAAGGGCGGGAGGCGGAAATCCCGGCGGGAAGAGGATTTGATCAGGGCTCTACGACAAAAACGAATAGCACAAGCAGCGTCGCCGCGCACCCCTTCGGCAAGCTCAGGGCAGGGCCAAAAATGTAAGAATGGGACGCTCCCCGTGGGAGCGGTGCACGCCGAGATCGTCGAACGAGGGCCACCAGTCGCAAGATTTTCGCAGGGTTTTCGAGCCTAATACCTCACGGTGTAATTTCAAATACCGCGCCGGATACAAACGCTGCCCCGTTCGATAACGTTCCATAAATATTACCGGACGGATCGAAAAGCAGAGTCCCGTAAGGCTGAGTGCCGTCGGTTCCGAAGTTTTGGACGATGGCCTCAGTCCAGGTTCCGTCGGTCTGGGGAGATAACTCATAAACCGAGCCTTGATTGCCGAGTCCTCCGGCCAAGGATGTGCCATAAAGGTTGCCGAACGCATCAAAGGCCGGGCCTGATAGCGGATAGTTTGCATCGGGTTTGCCCGTAAAGTTATACAGAATTGTTTCGGTCCAGGCACCGGAGACGGAGGGAGTCATTTCGAACACAATCCCGCAACCCAGGTATTGCTTGGGTTCGCAGTTGCTCGGGTTGCCGCTGCCGCCGTAGGCCGTGGTGCCGTAGAGATTGCCGGAAGGGTCGAATACGAGGCCGTAATTCGGATCGTAGCCATCAACACCGTTGTTCGCGAAGTTATACAGGATTTGTTCCGACCAACTGATCCCCATAGGGGTCAATTTATAGATGCCGCCGCCACCGGATGAGCCGCCGAAGCTAGCCGCTCCGTAGAGATTGCCGGAGGAGTCGAAGGTGAGTCCGCCTGGCTGGGACAAGTCGGTTCCGTTGCCGAAGTTGTAAATGATCTTTTCAGCCCAGGCGCCGTCGGCCTTCAGCGACAGCTCGAACACTATGCCTTGGCCGTATAGGCCGCCCGCATTTGTGACGCCAAAGAGGTTGCCGGAAGCGTCGATGACGAGTGGACCACCGCGAGGGACGAGACCATCGGTGCCGTGGCCGAACGAGTGAAGTATTTTTTCGCGCCATCCGCCGCCGGGATTAGCCAAGAGTTCAAACGCAACGCCGAAACCGGACGCTCCTCCGTATGCTCCTCCGTAGGCCGTGGTGCCATAGATATTGCCTGCGCTGTCGAGTGTGACCCCGGCTTCGGGCTGGAAACCATCGCCTCCCAATTCGTCGAAACTGTGCAGGATCGTGTCAGCAAATTGGCCATTGGCGCGTTTCGACAGGCGGAATACGGTGCCCGCCCCCCCGTTGGAGCCTCCGCCAAGAGTCGTGCCGTAGAGATTGCCAGCCGAATCGCGCACTAAACCGGTCTGCGGAAATTGGCCGTCCTGAAAACCGGAGGTGCCGAAAGTGTAGATCACCTTTTCCTGCTGTGCGAGGCAGAACGGGATGGCGACGGCAAGGAAAACGATCACAGCAGAAGAACCCAAGACTGACGTCGGACGTGACATAGCAAATCTCCTCGAAAAAATAGGGGGCAAAATGTCGTCGCGGAGATTAGCACAGAGGGAAAAAGCAAACAAGATGAAGAAACTTGCAGTGTCGGTGGACCTCTTATACAAGACACGGGGTCGCCCGCGGCGGTTTTCCAACCCCAGTTTGCGAACCGATTCCAGGACGAAAGGAGCCACTGGTTATGGAATAAAAAGGCCACGAACAGATATGCTATACAAGAGCGATGCGCGCTTTTATTTCTCGTGTGCTGCTACTCCTGTTCTGCGCATCGATACTCGCGCATGCGGAACCGGGCCCTTCATTCACCACGCCAATCGCACCGTTCCGAATTGCCGACAACCTCTACTACGTGGGCAGCCAGGATCTGGCCAGCTACCTCGTCGTCACCCCGAAGGGGAATATTCTTATCAATGCCAACCTCGCTACCTCGCCGTCGCAGATACGCGCGAGTGTGGAGAAGCTGGGCTTCCGCTGGACTGACATCAAGATTCTGCTCAACAGTCAGGCGCATTACGATCACATGGCTGGCGCGGCCGAGGTGATTCGCCAGACGCGTGCGAAGAACATGGTGATGGAGGGCGACGTGAGCGTGGTTGAGACCGGCGCGCGGACAGATTTCCTGTCGCCCTCACCCAATATCCTCACCTACACCCCGGTGCACGTGGACCGGATTCTGCACGACGAAGACACCGTAAGCCTTGGGGGCGTGGTATTGACGGCCCATAAGACTGCCGGCCACACGCGCGGATGCACTACCTGGACCATGCGCTCTCATCTGCCAGGCGAGCCAGCGGGAACATCGCGCAACATCGTCATCGTAGGAGGGACAAGCTTTTGGTCGGAGTATCACTTCGTCGCTACGCCCGGCCACGCGGTAAGCTATCCCGGCATTGTTCAGGATTTCCAACATACGTTTGCCGTCTTGCGGGACTTGCCATGCGATCTATTTCTTGGAGCGCACGGTCAGTATTTTGATATGCTCACAAAACTGAGGCGCTATCCGCAGGATGGCCCCCGTGTCTTCATCGACCCTGAAGGCTATAAAGATTTTGTCGCTGGCGCTCAGAAAACTTTCGAGCAGGAGTTGGCCAAACAGCAGGCCACCGCTGCACATTGACCCTCCACATCGATTCACTCCATTGATTCACTTCATTGATTCACTCCGGGGGATTCATGCCGAACACACAGACACTGATAGCTCAGGCCTACTCCGCCTTCAATCATCGGGATATCGACAGCGCCTTGGCGCTCATGAGTGAGAATGTCAGTTGGCCCAAGGCATCCGAAGGCGGACGTGTCGTGGGGAAGGAAGAGATTCGCTCCTACTGGACCCGGCAGTGGAAGGAATTCGATCCTCACGTGGAACCGCTTGAGGTGATCGACCATGAAGACGGCATCACCGAGGTCAGAGTTCATCAGCTCGTGAAAAGCCTTGGTGGCGATGTCCTTTCCGATAGCGAAGTGTGGCACCTCTATTCCATCGCTAACACTCTCATCGAGCGCATGGACATCAAGGAAGGCGAGACAAGCTCGAACGCGACCCCATCTGCAGCATTCTCCAGACACTAACCTGCGTCAGGTCTGCCGCTGTTACCCGGGTGCCCAGTGGTTGAAAAAAAGATTCGACGACTTGTCGAATTGCATCCGGCCGTTCGACTATATCGTGAAGGCAGGACAACCGGCCCGCCCAAAGACTAAGAATTACTAAAGAATTTACTGAAAGAATTAACGACCCGTTAAAAAAGAATGGAGAAGTCATGCCACAGTATCTACTTGCTATCTACCGCGCCGACAACTACGACCCGTCCGTTGAAACCGCAGCGATGATGGAGAATATCCACGCGCTCAACCGCGAAATGATTGCTGCCGGCGCCAGGAAGTTCGCCTGCGGCCTTTCCCCGGCCGGCAACGCCAAGTCGGTGCGGGTCCAGACCGACGGCAAGGTGCTCGTCACCGACGGCCCCTACACCGAGACCAAGGAACACATGGGCGGTTTCTGGATACTGGAAGCCGCTGACCTGAACGAGGCGCTGGCGTGGGCTCGCAAGGGTGCCGTCGCCTGCCGTGCGTCGGGCGAGGTGCGCGAGCTTCTTTTCAACCCGGCCGCGAAGCCAGCAACGGAATAATCTCACTCGCCCCGACTTCGTATCGCCTAGTAAATAATATGAGCAATCAACTCACTCGTCGCGATTTCGCTATCCGCACCGCCGGCTTTGGTCTGGCCGGTTTTAATATGGCTCGGGGACTCAAACCTGCGGCTGCCCTGGCGGAAGCTGGGCAAGCTTCGCGCTCAGAAACTTCGCCAGCGGTTGCGGACCCATATTCCCTCGTCGATCCGGAACTTCTTCCCGTGCTCAAGCAGTTCCCCGCCTTTGACCTCACAGCGGAGATGGTCGGCCAGTTCCGGCAATTGCCCAGTACGCCCCCGTTACCTGCTCCCGCGCCGCAGCCCGTGGAGCGGCATATCCCCGGGCCGGCAGGAGCACCCGAGGTTCGTCTTTGGATTGTTAACCCAGGGGTCGTTGATCCTGCGCCGTCGGAAAAGGGCAAGCCGCTGTTGCTTTTCATACATGGCGGCGGCTTCATGATGCCCGATCCCATGCTGATGCCCCGGCTCCAGGAGATCGCGACGGATTGCCATTGCGTCGTCGCCTCGGCTGACTACCGGCTGGCTCCGGAGACGCGCTATCCCGGCGCGCTTGAGGACAATTACGCTGCGCTGAAATGGGTTCACGCCCATGCAGCGGAACTCGGCATTGATCGCGCACGGATTGCCGTGGGCGGCGAAAGCGCGGGCGCGGGCCACGCCGCGGCTCTTGCGATTCACACGCGCGACCTCAACAAACGCGATCGCAACGAACCCGATCGCAATAAAGAAGAAGTTCCCATCGTCTTTCAGTTGCTCATCTACCCCCAGCTGGATGACCGAACCGGCAGCTCCCACCCAGTGCCGCCCGCCATTGGCCACTTTATGTGGACTGCGAGCGCCAACCGTTTTGCCTGGAGCTCGCTGCTCGGTGTTCCCGCAGGTTCGTCCAAGGTGCCGGTAGCAGCCGTACCCGCCCGGGTAGCCAGCGTCGCCGGCCTGCCGCCTGCCTGGATCGGCGTCGGTTCTATCGACCTGTTCGTCGAAGAAGACATGGAGTACGCGCGCCGGTTAGTCCACGCCGGAGTCGCAACGGAGCTTCTGGTCGTACCTGGCGCCTTTCACGGATTTGACTTGGTCGCCCCGGACGCCGAAGTCTCCAAACAATTCAGCGCGAGTTGGAAGTCCGCGCTGCGCAAAGCATTCGCCAATAGCAAAGCTAAGGAGGAACACAATGCATAAGAAAAT
>Ga0182024_10020705_pt1 | contig 12001 bp, 8 predicted proteins | sample P32metaG_FD_120480 | JGI IMG/M metagenome (GOLD analysis project Ga0182024, IMG submission 120480) | Permafrost microbial communities from Stordalen Mire, Sweden - P3-2 metaG (Illumina Assembly) | ecosystem: Environmental > Terrestrial > Soil > Wetlands > Permafrost | place: Sweden: Stordalen... | reverse complement strand
TCCAGCGGCTCGTGGCCATCAAGGCGATGCTGCCGGCGATCGCGGCCAGCGCCTCGGCCAAGAAAAGCTTTCTGCGCGAGGCCCAGGCCGCCGCAGCCATCAAGCACCTCCACATCGTCACCATCCACCAGGTCGGCGAGGATCGAGGCGCCCCGTTCCTGGCCATGGAGTTCCTGAGCGGCGAACCCCTCGATGCCCGCCTCAAGCGCGACGGCAAAGTGCCGATTGCGGAGACGCTGCGCATCGGCCGTGAAGTCGCCGAAGGCCTGGCTGCGGCGCACGACGCGGGCCTCATCCATCGCGACATCAAGCCGGCCAACACCTGGCTCGAAGCGAGCCCCGGACGTGAAGCGAGCCCCGGACGTAAGTCCGGGGAGTATCATGTCAAGATCCTCGACTTCGGTCTCGCCCGGTCCGAGACCGACAAGGCGCACCTGACGCAGAGCGGCGCCATCATCGGCACGCCGGCGTACATGTCCCCCGAGCAAGGCCGTGGCGAAAAACTGGACGCACGCAGCGACCTGTGGAGCCTGGGCGTGGTGCTCTACCGCATGTGCTGCGGCGATGTTCCGTTCAAGGGGACCGACACTGTCTCGACGTTGATGGCCGTAGCCCTGAACAACCCGTCGCCCCCCGCAATGATCAACACCGAGGTTCCGGTCGGCCTCTCGGACCTGGTAATGCAACTGCTGGAGAAGGACCCGGCCAAGCGGATCGGCAGCGCCCAGGAGGTGGCGGAGGCGTTGCGGGAGCTGGAGCAGAGCCAGGCGTCAGGAATCAGGCGTCAGGAGACAGGGGTCAGGAGACAGGGGTCAGCAGCCAGGAGACAGGGCGAAACCCTAACTCCTGACTCCTGCCTCCTGACGCCTGATTCCAAAAGGAGCCGCAAACTGCTCTGGATCGGCATTGCCGGCGCTTTGGCGGCAGCCATCGCCGTCGTCGCCCTGGGCACGGTCGTCTATGGGCCGACTCCGGACGGCGTCGTCCGCATGGAAAGCGACGATCCGGACATCGAGGTTGTCTTCGACAAGGACGGCCCGACGATCAAGGGCGCCGACAAGGAGCCGATTCGTCTGAGGGCCGGCGAACACGCCATCCTCATTAAACGCGGCGATTTCAGCTTCGCGACCGATAAGCTCGTCATCAATATCGGAGAGACGATCACGCTCAAAATCGAATTGCTCGGCGGCAAGCTGCACATGGTCCGGGACGGCCAGGTGATCGCGTCGCGCGATCTTCCCCGGGTGCCGACGTTCAAGAACAGCCTGGGCATGAAGTTCGCGTTGATCCCGGCCGGCAAGTTCATGATGGGATCGCCGCCCGAAGAGATCGATCGTTGCCTCAAGCTGATCAAGGATGACTGGTCCATGAATTCTGTCAAGTCCGAAGCCCCGCAGCATGACGTGGAAATCACGCGGCCTTTTTACATGGGCGCCACGGAGGTCACGTTCGGTCAATTTCGGCGGTTCGTCACCGAGAGTGAGTACCCGGTGGGCGACAAGCGCTGGCAGAATCCCGGTTTCGAGCAGACCGACGATCATCCCGTGACGTGGGTGACCTGGAATAACGCCGTGGCTTTCTGCGCGTGGTTGAGCAAGAAAGAAGAGAAGACCTACCGCTTGCCGACGGAGGCCGAATGGGAGTATTGTTGCCGGGCCGGCGGCCGGGCTGGGGCCCGTTACGGTTTCGGCGATAACGACGCCGACCTGAGTTTGTACGCCTGGCACAACGCGAATTCCGACGGCAAACCGCAACCTGTGGGTCAGCTTCAAAAGAATGCCTGGGGGCTTTACGACATGCACGGGAACGTCCAGGAGTGGTGCCAGGAAGATTACGATGCCAATTATTACCAGGACAGCCCCAAGCAGAATCCGCCGGGGCCAGGCTTCGGCCACGATCCCGTGACCCGCGGTTGCGCGTTCTCCCTCTGGCCGGGAGCTGTGGCTGTGGTGGAGCGCCGCTGCGCCTATCGCCGTCATTGCACCAACTATTTGGGCAGCCACAACCGCTCAGGCGATACGGGCTTTCGCGTGGTGCTGCTTGTACCGTCTTTCGGCGAAGATCGTCCGGAGGTGCAGGACGGTCCGGCCAAGAAGAGCGAAACGCCCTTGTCAGAACTGCCCAAGAAGAAGGAAGAGGCGCCCAAGGAGAAGACGCCGCCGCCGGCCACCGGCAAGAAGTTCACCAACAGCCTGGGCATGGAGTTCGCCCTGGTGCCCAAGGGCAAGTCGTGGCTGGGCGGCGTCGGCGGCAAGGAGGGGACGAACGAAGTGAACATGGGTCAGGACTTCTACCTGGGCGTTTACGAAGTGACGCAGGAGGAGTGGCAAAAGATCATGGTCAAGAATCCCAGCCACTTCACCCGAGATCGCGTCGGCAAGGAGATTACGGATGACGAACTCAAGCGCTTCCCGGTGGAGAATGTGTCATGGGAGGAGGCCCAGACATTCGTCAAGCTGCTGAACGAAAAGGTGAAGAAAGATGCCAACGACGCGGGCTGGCAGTATCGCCTGCCGACGGAGCGGCAATGGGAATACGCCTGCCGCGGCGGACCGATGACCGACAAGGCCGAGAGCGCGTTCGACTATTACTTCGAGAAGCCGTCCAGGACGATTTCCAAGGAGCGAGCCAACTTCGACGGCAACTTGGGGCGGCCGTGCAAAGTGGGGTCGTATCCAGCGAATCGGCTGGGCCTGAAGGACATGCACGGCAACGTGGCCGAGTGGTGCGAAGATCGGGACGACGAGGGCTGCGCGTGCCGGGGCGGCGCCTTTAGCTACTACGCCGGCATCTGCAGGGCGTTGACTCGTTGCCGAGTGCCGGCGTCGTATCGGAACATCGACTTGGGCTTCCGTCTTGCCCGAGTTCCCGTCCGGTAGCCGGCCCGCAAAGGCGCAAAGAAGAAATCGCCAACCAAAATGGACGCGGCACCTGCTCTTTTATTCTTCTTTGCGTCTTTGCGAGAGACTATTATTGATTATCGTCCGCGCCTTTCAGGAATAAGTTTCATGTATCAACGATTTCGTTTCGTCGTCCCGGCTGCGATAATCGCGGCTGTTTTTCCGACAACAGCTTTGCGTGCCGACCCGCCCGAGGGGCTAGCTTTTTTCGAGAGCAAGATTCGCCCTGTGCTGGCCGAATATTGCTACCAATGCCATTCCGCCGAGGCGCAGCAGAAAAAGAAACTGAAAGCGGGTCTTCGGCTCGATACCCGCGATGGGCTGCTCAAGGGCGGCGAAACGGGCCCGGCGATCGTTCCCGGCGAACCGGCCCAAAGCCTATTGCTCAAAGCGCTGCGGCATGTGGACGGATTGGAGATGCCGCCCGGCAAGAAACTTGCCCCGGCCGTGATCGCCGATTTCGAGATGTGGATCCGCGCCGGCGCCCCCGACCCAAGGAAGGACAATAACGCTCCCGTTGTGGCGGCCGAGGATTGGAACGCGCGCAAGAACCACTGGGCCTACCAACCCCTGCGTTCTCCGGCGCCGCCGAAGTCCGCCGTTGCCGGGACGGTTCACGCCATCGACGCATTCCTCCAAGCATCCTGGCGTGACAAGGGATTGTCAGGCTCGCCGCCGGCCACGCGCCGGGTGCTCGTTCGCCGGCTCTGCTTCGATCTCATCGGACTGCCGCCGACGCCGGAGCAGATCGCGTCGGCCCTCGCGGACCAATCGAACGATTGGCCGGCAAAGCTGGTCAACGAACTCCTCGCCTCGCCTCACCACGGAGAGCGCTGGGGGCAACACTGGCTCGATGTGGCTCGCTATGCCGACAGCAGCGGCTATTCCATCGATTCGCCGCGGCCGACGATGTATCACTACCGCGATTTCGTCATTCGCGCCTTGAATGAGGACATGCCGTTCGACCGCTTCCTGCGCTGGCAGATCGCCGGCGACCTGGCCACGCCGCCCGAGCCAGCTTCGATCGCGGCGACCGGTTTCTGCACCTGTGGCCCCTTCAACACCAACAGTCCGAAGGAACAGGACCGCTACGACGAGCTGGACGACATTTTGACGACGACCGCTCAGGCGTTTCTGGGCTTGAACCTTGGCTGTGCCCGCTGTCACGATCACAAGTACGATCCGATCACGCAGAAGGAGTATTACCGTCTCGTCGCCGTCTTCAACGGTTCGCGGCGCGGCGAGCAGCCACTCAGGATGAAGGGCAAACCCGCGAATCTGACCGCGCACGCCCTCAGCGATAATCGCACGCCGGGGGAGAGCTACTTTCTCAGGCGCGGCAATCCCGAGAACAAAGGCGAACGATTGACGGCCGGGTTCCTCGATGTGCTCGCGCGCCATCCGGACCGGGAACAGCACTGGCTGACTGGACCGGCCGGTCGAGTTCTCCCACGGCAAGCGCTGGCGAGTTGGCTGGTCGATGTCGAGCACGGCGCCGGCGCCCTGACCGCCCGCGTCATCGTCAATCGCCTGTGGCAGCATCATTTCGGTGAAGGCCTGGTGCGAACCCCGAACGATTTCGGCGCCCGCGGTGAACCGCCGACGCACCCCGAGCTGCTCGACTGGTTGGCGAGCCGGCTCATCGCCGAGGGTTGGCGGCTCAGGCCCATCCATCGGCTCATCCTGGCGAGCGCCGCCTATCAGCAGTCCACGGCCCACGATCCGCGCAAGGCGAAGATCGATCCCGACAATCGCTTGCTCTGGCGTCAGCGCCCGCGTCGCCTCGAAGCGGAAGCCATCCGCGATGCGATTCTGTCGGTCGGCGGCGGCATGGACCGCACACTCTTCGGGCCGGCCATCTTCCCGTATATTCCGCCGGAAGCCGCCCTCTCGGCCACGCGCTCGCCCTGGCAGAATACCACCAAGGACTCTCCCGATACCTGGCGGCGCAGCATCTACGTGTTCACCAAGCGATCGGTGCAGCTACCGCTCTTCCAGTCGTTCGATCGGCCCGACGCCAACGCCTCGGCCGGCCGCCGTCATCTGACGACGATCGTGCCTCAAGCCCTGCACCTTTTGAACGACCCGATGATCCGCACGCAATGCGAACGGTTCGCCGAGCGCGTCATCGCCAAAGCCGGGCCAGAGCGTGATGCCCAGATTCGCCTGGCGTATGAGACAGCGTTGGGCCGTCTGCCGCAGCGTGATGAATTCAATGACGCCGTGCGTTTTCTGGAGATGGCGCCAATCGGCAAGGGCAACGGTAACTTAGCGCGGCAGGCGTTCGCGGATTTTTGTCAGGCGCTCGTGATGACCAATGAATTCATTTACGTGGAATGATATCCTGACCTGTGCGCAAACGGACTTTTTGTCGAGATGGAATTGTACGATAGCGATGATCCAGAAATCCCAGTGGTTCACTTACTGAATGCCCATGAATAAGAACAACTCTACAAAAAAGCCATTCCCCTGGAAATGCATCAATTGTGGGAAAAAGTCCGTTCGCGAGAGCATCGTGACTCACCAGGTTGACATTGAATACGATGGCCGCACCTACCCGGTCACGGTTGACGGCTTGAAGACTCCAAAGTGCGAAGATTGCGGGTTTGTGCAACCGGATGCCGAAGCCTGTGAAGCCATCACGCTCGAGTTTCTTTCTCAGGCAAAGCTCTTGACTCCAAAACAGATCAGGAGCAACCGAGAGTCGCAGTCTCTAACTCAAAAGCAGCTTGCCTCGGCACTCGGCGTCGCTGAGACCACCGTGTCCCGCTGGGAAAACGGCGCGCAAATTCAACAGCGATCTCTCGACAATCTGATGAGATTGTTTTTCGGCATGCCACAAGTACGTGCGATCTTGATAAACCAAGCGATAAGCCAGCTTGGATTCAGTACATCGGGAGCAGCAACTTCCTCAGGAAGCCGAGTGACGTAAGGCAACGACCGCCGGGAGGAATCTAATGTCAAACCAAAAGCCGTGGCTAATTCTTACGAGCATCAGCCTCATCTTGTTCGCCAGTGGCGGAACTTCTCTTGAAGCCCGCGATGAGTTTCAGGACAAGGGCGAGGCCAAGCCGGCTCCGAAATTGATCGATGGGGCAACACAGGACGCCATCGACGCCGGCCTCGAATTCCTGGCCAAGAATCAACAGGCGAACGGCTCCTGGGGCACCGGCATGCATCAGGGCAGTATTGCCCACACCAGTTTGGCCGGGCTCGCCTTGCTGGCCGGCGGTCATAAACCAGGCGAAGGCAAGTATGGCAAGAACATCGCGCTGGCCCTGAATTATGTCCTCGATCGGGAAGACCCGGATCGGCCAGGCTTCTTGAAAGATCCGAGTGCACTGCATGGCCGCATGTACGGGCATGGCTTCGGCACCCATTTCCTTGCCGAGGCGCACAGCATGGTGAACGAGCCCAAACTGCGCACGAAGCTGGATGCTACCTTGAGCCGGGCGGTGAAGCTCCTCATCGATACACAGAGTAATCAAGGAGGCTGGCGTTATGAGCCGATACGCGCGGATGCCGATATGACCGTAACGATTGTCCAGATCATGGCCTTGCACGCTGCTGGAAAGGCCGGCGTGGAGATCCCGAAAGTGGTAAAGGAAAAATATGTCAAGTACGCCAAGGAATGCCAGGACGCCAAAAGCGGCGGCTTTGCGTATCGGCCCACTGCCGTCCTCCGTCATGGTCCGGGGTTCGCCTGTACCGCCGCCGGGCTGCTCGCCCTGCAAAGTGCCGGCGAAAGTGATTGCGCCGAAGTGAAAAATGGGCTCGATTTTCTGAAGAAGTTTCAGCCACCCGCAATCAAAGACTTCCAAACTGATCCTGAATACCGCCTCCACTACTTCTACGGTCACTATTATGCAGTCCAGGCGATGCAGATTGCCGGCGGCGATCGCTGGCGCGATTGGTACACCACCATCCGTGACGATCTGGTAACCAACGGCAAATACCGTCAAAAGGACGGTTCCTGGGCCCAGCTACCGCACTTCGGCCCCGACTACTGCACGGCCATGGCGCTCTTGATCTTGCAAACTCCTCAGAAATCCTCGAAAGGCGACGGCAATCCCAAGTGAGGCCATGCAAGCTGGCACATTTTCGTTTGACTGGCGAAGGGAAGCCGGAACGATACCGCTAGCCCCGGGTGTGAACTGCGGGATAACGGGCTAGCGTTAGGTCGCTCAGGCGACTACCGTTCTGATGACACAACTCGCTTTTGAATTCCAGGCGCGACCCGTGATTCCCGTCGAGGATGCTGTCCGGGTCGAACTTGAAGCAATTGCGTGGCGCGATGGACTCAAGAGCAAGTGAGCGATGACGTTGCTGCTAGCACAGCAGGAGATAGCATGGCCATCCGTTGCCCCCAATGTGCCATTCCGATCACCAAAGACGAGGCCAGTGCGAGGCGATGCCCTGTTTGCGGCACCGCCCTGCTCGACGTCGAGGTCAGCATCGCCGCGGGCCCGGCGCCCAGCCGCGCGTTGGACAGCTTGGAGACGCTCCCACAACTCGATGTGCGCTGGAAGTCGGTGCGCGGCGGTGTCGAGCAGATGTTTCAAGGGGTGATCCTCATGCTCCTCGCCGTGGGCCTGCATCTGATGATCGGCGACGCGGCCAACCGATCGGAGCGGCAGTCAGGGGCGGGCTCGCTCGCAGCGTTGCTTTTCTTGCTCATGGTCGCGGCATGTGTCATCTATTACGCCGTGGGGGCGATTCGTTGCTCGCTGGCTCCCCGCCCGAGCGGCCCTTGGATGATCGGCTACCTCATCAGCCTCGCAGTCGGCATCATTGTTCCCCTTCTGATTTTTCTTGCGGCACTCCGCGGGCTGGAAGGAAGACAGGCCGGCTTGCTGATATGGCTGCTGATTGGCATGGGGGCCGCGGCGGGAATCGCGGCTCTCGTCAGCTTGACTTACTTCGCCATCAGCGTCGGACAGGTTTTCGGCAATCAACGGCTCGCACGGCTGTGCACGTTCATGCTGAGAGTCCAGATCCTCTGGGCCATACTCGAACTGAACAACCAGGCGTTCTTCAAACCCGACTCGCACCGCCATGTCTCGCTAATTTCCGAACTGGTGTCCTGGCTCGGCCTGGCCGGAAGTGCGCTTTGGCACGCGATCATGCTTTACCAGGTCCAGAAAACGATCGGTCTCGGCATCGCCCCGGAGCGCGAGCCTTCGACAAGGGGGAAGCAACGCACTTGAAGGGCAATGACATGAATGTGACATGCGATTTTGGCGAGCGTGCGTGCATTTGCAACTCGGACGATTTTGGATAGCATGGGAGGAGTCCAGGACCGGCACGAAAGCGGCCCCGGTCCATCTACATGGAAAAGACCATGCGAGACAATCCTCTTCGCCCGACCGCCTGCTGCAACCGCCGTGAGTTGCTCGCCGGCGCCGGCTTCGGCACCCTCGGTTTGGCCGGCGTCCTGCAAAGCGCCGGTCTGCTCGCGCAGACACCCCCGGCGGCCGGGCCGATGACGCCGCGCCAGGGGCATTTCCCCGCCAAAGCCAAGGCGGTGATCTGGCTCTTCATGCACGGTGCCCCGAGCACCATCGACCTCTTCGATCCGAAGCCGGAACTCGACCGGCGGCATGGCACCGCGATGAACCTGGGCAACAATGTCGGCTTCTTCGCCAGCGCCGGGACCGTGATGAAATCGCCGTTTCGGTTCGCACGGCACGGGCAGAGCGGGGCCTGGATGTCCGATGTGCTGCCGAACATCGCTCGCCATGTGGATGACTTCGCCTTTGTTCGTTCGCTGCATGTCGAGTCGAACAATCACGGCCCCGCCCTTTACGAGATGAATTCCGGCGTGACGCGGATCGGCTTTCCCAGTGCCGGGTCCTGGGTCACCTACGGGCTCGGCAGTGAAAATCAGAACCTGCCTGGATTCATGGTGATGGTCGATTACCGCGCGGCCCCGGAAGGCGGGCCGAATAGCTGGGGCGCGGGCTTCCTGCCCGGAGCCTACCAGGGGACGCCCGTCCGTTCGACGGGGAGCAGCCCGATTCTGCATCTGAACCCGCTGCCCCAGGTGGGACTGGAACGGCAGCGCCGCCAGCTCGACTTTGCCGAGCAGCTCAATCGCCGGCATCTGGAGCAGCACCCCGGCGAGGCCGACCTGCTCGGGCGGATCGAGAGCTTTGAACTTGCCTACCGCATGCAGACGCAGGCCCCCGAGGCGTTCGACCTGTCACGCGAAACGGCGGCCACTCAGCGGCTTTATGGCCTCGACCGCCAGGAATCACGCTATTTCGGCTCGCAAATGCTCCTGGCCAGGCGGCTCGTCGAACGCGGCGTCCGCTTCGTGCAAGTCTACAGCGGCGGCACCACCGATACGGAACGCTGGGACGCCCACACCAACGTGAAAAAGAACCACGAAGATCGGGCCGCGGAAACCGATGTGCCCGTCGCCGGCCTGCTCACGGACCTCAAACAGCGCGGCTTGCTGGAATCGACGCTGGTCATCTGGGGCGGGGAATTTGGCCGGTTGCCCATTTCGCAAGGCAACGACCTGACCGGCAGAGATCACAATCGGCTCGGTTTCGGCATGTGGCTGACGGGCGCCGGCATCAAGGGCGGGGCGAGTTACGGGGCCACGGATGAACTGGGCCTGCGCGCCGTCGAGAACCCGGTTACGGTCCACGACATCCATGCCACGCTGCTGCACCTGCTCGGCCTCGACCACACCCGTCTCACCTATCAGCACAATGGGCGGCAATATCGGCTGACGGACGTGGCGGGGACCGTGATCGACAAGATTCTCGCCTGAGTCCCTACAGTACTCGTTTCTTTCCTAGACTTATTTCCGCTTAGATCGTGCGGTTTTCACTTTTCGAGCTAGCGCCAGGACTTCGGGGGGAAGTGCCTTGACGACCTCTTCGGGCGTTAATCCCCTGAGCCGCTCCTCCACGGACACTCCCTGAAGCCTTTGCTCCACGGGCACTCCCTGAAGCCTCTGCTCCACGGGCACTCCCTGAAGCCTCTGCTCCACGGGCACTCCCTGAAGCCTCTTCTCCAGGGGTAAGCTACGCATGATCATGTCGAATGTATCACGAGCGAATTTTTTGTTTTCTTCCGTCATGTCGGGATCCTCCATATGGGTGGTAAATAGTGAGTATATCAGAGAACTGGTTTCCTTGGAATGCGGCCAGTAATGCTGTTGGCCGTAACGGAGCAACTCTTCGCTGGCACTGAACATGAGAAGCATGGCGTTTTGCTCTTCTTTTGGCAATTGATTCGCCACGATGACGCGGATTTTCAGCGTGAGTCCGCGCACCTCGTAAACGCCCTTGGCCAACGGCGTCAGCGGCACTTCCCGCGCCAGCTGTCGCGGGTAGCGGGCGGAGACCGCGAACAGCCGGTATTCATCCTCCGCAAGCAGTTCCTGCATCGATGGACTGGATTGCTTCCGGTAGTTGACGTAGTGGCCGGCCAATTCGCAGAGCGTCCAGCCATCGAGCGACTCCTGATGCGATTTGAAGGTCACCAGGTTGTGCCCCGCGAGGTCCTCGAAGCCGTCGGGCAGCCGATTCGGAATCGACTCTCGTCCCTTGCGAATGATGACCAGGTCGATAAACTGCGATTTTACCGATAAGTCCTTCTCCGGTTCCACGATGACGTTCGTGCCTTCAAAGAAGTCAATCCAGGACAGAGCGAAAAGCCGATGCAACGGTCTTGGTTCGCTCATCAGAATAAAACCCCTTCTGAATGCTCCTACGACCCAGGTGTATCATACTTCAAATCATGGCAATTCCTGATGCACCTGTCGGCCACCGAAGCTGCGGGTAGAGGTATAGCCTATTCGCACCATCCAGATTTGCGCTTCGGGAAGGCGGGCACGCAGTTTGTCGCCTGCCTTCATCTCATCGGCCGCGATCTCGTAATCGCCGGTTTCGATGTCGATGGCGAGAAACTTGCCGACGTTCTTGGGCGTGAGGTTGGGAAGGATGTCCTTCTCGTAAATGGCGTCGCCACGCCTTGCGAACTCTTCTTTGCTGTAGCGGGGTTGGACCGAGCTCATAATCATTCTCCCGTTCGCTTGCAAGCGTCGCGGATTTCCAGGTACTCGTCGAGGTAGTCTTTGACATCAAGGGCATTGTCCGCGAGATTGCAGGCTACATCAAACGGCTCGGCATGATAGAACAGTTCCATCTGCTCGATCCGCATGCCATTGACCTTTTTTCTCAGGCGCGTCGCCTCCGCCAGCGTCCTTGAAGCACAACAGGCGTGGAACCTGCGGATGCATTTTCTGACAACGCTCCAGAAATGGTCCTGCTCGTCTTTTGGGATAATCTCGGATGATTTCATATAACTTGAACCTTTTGGCTCCCGTCCAAGACGGCGGTCGCATGTTGCGTATGGAAGGAGATCTGATCGCCGTCGGGTATAACAGTCTGTTTCCGCAAAGAACCCATCACCGGGCCGATAACGAGATCATACCAAAGCGTGTGGGCGCGGCCGTGGTCAGTCGCCGAAGACCGGCAAAACTGAACGAAACTCCAGAAGTCAACCGCAGCAGCCGTGCCCCGGACGAAAAACAGCGTTTCGAGTAATGCCAGGCTATTCCGCTCCACCGTGAATTCGATGACTGCGGGCACCGCGCCCGCCGTCTGAGCCGCCAGGTCATTGGCCCACCGCTCGGCTTGCGTCCGCTTCGTCGTGGTGTAAAAACCACGGCCGAAGTCTCTGAGGTGCTTGCAACTGTTTAGATCGACGCCATGCAAGATTGAAGCGACGTGCGCGTCAAGCGTCCCGTGGTAAAGAACGATGTCTTGATCGTTCCAGATCGGAATCCCTGGCAGAGGCACGCCATTTCTCCTCATGCTTTCATTGCATCAATTCCATTTATTTTCCGCAATCAGGCGTCCTTTCGCAAGGCAGAATGTCAGGTTGGGGAGAAATGGCGGCAGGAACGGCAGGAACCGATTGTCACGAAACATAGCATGATTGTGGCGCTAAACGAGCTATGAACGGTTCCTGATTCCTTTTCTTCACATTTGGTCGGCGTTTGGGCATCTGGAACACTCGACGCACAACTTTGCCGAGCAGCCGCTCGTCCACCTTGCGTCGCTTGTAGCCCAAATTAGAAG
>Ga0182024_10020704_pt1 | contig 12001 bp, 10 predicted proteins | sample P32metaG_FD_120480 | JGI IMG/M metagenome (GOLD analysis project Ga0182024, IMG submission 120480) | Permafrost microbial communities from Stordalen Mire, Sweden - P3-2 metaG (Illumina Assembly) | ecosystem: Environmental > Terrestrial > Soil > Wetlands > Permafrost | place: Sweden: Stordalen... | reverse complement strand
CAGGGAACGATCAAGTGGCAGGTTCCGCTGGGCGACGCACCCCCTGCACTGGCGCAAGGCGCGAAAAACAGCGGAGTAATGATGCCGAGGAATGGTCCGGTGGTCACCGCGGGCGGGCTGATTTTTGTGGCCACGAAGTACGAAGGTAAGTTGCACGCCTACGATCAACAAACCGGCAAGGAAGTGTGGACGTACGATTTGCCGGCGGCCTCCGAGAGCATTCCCGCTGTTTACGAAGTGGATGGCCAGGAATACATCGTGGTCTGTGCCACTACCGGAAAAGCGGCGGACATCCCCCGGGATGGACCGTCACAGCCCACCGCGGAGCCACCGCATCGGGCCTACATTGCGTTCTCATTGCCCACGAGCGTTCCGGCGACGCGTTAGGGTAACGGGAAACGTGTGGGTTCAGAGACGGGCACGCCGGGAAACGGGACGGCGGAACAATATGGGGGACTATGACATTTTGCCCTCAGTGTTTTTTCGCTGCCCTGAACCTTGTTAATCTGTTGAGAGCCAATTGTGAGGTGTTGCAATGAGCGACAGTCCGATCATTTTGAACGTGCACATGGAAGCGGTGGCTGGCCGTGAGAAGGATCTCGAAAACCAACTACGCGCCCTGGTGGCTCCGACGCGCAGCGAGCCTGGATGCCTGGCGTACGAACTGCACCGCGATCCGGAATGTCCGGGGAAATTCATGTTCTTTGAAAAGTTCAGGAGCCAGGCTGCTCTGGATGAGCACGTGGCCAGCGGTCATTTCAAGAACTTTCTGGATTACCGGGCCAAGAGCGACCCGGTTGCGCTGACCAACGTCACCAAGTGGCAAACCATCGTCTAGTGCGGCTGGCTGCCTGGCTGGCGGTGCGACGCGGAACTCAAAGGACCAATGTATGGCATCCGAAAACAAATATACGCCCCCGAACGAAATGCCTCCGGCGCCGATCCATCGCGTGCTGGTCGGGCAGAAGGCGTTAGTGACCGGAGCGAGCAAAGGGCTGGGCCAGGGAATGGCCATTGGTCTGGCGCAAGCGGGCGCGGAAGTATTGGTGAACTACAACAGCGATGAAGAAGGCGCGCGCTCGACGGTGGACGAAATCACCAGGAACGGTGGCAAGGCGGTGATGTTCAAAGCGGACGTGGCCAAAGAAGATGAAGTGAAGGCGATGTTCGAATTCATGATCAAGACCTTCGGACGGCTGGACATTTCGATCGCCAACTCCGCTTTGCAATTGAACGCGCGAGTGGATGAGATGACCCTGGCGCAGTGGCAGCGGGTGATCGACGTAAATCTTACCGGCGTATTTCTGTGCTGCCGCGAATCGGTGCGCCTGTTTAAGAAGCAGGGCATCGATCGGTCGGTTTCCTACGCCTGCGGAAAATTGATCCTGATTAGTTCGGTGCACGACGTTATTCCCTGGGAGGGCCACGCGAATTACGCTGCGGCCAAGGGCGGGCTGATGCTTTTCATGAAGAGCCTCGCTCAGGAAGTGGCCCACCTGCGAATTCGAGTGAACGCACTTTCTCCGGGCGCGATCCGGACTCCAATGAATGTGGAAAAACTGACGTCGCCGGAGATTTTTGAAAGAGTGCTGCTCAAGCTGATACCGTCGAAGCGTATCGGCGAGCCCGCCGACGTAACCCGCGCCGCGGTGTGGCTGGCGTCCGATCAAGCCGACTACGTGCAAGGGACCACGATCTATATCGATGGCGGTATGACTCTGTATCCCGGGTTCATCGGCGCGGGCTAGGCGAAATCACCCGCGTCGGCGCGCAAATTTCAGGGAAGGTAAGCGCAATGGCCAACGAAGAACGGTTGATACGGATGCGCCAGGCGATGGAAGCCGAGCGGCTGGACGCTCTGGTGCTCCGGTTGCCTGAAAACGTGCTTTTACTTAGTGGCTTCTGGCCGATGATCGGGGCGTGCACGCTGGTTTTTCCTCTGCAGGGACCGGTCATTTGCGTCAACCCGGATTGCTACGAAGCCGAGGCCAGCTCCTCATTGTGGGATGCCCAGAGTATCTACTACGGGCACGGGGTGCTGGGCGCGCCCGATCGGGCAACGGCAGTGCGAAATATTCTGGCGGGAATCGCCAAAGACAAAGGCTGGAGGCGGATCGGTTACGAAGGCAGTTTTGAAGTAGCGGCGCCATCGTGGAACAGCGCTGAGTTCCTGGTGCCCGCAGCGCCTTCGCACGAACTGCTGCGGGCGGCATTTGATGGAAGCGAACTGGTGGATGTTTCCGCGCTCTTGCAGGCGCAGCGGCGCAGAAAAACCGGATATGAAATTGCCAAGCTGCGAACGGCTAGCGAAATTTCCGCGATTGGGCTGAGGACCTTCGAACGGATCGTGGCTGTGGGCATTTCCGGCGTCGAGCTGGCAGCTGCAGTGGAGCGGGACATCATGGTCGATGGCACCGGTTACAACGGCGCAACGCGAGTGCGAGCCTTTGCGCAGGTGGCGGCCGGGCCGGAAGAGTCTGCATTCGGATATCGCCCCAACGAAATTTCCACGGTTCGTCGATTGGCGGACGGGGACGTAGCGCTGCTGGAACTCGGTGTGGTAGTGGACGGTTATTGGGCGGACAGAACTCGGGTGCGGGTGGCGGGGAAACCCACCAGCGAGCAGCTCGGAATTTTTGATTTGGTGCGCCAAGCACAGCAAGCAGCGATCGCGGCGATCCGGCCGGGAGTTACCGGCGGCCAGGTGGATGAGGCAGCGCGTCGCGTAATTCGCGACGCGGCTTACGGCGAGTTTTTTCCGCACATCACCGGACACGGACTCGGTTTCCGGTATCACGAATCGGCCCCGATTCTCGCTCCGGGTGCGGCGGAGAGACTTCAGGAAGGCGAACTGACGTCGGTGGAGCCGGGAATATACAAGAAGCCCGCTGGGGGGTTCCGGATTGAAGACGACGTGCTGGTGACCGCGGATGGATCTGAAGTTCTGGGTCCATTCCCTAAAACGCTGGCATGATCGCGTTCAAAATCTAAGCATGCCGCTGCGCACGCCGAACGTTTCTGATTCCGGCCATTCTGAGGGGAATCCGCGCAAGCTCGCTCGACTAAGGTGTGGCTGCAAGAGGGTGGCAGGGTGGATGAAGTAACCTATCGAAATCGCCGCGCGAAGCGCGTCGAAAACGAAAATGTGCGTCTGACCGTCACCTCGGAAGGTGGCCACGTTGCCGAGATACTGCACAAAGCGACCGGCGTGAATCCGCTGTGGACTCCGCCATGGCCTTCGATCGAGCCCTCCACTTACAGCCGCGCTACTCATCCCGAATATGGCTGGAGCGATGAAGCCCACTTGCTCTCGGGCTTGATGGGCCACAATATTTGTCTCGATACGTTCGGCGGACCGAGCCCCGAAGAATTCGCGGCTGGAATGCCGGTTCACGGCGAGGGATCGGTTGCGGCCTACGATCTGGGTGGGGACAGAAACTCGATTTCGCTGAAAACTACGCTGCCTCTTGCCCAACTTCAATTCCAGCGCGAGATTCGCCTGTGCAGCGGCGGATCCGTGATTCATTTTGCGGAGACGGTGGAAAATCTTTCGGCATGCGACCGGCCGATCGCCTGGACGCAGCATGTGACCCTAGGGCCGCCGTTCATTGAACCGGGAAAGAGCCAGCTCCGAGCTCCGGTCACCCGATCCAAAGTGAACAATATCGATTTTACCGGCGGCCGCGGCAAGCAAAAAACCGGCGCGGAGTTTGAAGGATTTTTGTGCCCGCGAAAAGATGGCGGAGTGATCGACCTGCGCACTTACCCGGGAGATGCGGTCTCCGGCGGATTTACGACGCACTTGATGGACCCGGGCCGGGAACACGCCTACTTCGTCGCATGGTCACCGACGAGCAAGCTGGTATTCGGCTACGTGTGGATACGCGCCGATTTTCCCTGGCTATGCCGATGGGAGGAAAATCACTTCCGCACCGATCCACCGTGGAATGGGCAGACGATCACCTGTGGGATCGAATTCGGCGCGTCGCCCACCGTGGAATCACGCAGGGAAATGGTCACCCGCGGGAGCCTTTTCGGAACGCCGGCCTATCGCTGGGCGCCCGCGAAGGCAAAGTTAAAAACCGAATACTGCGCGTTTACCAGCGTTGCCGATTCGATTCCAGAAACGGTGGAATGGGACGGTCAGGAATCCATCCGGCTGCGATAACTTTCTGCAGATGCTCGAGTGCAAATAGAACCAGGGAGAAATAGCTCGCATGAAGTCACCCCAAGCTATCATTGTCGCTCTAGCCGCAGCGGTAGTGTTCGTGGCACCGGGAGCATTTATACACGCCCAAAGCCCGCAGCCCGAAAAGAAAAGCGGGTCGACGACCGCCGCGGCAGCACGAGGCAAGCGCCTGTTCCAGGGCAACTGCGCGGTCTGCCATAACGACAAAAGCGACGCCCAGAAAGTCGGTCCGGGGATGAAGGGATTTGCCGGACGAAGAGTCCTGTCCGACGGCACCAAGCCTACCACCGCCCGCCTGCACGAACTCATCCACAATGGCGGCAAGCAAATGCCCGCCTTCGCCGGAAGGTTGGGTGACGACCAAATCTTCGATTTGATTGCCTATCTGAGAGCTCTGTAAAGCGCCGTTTGCTGTGGGTGCCGAAGCCTTCGCTTTTGAGAGTGGCGGTTTAGACTTACCGTTCTCCGCGCGCAGGTTGGTGCGCTCGCCGCCTCCCGCCGCCCGATAAATGATTGACCGATTCTTCGAGCCGAGTTTTCCGCCAATTTCGATTTTGTTTGCGCCGGAAAGCGCTTGACTTGGTGAAAGTCTCTCATATACTTACAGGCGCCATAGTGAGGTGAACTTAGTTCATAAGAGAACTAAGAGCTCTCCCGCCAGGCAACACTTTCTCCGAATCCGCGACACCAAGGAGTACCAACGTCATGTCAGTAGCCACAGCAACCGCTTTTCGCACTGCGGAACTTGTCCCACTCTTCCGGCGCATGTTTGAACTCTGCAAGCTCAAGCCTACCGAATCACTGGTGATTCTCACCGAGCCGGATAGCAACCAGGAATACGCAGCGGCCATGTATGGCGCGGCGCGAGGAATTGGCGCTGACACCATGACCGTGATGATGCCGTCACCGCCAGCCGAACAGGTGCCAGTGATGCGCAGCGGCAACGTTTCGTCGGCCATTCTCTCCGCATCGAAGCTTGCCGTGGACACTCTGAAGCGAGCCGACATGGTGATCGACCTTTCCAGCGGCGGCTTGCTGCACTCGAAAGAGCAACGCGAAATTCTTGGCGCCGGCACGCGGATCCTGATGGTTCACGATCCGGTGGAAGCACTCACCCGTTTGTTCCCCACGTCGGAAGATCGCGCGCGCGTCGAACGCGGCATGGCTCGTCTGAAAAAAACCAAACGCATTCGCCTCGAATCCGACCACGGAACCAATGTGTGGTTTGATATGACCGGTCGTCCCGTAATCGGCCAATACGGCTACACCGATGAAGCCGGACGTTGGGATCACTGGCCCGGGGCCTTCCAATACACGATTCCGAACGAGGGTCAGGGCGATGGAGTGTTGGTGATGGACCCGGGAGATATCTGGTACCCGGCGAAGCGTTTCCTCACCACGCCGGTAACCCTGTACTTTGAAAAGGGAGCGGTGGTGAAGATGGAGGGTGGCTACGACTCCTTCATGATTAAGGATTACATTGAAGGATGGAAGGATCCGGAAGGATTTGCGATCTCGCACTTGGGTTGGGGATCGCATCCGAACGCTCTCTGGAATTCGCTGGCGTTCCAGGATCCCCTCGATGTCATCGGCCAGGACGGCCGCACCATGTACGGGACCACGCTGATCGCCCTGGGCGAAAACGCCACCTTCGGTGGCAAACACACCACGGGTTGCCACCAGGATTTCGCGCTGCGCCGTCACCGTTTCTATCTGGATGATGACTTGATCGCCGACAGCGGAAAAATCCTTCCTGCCGATTTGAAATGAGCGGCGGAAATTCGGGCGGCGCCAGTCCGCAGGAGCTGGGGCAGACCCAATCGATTTATCGGCGAAGTGGAATTGGCGGCCGGGTCGGATTTGGGACCCGGCCGGCTTTGCTGATTGTCGATTTCCAGCGCGGCTTCACCGATCCCCGTTGTCCGGTGGGCGGCGAACTTTCAAAAGAAATCGCCGCCACCAACACGCTGCTCGGCCTTGCCCGCCGGAAAGAGCTTCCCGTCGCGTTCACCGCCGTGGGATTCGACCCCAGCGGCTGCGATGGCGCCACGTGGCTGCGGAAAATGCCCGGCCTCGCGGTGCTCGCCGAAAATTCGCCGCGGTGCGAAATTGATCCGCGCCTGAAACCGCAACCCGGCGAACCCGTTTGGATCAAGCGCGCGTCCTCCGCATTTTTCGGTACGCCCATTCTTTCGTTTCTTATCGCCACACGTGTGGACACGTTGATCGTTACCGGGTGCGTTACCAGCGGATGCATTCGTGCCACCACCATTGACGCTGTGTCCTACGGCTACCGCACCATCGTTCCGGTTGAGTGTGTGGGAGACCGCGCCGAAGGCCCGCACCGTTGGAACCTCTTCGACATCGACGCCAAGTACGCCGACGTAGAATCGCTATCCACGGTCCTGACGCTGCTGGCGTCGATCGCGGATTCATCGGCGGATGGCGCGCAGGACGCCCCAGCACGGCAGTAGGCAAGGCAGGGAAGGTTAGACCGCGGGAATTCCGCAGGTTTGTTTCAACCGGAGACCCAACTCATGGATAACGTATATCTGTATGGCGCCCACCTTCAAGCGAACGGAATTCGCCAGCACTACGTGCGTTATGGAGGGAAAGGCGCCCCGCTTATCCTGATCCCGGGAATTACGAGCCCCGCAATCACGTGGGGATTTGTCGGCGAACGCCTGGGCCGCCACTTCGATACTTACGTCCTGGACGTCCGCGGCCGGGGACTTTCCGAAGCTGGCCCGCATCTCGATTACGGCATCGATGCATGCGCCACAGATGCGGTTGAATTGGCCGCCGAGCTAGGCCTGTCGGACTACATCCTGATGGGGCACTCCATGGGCGGTCGCTTCGCAATTCGAGCAGCGCGCAATCCCAAGTCGTCGGTCAGGAAGATCGTTCTGCTGGATCCCCCAATGGGCGGGCCGGGCCGCCGGCCATATCCGATTCCCTTTGAGTGGCTGCAAAAATCGATGCAAGCGGCGCAACGTGGCGCCATCCTTGAGGAAATGCGCGTCTTCATGCCCACTTGGCAAGATCACCAGATCCGTCAGCGGGCCGAGTGGCTGCCAACCTGCGACATGCGGGGCGTGGAGATCGCCTATCGCGGATTTCACGAAGACGATATTCATTCCGACCTTCCACATTTGAAAATGCCGGTGTTGCTCGTGGTAGCGGGGAAAGGAGGCGTCGTACTGCCTGCAGACGAAGCAGAGTGTAAGAAGCTGCTTCCTTCAATTCAGATCGAACACGTTGAAAAAGCCGGCCATCTGATGCCATGGGATGATTTCGAAGGTTTCTTCCGTGCAATGAACGGTTTCCTCGGCAAAAATCTTTCAGCTTAGGTTCTCGCTCGCGCCAATCGGCGCCGTCGCAAAACCTTCAGACCTTTGGTTCACTTCCACGATTCGACGGGTGTCCACTCTTCCCGGTTTTGGGGACGGGCGGGTGTATTGACTTGGAACGGTCACATTCGGACTCCATGGCCCCAGAACTTTCACCGTATTGCTTATGGCATCCGCTTTCCCACAGCAGCGATCGCATCATAGGAATACACCCACCCGGCCTGCAGCCCGCTCGAGTGCGGGTCCACCATTTGCTTCACCCGATAAGCTATATCCCGATACATTCTTTTGAACGGCGATGCGATGTGATACGTCTCACCGCGCTTCCGCGATTCCAATTGCACCCGGCTCGTGCGTGGGAGACGCAGCGCTTCATATCTCTTCAGCGCCGCTTCGATGCCGTTTACTGCCGCGAGAACCTGCGCCAAGACATATCCATCTTCAATCGCCATCGCCGCGCCCTGCGACAGAAACGGCAGCATCGGATGGGCGGCGTCGCCCAGCAACGTGATCCGGCCAGCTGACCAGGTGGTCATCGGATCGCGATCGAACAATCCCCATTTAAAGATATTCTCCGCTTTCGAAAACAGTTTCAAAACATTCGGATGCCAGTGTGGATATCCCGCCAGCAGCTCCTCCCGGTCACTCGGTGCGTTCCAGGATTCCTCCACCCAGGAATCTGCTTCCCGAATCGCCACCACGTTTACCGCTCGGCCCGCGCTTACGTAGTAGGTCACCACGTGTCCCTGCGGTCCCAGCCAGAACGAAGCATCTGGACTCACCATCTCCAAGGGCTGCTCTTCAAAAGGAATCAGAGCTCGCCAGCACATGTTTCCGGTGAAGCGCGGCGCGTCGTCGCCGAAAAGAGTTTTACGCACCACTGATTGCAACCCATCCGCGCCGACGATCAGGTCGGCTTCGAATGTGCGCCCGTCGGCAAAATGCGCGGTAGCGGATTCGTCGGTCTGGCTCACTGAGACACATTGTGCGGAGAGAGTCCTGCAACTGGGGGGCAGCAGCGACAGTAAGATGCGATGAAGATCCGCACGATGGATGTGGAAGAATTCTGCATGGTAGAGTCGCGGGCACTCAGCCATGAGTGGCGTGCGAAAAATCTCGTGTCCGGTCCGCCAGTTGCGGCCCACGATGCTCTGCGGCTGAAAGCTTACCCGGTGAATCTCGCTCCACAATCCGAGCTCGCGCAGCACTTTCACCGCATTCGGCGTCATCTGCAGGCCCGCGCCCACTTCGCCAAACGCCGGCGCTCGCTCAAACAGATGTGTTTCGATTCCTAATCCCACCAGCGTACCGGCGAGCGCCAATCCGCCGATCCCACCACCGATGATACCGACGCGCAATTCGCGGGCCATGATCCTGCCTTCTCGATAGAGTCGCTGATCAATTGAGGTTGCGGCAGCAATTTCGGAGTTCATCGAAGAGAAGGCACCGGCTGGACCCTGCGCTGGGAGGCCCTTCTGGCGTCGAAGTTCCCAAATGAACTCTTTCCAAATTATCTGTCGGCTGCTAATATCATCCCGACCCGACCGGATAGCAAGCACTGTTCGCGGGTTTTTCATTTATCCTTTCACCGGCGGCGGCTCGTTTGGGCCGCTCAGAATCCCAGCACGTTTTCCAGCGAACCAGGAGGGTGCGGGCGATGGATATCAAGCTTCTCATTGGGAATCGGGAAGTCCCGGCTTCGAATGGCGCGGTATTTGAGCGGCGCAATCCCATCACCGGTTCGGTTGTTTCGGTAGCGGCCGGTGCGACCCCGGAAGATGCCGTCGCGGCCGCCGACGCAGCGAGGGCCGCCTGCGGTACCTGGTCCCAACTCGGCCCGAATGCTCGCCGGTCACTGCTTCTGAAGGCAGCGGACGCCGTTGAACAGCGCGGCAAGGAATTTATCGAGTTGATGATGGCCGAAACCGGCGCCACCGCGGCGTGGGGGGCGTTCAACGTGAAGCTTGCGGCGGGAATGTTCCGTGAGGCCGCCTCGATGACTACCCAAGTGAGCGGGGAAGTCATCCCGTCGGATCACCCGGGAAGTTTGGCATTTTCGGTCGGCGAACCGGTCGGGGTGGTGTTGGGAATCGCGCCATGGAACGCGCCAGTAATACTCGGTGTTCGCGCCATCGCACTGCCGCTGGCATGCGGAAACACCGTGGTGCTCAAGTCTTCTGAATTGTGTCCGGGAACGCAATTCCTTCTGGGATCGGTTCTGCGCGATGCGGGTTTTCCACCCGGCGTGATCAACGTGATCAGCAATTCGCCCCAGGATGCTCAACGGATCGTCGAAACCCTGATCGCGCACCCGGCGATTCGCCGGATTAGTTTTACCGGATCCACGCGCGTCGGCCGCATCGTTGCCGAGATTGCCGCGCGGCACTTGAAGCCGGTTCTTCTGGAACTAGGGGGAAAGGCGCCGCTCATTATTCTGGAGGACGCGGACCTCGAGGAAGCCGTGCGTGCGGCAGCGTTCGGCGCGTTCGTGAACCAGGGACAGGTGTGCATGTCCACCGAGCGGATCGTGATCCATCGGGTCGTGGCCGACGAGTTCCTAAGTCGTTTTGCGGAAAAAACGGCGTCGCTCAAAGTCGGTGATCCGCGCGTCGACGGCGTCACTATCGGATCCTTGGCGGGGACCGAGGCCGCTGCGCGCGTGGAAGAATTGGTAAATGATGCGCTGGGAAAAGGTGCAAAGGTTGTGGCGGGGGGCAAAAGAGAAGGCACCATCATGCACCCAACGATTCTGGATGCGGTTACACCGAACATGCGGATTTACTATGAGGAATCGTTTGGTCCGTCGGTTTCCGTGATTCGTGTGGCCGACGACGAAGAAGCAATTCGCGTGGCCAATGATACCGAGTACGGACTCACCGCATCCGTCTTCAGCCGCAACATATCGCGCGCTCTGGGCATAGCGCGACGGTTACAGTCCGGCATGTGCCACATCAACGGCGCCACGGTTCACGATGAAGCGCAGATGCCGTTCGGAGGTGTAAAGGCAAGCGGCTACGGACGCTTCGGTGGGCGCGCGGGGATCGCCGAGTTCACCGAATTGCGTTGGTTCACGATTAATACTGTTCCGCCGCACTACCCTTTCTAATCCGTCATCATCGTCCGGCCACTCAACCGTGAGTTGATTATCGGCGTTGGCGATGATTTTTGGTTTGTCGTAATGTGTTCTGGGTTTGGGTCACCGGTGATCGGCACCGCGTTGCAAGCGTCAATATGCGATCGAAGGGAATATGTACTTCAGACCCGGAGTTTTCCTTCTTAACCTCCGGCTGTCTGAGCACCCCCCGCGTGCCGCGGCGCGCCAATGCTACCGCGAGCGGGAAGCTTTGCACTTCAACTGAGGCAGTTCTGAATTTGCGGCGTGCTTTAGGTACACCTTGGCGCACTCGGCTGTTCGTTCTTTTCCCTGTTCGACATCGTCAATTGTCCCAGACGGCGCAATCCAGCTCTTCGCGTTGAGGTTGAACACGAACGCCTCGGACACCCTCAGCATTGTGCTGTGAGAAAAGCCGCAGATGTGCCCTGCCCACTTTCACTTCGGCCCATGCGCCCTCTGTCGACATCGCAGGAAACCTGACACAACGACTATCCTGCGCTAATCGTCTCTCGGTTCCCGAAGCTATATCGCGGCTGACCAGGGGTCGTCAGGTCGCCGGAGCGAGTATCCAGTTAAAGGGAAGAATTCGAAGAAGTTTCGTCCTGGATGCTTTTCCGTGCCAGCCGCAATTGGCAGTCGTGCAGGAAACTTCTTCGTCTCCAAACATCTCCATCGCTTCCTCCTCTGAGAGCCGCGTGTTTGCGCACTTTTTCTGGAGGTTGATGGTGTGGTGGCCCTTCGGGCATTCAAACATAATTCGATAGGCTAAGCTCATGTTCTATTGTAGCACTCCGGAGCGTCACTCTCGTCGATAAGGTTCTTAAGATTCAATGGATCGGGCGAGCGGTCGCATGAATACAGAGTCGCTACAACAGTCCATATAGCGGCTGTAGCATCACAGGTTTACAACCCATACAGCACACAGCCCGATCCCGCCAATCCCGGTTCATTCATCAATAGTCCTTTTATGTGCGACGGTTCGGGGAATGCTTTGCCTGCAAATGCCAGTGGCATTCAGGCAGCTGGCGTACCTTGCAACAAAATTCCGTCCAGCTTGATTAATCCGACGACGCTTTACTACGCGAAGACTCTGTTTCCGGCGCCAATCAGCACCGGACAGCCCGGATTCAACGGCCGTGACAGTTCTCCCAACATTACTACCAACAACCAGATGGAGGCTCGCATCGACCAACAGTTGGGCAGCAATGATCATATATTTGGGCGCAGTGCTGTCCCAAGAAAGTCTGAGCAGTCCACCGTAACTGCTTGATTGAACGAAAGTAAGGGGTCTCCGTGAGTTTTGGCGATTTCAATTTTTTGCTTCTCTTTTGGCGCCATCCTACTGCT
>Ga0182024_10020703_pt1 | contig 12002 bp, 6 predicted proteins | sample P32metaG_FD_120480 | JGI IMG/M metagenome (GOLD analysis project Ga0182024, IMG submission 120480) | Permafrost microbial communities from Stordalen Mire, Sweden - P3-2 metaG (Illumina Assembly) | ecosystem: Environmental > Terrestrial > Soil > Wetlands > Permafrost | place: Sweden: Stordalen... | reverse complement strand
GATTCGTCGCCAGGCGTCGAGAGAAATTATTTACGAACCTCGCTGGAGAAATTCGGGCCGAACAAATGGGAGCCTTACCCGGCGCCGGCTTTAGACGTGAAGGACGCGGCGGGCAAGCAGGTGACGCTCGAACAGTTCAAAGAGAAAAACGTCATTCTGGTTTTTTACCTGGGGCAGGAGTGCGCGCATTGCATGAAGCAGTTGCATGATATCGCCAATAAAAAGGATGACTGGGAGAAGACGGATACGGTGGTGCTGGCGGTGAGCAGCACGCCTCCGGCGAAGAATGCCGAGGCTTTGAAGGCGTTCGGGAATTTGCCCGTCCAGATTCTTTCCGACGATAACCACGTGAATGCGCACCGCTTTCATTCCTACGACGATTTTGAGGAGATGGAGCTGCACTCGACGATTCTGATCGACAAGATGGGGCGGGTTTATTGGGCTCGCACTGGCGGCGAGCCGTTCGGCGACATGGCGTTCCTGGTCAAGCAACTGGAGCGGATGAACGATTCCGTGACGCCTGCGGCCCGTCACGGCGCTGAATGATTTATTTCTCGAATATCAACAAACAATATGGCAAGCAGCTCATTTTCGTCGATGCTTCCTTTCAATTGAACCCTGGTGAGAAGGTCGGACTCGTGGGTCCGAACGGGGCCGGAAAAACGACACTGTTTCGCATGGTGGTGGGCGAAGAGGCCCCGGACGAAGGCGAAGTGTCGGTGCCGAAGAAAATGACGATTGGCTACTTCCGGCAGGATGTGGAAGAGATGAAGGGACGCTCCGTGCTCGATGAAGCGATCGCCGGCAGCGGCCGCGCGGGCGATCTGCATCATGAGCTGGAGGATCTGCAAAGGGCGATGGAAGATCCGTCGCGAGCGGGCGAGATGGATAAAATTCTCGATCGCTTCGGCCACGTGCAGGAAGAATACGAGCATCTGGGCGGCTACACTCTGGAGGCGCAGGCGCGCGAGGTGCTGCACGGCCTGGGGTTTCATGACGATCAGATCGATGGCGACGTCGGCGCGCTTTCGGGCGGATGGAAAATGCGGGTGGCGTTGGCGCGCGTGCTGCTGGGTCGTCCGCAGGTCCTGCTGATGGACGAACCGACCAACCATCTCGATATTGAGTCGATCATCTGGCTGGAACAATTTCTCAAATCGTACGAAGGCGCGCTGTTGATGACTTCGCACGATCGCGAGTTCATGAATCGCATCGTCTCGAAGATTGCCGAAATCGATGGCGGAGAGATCATCGCTTACTCGGGGGATTACGATTTCTACGAACGCGAGCGCGCGATTCGCGAGACGAATCAGCAGGCGGCGTTCGCGCGGCAGCAATCGATGCTGGCGAAAGAGCAGCGCTTCATCGATCGATTCAAAACGCACGCGGCCAAAGCGGCGCAGGTGCAGAGCCGGATCAAGGCTCTGGACAAGATCGAAAAAATAGAGCTGCCGAAGAAGAGGCACGTGGTGCGGTTCGATTTTCGGGTCCCTCCGCGCTCCGGCGATCAAGTCGCGGTGATTGAGGATCTGCATAAGAGCTACGGCAAGCGCGTGATCTACGACGGATTCAGCATGACCATCCGCCGAGGGGAACGCTGGGCCGTGATGGGCAGAAATGGCGCGGGCAAGACCACTTTGCTGAAAATGATCGCCGGCGCAAGCGAGCCCGATTCCGGCAGCGTGCGCCTGGGCGCGAGCTTGAACATGGGATATTTCGCGCAGCAGTCGCTCGATGTTCTCGACGCGGATCTGACGGTGATCGAGCAATTGCAGAACGATTTTCCGCAGGACGGACTCGGATCCCTGAGGTCCCTGGCCGGGGCATTTCAATTTTCGGGCGACGATGTGGATAAGAAGATTCGTTCGCTGTCGGGCGGCGAGAAATCGCGGCTGGCATTGGCCCGGATGCTGTACGATCCGCCGAATTTCCTGGTGCTGGATGAGCCGACCAATCACCTGGACCTCGCCACCAAGGAGATGCTGGTCGACGCGCTCAAGGAATTCCAGGGTACGATGATCTTCGTGTCGCACGATCGAACATTTTTGCGCGGACTGGGATCAAGGGTGCTGGAACTCGGCGGGGAGAGCGGGACGGACCGCAATCCGCGCGTCTATCCGGGCTCCTACGTTGAATATGTTCAGGCCATGGGGCATGAAGCGCCGGGGATTTCAGGATGAAGAAAGTTTTACTTCTACTTTCGCTGGCCGGGATTCTTGCGGCGCAGACGAATTACGAGATTTATGGAATCCGTTACGCGACGATCAAGGATTTTTCGGTCGCGGGCCTGGTGGCGGGCGCCGATAAAGAACGCAAGATGGACATCGCGATGTACGTTTGGCTGATTAAGGGCGGCGGCAAGAACATTCTTTTCGATTGCGGCTTCTATCGCGACAAATTCATCCGCCGCTGGCATCCCTCCGATTTCATCAAGCCTTCGGAAGCAGTGGAAAGGGCGGGCATCAAACCGGAGGACATTACGGACGTGATCATCAGCCATATCCACTGGGACCACGCCGATGGATTCGACCTGTTTCCGAAGGCCAAGATATGGATTCAAAAAGAGGAGCTTGAATATTATTCGGGCGAAGCGTGGCAAGGGAAGCGCGGGGCGGGCGCGGATGCGGAGGACGTGCTGGGGCTGGTGAAGCTCAACACCGAGGGGAAGGTCGGACTCGTTAAGGGCGATGCGCAGGAGATTATTCCCGGCATCACCTGCTACATCGGCGGCAAGCACACGTATCAGTCGCAATACATCGGCATAAAGACCGCGGCGGGCGTGGTGGTTCTGGCCAGCGACAATGTGTATTTATACGAGAATCTGGAAAAGCACGTGCCGATCGCCGCGACGCTCGATGCCGATTCGAATGTCAAGGCTCAGGACCGGATGAAACAGATCGCTGCGAGTGAGAAGCTGATTATTCCCGGTCACGATCCGGCGGTGATGAAGAATTTCCCGGAGGTCGCGCCGGGAGTGGTGCGGATTCACTGATTTTGTGAACCGTAGCCGATCCCTGGATCGGCGTTTACGCATGCCGTCGAGAGCGCGATCGGGGGATCGCGCGCGGACCAGGGGGTCCGCCCTACTAGAGAGCGGGTTTACTTGCGGCTAGAGCTTTCTCCGAGGCCCGCAGGCTTGCGAGCGTTTCGCTAGCCGAATGCGTCTCGAGCTTAGCCGCGGTCTCGATCACCAAACTTCTGGAGGCGGTTTGATTGATGACGGGCTGAGAATTTGGCTTCACCTTGCCGACGGGTTGCAAAGAGTCGGCCCATTGTTTCAGGTCGGCAGCGCCAGCGCCTTTTTCGAGACGGCCGATCAGTTCGCGCGTCGTCGCCAGAACGGCTTTGCGGCGTTCGATGAACTGGGTGACTTTCTCAGGGATACCGGCGGTCGATCCATCGGCGTAAATCGCGGCCTGGATCTTCATATAATCCGGCACGGCTCCGGCGGTCATGTTGGTCACCTGGATGCGCTTCTCCGCGCCGGGAGCGACTGGCTCCGAAGCAACCTCGTCCTGCCACAGCGAGTACGAACTGCCCGGATAATTCACTAATTCGATCAGATAGGCGGTGAGCGGCTGCGAGGACGTGTTCTTCACGAAGAAAACGGTGCCTCCGCCGATCGGCTCCGTGCGCAGTTCGGGCAACTGGGCGGCCGATGCGAAGAAGGCCAGCAGAAAAACAGGGACGAGGGTTTTCAGCGTCATGGTGAATCTATTATAGAAGCGGTAAACTCTCTGCATGCGATCCTCTGTTCTGATCTGTCTCGCTGCTGGAACATGTCTGTCCGCGCAGGTGAAGTTTTCGCCGGAAGATATCGCCATCAATGTCGACGGCAAGCCGTTCACCGTCTTTCATTACGGCGAGAAAAACAACAAGCCTTTTCTCGCTCCTCTGCGCTCCGCATCGGGCAAGATTGTTACGCGAGGCTTCCCGATGGAAAACATCGACGGCGAAAGCCGTGACCATCTGCATCATACCGGGCTCTGGTTTTCCTACGACGACGTGAATGGCGTCAAGTTCTGGGAGAATGATCCTTCTTATACTAAGCCGCACGTTGGCCGCATCGTAGTGACGCACACCGGCTGGAAAGACGGCGACAAATCCGGTACGCTCAACGCAATCATGGAGTGGCGCGATCCGGCAACCGGGAAGCCTCTGCTGGTGGAGAATCGCGACATGACCTTTTACTCCGATCCGAAGCTGCGGATCATCGATTTTCACATCACTCTGACCGCCGCGCAGGAGGTCACTATTGGCGACACCAAGGAGGGCGCGTTTGCGATTCGCCTGCATGACAACTTTACCGAACGGAAAGGCGGCAAAATGGTGGACGCCAACGGACGGACCGGAATGGTGAACGTGTGGGGCAAACGATCGAACTGGGTCGACTATACGGGCGTGATCGACGGCGAACGGCTGGGCGTCGCTATTTTCGACAATCCCCAAAACCCTCACTATCCCACTTATTGGCACGCGCGCGATTATGGCTTGTTCTCGCTCAACCCGTTCGGCCAAAACTCGTTCGATGAAAATATGGCGGAGAACAAAACCAAGCTGGCGACGGGCCAGAAGCTGACCTTTCGCTGGCGCGTGGTGATTCATCCCGGCGACGCCGCGGGGGTCGCAGACTTGTATAAACAGTACGCGGCGATGCATTAGTACTACTCAGTCTTTCGTTTTACAATGCTAAATCCACGAGTTGGTAGAACCGGTTAAGAATTTCGCCAAAAACACTCCCAGGAGTGGGTGCCCAGACCGTACATTGAGGAGTCTCCAGTTCTGAAATGCCTGGAGTGTAAATCCATTCTGTTCAATATCTTAAAGCCTATTCTAATTTCAGTTGACCATTACCTCAGTTGTTTTTCTGACCGCGTGTTCCACACCGCCTTCCTAAGCAGATCGCGAAGATTTCTGCAACCGCCAATCTACCAGAGCGGAACAGATTTATTTGACAGGTCCAACGAAACGCTTTAGTATTTTCAACAGTACTTCAACAGCAAGGTTTGCTTCATCAGGGGGTAGTTATGTTAACAGCGTCCCGGTCGACGTTCGCGAGCGTATGCTTGCTTGCCTCGGTCTTTCTTCTCCTCGCTTTGTCCACCACAATAAACGCACAGGTTACCGCCGTCGCTCAGGTTAGCGGCCAGGTTACCGATTCCAGCGGCGCCGCGATCGCCAATGCCGAAGTGACGATGACGGAAATCGATAAGCACGAGGTCCACACGGCTAGGACTGACGCGAGCGGGAGTTACACTCTGCCAAATCTGCCGGTGGGAGTTTACCGCTTTGAAGTCAGGACCCCCGGCTTTAAGGATTACATTCAAAACGGCATTGAGCTGGTAGTGAACAACAATATTCAGGTCAACGCCCCCATGCAGGTCGGTTCGCAGTCGGAGAAAGTGGAAGTCAGCGCCACTGCCAGCATGGTGGAGACAAAGGAAAACTCCATCTCCAGCCTGGTTTCCCAGCAGGCCATCAACGAACTGCCTCTGAACGGACGCCAGGTGACCCAGTTGATTTACACGATGGGCGCGGCGCTTCCGGCGGATGCCGGCGACACCGGGAGCAAGACTTTCTGGAACGCGACCCGCATCGCCGTAGCCGGCGGACAGGGCAACGGAACGGCGTATCTGCTCGACGGAGCGGACGCGACGGACGCGATGTCGAATGTCAATCTGCCGTTCCCGTTCCCGGACGCTCTCCAGGAATTCAGTATCGAGACCAGCGCCGTATCGTCGCAGTTCGGGACGCATCCGGGCGCGACCGTTAACGTGGTAACCAAGTCCGGCGGGAACGATTTCCATGGCGACCTGTTCGAATACATCCGCAACGGCGACCTGGACGCGCGCAACTTCTTTTCGGTCACGGGGCCCGACACGCTGAAGCGAAACACCTACGGTGGAACCGCCGGCGGGCACATTATCAAGGACAAGCTGTTTTATTTCGGCGGATTTCAGGGCGTGGAGAACCGCCAGAATCCTCCGTCGTCCACCACGACGATTCCCACGGCAAACATGCTGAACGGCGACTTCAGCACCATCGCCTCCGCCACGTGCGGAAAAGCGGTGACGCTTGCCAATCCCTTGGGCGGAACCTTCCCCGGCAACCAGATTCCAGTGACGCAAATGGATCCGGTGGCTTACAAACTGGCGTCGAAATATCTGCCGACTGCGGCCGCAAACCAGTGCGGCACCGTGACATATGGTATTCCCCAGACCGGAGACGAGCAGCAGTGGATCGAGCGTACAGACTGGGTGCTGAGCCCCAAGCACATGATCTACGGGCGATATTTCTGGGACCGCTGGACCAATCCTCCGGTATTGATTGGCCAGAATTTGCTGACCACGACCTCGCCCGGAAATCTAGAACTGGCGCAGGAAGCGACCATCGGCGACTCCTATACGTTCACCCCGACCTTGGTCAACACGTTCCACTTCAGCTTTAACCGGCGGCGCGATAATCGCGGGCCGACGGATTTTCCGATTAACTGGACCGATCTCGGGTCTAACATGTATAGCGCGGTCCCGAACTTCCTGCTGATTTCGGGTATGACCGGTGGTTTCACCACCTACTGCGGCACCTGCGCATCGGGGCACTTCAACGTCAACAGCTTTCCTTTTGGCGACGATGTGAGCTGGGTCAAGGGGAAACATCAATTAGGTTTCGGTTTCAACGTTATCCGGATTCAGAACAACACTAACTCCGGCTTCGACGAGAACGGCGCACCCACCTGGAACGGCTCGGTTACGGGACTGGGGCTGGCCGATTTCATGCTCGGAAAAATGAGCGACTTCGAGCAGACCAACAATACGCCGGACGACCTGCGAACGTGGATCATGAACTTCTACGCGCAGGACAGTTGGAAGGTCAGCAGGCACTTCACGTTGAACTACGGCCTCCGCTGGGAGCCGACGTTCGAGGATCCTGATAAGTACAAGCGCGGCGATTCGTTCCAGCAAAATTATTTTTTCTCCGGCGTGCACAGCACCGTGCATCCCAACGCGCCCGCGGGTCTGTTCTTCCCCGGGGATCCTCAAGACTCGCCTGCGAACTGGACCGGGGCCAAGGCCAATTTCGCCCCGCGCGTGGGCATGGTGTGGAACCCGAGCGGCGAAGGCAAGGACACGTTGCGTGTAGGCGCTGCGCTGCTCTACGATTCGACCGAAACCTGGTTCAACGAACGCGAAACGACGAATCCGCCCTTTGGTACCGCCGTTGACGCCGGCGCCGAGCAGCTATCGAATCCCTGGGCTAACTTCGCGGGCGGAAATCCATTCCCGCAGGCGCCCGGGACGGCCTTGTTCCCATTGTCTGGCGTTTACATCAACATGCCGCTCCACCCCAAGTCGACTTACGTGATGGATTACAACGTTACTTATCAGCGGCAGTTGGGGCATAGCTGGATGGCTTCGTTGTCCTTCCTTGGAAATCAGACTCGCCATCTTTGGATCGCTCTCGAAAACAACCCTGATATTTACATCCCGGGGAACTGCACGGCGGGCCAATACGGCCTGACGACGGCGGGTCCCTGTTCCAGCACGGCCGCAGCCAATTACCAGGCTCGGCGAATGCTGCAACTGGCGGCGGGGCCATCGCAAGCCCAGTATTACGCCAGCATCGACAGGATGGATGACGGCGCTGTTGCCCACTACAACGGCCTGCTGTTAAGCGCGCAGCATCGTTTCGCGCAACATTACCAGTTCAACGCGAACTTCACCGATTCCTATTGCCTGTCGGATTATGATTTCGGCGCCGCGCTGGCCGGCTCGACCAACTCGCAGCTCTTCAATCGTCATGCCGACTGGGGTCCGTGCATTTCCGACGCGCGCTACATCTTCAACACCTCCATCGTGGCCGTGAGTTCCTGGCAGAGCGACAACAAGATGATGAGCGCGCTGCTAAGAGACTGGCAATTGACGCCTCTGCTCACGTCGCGCAGCGGCCAGCCGTTGACGATCACCACCGGCACGGACAACTCCCGCACGGACCTCAACAACGACCGGCCCGATCAGGTGCTGTCGAACTGGCACGCGACCAACCCGATCTGCTCTACGAAAGCGATCTGTGTCCAGTACCTCAATAACAGCGCCGCTTCGCCGACCTTCATTCCCAATCCGATTGGTACCTACGGGGATCTTGGACGTAACGCCGTACGCGGGCCCGCCTTTGTCGGGTTCGACCTGGCACTGGTCCGGACCTTCAAGATCCGGGAGCGCTATAGCCTGCAGGTGCGGGCGGAAGCCTTCAACCTCTTCAACCACACCAACTTCGTGGGCGGCTTTGCCCCGGCTGGACAACCGGCGGGCGCCAGTTATAGCGGCGTCAGTACGGCCCTGAATTCGTCGTCGTTCGGACAGATCGCCAGCGCCTACGATCCGCGCATTTTGCAGATGGCGATGAAGTTTTTCTTCTAGGCGCTGAGCGATCAACCCATGCGTCAGAGTCTGTGTGAAAAGTGGTGCGTTGACCGCTCCTGCTAGTCGCGGCTCCATGTCCGGCCTTGTGGAATCACTTTCAGAGCCGCGACCACCGGGAGCGGTCAGCGCTGGGGTTTTCACACAGACTCGTCAGCTTGGGGGTGAACGGGTATTCGCGATAGCCCCAAGCTAACCAGGCTGCGGAAAGATCCCCAGACTCACGCCGGGGGTTATAACTCGTCCGTTATCGCCGAAACGAGCACACACGTCGACACCAATGTCGGCGCGGCACGCGTGGACGCGTGCGCCACACGGTGTGCTTTGTCATCTGGCGTTAGAATGGTTGGTGGAATGAAGTTTGCCCCTTTAGCCACGATCCTCATTTCCGTCTTCGCCTACGCTCAGCCGCGGCCGACTCCCCAGCAAAACGGCACGAATCCACCCGCCGGTCAGGCCGCGATTTTTCATCGCGCCGTCACCATGTACGGAGCGAAAAATTATGTCCCCGCCCTTCGCGCGTTCGAAGAGAGCGCCGACGCGGGTAACGTCGAGGCAATGATGTACTTGGGCCTCATGTATAGCGAGGGACAGGGCACCGCCGTGAATTTCGATGAAGCGGTCACCTGGTTTCACAAAGCCGCCGCAGCCGGCGATAGCCAGGGGATGTGCAATCTCGGCAGCCTTTATTACCAGGGTCGCGGAGTTCCGCAGCGCTTCGACCTGGCCATGCGATGGTTTCGCAACTCCGCCGCCTCCGGCAACAATCAGGCGATGTTCAATGTGGGCGCCATGTATCGGGACGGCGCGGGGGTGCCGGTGGATTACGCCGAAGCTCTGACGTGGTTCACCAAATCCGCCGATGGCGAAAATGACAAGGCGATGAACAGCCTGGGCAATCTCTATCAAAAAGGACTCGGCGCGGCCCTTGATTACGTGGAAGCGATGAAGTGGTATCGCAGCGCGGCCAACATGGGCAACCGCTCGGCGATGTTCAACATCGGCGTGCTTTACGAGAACGGACTGGGCGTCGCGCCCGATGCCGATGAGGCGCGCCGGTGGTACGCGAAGTCCGCGGAAGAGCCCGAGCCTGCTCCTTCGCGACCATGAAGTGCTTGCAGCATCGGCTTTAGCCGATGTCCCACCCCGAACGTCGGCTGAAGCCGACGCTGCAAACTAAAGTTCGCGCCACGCACGCAACTTGATACGGGAACTCTCGCGATAAATGTAACCTTAGTAATGTGCACCTGGCCCCGGCCGTAGTTCTCTTGTCAATCCTCTTACTTGGCCAGTCGCCCACCGGGTCGATCCACCTCGAAATCAAAGACCCCTCCGGCGCGCCCCTTCCTGCCAGCGGAAAACTAACTGGTCCTGCCACTGTAGCGTTTCGCACCGACGCCACCGGCCAATACACCGCCGCCAATCTTCCGTACGGCGCCTATCAACTGGAGATTTCGAGAAACGGATTCTCCAAACAATCGATCGCCATCGATCTGCAATCGGAAACTATCTCGCGCACCGTCACGCTGGCGCTCAGTTCGACCGAGTATCAAATCGACGTCGTCTCTCCCACTCCGCTTCCCGGCGGCGACCTCCCGCTCAATCAAATTCCATCTTCCGTCCAGACCGCGACAAAAAAAGACATCGACAACAGCGCCGCTCTTGAACTGGGCGATTTCATGAACCGCCGCCTCAACGGCGTGGTGGTCAATGAGAATCAGTCGAATCCCTTTCAGCCCGACGTGAACTATAGAGGCTACACCGCTTCGCCTCTGCTCGGCACGCCGGAGGGAATTTCCGTCTACCTGGACGGCGTCCGCCAGAATCAGCCGTTTGGCGACGTGGTGAGCTGGGATCTGATTCCGAAAAATGCCATCGAGACCGTCGAACTGATGCCCGGTTCGAATCCTCTTTTCGGACTCAACACGCTCGGCGGCGCTCTGTCCATCCAGACGAAGGATGGGACCACCAGTCCTGGGCTGAGCGCTCAATTCACTTACGGCAGCAGCGGACGCAAGGCGGGGCAGGCGGAATATGGAGGCGGTAAAGCGACGGGCTTCAACTGGTTCCTCGCCGGCAACGTCTTCCATGAATCCGGCTGGCGGTTTGCCTCGCCTTCGGACGTGAAGCAGGCATTTTTGCGGCTCGGCTGGCGCAGCGTGACTACGGATCTCGCGCTCAGCTCAAGCTATTCGTATAACTCGCTTACCGGTAACGGACTCCAGGATTACCGGCTGCTCGCCGCCAACTATAGGAGCGTGTACAGCCTCCCGGACACCATAGATAACCGATCCCCCTCCTTCAATTTCATCGTTCGCCACATCTTCAGCAATACGTTTACATTTTCCGGCAACGCCTGGTTCCGTCACATCGATACCACGGCCATCAATGCCAACGACAACACCGATGTACTGGGCGGGGAAATTTATCAGCCGGACGCGGAGGACCGGGCGGCGCTCACCGCGTCCGGCTACACCGGATTCCCAACCAGCGGGGCCGACGCTTCCAATACTCCGTTTCCTAAATGGAAATGCATCGCGCAAGCTCTGCGCGGCGCCGATCCCGATGCCAACTGCGACGGCGTCATCGTCTATTCGAACGAGGTTCAGAACGATTTTGGCGCATCCGGGCAGTTCGATTGGGTCGCTAAGCATAACCGGTTCACCGCCGGCTTTGCGATCGATCGCGGCTCTGTCGACTACACGCAGAACACGCAATTTGGCTACATCGCGCCCGACTACCTGATAGTCGGCGTGCCCGCATGGGAGGACGGATCGCGTGTCAGTCTTCATGGCACGACTCCTAACTGGAGCCTCTTCGCAACCGACACTGTTTCGCTCGGCAAGCAATGGAACGTGACGCTTTCAGGCCGCTTCAATCGCACTACCATCGATAACTCCGACCGCATAAATCCCATCGCCGGCGCAGGTTCGCTAGACGGAGATTATGTGTTTGAACGGTTCAACCCGTCCCTCGGGGTGACTTACAATCCGACGCCTCTATTCACTTTATTCGCCAATTATTCCGAAGGGAGCCGCGCGCCGACTTCGATCGAACTCGGGTGCGCCGATCCGAACAACCCGTGCAGTTTGCCCAACGCCTTGGCCAGCGACCCTCCGTTGAAACAGGTGGTCACCTCCACCTGGGAAGCCGGCGTGCGCGGGAAATTGGAGAAAGACATCCACTGGAGCCTGGATGGTTTTCATGCCATGAATCGCGACGACATCCTTTTCCTCGCGTCGGAACAGCTCGGCACGGGTTACTTCCAGAATTTCGGCGAGACGGAGCGCCGGGGCATCCAGGCCAGCCTCGGCGGCCGCATAAAACGTTTTACGGCCGGCCTCGACTACACCTTCCTCGAAGCAACGTATCAAAGCACGGAGACGGTCGACGGATCGGCCAACAGCACCAGCAACACGGCGCTCGCGGGAATGCCCGGAGTGGACGGCGTGATCACGATTCACCCCGGCAACCGGATTCCGCTCATTCCGAAACAAAGCGGCAAGGCCTGGCTCGATGTGCAGGCCACCGGCAAATTGGTTCTCAATTTCGGCATGATCGCCAATTCGAGTTCCTACGCGCGCG
>Ga0182024_10020702_pt1 | contig 12002 bp, 13 predicted proteins | sample P32metaG_FD_120480 | JGI IMG/M metagenome (GOLD analysis project Ga0182024, IMG submission 120480) | Permafrost microbial communities from Stordalen Mire, Sweden - P3-2 metaG (Illumina Assembly) | ecosystem: Environmental > Terrestrial > Soil > Wetlands > Permafrost | place: Sweden: Stordalen... | reverse complement strand
GGCGGCTCAGGCGGTGCGATGAGCTCACTGGCGGGCGGCATGGCTGCAACCTCATCAGCACGACGACCATCCGGAAGGATCAGCGGTGTGCCGCAACGCTTGCACGACATGACCGTCCCCACTTCCGTCCATTTCCAGCAAGTCGGGCAACAGAGTTTCATGACCACCGCTCATTCTCAACAGGCCCGGGAGGGGAGGCGGATGCCGTTCGTGGACGGTGCCGAGACCGTGACCGGTTCAGCGCAGATCGAGATGGGAACATGGAACCACGACCCATGAGTCGTAACCTCGCCACCGAGCGAGACGTTTCGCGCATTGATGACACCAACGTTTCGACCCTGGCGGCCCCTGCTCGCGGGCGCCGGATCGCTGTGCCTGCTGCTCAGCGCCTGCTCGTCGACGCCGGCTCCGTCGGGGAGCCCGACCTCGTCAGCATCGGTAGTCGTGACCCCGGCACCGAGCCCACTCCCGTCGTCGACCCCGTCCCCATCCCCGACAGTGGTGCCCGTGTCGGCGGAGTCCGGGTTCCAGCCGAACTCGGTGACGTTCGTCTCGCTCGAGATGGGCTGGGCTCTCGGCAGTGTCCCGTGCGCGAGCGGCACCTGCCTGGCCCTGCGCCGAACCCTTGACGCCGGTCGATCCTGGGCGGCGGTCGCGGCGCCGCCGACGCTGTACGCACCCGCGAACTCCGGTAAGCAAGGAGTGGGCCAGATCCGCTTCGCGGACCCGCTCGATGGCTGGGCGTTCGGCTCAGAGCTCTGGTCCACTCACGACGGTGGCGCTCACTGGACCAAGAGCGGCCTCAGCGACGTCGCGGCCCTCGAGGCTGCCGACGGCCATGTGCACGCGATCGCGTTCCAGCAGCCGAACGGCTCGTTTGGGATCGAGACAAGCCCGACGACCAGGGATGCCTGGGCCGCGACGGGCTCACTCCAAATCGGCGCATGTCCAGTGCCCTCGTCCGACCTGATCCTCCAGGGAACCACCGGCTGGGCAATCGAGAACGACAGAACCGTGGTCGAAGGCGCTCGCCTTGCCTCCGGCCACTGGGTACCATGGCACGCTCCGTGCGCCACCAACGGCGGAACTGCTGTCATCAGCACGCCGTCGGCCTCCTCGATGGTTGCCGTCTGCGAGGAGGGGACCTGGGGGCCGTCCGGCTACAAGGGCCCACCGGGAGTGCGTGCGTACTTTTCGAACACCGGCGGTTCGACGTTCTTTCTCGGTGGCATTGTCCCCGGCGTGGGCGACGCCGGAGGAGCGGTCGTCGCGAGCCCCTCACCAGGCGCGGCGGTGACCGACGCGCAGACGAGCTCAGAGTGGGATTTGGTCGAGACATTCAACAGCGGTGCGTCGTGGCGGATTGTGGCCACGGCTCCGGAGTCGCTCCAGTTCACGTATCTCGGCTTCACGAGCTCGTCGCAGGGGGTCGCCATAGAATCTGGTTCGCAGACCTCGGTCCTGCTCATGACGTTTGACGGTGGTCGGGTCTGGTCGCCGGTGAAGTTCTAAGCGGCGTCTCCGCTAACCGGTCGAGGGTCTTGTCACTCGCGAGTGACGTCGGCAAGTCGGCACGCGCTACGGACCGCTCGCGCTGGACAACGCCTTGAGGAGTGCGGCTCCATTCGGCGAGCCGAGCCCGGTGCACGCGTCCCAACCGCGACCCGCCGTGTACGCACCATTTGACCCGGTCACGACATCGTGCAGTGCCGCAGCCCCCGTGGGCGAATACAGGAATGGTTGCAGATAGCCGACAGGTCGCCCGAGGCCCTGATTAAGGAGCGCGATCAGCCCCGCCCAGAGCGGCGCCACCGCACTGGTCCCACCGATCGGGATCGTCTGACCGTCAACACGAACCGTGTACCCCGTATCGGGGTCGGCATCGCCACAGACGTCAGGCACACCCCGGCCGATACGGGCGCCGGGGTTGGCAGAGGGAGGGATCGATGCAGCGTGCTGGTAGTCCGGCACTGGGAAGACGTCGCTGATCCCGCCGCCTCCGGCTCCCTGTCCGGGTCCGTCGTTCCATACGGTCTCCGATGAGATGACCCCGCCGGCAATCTCCAGGCGTGTGCCGCCGCATCCGAGTGCGTGCGGGGCTGACGCTGGAAAGTCGGCGTGTTGCAGTCCGTCCGTGGCTCCGTCGGTTGACCCGTTGTCCCCGGCTGCGGCGGTCACCGTCACGCCCATGGCGGCCGCGGCGGTAAACGTCTGCTCCATCTGGTTCATCGCTTGAGCCGTCCACGTGTTCTCCGCGCTTCCCCAGCTGATGGAGACAACCGACGGCCGGTGGCTCGTGTCGTGGACGGCGCTGGTGACCGCATCGATGAAGCCCTGGTCGGTATTCGGCGCGAAGTACACCGCGATGGTCGCACCGGGGGCGACACTCCCGGCGACCTCGATGTCCAGCATCACCTCGCCGTCAGGTCCGTCTGATGTGCCGGGACTGTTGCTCCCGCCGTCAACCGGCACAGCGACCACGGTCGGTTCCGACAACCCCAGCTGCGAAAAGTATGCGGTGAGATCCGCCGGTCGGAAACCCCCTCCCAGCTCGATCAGCGCAATGCACTCGCCAGTTCCAGTCAATCCCGTCGGAAACGTGTAGGCGGCGGCAACCTGCGGCGGCGCGTACTGCGACCGTGCGTTGGCCCGAGGACGGAAGTGCGGACGGGCCTGTGGACGAGCGTCCAGCCCGAACACCCCGGTCACGACGTCGGCCAGATCGGACGGCACGGAGAGGCTGCCCTCCCTGCCTCGATACTCGACGCCGTCCGGAGCGCGGTACACCGTCAGCGTGGTGCCAAAGGCGGTGCTCAGCGAACCAAGGCTGCCGGTCAGCTCGACGCTGCGGCGCGCGAGGTCGACGGCTCCAACTGACAACCCGTGCGCCGCCGCGAAGCTGCGAACCGCGTCGACATCGCCGGGAGCGGCACCATGGGTCGACGCGTACGCCTCTCGCGAGAGCAGACCGGTAGCCGGCTCCCCGCCAGAGCCACGGAGGTACACCGTGACGGTCGTCACCTCAGTCGGGTCGCATGCTCCGACCGGGTCGTGCGCCGGACCGAGGCGCTCGCTACCAGGGATCGGGACGCGGGATGGCTGGTCCGCCATTCACCCATTGTCCGCGTGCCGCGCCGACGTTGTCCAGGAAACTCCGGATAGGGCTGCTCTTGGCGAGTGAACGCTGCGGCCCACCGTGTCTTCCTCAGCCCCGAAACCAATCATCTAATGGGAGCCTCGCGGTGAGCGCAGAAAAGTCACCAGTGTCTCGGATCGACTCGGCCGCGTCCGCCATCGCTCTGACCGCAACCCATGTGAGGCTACCGCCGACGCTCACCCGTCGAGCGCCGGCTTCGGCCATCGCCGCCAGGGAAAGCCCGGGAACTGCGAGTACATTCACCGGCCTGGAAACAGCCTCACAGACGGCTCGAATCTCGTCCGTCGTGCGGAGCCCGGGCGCATACACAACGTCTGCTCCCGCCTCCCCATACGCCTTCAGTCGAATGATCGTGTCCTGCAGATCGGGATTGCCACGGATGTGATTCTCGGCGCGTGCCGTCAGCGTGAAGGGAAACCCCAGGCTCCGCGCGACATCTGCCGCTGCCGCGACTCTCGTGGCGGCACGCTCCACGTCGTAGATAACGCCGGAGGGGTCGAAGTCTTCGATAGATCCGCCGACCGCCCCGACCTCCGCGACACGCCTGATCGCCTGAGCGGCGTCATCGGGATCGGGACCGTAGCCGTTCTCGAGGTCCACCGATACGGGGAGTTCGGTCGCGCGGTCGAGAGCCGCGACATGTGTGATCACCTCGTCCAGCGTGACGCGTCCATCACGACGACCCAGCGTGAAGGCGAACCCGGAACTCGTCGTGGCGAGAGCTTTGAATCCGAGTCCGGCCAGGACGCGAGCGGAGCCGGCGTCCCATGGATTCGGGATCACAAACGCTCCGCTGACATGCAAGGCCTGGAACTTCGCCGCTTTGCGCTCCTGTCGTGTCATGCGCACATAACACTACCTCGTCCTGTTTGCCCAAGCCCAGGCGCCAGCACCGGGGATTCGAATCCCGACCTGTCTGTCACCGCAGCGCGACGGCAGGGCTCGAGCGCTACCTCAGGATGGAGCCATGTCCGTTCTCAGCGCATCGACGTTGCACAGTCGCGTCGCCGTGGCTCGCCAATCAGCGTGATCACTCCAAGTCGGCGACTCCCAGTCCTGGTTGCAGCCGGAGCCATGGCACTCCTCGCCAGCGCCTGTGGCAGCCCGCTTGGCGGCAACACACCTTGCTCGGTCTATCTCTCCATGGATGGCTCTGATCAGGAGAGCACGACCACCACCGAACTGCAGCAATTGGGTGAGTCAAATCCCAGCACTGCGGACATTTCGGAATCTCAGAGCTTGGCTTCGAGTTACTGTTCGGATCCGCTCCCAGGCTCGAACATCATCTTTGGCATGCTCGATAGCCGACCGTCGTGACCGCCGTGACTCCGCCGCCAAGCCCTTGAATTGGACGCGAATTCGACCGACAGATAGACTACGGCTGTCTGGCTAGCGGTGCCGCTGGCATTCCCTGGGCACGGGGTATACGCGGGATGGAAGGCAAGTTGATACCTGAACAAGTCGAATGGCTCGACCCGCGTGACCGCTGGTGCGTGAACTGCCAGCGCAATGTTTTCGCCCAGAAAGCGGGCGCAAGCCCGCTCGTGAGGCTCCTCGGGGCGACCCTGATGTTCGTGCTGGGCGGCGTCATTGGCATTGGGATTGGTTTGCTCCTGCAAAGTGCATCGAATGCCATCATCAACCTCTACGCGGCCATGGCGATCGGCGCTGTTTTGGGCTTACTGGTTGCCCTGGTCGTCATCGCAGGTGACGAGTCTCGCTGCGCAATCTGCAAGTCCAGCAACCTAAAAGACGCGCCATGAGCGACAAGGTTGGCTCGTACGAGCCGCAAGCCGGACGAATTGCTTCTCGCCCCACAGCGGCGCTCGGGCGCTGGAGGTGCCATCGGGGGTCGGTCAGCGGCCACCAGAAGGACGGCGAGGACGGCCGCGATTGCCGCTCCGACCTGGAGTAGGTAATAGCCCTGCTCTGGGGCGGTTGGGATCTCATAAGTCCAACCCGGCACCCGGGTCGCCGCGTGGAGGCGGTCGAAGCAGAACCTTATGCGATATGGCACTTGGCGGAGGGAGAGGGATTCGAACCCCCGGGGGCTTGGCGGCCCCTGCGGTTTTCAAGACCGGCAGGGAAGTGTCGGAGGGTGCCGCGCAGGGTCGTCGTGAACTCGGGCGCAACCGCGATGATGCCGCCGGGTACCGCTGCGTGCTGGCTGGTAGCATCGCCAACTGGGGTATGAATTGGGGTACGCCGCGGCAGGCGGATGACACGCCGAGCCCGTCTCAGATCTCGGAAGGCGGAGACGCCGACGCCATAGTGAACGGCTCGGGTCTCGTCAATTCGCCGGATGTGCATCCGCGTTAGCCACAGGGGTCCGGAGAGCCACGGACCCGGCAAGCGCAACCAACATCCATGCGGCCGCATAAGCAAACCCGATGACTGGCGACGCCACCGCATAGAGAAGGCCGACGACTGCCGATGAGGCGAAGTCGCCACCGGCCTGGATGGCTCCGAGCATGCCGAAACCACTGCCGCGGAGTTCGTCTGGGAGCGCACGAGCAACCAGTGTCGATTCGGCGGTTTCGGCGAGTCCGATCCCACTTCCGGCGAGCGAGAAGAAAATCAACAGCGTCCACCAGGACTGGTGCGGAATGGCGAATCCGCTGTACGCAACCACGTACAGCAGCGCCGCTGACGCAAAGACAACGCGTGGACCCGCTCGGTCAATCCAGTGACCACCGATGACCGCCACCACTGCTCCGAACGCATTGTGCGCGGCATAGATGAGGACCGCCAGTGAGGTGGCAGCGGTCAGTGTCAGGCCGCCCTGCTGGAGGAGTTGCATCGCCCGGAGGATGAGCAGGGTGGTGGCGACGTTGCCGAGTTCAAACGCGGCGACCGGAAGCATCGGGCGAAGCAGGCCTGCTTTCCGTAAACGCCGGAATTCGAACGAGAACGTGCGTCGAGCCATGGGCAGCTTTTCTCGCGAGGCGCGAGCCGCCAGGGTGATTGCGACCACCGCGAACGCTCCCGGTACAGCGGCGAGATAGAGCGCCGGGCGGATGCCGATCCACGCCACGAGCACCGCGGCGAGGAGTGGACCGGCGACGGCGCCGAGATTGTCACCGGCTCGCTCGAGCCCGAATGCACGACCGTAGGCGCGCGCCGGAGCAACCGATGCGAGGATGCTGTCCCGAGCGGGTGATCGCACCCCTCGGGAGAACCAGGCGAGTGCTCGGAGGACGCCGACCTGCCACACCGCGACGCTTAGTCCGATCAACCCGGTCGCGACGGCGGTGCCCAGGTAGCCTCCACTCGCGAGCCGGCTGCGTCGATGTGGTTGATTGGCCAGCGGGCCGGCGCCGAGCTTTGCGAGTCCCATCAGCCCGTCGCTAAGTCCCTCGACGAGCCCGAGTGCGCCCGCGGAGGCATGAAGCGTGGCCGTGATGAACGACGGCAGGATCGCCGTGGTGATCTCGTGGCCGGTATCAGAGAAGAAACTCGCGCCGGCGACGCCGACCACCCCTGCGCCGAACCATGGCTGGTCGGCCCCGACGTCTGCACCAGCCAGCGGTTCGTCGGCGACCTTGCGGTCAGGCGGATCGCGCTCTTCGCGCGTCATGGCATTCCTCCATCAGTAGTTGTCACCTCCGGGTGGTGTACAGTCCTGCGCTGGCGATGGGGCTCGCCGCAGGGTGGTCGGATCCTGAAAGCGCTCCGGTCGAGCTAATGGCCCCTGACCACCATGTCCATGGAGGTTAGGGCCATGTCTCATCGACGTCCGGTGGCGGAGCGCTCCGAGAACGGAAGTCTGACCCTGCGATTTGACGATGTTCTCCTGGTGCGGGGTAGCCGTGGAACGTGGCTGCTCGACGTGCAGACGCGGGTGGGCGGCGCGCACCGCCGCTTGCAGATTCCCATCGGTCGCCATAAAGTGTTCGATAGGTTCGCCGTGGAGCTGCTCCGAGCTGATGACGGGCAAAGTCCCGACGTACAGGACGAGTCGCGGGAGTAAACCGCGTGTACGGAGCGTCGTGGCCATCACCATGGAACCGCTCCAAGGTCGCGCGATATCGTCCGCGCTCCGTCCCGAACGTGCGACACCAGCTCGCTGCGCGGCTGGGAGTCATCACAGAGTCGTTCTGTCGGCCCTGAGATCGCGATGGCACCGACCGCGACGCCCCGCCGGTCGCGTATCGGTGCCGCGAATGACGACTCGCCTTCGATGAGCTCTTCCAGCGACGATCCCCACCCCTGTTCGCGAACTTGTTCGAGCTCCAGCGCGAGCAGCTTGGGGTCGGTGATCGTGCACGTCGTAAAGCGCTGAAGCGAGCCGTTGCCGAGCTCAGCGGTCAGATAGGGGTGATACGCGAGCAGCACCTTGCCCATCGCCGTGGCATGCATCGGCAGCAGCGCACCCACCTCGAGGACCTGCGGGCTGTTATCCGGGCGGAACACGTGGTGCACCAACAGCACCTGCCCGTCATGCAGCGTGCCGAGACGCACGCTCTCGTTGGTGCGCGCCGCAAGCCAGTCCGCCCAGTTGAGCGCTCGGGTGCGCAGCTCGTTGCCGTCGAGGTAGCTGCTCCCAAGGTGGAGCAGCGCGGCGCCGATACGGTACTTGCCCGACTCGGAGTCCTGCTCGACGAATCCGACGGACAGGAGCGTCCGCATGATCCCGTAGACGGTGCCCTTGGGCAGGCCCAGCTCCCCCGCCACCTCGGCGAGGCTCAGGCGGCGGCTGCGCCCGGACAGCAGGCGGAGGACGGCGGAAGCTCGTTCGATGGATTGAATCGGTCTGGGCACCGCTCGACAGTTCTCCTACCAGTGGTAGCTGGTAGGGCCCATCAGGCACGAAGCCTTTCACGGCGAGACCCATCGCCTGACCGCGGAAACGCGAGACGAGTCTAGGATACCAATAGACTGGCGACGTCGGATGAGGCTCCGCCGCGGTGTGCAACGACGACCACACGAAGTGCAGACGCTAGCCGCCTCCACGCAGCACCGGCAGCGTGAACGTCGAGGTGACTAACCGACGCCCGAGCATCTCGTTCGACAATGCTGACAACGTAGTCGCACGTTGCGAGTGTCACCAGCAGTTGTCCTTCTCGCGCGGAGGTGACTACTGGCTGGCCTGGAAACCGCTCTCTTCCTTCGTGCCAAACGACACGTCGATGCCACGCGCACGTCCTCGCCGAAGGCGAACTGCTGGCGACGCGCGATATGCGGAAGACCAGTGTCGACGCAGCTTCGCAACTACTTCAAGCCGTATAACTCAAGTAGACGTTGACGTCGAACATCTGCCCTGGCTCCCTTGACGATCAGCACCGACGCAGTCGCAGACGCGCTGACCTTCCTGGCGGTAGCCCCGATCACGAGACTGAGAACCCGGAAATGCCGCTTGTAGCCGAGCACCACAAGGTCGGCGCCCACCTCTGCGACGAAGTCCACGATCGCATCCGCCGCGTGGCCCATACGCACTTCACTCGTGAGCGTGGCGTGATGTTCGCGTGCGATTGCCTCCGCTTCCGCTCGGACGCCGTCGAAGTACTTGTCGCGCTCCCGTTTGAACTCGTCGACCTCACCCATGGTCGCAGCGTGTTTCGGGATCCCCTCCTCGACCGAGAGGGAGATCAGCCGCGCGTTGAACCGGACGGCGAGTTCCGAAGCTTCGGCGACGGCCGCATAGCCCCCGGGCGAGCCGTCGACGCACACGACGATGACCTCATGCATCGCCGGACCGTGTCAGCATCGGTCTTCTCCCAGCACCGACATGGGTAGAAGCCATCATCCGGAACGCGGCTTAGGCGGGCCTCATCGCCGGTTCTGAGTGTACTCTCGCGGCCGACCCTGCACTCGAGGTGGCCGGTGTTATTCTGAGATCGCCGCCCACTGCGGCCCGGTGATGGGTCCCGCCGTCAATGGCCGTTTGGCCTGATGGGCCCTACCAGCCGCGTAACTGGTAGGAGGACGAATGGGTAGTTGTCGATCCCTTCGCATCGGGAATCGCGCTAAGTGACGCCTGTGACGAGGAGAGTGACCCACACCGCCGGAGCCTCCCTCGAGGACGGCCTCCGGACGCTCGCATCGCTGGAACTGCTGCCGATTGCGCAGCGGCATCTTGCCGAAGAGGCGGCCAACAAGCTGGCCGGACGCGGCCTGTATGTCGCCGTGCTCGGCGAGTTCAAGCGTGGCAAGACGACGCTCGTCAACGCGCTGCTCGGGGCGGACCTTCTGCCGACGGGTGTGCTTCCGGTGACGGCGGTCCCGGCCCTCGTGCGCTTCGGCTTGCAGGCGCGATCGACGCTCCGCCTCCTCGACGGCTCGGAAGTGAGCATCGACATCACGGAGCTGAAGGGCTACCTCACGGAGCAGGAGAACCCGGGGAACCGCAAGGGTGTACGCGAGGCGATCATCGAGTATCCGGCCGGGTTGCTCGAGACCGGCCTGATCCTCGTGGATACGCCTGGCACAGGCAGTGTCCACCTCCACAATACCCAGGCTGCGGTGGACTTTCTGCCTCGAGTCGACGTCGCGCTGCTCGTCCTCAGCGTGGACGCGCCGCTCTCCGACTCGGAGGCGCGACTGCTCGAGGACGTGGCACACACAGCTGGGCGTATTGCGATCTGCCTCAACAAGGTTGATCGGCTCACGCCGAACGAGACGCGCGAGGCGGTGGAATTCGTGCGCACTCGGGTGGCCGCGATGTGCGGCGCCTCGGGTGTCACCGTGTTCGCGGTATCAGCGACCGGCGGGGATGCCGACAGCGGTCTGGGGGCGCTGACCGCCTGGCTAAGAAACGATGTCGCCGCTGTCCAGATCAAGCTCTTGAGCGAGCGTGGCGTCCGCGTTGCGACGACACTGTTGTCGCTCGTCGACGTAACGCTCCAACTCGAAGCAGCGGCTGCGGCCAAACCGGCACGCGATGCGGCCACCGCCCGCACCGCGTTCGCAGCGGCGCAAACCGCGCTCGCAGCAGCAGTCGACGAGGAGTCCACCCTGCTCCTTGCAGCATGTCGGCGCGCGACGGACACGTTCATCGAGCCGAAGGCAAACGCACTGCGGGAGACACTTCCCTCTCTGCTGCTCGCCGCAGCAGATGATGCATGGCCGGATCGAATCGCGGCTACTGCAAGTTCGTGGCGACGTGACGTGGGTGAAGCGCTCGTCACTGCGATGCGTGGCCCGGTCGACCGGCACATGGAGCGTGTACAGGAGCTAGCCACGCGCTTTGTCGCGGAGGTTGACGAGGCCTTCGGCATCAGGCTCCGCACTGCGTTCGCCGTGTCACCTCGTGTCAGCGTGGATGCCGTGAGGGTGGATTTGGCAGATGATCCGGGTGCCGTGGCGATGGGCCTTCGGCAGCTCCGGGCGCGCGTTCCGGGCGCTTTGGGAAGGAGGTGGCGTGCGCGAGCTCGCCACGAACGCGCCATCGAAGACTCCGACCGCCTCGCCGGTCGGCTGCGCTACGCGACGCTGCAAAGCGTTGATCGAACGGCTCGTGCATGGATCCGAGAGGCCGAGCAATCCGCTCGGGGGTTGAGTGAAGCCTTGGCCGGCGCGGTTGCCCGGGCCGAGCTCGCAGCGGAACGGTACCAGGCCAACATCGCTGATTCCAGCGACGTTGGGGCCTTGATCGAATCCGTGCGCCACTCGTTGCGCTGAGGCTGAGATGTCCCGGTTTGGGGGTAGTCTGCCGGCCCACGGGCGCTACTGCGAAAGCCGGTTCCGGCGAGCCAGATTTCGGATTCGACGGCCGGAGCCTAGTTATTCAACGCTTCCGAACGCCTTGATCTCCTCAAGCTCCTGTGGCGACAGTTCACGCGGTTGGTCGCCCTTCGCCACTTTCTCGGTCTGCACCTGGTGGCGGATACCTTCGACGATCTCAGGATTTGCCAGCGTGGTCACATCCCCAACATCGGTGAAGTTGGAGATCGATGCGATGACCCGCCGCATGATCTTTCCGGACCTGGTCTTGGGCATGTCCGGAACGATCCATACGTTATGCGGACGTGCGATCTTCCCGATCTCACGGTCGATCGCTTCGACGATCTTCTTCTTGATTTCGTCGCTCGGTTGCACACCCGGCTTCAGCGCGACATACATTTCCACCGCGCGGCCGCGAAGCTCATCAATGACCGGAACAGCCGCCGCCTCGGCGATCTCATCGACCGTCAGGCACGCCGACTCAAGCTCCTTCGTTCCCAATCGGTGTCCGGCCACGTTGATCACGTCGTCGACACGACCAAGGATTCGTATGTAGCCATCCGCTGCCTGGACGGCGCCGTCACCCGCGAGGTACGGCCAGTCGCGCCAGTCCTTGCTCTCCGGGTCCCGGCAGTACTTCCTGTAGTACGTATCCACGAACCGCTCGGGTTGACCCCAGATCGTCTGAAAGATTCCCGGCCACGGGTTGCGGATGCAGATGTTCCCTGCGCGATTGCTCCCCGGCTCGACGACCTTGCGATCCTCGTCGTAGATCACGGGATAGATGCCGAGGACGCCGGGCCCGCAGCTGCCCGGTTTCATCTGGTCGAGTGCGGGAAGTGTGCTGCCCAGGAATCCGCCGTTCTCCGTCTGCCACCACGTGTCGACGATGACCGCTTCGCCTTTTCCCACGACCCGGTGATACCAGCGCCACACCTCCGGTTCGATAGGCTCGCCAACCGTTGTCATGTGCTTGAAGTGGTAGTCGTACTTCGCTGGCTCATCCGGGCCGAACTTGCGGAGCATCCGGATGGTGGTGGGCGCCGTGTGGAAGATATTCACGCCAAGACGCTCCGCGATCCTCCAGGGTCGACCGGCATCCGGATAGAGCGGCACTCCCTCATACATCACGCTCGTCGTCCCGAGCGACAGCGGGCCGTACACGATGTAGGAGTGCCCGGTG
>Ga0182024_10020701_pt1 | contig 12003 bp, 9 predicted proteins | sample P32metaG_FD_120480 | JGI IMG/M metagenome (GOLD analysis project Ga0182024, IMG submission 120480) | Permafrost microbial communities from Stordalen Mire, Sweden - P3-2 metaG (Illumina Assembly) | ecosystem: Environmental > Terrestrial > Soil > Wetlands > Permafrost | place: Sweden: Stordalen... | reverse complement strand
GCGCAGGCGCAACATTTGAAGCGTTGGACGTTTCCGGAGATGTCGCGTACCGACATCTTTCGCCGTGGGATACCATGGACCCGGCTGATTCTCAAGCGCCGCAAGATGCCCAACGATCTGAACCTGCGCTGGTCGCAACGCATCAGTGTGGCAGCGGCGTGGATCGCGCTGGCGGCGGGTACCGGCCACGTTCGACTGTTGGTGGCGGCGCTCGTAGTGGTGGCGGCGTGCAACTGCAGATTTCTGGGATTCCTCAAAGAACGAGCCGGATGGAGCTTCGCGATCGGGGCATTTCCGGTTCAGGTTGTGTTTTCGGCTTATTGCGGATTGTCCCTGGTCGCCGGCACGGTGCTCCATCTAAAATCGCTGATCGCGCCGGGAAAAGTGAAGGACGCTGGGTTGAGCCCGACGAACTGACCGAGGCGCAACGGAAAGTCGCCTAGAATCTGGCCTGATGCTCGCTTGCCTTGGGAGCTAAGAGCGCAGCGTACATGCCGATCATCTCGGCGGTACGTGCAAAGAACGAGGCAATCAAAGCAATCGGAAATAGAAAAATCGCTCTACCGCGACTGATCCCTAACACCCGGCTGAAGCGGAACCAGTGGCAGGCATCCCGGCCCACCAGTCCCATACGAAGCACGATGGGTTCAATCCAGGGAAGACGCTGCAACACACCAACCCGCGGCCAGCTCGGATCTGCGCGCCTTCCTTCGTAGGTTTCCCAGCCCCTTCGGAAATGCATTCTGGAAAGCCACCATTGAAAGTTCATACCATGAGCTGTAATTTGGCCGGGTTGGTATGAGAATTTTGCGCCCGCCCGTCTGAGTTTGAAGAACTCGAGTGACGAAGCATAGGATCGCCTCAGCACTGGGAAGGGATGCTCCAAGAGCCAGCGGCGGCGGATGATGAGATTGTGGCCCATGAGGCTGTTGGCCTGAAGATCTGCCGCCGACCACGAAAATGCAAGTCCAAAAGACCAGGAGGGCAAGGCCGCGGCCATCATCCAAGGCGAGTGCGGCGCTGACTCTAAGGTCCGATAGAGGGAAGGGCCAATGGAAGCGTCGGCGCCTTGCCGGATTGCTCCGACACCGGACGATAACCAGCGCGGGCCGGGCAAACCATCACAGTCGATCAAAGCGAGAATTTCACCCTCGGCATACGCTACAGCTTTGTTCTTCAATTCCCAGTAGTGCGAATGTTCAACATCAGCCGCCAGTAGCTTCACTCGTAAAAAGCGTGGCCATTTCGTATAAATCTCTTGCCAATGCGCGATCTGCTGCGGGCTGCCGATGAGAATCAGCTCCACTTCTTCAAGCGGGAAATCCTGTTGGAGCAGGGCCTGGAACGTATCCTCTGGAGGAGCGAGATCATTGGCCTCCTCGTTGTAAGCTTCCACGACTATAGAAACGGCAGGCTGCATCTTATGTCACGTTTGCGGAGAACCCGACTTACTCTGACAGAGTAACTCATACAGCTCGACAAAACGATCCACAAAAGTGTCCATCGTCAGATGTTGCAGGGCGAACGCGCGGCCTTCCAGACCCAGGTGGCGGGCCAACTCGGGTTTTCCAAGCACAGAGCCGAGCGCTTCGGCCAGCGCGCGAGGATCTTGAGGTGGAACCAATATTCCGGTCTCATTGTGACGAACGAACTCGGCCAATCCGCCGGTGTTGCTGGCAATGACGGCTGTTCCCCGCATCATGGATTCCGCGGCAGTCAAGCCGAATGGTTCCTCCCAGCGGGATGGCACCACTTGTACCCATGCGCCGGCGAAACGCTGCTCCAGTTCCTGGCGCGAAATGTGGCCCAGCATCGTAACGCTGGACTCCAGGCCCAGGCGGGCGATTTCCGAGATGAGGCGCGGACGTTCCGGTCCTTCTCCGGCGATCAGCAGCGTGGCATCGGGGATTCGCGACCTGACATCCGCGAAAACTTCCACCAGATCGTTCGCCCCTTTTTCGAAAACTAGCCGTCCAGCAAAAACGGCGGTCGGCTTGGGCGAGAGTTCGGCGCCTAGAGGGCGCACGGGCACACCATTCCAAATCACCTGGATTGGATGGATGCCCTCCGCCTCCAAGCGGCGTTTCGTGGCGTCGCTGTTCGCAACGAACGCGTTAAATACGTGCGACCAATGACGCCAAAGTTTCAGTTGGAACATCGCCGAGGGCCAGGCGTAGGCGGGAAAACAGCCATTTCTCAAACAGGCAGTGCCAGCCGGCTCCTGGCAACTGGCACGATTGGGCAGCATCTTCGTTCCGATCGGGCAAATGCAGCGGTACCAAGCGACATGATAGATTGCCGGAACGTCTACGAGAAGAGGCAGGATCAGAGGCGAGAGCTGGCTTAGGAAGAGCCGAACATGCACAACGTCAGGGCGAAATTCGGCGAGTATCCGCTTCAGATGCCAGTAAGCCGATAGGTTAGCCACTTGAGTTAAGCCGCGGATGGGCGAGGAAATCCCGAAGCACTCGTAATCGGCCTGGCTCGGCATATTCAAAGGACGGGCTGAACTGGCCAGAAGACGTGCGTCATGTCCTCGCTGCCGCAGCGCCTGGCGCAGCGCGAGCATCATCAGTTCCGCCCCGCCGGTGGGCGTAGCGTAATCGCTTACCAAGAGTACTCGCATCAATATGTCAAAGGTGTAGCAGGCCTCGAATGACGCCACTGATCGCCCATACGAATTGCATTCCCAGCCTCAGGTCAACCACGAGTACCGGAACCAGACTAAGCCACCAGAGTGGCGGCGTGCCGGCTTCCTTCGCGATGGACGGCAGAGCAATCAGGATCAATAGAGGCGAAAAGACGCGTGGGTAGCCGTAGGAATCGGTCCAATATTGGGTGCTCGTGATAGCGAAAACCAGGGCTGCGAATAAGAGGGCAGCGATCGCCAGCGGTGTCTTCGGTTGGACGCGTAGAAAAAGGACGACTGCGAGGATCGAAGCGAACAGAATGGCCGCCAGCGCGAATACGTCAGCGCATCTCGCGATAGCCTCAAGAGCAACGGGCAGCGGATATCGGGGTGGCTGTAGCAGCCTGTAAAAGAGACCTGGGCCGAGCTTTTTGAGAAACCACGCGGGTGCTCCATAGTGCGTCTTTTCGCGGAATACGCCGTAGACGAACCAATACCAGGCGAACATCGGCACAGATGCGGAGGCCCACAGGACACCGCGCGCGAACCGCCGGTTGATCCAATCAAACACGCAGACGCCCGCGACGAGAAGCAATCCAGTTTCGCGCACCAGGCAGGCTAGCAGCAGCACGATGAAGAGCTTCCACCACGAACCGGTTTTCCAATAGACGGCGAAGGCCACAGTCAGCGCAGCCAGGGCGACGTCGACGGTCATGCGATCCATCGAAATCAACGTGGCTGGGATGAGCAGGAATGCAAGAGCCCAGGCTGGGTGTGCGCCCACGAGCACGGCCCAACGGCTCAGCCAATAGGCCCCGAGCAAAACGAACAGCCCGATAATCGCAATGTAGGAGGCGTCGATCAACGGTTGGTGTCCGGCAGCCAAGAAATAGGCCAAAGCGGGAACGAGGATGCGGCGATAACGCTCTCCGGGATTGTCAAGATAGCGCGCGTATCCGCGCTGCAGGAACGGATCGTGCGCTACGTAGCGGTACATTTGGCCATCGAAGCCTGTGCCCGGAAAAAGATAAGTGCCGCGCGCCAGTTCCGGCGGAACCGCGAAAAGTTGGCCAGTGAGGAACAGAGCGTTCCAGTTTCCCGCGCGATTGTAGTGGACCGTCAGGAATTGCCAGAGCAGTGACAGTGCCAGCGCTGCGACCGCCCAGGTGGCCGACACCCTAGGCCGCCCAACCGCTTCATTTTGTCCGGAAGGCAACTTTGGGAAGTATGACATCGCGCCACTGTCACGGCAAGATGTAGCAGCGCGGCAGGATGTATCAAGGCTACGGGCCACCGAGCGCCGGGTTTCCGGTAACATGAAGTTTTCCCCTCAAACATGTTCCGTTTCGAAACAGCCGGTGAATCGCATGGAGAGTGCCTCGTAGCCACGTTGATGGGGCTTCCGGCAGGAATTCCTGTCTCTTTGGACGCAGTAAATCACGAACTGTGGCGGCGTCAGCAGGGCTACGGGCGCGGCGGCCGGATGAAGATTGAAACGGATCGCGCCGAGATTGTCGCCGGTGTGCGGCACTCCAAGACCATCGGTGCGCCGATCGCGATCATCATCCAAAACAAAGATTGGAAGAATTGGACCGAAGCGCTGCCGGTGGAAGGTTCGGACGAAGATCCGCAAAAGCACAAGCCGGTGTCGCGTCCGCGCCCTGGACACGCCGATTTGGCGGGCAGCCTGAAGTACAATTTTCCCGATGCGCGCTACATCCTGGAACGCGCCAGCGCTCGGGAAACCACGGCACGGGTTGCGGTGGGCGCGATGGCGAAAGCGCTGCTGGGACAATTTGGGATAACGGTGCTCAGCCACGTCATCGGCGTCGGCGAGGCGTGTTTGGGACGTCCGGCAGAGTGGGATGAATTAGTCGCGCTGAGTCAAAAAGAAACGGTTTTGCTGGGCTGCGTGGATGCCGAGGCCGAAGCGCGGATGAAAGAAATTGTCGATCATGCGTATCGGACGGGCGATACCGTGGGTGGCGTCTTCGAAGTGGTAGCGCATGGCGTGCCGCCTGGGCTTGGCTCGCACGTCACATGGGATTCGCGGCTGGATGGCCGGTTGGCGCAAGCCATCGTATCGATGCAAGCGGTGAAGGGTGTCGAGATCGGTTTCGCCGCCGAAGGCGCTGCTTCGTTCGGATCGCGCGTGCAAGACACCATTCACTACAATCGCGAGGAGCGGCATTTCACACGCGGAGCGAATCGCGCGGGGGGCTTGGAAGGCGGTATGACCAATGGCCAGGACGTGTTGGTTCGCGGAATGCTCAAGCCTATATCGACGCTGCGGCGTCCGCTGGAATCGGTGGATCTGACCACGCGTGAATCCGCGCTGGCCGCCTATGAGCGCAGCGATGTCTGTGTGGTTCCGGCGGCCGGGGTGATCGGCGAGGCCATGGTGTCTATCGTGCTGGCGCAAGCGTTCCTGGAAAAATTTGGTGGCGATTCGTTGGACGAGACCCGACGCAATTTCGAAGGTTATAAGGAGCAGGTAAGAAACTTCTGATGACGTATTCGATCGTTTTGTACGGCGAGCAGGTGCTCGAAAAACAAGCCGCGACGGTGACCGACTTCGATACGCCCGACTTGAATAAGCTGATCGACGACATGTTTGAATCCATGTACGCCGCCAAAGGTGTGGGCCTGGCCGCGCCGCAGATTGGCATCGCGCAACGCATCGCAGTGATCGATTTATCGGTAGCCGAAGATCCGCAGCAAAAGATCGTGCTGATCAATCCCGAGATTATTCGTAAGGACGAATTTCAAACCGGCGAAGAGGGGTGCCTGAGTCTGCCCGGATTTCGCGAGCAGGTAACGCGTCCCAAGAGTGTCACCGTCCGTGCGCAGAATATCAAAGGCGAATGGTTCGAGATGGCGGGCGAGGAACTGCTGGCTCGTGCATTCTGCCATGAGATCGATCATCTGAACGGCCGTTTGTATATCAGCCACGTGAGCGCACTGAAGCGCGACTTGATCCGCCGCAAAGTGCGCAAGCTGCTGAAAGCCGGCGAATGGAGTTGATTTTTCTGGGCACCCCTACGTTTGCGGTTCCCACGCTCGATCGGATTGTTGACGCCGGTCATCGCGTGCTGGCGGTATTCACGCAGCCCGACCGGCCCAAGGGTCGCGGCGGCCAGTTCAACAAGTCGCCAGTGAAGGAAGCCGCTCTGCGATTGGGATTGCCGGTGTATCAACCCGAACGCATTCGGCGTCTCGAAATTGTCGAGCAGTTGAAACAGATGCAGCCGGAGGGAATGGTGGTGGTCGGCTACGGACAGATTATTCCGCAGGCAATTATCGATATTCCGCCGCGCGGCATTATCAACGTGCATGCGTCGCTGTTACCGAAGTATCGCGGCGCGGCGCCTATCCAGTGGTCCATTGCTAATGGGGAGACGCGCACTGGCGTAACCACGATGAAGATTGATGCCGGCCTCGATACCGGTGACATGCTGCTGAAGTGGGAGACGGAAATCGGACCGGACGAGAACGCGTTGGAACTTGGGGCTCGGCTGGCTGAAGCAGGCGCTGACCTTCTTATCGAGACATTGCGCGATGATCCCAGGCCGGTGCAGCAGAACGAGGCCGAAGCCACGCTCGCGCCCATCCTCAAGAAAGAAGACGGCGAGATTGACTGGAATTGGCCCGCGCCGACAATCTTTAATCGATCGCGCGGATTCCTCCCGTGGCCCGGCGCATACAGTTTCTTTCGTGGGCAGATGTTTCACATCTGGAAGTCCCGCGTTGCTAGTGACGCGACCAGCGCGAAACCTGGCCAAATGATTCCCCAGAAGAAGCGCCTGCTTATTGGGTGCGGCGAAGGGACGATGCTTGATCTCATCGAAGTTCAAATGGAAGGCCGCAAGCGCATGTCGTCGGACGCATTCCTGAACGGCCAGCATCTCAAAGAAAACGAAATGTTAGGGGAGAAAGTGGCGTGAAGTTACCGCTAGGCTATCGATATTCGGCTGTGTACGCCGGAATCCGCAAGGTGCACAAGGATGACTTGGCGCTAATTGTCCCCGACGTTCCGGCGTCGGGAGCAGCGGTGTTCACGCAGAATCGCGTGCAGGCCGCGCCGGTCCGGATCGCTCGCTGGAATCTGACGAAATCGCGCGGGGTGGTAAGCGCGGTGCTCATCAATGCAGGCAATGCGAATTGCGCCACACGCACGGGCGATCGCGTTGCGCTGGCTTGCTGTGACGCTGTTGCGAACCAATTGCACGTTCCACCGACACAAGTTTTCCCGGCGTCCACGGGAGTGATCGGCGTGGAACTGGATGCGCATTTGATCGTGAATGCGATACCCGGCCTGGTTTCAGGGCTTAAGCCCGATCGGTTCGAAGATGCGGCTCGCGCCATCCTGACTACCGACCTGGTGATGAAGACCGCGCAACAACAGGTGCGGTTCAAAAAAGGTTCGATTCAAATCGCGGGGATGACGAAGGGTTCGGGAATGATCCAGCCGAACATGGCGACGACGCTTGGATTCGTGATGATGGACGCGGCGCTTCCGTCTTCGGCGCTTGCCGCCATGCTCTCTGCCGCCGTGAAGCGTAGTTACAATCGCATCAGCGTGGATGGCGACACATCGACTAACGACACGATGTTGGTGCTGGCCAATGGAGCGTCCGGGATCCAGCCCAATCAAAAGGAAAGCAAGAAGCTGGAAGAGGCGCTCACGCAGGTGATGGAAGACATGGCGCGGCAAATTGTGCGCGATGGCGAGGGTGCGCGCAAGCTGGTGACTATTGAAGTGAGTGGCGCATCCAACGAAGAAGTTGCCACGCGCATCGCGCGCAGCATCGCGAATTCACCGCTGGTGAAGACGGCCATCGCGGGTTCCGATCCGAACTGGGGGCGCATTATTTGCGCGGCGGGCAACGCGGGCGTGCCGCTCGATCCGGCGAAGGTAGACATCGATCTGCAAGGCGTGCCGGTGTGCCGCGGTGGGCTTGCGGCGGAGTTTTCCGAAGACGAATTGAAGAAGAAGTTGGACGAACCAGAATGCCTGATTCGATTTGCGATCCAGAGCAAAGGCCGCGGCAGCGCGCGCTTCTGGACGTGCGACCTGACCGAGAAGTACATTGAGATCAATGCGAGCTATCGCACGTAGTACAGCGCGTAGCACGGCACGAACAGCAATGCTGCTCTGCATCGTAACCGCATTCGTCTTCGCCGATGCGCACGGCGACGTAATGGACGTGGTGGCTTCCATGGCCGGCGCGCTCACCGAACAGAATGGCTCCGGCATTAATCGGTTACAGGGTAACGTTTCGAAATTCATGGCAGAGTTCAGCAAAGACATGCCGGATTACGACACGGTGAAGAACAACGTGACGGCGCTTGTGAACGCAGGCGAAATCTCTTCTTCCATCCTGCCCTTGACCGAGGATAGTGCCGGCGAAACGTACAAGATAGACCTGGATTGGTTGCTCGAAATCCGGAATCTGGAGCAGGACGGCCCGCTCGTCCGGCGGCGGGAAGTGGTGCACCTGGAATTGCGCAAGGAAAAGAAGCACTGGAAGGTCGTGGCGCTAAAGCCGCTCGATTTCTTCGCGCCCGCAAAGCTCGGCCAATAAGCATGACGCGGTGCGCTGGGCTGCTGCTGGTGGCGGCGATGCTAGCAAGCGCCGAGCCGCCGCTGATGCCGTGGCCTGCCAAGATTGAAATGGGGCAGGGAAGCTTCGCGTTAGGATCGATGCCTCGCGTGGCCTTCACCGGCTATTCGGAAACGCGTTTAGAGAATGCAGCCCGGCGGCTGGGCGAAATCGTCGCGGACGCCGCCGCTGCAACGCTGGTCATTCAGTGTGACCACGCGGCGCTGCCAATCCAGCAGCTCGGTGAAGACGAAAGCTACCGCTTAGCGATTACGCAAAAACAAGCGCTTCTCTCTGCTCCGAATCCTCTGGGCGTGTTGCGCGGCCTGGAAACATTTCGACAACTCCTTGTCGCGGGGCCGAACGGTTTCGAAGCGCCGCTGGCCGATATCGAAGACCATCCGCGCTTCCCCTGGCGCGGCCTGCATCTGGACGTCTCGCGGCATTGGATGCCCGTCGAAGTGGTAAAGCGCAATCTCGACGGCATGGCCGCGGTGAAGCTGAACGTTTTCCATTGGCATCTGTCCGACGATCAAGGCTTCCGTGTCGAGAGCAAGCGTTTTCCGAAATTGCAGCAGCTCGGTTCCGATGGTTTGTACTACACGCAGGAGCAGGTTCGCGAGGTGATCGCTTATGCGCGAGATCGCGGCATTCGCGTGGTGCCTGAGTTCGATGTTCCCGGCCACACGACGAGTTGGCTGGTTGGTTACCCCGAACTCGCCAGCGCACCGGGGCCGTATGAAATTGAGCACAACTGGGGCGTGTTCGACCCCACGATGGACCCTACGCGCGAATCCACATATCAATTTTTGGATGCTCTTATCGGCGAGATGGCGGCGCTGTTTCCCGATCCGTTCTTTCACATCGGCGGCGACGAAGTAACCGGCAAACAGTGGAAAAGCAGCGCGCACATCCGCGCATTCATGCGGAAGAACCATCTGAAGACCACGGAAGACCTTCAGGCTTACTTCAATCGGCGGCTTCAGAAGGTAGTCGCAAAGTATGGCAAGCGGATGGAAGGCTGGGATGAGATTTTGGATCCTGACCTGCCGAAGGATATCTTGATTCAATCCTGGCGCGGTCAGAAGTCGCTAGCCGAAGCCGCGCGGCATGGTTTTTCCAGCATTCTTTCGGCGGGTTATTATCTCGATCACATAGAGCCGGCTTCAAAACTCTACGCTGTAGATCCACTGGCGGGCGAGGCCGCGACGCTCTCGGCCGATGAGAAAGCTCGCATCATCGGAGGCGAGGTTGCGATGTGGGGGGAATTCATAAGCGCGGAGAATGTCGACTCGCGCATTTGGCCGCGAACCGCTGCGATTGCCGAACGGCTTTGGTCGTCCGAAGAAGTAAACGACGTTCCGGCGATGTATCTCCGATTGGAGGCCGTGAGCCAGGAACTGGATCAACTGGGCCTTACGCATCGTTCGAGCTATCTTCCGATGCTGGTTCGCCTGGCTGGCGGCGATCCGGTGGCGCCTCTTGAGACGTTGGCCGATGTAGTTCAGCCAGCCACGTTCGGCCAACGCGTTCGCACGCACAAGTATACTCAGCTGACACCGCTCGATGGGTTAGTAGATGCTGCCCTTCCGGAAAGCGAAACTGCGCGGAACTTCGCCATCCTTGCGGACCAAATGAATCGCGATCAGATGCGAATCTGGCTCACTCGCTGGCGTGACAACGATGTGCTGCTCCAGCCTACTTTAGAGAAGTCGGCTCTATTGAAGGAAGATATTCCCGTGTCGGCAGACCTGAGCCGCTTAGCGTCCATTGGCCTTCAGGCCCTCGATTATTTGGACCGCAAGCAACGCCCGCCCGAATCTTGGCTCGTTCCACAAAGAGCGTTTCTCGAAAAGCTAAAGAAGCCGCAGGCAGACGTTCGGATCGCGATCGTGCCGTCGATTGAAAAGCTGGTTAACGCTGCTGCGATGCTACCCTAGCGCCGTTCAGCGCCTGACCGACGGAAACATGATTAACATCGAGCGTCTGTCCCAGCACCTGATCCAGCGAAATGCGAGCGTGGTTGTAGGCGGATGAGGCGGTTACTTCGGTTTCCTGTGCGGTCACCAATGCGGTTTCGGCCGCCTGCACGTCGCTAATCGTCGCTGCTCCAAACGAAAAAGACTGCTGCGATTTGTCGAGCAACTCTTGTTGCAAATTACGCGAGTCAACGGCTTGCGAATAGCGGGAACGCGCTTGCCGCAACGCGACCATGTAATTGGAAATGTCCACCACCAATTGATTTTGGTCGCGGCGCTCCAGCAGGTCGCCCTGCCGCAATTGCAGTTGGTCCACTCCATAATCGCCTTGCGCCACGTGATTTCGCAGGGTGCCCTGAAACAGAATGGCCGCACGGTGGGTTTGGAAGTTATCGCGAAACACTTGTCCCAGCGCGTTACCCAATCCGCCTACGTAGTAAGGTTCGGCCGCGTATGTTTTGCCGTTAAAAGTTACCGGTGGCGTAGGGGTGCCGGACAATCCTACAGCGCTCGCCGACGCGATGCCCTGCAATGTAGGCAAAATACCGTTGGCCGTTCCCAGGGCTGAGATTTCGGACGTCTCGTCGTTGATCTTGGCCAGCGCGAAGTCCGGACGGTTTGCGAGCGCCTTCGCCACCAAATCGCGCAGGGCCGGCAAATTATCCTGCGCTGGAATCTCGATGCGATCGAGCGTGACCACCTGGGCGGCATCCAGCAGCGGATCCTCCAGGCCATTGCGGCTCAGCGCATTTTTAAGCAGGTTCTCTTGCTGCTGTGCGGTGGCCTGCGCGATGTCCAGTAACTGGCGGCTATTGCTCAGCCCAGACTGGGCCCGGGAGGCTTCGAATCTTGGAATCACCCCCAACTCAATTTGTTTGCGCGTGTCGTCGTAGAATTTCTGTGCTTGATCCACGGCGTGTTGCCGCACGGCCAGGTCGTCATTATCCGTTACCAGATCCCAATACAGGTTCAAAACGTTGGAAACAAGATTCAGGAGTTGCGATCGAAACGTTTCTTGGGCGCCCTGCAGATTGTTTTGAGCTACGCGGATGAACCGGCTATTCACGCCCGTTCCGAAGCCCTGCAGGAAGTTGTGGCGCAGATAAATGTTGACCACCGGCGCCACTGACGGATTCAGAAAATCGGAAGGAGCGTTTTCCTTCAAGTAAGATTCGTTGGCCGCCACCTGCGCGTAGCCGCCGCTCAGGAATCCTTCCTGGACGAATGTTTGAAAGGTGTGACGTGCGTCGATCAATGCTTCGGTTCCGCTTTGAAGCGTCACCGTTTGCGGACTGGTGGTATGCGCGAACACATCCGCGTTTTGAAGCACAGGGTCCAGGTTTTGTGTCACCGGGCCGATCTGAGAAATAGCCGCGCCGCCATTATTCCCAATATTTCCAGAGCTGTTGGAAGCCAGGCCGGCCGCAATCTGGCTGCCCAGTACGCCTTGACCGCTGGTGGCTTGATTCACCAATGAGTTTCCGTTCGGGACGCCGCGCAATGGGCCGCCGGCCTGCGCTCGCTCGAGCAGCCATTCGGCGCTCAGCGGACCATAGCGGTCCACTTCCAGATCCAGATTGTTTTCGATGGCCAAGGCAATTGCATCCTGGACTGTCAGGTACAGATGTCCAGCGCGAATCAGACTGTGCAGATGATCCGCGTTGCGCAGCTCTACGGGCGGAACGCTGGTCTGCATGTAGGATCGAAACAATAGCGGGCCGTGGGGCTTTTCCACCACCTGCGGCGGCGCTTGCGGGGCGGCCTGTTGGGCGCTGCATTGCGCGACCACAAG
>Ga0182024_10020700_pt1 | contig 12003 bp, 7 predicted proteins | sample P32metaG_FD_120480 | JGI IMG/M metagenome (GOLD analysis project Ga0182024, IMG submission 120480) | Permafrost microbial communities from Stordalen Mire, Sweden - P3-2 metaG (Illumina Assembly) | ecosystem: Environmental > Terrestrial > Soil > Wetlands > Permafrost | place: Sweden: Stordalen... | reverse complement strand
GTGGGGGCTTCTGTCAGGTTCTCGGCGTGATCGCCGATCGATTTGAGCGGGTCGTCTTGGAGCTGGATCCCGGTGATCCGATCAGCGGACGCATCTGCTGCTCTCCGGGTCCTGTCGAGACGTTTCGAGGCTGGGTCGAGCTCGCCAGCAGACTCGAGCGCCTCCGGCCCGCCGGAACCGGCGAGACCGCGGCCGGCGACCCGAATGGCGAGGGTCGATGATCCCGGCGAACGTCGATTGCACCGGGTGTCATCCGCCGTGCCCCAGCGCGGCGGCGAGTTGCTTGCGCGAGTTGATCCCGAGCTTGGCGTCGGTGTGGTTGAGGTGAGCGTCGATCGTCTTGGTGGTGACGAACAGGGCCTGTGCGATGTCCTGGCTGGCGCGGCCCTCGGCTGCCATCTGCGCGACCCGCAGCTCGCTCGGGGTGAGCGAGTCGCGACCGCTGGCGTACAGGCGGCGTGGCCGGGCGCCCGTCGCGGCGAGCTCGGTCTGGGCTCGCTCGGCGAGACGGACCGCGCCGCAGCGGGCAGCGAGTTCAAGCCCGTCCCGCAGCGCCGCGCGTGCGGCGACGCGGCCCCGATCGCGGCGCAGCGCGGCTCCGAGCTCGACCAGGGCCCGGGCGTGCTCAAGGCGCGCTGGGGAATCGGCGAGCACCGACGCCGCCTCCTCCAGGTGTGATCGTCCGTCGGCGCCGCCGACGAGCATCCCGAGCGCGCGCAGCGCCACCCCGACCCCCCGCGCCAGGCCGATTCGTCGCGCATCCGCAAGCTCTCCCGTGACGAGCTCGAGCGCCTCGTCGCGCTGCTGCCGGGGAAGCATCAGCGCGAGCTGGGCGCGCCATGAGGAGAACCCGTTGGGGTTGACAAACCCGAGCGCGACGCTCGTCGCTCCCACGCGGCGCAGGTCGGCGATCGCCGACGGCATCTCACCGATGGCGAACCGCAGCCGACCGCGGACTTCGAGCACCAACGCGCCTGCCATGAGGTCGCTCATCGGGCCGAGCTCGACCGTCTCCGCCAGCCTCGCGAGATCGGCAGCGTCCGGCCGCTCGAGCAGCACGTCGGAGCAGTACCACAGCGTCATCAGAACGGCAAACTGCACGCCGTGCTCCACTGCCCGCTCAAACACGCCGCGCATCTCGGCCACGGCGACCCGGAGGTTGCCGCGTCGCGCCTCGATCCAGGCCTCGTGGGCACCCGCGATGAGGAATTCCCTCACCGACCCGCGCGCGCGAGCCGAGTCTCGCACCGCACTGACGATCTCACCCGCACGGTCAAGGTCATCGACCATCACGAGGGCCCCGATCCCCTGTGGCAGCATCTCGACCGTGTCGCCGTCGGCGAGATACCGGCCGTCGTCCCATCCCCGCTCCACGAGCGCGCGGACTCGGTCGAGTGGTTCACCGCGCTGCACTCCGACCCAGCCAGCAACATCATCAGCGGCCGCGACCCGGTACTCCCGTCCGCCGCGATCCGGCGCAGCGCTGGTAGCCGCTGCTCGAAGCCGGTGACAAGCCGCGGGTCGTACGCCGCCATCGGGCCGCGGAGTGTCTCGGCCCGCAACGCCATCGCGGGATCACGATCGCCGAGCTCGCCGAGTGCGTCATCGAGCAACTGCAGCGATACCGACCAGTCGCCCGCAAACGCCACGGTCTCGGCCTGCTCGATCATCGCTGTGGCGCGGATCACGGGATCCTGGGTGAGTCGGCGAACCTCCTCCAGGTAACCGATCACGCCCGGCCGCCGAGCGAGCTTCTCCGCGAAAGCCAGGTCGAGCAGCAGCGTGATCCGGAACTGGCGCTCGCAGCCCTCCTCGAGCGCCCGCGAGAGGTACGCCGCGGCGCTGTCCGGCGCTCCGAGCGCGAGTGCGCGGGACGCGGCGTCACGTAACGTCACGATCGTCTGCGGTGCGCCGATCGGCTGGGTCAGCAGCAGATGACCCGCGATCGCGTCGAGCTCCGCGCCCTCCGCCATCAACAGGTCCGCGATCTGGCGATGCGCCGCGGACAGCACTCCGGGGGCCAGCTCGTCGTAGATCGCCGTGCGGACGACCGGATGCTTGAACTCGAGCCGGCCGCTCGCCGGCACAACATCCTCAGCGACCAGCGCGTCAAACGCCACCAGCGCCTGCGGCCCGTCTAACCCGGCTACCGCCGCGGCGCGGGGTAGCCGCGCGTCCCCGCCAAGCACCGCGACAGCGCGCGCGAGCTCCACGGCCTGCTCTGAGAGATGTCCGAGCCGGGCGAGCGTGACGCGAGCGATCGTCTTCGGCCCCGTCGCCGACAGACGCTGTACCGCATCAGCAGTCGGCGCAATCCGGTCCGCGGTCAGCGCCGACGCGAGCTCCCGCACCAGAAACGGGTTGCCGCCAGTGACCTCGTGACAGGTACGCGCGAACCCCGCGTCGGGGGCCTGGCCGAACTCGGACGCAAGCACGGTCGCGACACCCGCATCGCTGAGCGCCGCCGGTGCAGCAAGCCGCGCGCCGGGACTGCCTTGGAGCATGGTCACGAAATCTCGATCGGAGCTGCCCTCACCGGTGCGAACTGACGCGATCATCGTCGCCGGTAACCCGTCAAGGCGGCGCGCCAAATACGCCAGGAACCGCAGCGAAGCCGCGTCTGACCACTGGAGATCATCGACCACCAGCGCAACCGGCGACTCCGTGGCCAGGTTGGCGACCAACCAGTACAGACCGTGCACAACCTCGAACGTGGGGGCTCCTGGCGCCGCCCCGGCCTCGGGCCCGAGCACGACCGGCGCCGCCAATGCCGCCGCACCCGCGAACAAACGCGCCCGCTGCTCCATCCCAGCCGCCCGCGCCACCGGCTCCAACAGCTGACGAACCACCCCGTACGGAAAGCTTCCCTCCAGCTCACCGCCACGCCCGGCAATCACTACCACCCCCATCAGGTCCGCCCGGTCGCGAGCAGCCTCGAGCAGCGCCGTTTTGCCGATGCCCGCCGGCCCCTCGAACAGCGCAAGCCAGCCCTCGCCCGCAAGCGCCCCGCCAAGCGCCTGGTCGATCTCGGCCAGCTCGCGCTCGCGCTCGATCAACCCCTGCCCCCGCGCCGGCGTCATTCCCGACCGCATCGGGCCACTGTAGTCAACCTTCGGGATGGGTTGGTCCGAGCCGGGGCCGCCCCGGTCGATCCCTGACCGGCCCGCGCATAGCCGGGCAACTTGATCAGGCAAGGACAGGCACGAGAGCCGAAGACTAAGCGCCGGCAGTGCCGCGCCCGACTTCGCCGGAGGACGAGCCTCTCGTGATCCTCCTTTCGGCGACGGCCGAGACTCGGCCGCCGTACGTGGGGCTTGGGCGAGCGCGGTCGGGGTCTATCGCAGGGTCACGAGCACGGCGATCACGCCGCGACCGGTGTCGAGGGGTTGCAGGGCCTTGCCGAGAATCGCCCCGTCTCCGGTGGCGGATTGGCCGTCGTCCGTCGGCCACCATCTGGTCACGCCCGCCGGCGCCCATCCCCGATTGGTCATCGAGACCGAGCGGATCGTGTGAGCGTGGTGCGCGAATTGTGGGGCGAAGCTACCGCTGGCACGGGCATCGCGAAATAGCGGAAACCCCCACACTTTGTGAATCGGCGCGGTTGGCGTGGCGGTCGACCGTCGGATAGATTGGAGCGACTGAGGCGAGGGCCTGGGGGCAAAGCAGTGGCATCGCAGAGTTGTGTCGTTGGTCGCGAGTCCGAACTGGCGGTGATTCGCGAGTTCGTGGAGGCCGATGGCAGCCGCCGTGCCTTTGTCCTCGCCGGGCAGGCCGGGATCGGCAAGACGACACTCTGGGAGGCGGGGATCGACCTCGCGCGGGAGCGAGGCCTCCGCGTGCTCGCGGCCCGCGCGAGCAGCGCGGAGGCGCAGCTGTCCTTCTCGGCGCTGATCGATCTGTGCGACAGCGTGGCGAGTGACGCTCTTGCAGAACTGGCCGGCCCGCAGCGAGCGGCTCTGGAGGTGGCGCTGCTTCGCGCCGAACCGAAGGACGAGGCGCCGAGCGTGCATGCGATCGCGCTCGGCTTCCGCAACGTGCTGCGTGTGCTGAGCGCAGGAACGGCGGTGCTGATCGCGATCGACGATGTGCAGTGGCTGGATGCTCCGTCGGTCGAGGTGCTCACCTTCCTGGTGCGGCGGCTGAGGGACGAGCCCGTCGCCTTCCTGCTGACCCGCCGCGCTGACCGTCCCACTGCGCTGGAGCGCGTGCTGCAGCGCAGCGATCTTGACTGCCTGCAGGTTGGACCGCTGAGTTTCGGCGCGATCCGGCGGCTGCTGCTCGAGCGCCTGGGGCTGAGCGTGTCTCGCCATCTCCTGCACCGGATCGTGGATGTCACCCTGGCCAACCCGTTGTTCGCGCTCGAATTGGGCCGTGAGCTGATTGCAACCGGGGTGCCAGCGACGGCGGACGAGCTCCCGGTCCCCGCCGGGATCGACGATCTCCTCGGGATGCGGGTGGGGTCGCTGCCGGCCCCGCTGCGCCGTGTGCTGGTGGCGCTCGCCTTGAGCGCCGACCTGCGAGTAACCGAGCTGGCGGCGGCCGGGGGACAGAAGGCGCTGGACGATGCCGTCGATCGCGGCCTTGTGCGCGTCGACGGGGATCGCGTCCGCGCCATGCACCCGTTGGTGGCGGTGGCGGCGATGCGCAGCGCCGGGCGCGGCGAGCGGCGCGAGCTTCACCTGGCGCTGGCGCGAGCGATCGGAGACGAGGAGCTGCGGGCGTTGCATCTGGCGCTCGCCACCGAGGGAACCGACGGAGAGCTTTCCGCGACCGTGGCTGCAGCGGCGGCCACGGCGTCGGCACGAGGAGCCCGTCAGCAGGCGGTCGAGCTGGCCGAGCACGCCCTGCGTCTGACCCCGGCCGGTTCGGGGCAGCGCGGTGAGCGTCTGCTGGAGCTGGCCGATTACCTGGAGAGGGCGGGTGAGATGCAGCGCCTGACGGACCTACTGGCGCCCGAGGTGGACTCGCTGCCCCCCGGGACGCCGCGGGCCCGGGCATGGCTGATGCTCTCCGAGGGCGCCGGCTCGCGTCACATGGACGATCTCGCCGAGCACCATCGGCGCGCGCTTGCCGAGGGCGCGGATGACCCGGGCCTGCGCGCGCGTGTGCTGGCCAAGCAGGCGTCCAACGCGGCCGCGAGCACGATCTCGGATCTCCCTCAGGCGGAGAGCTGGGCACTTGCGGCGGTGAAGACCTCACGCAGCGCAGGACCGGATGTGCGGCGTATGGCGCTGTACGCGTTGGCCTGGGCGCGGGCCATGACGGGCCGGCCAGTCGACGATTTATGCCGCTCGTCTCAGGCAGCATCGGATGTGGCCGCCTACATCGCGGCGGCCCCCGAGCGCGTTGCCGGCCAGCGGCTGCTTTGGCGCGGTGAGATCCCTCGAGCGCGCGAGACGCTGACGCGCTTTCTGGCCCTTGCCGACGAGCGCGGCGAACGTGAGTCTTACGCGCTGATGCGGCTGCACGTCTGCGAGCTGCATCTGCGCGTCGGCGAATGGGACGCCGCGGAAGCGCTACTGGATGAGTGGGCGGAGTCGGCCGATCGCGAGCTGATGTTTCGCCCCAAGTACGAGCGCTGCCGGGCGCTGCTGTCCGCCGGGCGGGGTGACATCGAGGAGACGGAGCGCTGGGCCACCCTCGCGGTGGCGCGCGGCGAGGAGACCGGCTGTCGTTGGGACACGTTCGAGGGGCTCCGCGCACGTGCCCTCAGCCACCTCCTGGCGCACGAGCCGGCGGCCGCTGCGGAGGGCCTGCGCACCGTCTGGGACCACAACGATCGAGAAGGGGTCGACGAGCCCGGCGTCTTTCCGGTCGCCCCCGAACTCGTGCAGGCGCTGACGGAGCTCGGCGAGCTGGACGAGGCGCGAGCGGTCACGGCTCGTTTGGCGCAGCTCGCTGAGCGCCAGGCGCACCCGTGGGCGTCGATCACCGCCGCGCGGTGCCGAGGCGTCGTGGCGCTCGCCGGCTCGGTCCCCGACGGGTCCGCCGCCGATGCGCTCCTGGGCGCCGCGGCCGACTACGAGCGGCTGGGTCTGCGCTTTGACGCTGCCCGATCGCTGCTGAGTCTCGGTCGTGCGCAGCGCCGCCTGCGGCAGTGGGGCTCAGCCCGCCACGCGATGGAGCAGGCCATCACGGCCTTCGACGCCATGGGCTCGCCCGGTTGGGCGCGGCAGGCCCGCTCTGAGCTTGAGCGAGTGGGGGGCCGCCGCCCGCGCGCGGGCGGCGAGCTGACGCGGTCAGAGCAACGGGTGGCCGAGCTGGCGGCGGAGGGGATGTCGAACAAGGAGATCGCTCGTGAGCTGGTCGTCAGCGTGCACACCGTCGAGGTTCACCTCTCGCGCGTCTATGCCAAGCTCGGGGTGCGCTCGCGGGCCCGGCTGGCTGGTCGGCTGCTCGCCGCGGTCACCGCCAAAGATTGAGGTTTTCCGATATTGAGGCTCGGTGGCGGCGGGCGTAGGTTGATCCGGCAATGCCGGAATACATGCTTGAGCTCTACGTCTCGCGGACCGATGCGTATCTCGCCGCCGGAGACGGCCGCAGTATTCGGGAGGCGGCCGAGGAGCTGACGCGGCGGGGAATCCGGGTGCGCTATCGCCGCTCGATCTTCATTCCTGCTGAGGAGACCTGCTTCGTGCTGCTGGAGGCGGATTCGATCGAGCAGATCCATGACACGACGCGTCTGGCCAACGTGCCGTGCGATCGAGTCAGCCGAGCGGTCAGCCATCCCGCTGCCTCGATCGATGCTCACGGTGCGTCTGGCGGAGCGTCGTGACCGCGCGGCCGCGCGCGTCGCTCAACCGCTGCAATTGCAAGAAGGGACCGGAATGACGAAAAGATCGAAACCGGCGCGGGTCACGTGCGCCACCGCAGTGGTCGTCGCCGCGTGCGTACTGACCGCGTGCGGGAGCACCAGCCAGACCAACAGCTCAGCTCAGACCACCAACGCCAGCACCTCGGCAGCGGGTCAATCGAGCGCCGTGAGCGCGTCCACCACGACGCAAGCCTCCGCGACCGAGAGCAGCTCCTCGACCGGCGGTCCCGCTCCCGGATCGACGGCGAAGCCCACTGCTCCCGGCACCCGACTCAAGCCCGGCGGGACCGCGATCGTCGAGTACGACACGATCCTCGCCAACGGCAAGGACGGCCCCAGCTGGAAGCTTGCGCTCACCATCGACTCGATCAAGGCCGGGTCAATGTCTGACTTCAAGGGCGTCACGCTGACCGGGGTCCCCAAGGGCAGCACGCCGACCTACGTGAAGCTCCGGATGACCAATTTGAGCCGGAACGGCATGAAGACCGGCACCAATGATCCGGCTGACGCCGTGCAGGCGATCGAGCACAGCGGGCAGGGGGACAGCAACCTGATCCTCACCGGATACTTTCCGCCCTGCCCGGACGTCGACACGCCCAATCCCTTTGCCGCCGGCCAGACGTTCACCACGTGTGAGACGTTCATGGAGCCCGGCGAGGCGACCAGCATCGGTTACAACGGGTCCTCGAGCACGCTCGACGCACCCGTGATCTGGTCGCCATGAGCAGTTTCGACGGGGCCACTTTCGTGCCGCTGATGTAAGACTCGTGGCATGGGAGGCATCGCCGCGGACGGCATCGAGGTACCGGTCGCGATGAATGGCCAGGACGGTCACGGGCCCTGAGCTCGCGTGGTCACTCCGCAGTAGCCTTGGACCTCACGTGCGTGACGAGGTACGCAAAGCACTCGCCATCGATCGCTCTTCGACCCTCGAGGAACGCACGATCGATATCACCACGACAGGTCGACGCTCCGGAGAGCCGCGACGGATCGAGATCGCCTTCTACCGGTTTGAGGATTCCATCTACCTGAGCGGAATCCCCGGACCGCGCCCACGGTCCTGGCTGCTCAACCTGACCGCCGAGCCGCATTTCATCTTCCACCTCAAGCATGGCGTCGTCGCCGACCTGCCGGCGACGGCCATCGTCATCACCGATCCGGCAGAGCGTCGTCGGATCTTCATCGACTTCGTCGAGGACTTCAACCAGCGCCACGACTCCGACAGCCCCTGGCCGAAAGCTGTCCTTGAGGACTGGGTCGCGCACTCCCCACTGGCGAAGGTCAGCTTCGAAGACGTCCGCGCGAGCACCTCGTAATCCGGCCGAGCGCCGGCCCCTGTGACGGGGGCCGGCGACCCGATCGTAATCCGGCCGAGCGCCGGCCCCCGTTACGGGGCCGGCGACCCGACCGTGTATGTGTAGGGGAGCAGCGCCAACGTCGGCTGGTTGGGCGATCGCCTGGCGGAGGTGTTGGTCGTGACCGCCAGCTGGCCTGTGACGACCGTGCCAACCGCTGCCGTCGGGTCCAGCTGCAACGTCACCAGCTCGGTCACGTTCGCCGGGATATAGGCGCTCACCGACGCGATGTCCGGTTGGTTCGAGGAGAACGTGAACGTCCGCCCGACGCCGGTCGTGTTCGTCACCTGCAGCAGCACAGGCTGCGAGGTGCCCTGCGCGACGGTCGTCGTGCTCGCGGTCGGCAACCCCGTCAGGACGGTCACGCCGGAGGTGTTGAACGTGACATCGCCATTGATTACCTGGCTGAACTCGTCACCGCTGGTCGTCAGGTTGAGCTGCACGACGATCAGCCACCGCCCCGGAGCGGGGTCAGCGACGGACAGGTTCGCGAGGGCGGTCGGTGTGGTGGACCCGACCCCCTGGAGTGTCGTCGTGGGCGTCGCGTCGGCGACGACCTCGGCGCCAGATGGGTTGAACAACTCATAGGTGTACGGGTTGTCCGCGTTCGCGTCGGCCGTGTTGAACGACACGCTCATCGACTGCTCTCCAGCCGGTACGTCGATGAAGAACAGCGAGTTCGGTGACCCTTGGTTGCGGCCGACGCTCGTTCCCATCGTGGCCTGGAACGGCCCACCCGACGACGGGATCGTGGTCCGGGTGAGCACCGGCACCGAGCCGGTGGCGCCGTTGGATCCGGCGAGCTGGACCGACAGCCCGTGGTCTCCCGGGGCTGTCGCCAACGGCACGCCGACCGTCAGCGTGCCCGAGGAGCGGGCCGGGATCCTGACGCTCCCGGCGCCGGACGGTGACGTCGCGTAGCTCTGCCCGGTGACCTGGAAGGAGAGCGGCCCGGTGTAGGTGCCGGGTACGTTCGGCGGCTCCTGCAGGTGCGAGCGGCCGTTGCCCCACAGGATCGTGGCGGTCCACTTGCCGGGGGTCGGATCGCTCACTTCAACGTGCTGGATGTTCGGCACCGATGGACGGGTCCCACCGCTCCCGAAGTCGTAGGAGATCTGGGTGAGCCGCCCCTGCGGGTCGGTCAGGATGAAGTACAGGATGTTCGAGTTGGTCGGATCAGGCCAGATCATGTTCGCGTTCAGTCGATCGACTCCGTGGGGCACGTTGAACGTGATCGGAGTCGCCGCGTGCGCACCCTGCGCCGGGATCGTCGCGCCGGCCGCCGGGGCCGACACCGACTCGGTCACGGTCGGGTCGAGCTGACGCGCCGGGCCGAGCTGCCGCAGCTGTGCGGTTACCCTCGTCGCCTTGTTGGACGCGTTGTAGACGCTCAGGCTCGCGGGGGCGGTCGTGCCACCGCCGCCGGACACGTCCACCTGGGTCGGGTCTGAGACCAGGCCCGGCGCCTTCGTGGCGCCCGGCAGCGTCGTGCCCGGCTCCTGCTCGGCAGCGTTCACCGCCCGGTAGATATTCACCAGCCCGGCTCCCTGCTCGCCCGCGGGGGCGTCGATGTCGGTCGCCGTCCCGTCGAGGATCTGCTTGACCAGGGCAGGAGCCGGCCGGGCGCCGCCGTGCGTGTTGGAGTACGCCTCGATCACGTCCGCGGCGGCTCCCGCGACGAACGGGGCCGACTCGCTGGTGCCTCCGAACGCCTCGGTCAGAGTGTTCGTCGGGCAGGAGCTCGTCACCAGCGGGCTGCAGGCGGCCTCGCCGCCATAGCCGGGGGCGACCAGATCGACGTACCTGCCTGAGCCATTGGGCATCGAGAACGGCTGCCCCGTGCCGGTCGATGACAGCGTCGCGATGTTGTCGCTGATCCAGCTGGGGTATCCATACGCCTGCGCCTCGAGGCGCAGGGTCGTCGTCGCGCCGACGCCGATCACGTTCGGGTCGTCGGCCGGCGCGATGAACGTGTTGTCAAAACCCTCGTCGCCGGACGATGCGACGACCGTGACGCCGGACTGCACGGCCGCGTCGTCGGCCGCCCACAGCAGCGAGCCTCCGCCCCCCTCACCGTAGGACTCCGAGATCACGTCCGCGTGGAGATTGGAGACCGCGTTCTCCATCCCGGCGATGATCGACGACTCCGACTGGCTGACGGTCGCCACCCGGACACCGTTGTCGATGCTCACCTGGGCCGCGGGGTCGACCAGTGACAGGTCGACAAGCGTCGATCCGGGCGCGTCGCCCTTGATCACGAACGTGCAGCCCGGCGGAAGGCTGGAGAACGGCAGCTCCGACGAGTACTGGTAGGTGACCGTCCCCTGCGCCGCCACCGACGACCCGTCCCCGAACCACTCGTCGAGGGACGGATCGTTGGGGACGTCGCCCGGGTTGTAGTCAGGTGCGTCCTCGACGACATGCTGGCCGTTGGGTCGCGTGAAGTTCGGGTTGCCGGCGATCTCGTTCATGCCGTCGATGGCGACCGTCACGCCCGCGCCGTCGGCGATCTTGTCGGCCTCGTCGGATCCCGGCCCTTCGAAGTGCATCGACTCGAGCGCCTCGGGCTCGATCATCGGCTGGTTGGGGTTAGAGGTGCACTCTGCCTGCGCCGGCGCCACGTTGGTCGCCGTCGGAGTCAGCGGCACCGTCTCGGTCACCTGCTGGTCGGGGAGGACCTGCGACACGTTTCCCATGCTCGCCAGCTGTTGCGCCTCGTTCGCCGAGACGTTCGCCGCGACGGCGTTGACCAGAGTCAGCTGGCGGATTGAGTTGCCGCCCGACTGCTTGATGTTCGACACGATCGGCGCCTGCTGGGTAGCGTCGACCGCCCGGCGCTGCGCGAGGCCGCGGGCCAGGCTCACGCCGCTGTTGGTCTGCTTCAGCACGACGATCACGTGGCCGCCGTCTGCCGCAGCGCGGGCCAGCGCGGGACGACGCTGACCGCGCATCGCGAGCCGGGGATGCGCCACCGCCGCGCGATGCTCCGCAGCTCGCAGAACACGCCGGCCATGGCCGGTCGCCGCCACTGCGCCGGCTATCCCAAGGACAGCCAAGACCCCGACCAGGACCACCGGCAGCATCCGAACGCGACGCATCGCAACCGTCCTTTCCCGGGCTGCGCGGTCCCATCCCCGGAGTGTGAGCTTGAGGTTTGCCGCGTCCTATCACGCGGCTCGAGGCGCTGTCAACCACTCTTCCGTCTGCGCACAAGAATCGCCCGCAATCGCATATGTGTATTGGAGGTCGACCGAGCGGGCGCTCTGGCGCCTGACCGTTCTCCGAGTTGGAGACGCAACGGGTAGCCAGTGCGGCGGCCTGCGGCGTCCCGGACGAACGATCTGCTCGACCGCCATGAGTCGCTACTTCCCAGAGCCCGCCGCCGGATTGTCGGTGCGAGGGATACTTTCGGCGATGAACTCCGGGGTGGTTGTGCGGTTGATCGGTCGTCCGCAGATCGAGCGTGGCGGAGAGTGTGTCTTCCTGCCACGTGGCCGGAAGTCGTGGGCGGTGCTGGCGTATGTGGCGTTGGCGGAGCTGCCCGTGACGCGGGAGCGGTTGGCGTCGCTGTTGTTCGCCGACGCGGCTGATCCTTTGGGGGCGTTACGGTGGACGCTTGCGGAGTTGCGCCGATCCCTGGGCGCAACCGATGCGTTACGTGGCGATCCGCTGCGGTTGGATCTGCCGGCGGGATTGGTGGTCGATGCGCTAGAGCTGGGTCGCGGGCGAGCCAAGCCCGAGTTTGTGAGGGGCGGGTTGCTCGAGGGGATTGAGCTGGACGCGGGGCCGGTGTTCGATGCGTGGTTGCTGGTCGAGCGCCGCCGGTTGGGCGGC